>Ga0081529_129639_pt1 | contig 27102 bp, 33 predicted proteins | sample EchGeymetagenome_FD_71012 | JGI IMG/M metagenome (GOLD analysis project Ga0081529, IMG submission 71012) | Ferrous microbial mat and aquatic microbial communities from Echinus Geyser, Yellowstone National Park, USA - transect B T=78-80 C v2... ...
TCATCCCGGGAATGTGGATTTTAAAGTAAGTAAACCCAGGGGTCATGGCCAATACTCACACCAACCCACGACTAGGGGGTATGTAAAAAACAAACACCAACAAAAACCAAAAGACCTTTTAATGAGGCGCCCCTAGGAATTTACCCCACCACCTGGCCATCCACCATTCAATTCCTGCCCATCATTCCCCGTTTCACTACCCGTAGGCTCAGGTTCAATACCCGATATACCCAAAGCCTCCTTTAACTGACCTTCCTCAACTAAACATTCCCCATAATACTTATGTGATGCCTTAATATCCTTCCCAATCACCTTCCCACCGATCTCATTACACAATACCTTAGCGCTAATTCCCATAACCCTCTCAATATCCCGGGTAATCCTATAGGCACCATAATCCCTCTTAATAAACGGCACAAACCCACTATCAATCACCTTAATAACACATTCATCAAAGTAACCCACATTATTATCTGACCTACAAACAAACTGATAATCCTTAACATAGCGTTCTAAAGTAACCCTAAATAGGAATAGGTGGTTAGGCTCCTCACGTGGCTCAACGGTTATGTTAAGTGGGGTTAAGCCAAGGCTCTTTAACACAATATTAAAGTAATCTATAGCTGACTGTTCCCAATCACTCCCCAAGATAATACCCTTAACATTATCCCAATTATCAACCGCATATTGCAAATAGTACTTACCGAAATAAACCAACTTATCCTTAAGCTCCCTGATTAACGGTGTACCCATACTTTTCTTTTCCCTGGGAATCGGCTTAGCAAAGCTTACCTTAATTACCTTATCCTCAAGGGCAGGGTCAGTTATGGCTAATTGATTAGCCGTTAAAACCACCCCACTAGTGGCAGGTATCTTAGTACCCGTGGCAGTAACCCACGTATATTTCTGGGTCACATAATTCTTAAGTACATTAGCCGTATTACCCTCTAGTTTAACCACATTACCCTCAAACGTAGTGCCTGCCTCATCAAACACCACGGGTGATGTGATAACCGCATTAGTTAATAGTTCAACACCCCTCCCAACCCTGGCAGGGCTAAGTAAAACACTGGTTGGCAGGATTACATCAACCTTAGGGCTAAACATGTGGTTAAGTATGAAACCCACGGTAGTCTTCCCACTATCCCTAACACCAATCAACGCCACCATTTTAGGCTTAAGGTTAAACAGCTTCCACGTCAAACTAAAGTTAGTGAACATCCCATAGATAATTCCCCTAAGGTATGAATCCGGCTCAGGATGATAATTATTAGCCAACCCAATAAGTTGAGTAATAACATCTGCCGCTATAGCCTTATCAACGGGTACATTAGCTAACCCCACATCAAAGTAATCACGCACGGCACATGGATACCCCATATCAGGTGGTGGGCACACTATCCCACTAACAATTATGTCAACCAACTTTGGCTTCACGGCTTGGAAGATAACATTCCACTTAGGTATGGGTTTAATCAGGGCATTATCTTCCTCTAGTTCTTTCTTAAGCTTATCAACCCTAATCATAGAGTATTTCTTAGTTAAACCCTCTGTGTTTGTGGCAACCGCATTAGCATAGGTAATATCAAAGTAAGGGTCATAGTAGGTTTCTAACTTAGTGAAAGACCACTTAAGTAACCCAACATCTGTCTTTTCAATAACCCGTATAGTTTCACCATTTTCCTCTCTCTCCTTAATTTTCTTTTTACGGTACACTATGCCAAATGACGGGTCATTACAAATATACTCAGTAACACCCCATGGCCTATGGTCTTCACCAATAACCTCACTCTTATAACGGGTAATGGGTACACAAAACACAGTATCAGGGTGATACCCAATGAGGCTAATGATTTCACTTAACCATTCATCCGGCTCTAGAGATATTGCGCCCGCATCATTGGCCTTTTTTACAAACGGTAACACGTATTCCCTTACTGATTTAATACCCCATAGTTTGGCATCGGGGTTCTTATAGACATGGTCCACAGTTTCCCTAATGTGAGTTTCCTCAGTCTTCCTTAGCTTTTCTAATTCAGCATCAGTCACCTTATTGGATATCTCATTAAGGCCTGCCTCAATGATGCTTTTGACCACCTTTAAGGCAGCTTCATACTTTATACCGGCACGCCTCATTAAACTACTTAACCCAAATAAAACCTTATCATGCCCATGTGCGCCTTCATCATCCTCAACCCACCACATAGGGGCAATAAGGTTAATCAATCTTTCAATCTTATCATCGGGTAAATCAATTGATGGTTCACTTAAGTGTAATTGCTGGGCAGTGGCCATATCATCTTCCCCTAAATCCTCAAACGGGTTACCTGACTTATCACTCTCAATTAATTCCCTTATGGCAGTGAATTCCTCACATGTTAACTTAACCCCAGGCCCAATATTATTAACTGACGTGTGAATCCACCTAAAGCCGTTACCTGATTTCTCAGCCCTCACAAATTCATATGGTGCACCACTTGGGTGAATACCCCAAACCACTTCAAAGTTAGACACAATCATTTCAATTATTGAACTCCTAATGGTTGACAGTGGCGCACAGTTTTTAGGCGCCCTAATAACTATGTACATTCCCCTAGGCATGTCAAATAGGTTTTTCTTTTCACCTGTTTCCGTGTTCACGCATTCACAGTTAAGATAGTTACTATCACATTGGCATTTCACCTTTCCCTTAGGCCTTGGACCGGTTAACCCACAGAACCCATCGGGTTCACTACACAGTTTAATAGCCCAGTCATCCCCAAGGGCTTTCCTCAGTATCTCAATACCCTTATCCGGGTCATCCATATCTAAAATTACTAACCTATAGTTTTCATCCTCAGGCGTCTTTGGCTCAATATAGGAACCCGTTATAGCCAAGCCCGTGGCCATTTTAAGTATCTTATATAGTTCATCAATTGCCTTACGTTTCTCAGCACTCCATTTCCCTATGGGTTTCTTCTCCTGATTAACCGGTATAACATTATACCCGAATTCATTATAAAGCCGGTTCAACACCTTAACCTTTTCCTCATATAGTAAATCCTCTGATTGAATCGCACGTTCCTTCCTAACCATTCACGTCACCTTATTGCCGCTATCTTCCTTTACGGGAATCATGATTTCAATCGGTAACTCCCCCTTCCGGTAAAGCGCATACCACGTGGTGTAAAGTGGCTTAGTCAGATGGAAAAATAGGTATTCCTTGGTTTTGTCTTTTTTGAAACTTGGATGTGTATCATGAATTAAAGGCATTGAATCACCCCATATTACCACTTTAACAGGGGTATGCCTATTGGCAACCCTCTTAACCTGCCTTATTATATCATTGTCTTTCACAGCTAATACGTATTTATGCCCACCCAAGTGCCATATTTTCCCATACGTGATAATCCTTAAATACCCTGTCTTTGTTCCCCTATTTGGGTTGGTTTCGGGTTCCCCCATGCGTCTCCCCCTAGCGGTGGAGACCTCAGGATACGGGTTTTTATAAGTTTCCTCATTACAATCATTTTACCTTTCTGTGAGAGACAATTAGACAAAGTTAGGGCCCTACTTTTTAGCTATACACTGGAAATTTGTGCCAGCATTGCGGCAGTAAGTTTGACTAAAGCCAATGTCTTTCAATAACTCATGAATAGCATCAATAGTGAAAAACGCCTTATGGGTATTCTCAGGGTAATCCTGACCACCACCAACCCAGTAACTTATTGCTTCGAACCTATATTTAAAGTCACCATGAAAGTCACGTTTCTCAATGATACCGTGGTAAATGGCGTCTATGTCAGGTGATTGTATAAAAACCCACCCACCACTCTTTAGTTTATTATAAACCTGCTTCATAAACCCGGCTACCTTACGCCACGATAAATGCTCTAGGAAATCTTTCATTACTATAAACTGAACCGTGCCATCGGGGAAAGGTATTGGGTCTTTTTCTAAATCCCTAACTATATCTATATTGGGTAATAAACGGGCATCAATATTAACCACCCCTGTGTGGACGTCACCACCTGCCCCTAGGTTCAGTCTAAGGTGGTTTACATCGGCAAAATTCCACCCGGCATTTAAGGCTTGGGTAAAATCGTGTGGGGTATCGGCAATATAGAGTGAACCCCCGTTAACAGGGTATTTCTGGGCATAATCCCTTAGGCAATCGGCTTTAGTGGGTTTATCAACCCCGGCGCAGCATGCATAACCTAAACCAAACTCGCTGGCCACGTTATGGCAATCTCCCCTAGTTGACACTATACCCACATGTGCGGTCTTAAGGAACTCCCCTATGGTCCACTTATCTATGATTCCCCCATATCCTGATAATGTTCCGTCAACATCTAAGGCTATTCGGGTTACTCTATCCGGCATGTGGGTAAGGGGTGCGTTAAAGTTAAATAGTTTTTCTTATGGGTTAATTTATGGGTGTATTAGATTCCCTTAAGGGTAAAACTGTGGCAGTTAGGGCCAGGGACCTGCCCACTATATCGGGTACTTTGGTTGATTATGATAATGTGTTTATTAAGGTCCAAACCAAGTCAGGTACATATGTCATACCCATTTACAGTGTTGACTATATTCAGGCTTAGCGAGGGGTCATTATTTTCGGGTGCCCTGGGTTGATGGTGGGTTACGAAAAATTTAAATACCTGTGGTGCCCCTAGGGTACACATGGGGAGTGAAAAAATCACGTCAGGGGAAACGGTAGCGTATAAAAGGGTTAAAATCCCAACCACGGCTTATGAGTATGTTAGGGAACGGTCTAAAGCCCGTGGGATGCCAATGTGGCAGTACATTCTACAATCCGTTAATTTCTATGAGGCATCCCTTAGGAACGTTAGCGTGTCAGATGCTACAAAGGCCCAAAACGCCAGTTACTATGTGATTAAAGCCACTATGGCAGTAACCGAATTTATTCATAAGCCTAAGAAAGATAATTATGATAAGGTGGTTAAAATATTGAACCAAATTAAGGAAAGGAAAAAGGTTGATACTACCGTGTTACTACAGTTGGTTGAGGCTTACTATAGTAAGCGTAGGAAAAGCCTAATTAGGGTTATGATGCAGGAATTGATTAAGTTGAATATTGAGTTAATGTCTAAGGCTTAGTGGGGTGGGTGGGTATGGAGATAAGTGAGGCTATTACTCTACTTGGGAAGTTCATTGAGGTTAAGCGTGGGATTACCCGTGGGTGTACTCACTTTCACGTTAAGGATATTGTGAATGAGTTATATAAGCGTGGGTTACTTACTGATTACCTTTATCAGGTTTATTCTAACCCACCATCATTACACATTATGAGGTATGTGTTGATAGCCTTAAGTTCAAAAGGGTTATTGTCCATAACGGTCAATTCACATGGCCCATTGTTCATACTTTGCAAAGATTCACCACTATGGCAAAACCCAGGGATGATAAGTGACGTGGTTAGGGAGTTTGAGGCTGTGACCCCCGGTAGGTATTGGATTAACTTTACTATAAAGGATGGGTTGGTTACCTTTACCACTAATATAGTGGATGCTGACGTGTTCACGTTGGTTAGTAGGGAGATTTATAGGGGGATTCAACATGGCTTCGATATCGAGGCATTTGCTAATAGGATGAACGGTACTTTAGATGGTAATATTGTTTACTTACCCAAACCAAAGAATCCATCTAAAAAGGTGTTATACACGTATAAGTCTTTTAGGTTAACGGGCTTTAGGAAACTTATATTAGCATGCGTGGCTAAGGGTAATTCGGATTTAAGTAGTATTATTGATTGTTTAAAAGAATTCGGAATGGTTAGCTCAAGTGGCCATTATACTTATGTGGCGTTTACCGTGTGGTTCATGTGTTACCATAAAGTGTTATCATGTAATGGCTCAACATTTAAAGTGGGTAGGGGGTTTGAGGAAATTGCCAAGCGTGCCCTAGAGGAACTTAGAGAGAAACGTGTCAAGTGACCCGTATTTAGTGTACATGGTGGTGTCAAATGACACTATGCGGTTTTTTTCTGATGGCTTAATTATATAGTTTAAGAGGTCTATCGGTAGGTTCATTACGTGAAATAATGCGTCTTTATCTTGGTGTATGATTCCTAGGTATTGGTGTTCAATGGCTCTACGGCATTTATAGGGGTGTTGAACACAGTTAATGGTGGTTAATTGTGGGTATTTAGTTGATGTGGGTAGGTTCAGTGCCTCTATACCGTATAGGCAGGTTATATTTAGTGACCTTAACCAGGTACATAAGTGGACGTAGGGGTCTAGGAAAACGGTTCCGAGTATTGGTAGAATCCATATATGCCTTTGGGCAGTTTTTAGAATATTGGGGGAGCCGTTTAGGGATGATGTGAATAGGTTTAGGTATATTGAGTACGTTGACTGGTCAGGGAATAATGTAGGTAAAGTAAACACGCATAAGCTACAATAGCGTGTATATTTAGTTAACATCCTCAGTAAATTGAGTGGGGATTCAACCGGCTCAGTAACCTTAACCATTAGGGTATCCCACGTGGTGTTAGGAATCTCCCCAAGGTAGAAAAAGGGGTATATATTAAACCTAATACCCTTTACCGTAATGTGCCTATTCGAAATATCCTTTTCCCTAATATAGGCATCATATTGGATAGTCATGGCTTATCACCATCTCTCTTAATCACCTCTACAAGGCAATTAAGTAATATTATATTAAGATCTCTATCACTCATTGTTGATATTACATTATGGGGTAACGCCACCACCCAAGTATGCGGGTTACGTAATGTAAACCCACCTGTCTTATCAGCCACGCATGCCAATATTTCATAAACACCCCTAAGTATCTTTGGGGAAACACTTGAGCCATTACGTTTCTTATAATCCCTAAATAGCCTCATAACCTTAATGGTACTTATGTAGGTAATATTCCCCTTATTTGACCTGTCAAGAATTCGGATGATGCCAAACGCTAAATTAACTGCCCTAACCATGGGGTCCTCTCTCACGGAAGTCTCCATAGTTCTAAAAACCTGAGAGGGCTTTTAAATTTTCAGAAATATCTTTCATAAACCTGCCACAGTTTAGGCTTAATGGCATCCCAACTATAGTTAGCCTTAACCCAAGAAACCCCCTCATTGGCCTTAGCCCTAACCTCACTATAGTTATTATAAATGGTGATGAATTTATCACAGGCATCATTAGGATCCCATTCCGCACCAACTCCATCATGAATAGTGTTACCCGGTAACACGGTAACCATCTTAGCCGTTTTAACCCACAGGTACTTACTAAGGTTGGGTGGCGTGTATTCAGTCCACGGTCCAACATTAGGCATTAAGACAGGTATCCCCCTACCCAACGCCTCTAGGCCACTCATTTCAAAACTCCCACCACGGGACGGTAGTAACACCAAGTCAGCAATATCATAAAGGTCAATTAACCAATCCCTAGGTAACTCCCCCTCAACTATGAAAGTTCTAAACTTATTAAGTAACATAAGCCCAGGGTCAGTGATATCCATTTTCTTAACCACCAACATGTAATTAGCCGTAGTCTTTTCAACACAATCCATTAACTTAGCCGCTAAGTCAGCTCCCTTACGCCACCCACTATGCCATAGAAAGTATAGTATCACAAATGGCTTATGCTTTTCCTTAAGGTCACTAAGAAACCTTATAACAGGGTGAACCGGCTTCTGACGTTCCCTAAACCACTCACTTTCTAACCCGTGAGGTATAACATAGACGGGTACTTTTACCCCACTCTCAACATAGGCATCATAAGACCATTTTGAATTCACAATAAAAGCCGTAGTAAGATTGGCCACATCAACTGCCCACTTTGATATGTGGTTACTATCTGCCACATCAACACCAATCATAACCTCAATCTCATCCAACCTATGCTTAAGGATAGTTTCCTTAATCTCCCCACGGGTATCCAACGGGTAGAAATAGGGGTGGATAAACCCGTTAAACTTACTATAGGTGGTTACTGATTGAAAAGCCGATAAGTCAATCGGGGTTATGGGAAACAGTTCCCTAAGTAGGGAAACGTGTTTCTCAGCAATATAGCTAAATGAAACCCTACGCCTAACAGGGTACATGTAATAAACCAATTTTGACCGGGCACCCACATGATGTTTAAAATAATGGCGGATTTAAGTCTTTTCTCAACCCTTACCCTTAGCTGATACCATTACCCCAAGCCCACCTCTCTCAACCTGCATTTTAATATCAACATCATTCCCTAGGAAACCTGCCAATGCCTTACCGAGTTTCTGAGGATCAATCCCATCTAACTTTATGAAAATGTATCCATACCTCAACCTAAATATGTTAGCCAGGAATGACGCCACCATGTTGGTGTGCATATCCTCTATGATTGAGTTTATATCCGCTGCCATACTGATCTGAATTAGCCAGGCATATATTTATTTTTAACCACCTGCCTGAATCTTATCAGCCACGTTCTTAATTCTCACTACAATAACCACGTCATTATCCTCATAGTATTGGGAAACCTCATAATCAACGGCAATAAGGTACTTTGATATATAGGATATCAACCCGGCTACCAAACTCCTATATCGGGTAATCTGACCACCGAGAACCATAACTCCCCTATTCTTAACATTGGCGTCATTATTTGCCCCCACAATAAAGAGGGATGGGGCCTATATTTTATTTTTAACGCTTTACGTAACGTAGATAAGGAAAGAGTTAGCATCCGGGTTAGGGTTAGGGTTATTCACTTATTACCTATGACAATATATGATATATAATGACTATATATGATATATAATGAGTATGGGTATAGGTACACCTGTCAATTGATTAAATTAAAATAAAACCTTTGCGTATCCCCACCTGACCAATATGGCCAGAGGTAGGGGCCTCCCTAAGCCAGGAAATTCAAGGCTCGCCAAGTGGCAGGCTAAGTATGACCCTGCAGTAGTGCAATCTAGGTTTACTGCGGTACAGGCAGTGGCAGTCTCTAGGGCACAGGAAGGTATAGTAAGTATAGCTAATGTACAGTCTCTGATTGGTAATATCTTGGACCAGTATGGTGTAGGTGGCCCAACCAGAGCCGTTTACATAGCGTTTGGTGAAAAGGTTTGGCATGCAACACAGAGGGTGTCAGGTGCCACACTCGCTAATGAGGTGAACGGTCTTACATCATACTTCCAAACTGCCTATGGCGCTAACCCGGCTATACTTCAGGCTATAGCGCAAGCCTTTGGCGTCAGTGGGCTAACATACTAATGAGTTAAACTAATCCCAATACCGTTAAAAATTAATTTTTTCTTTTTCTTTCCCCTTTTTATGAAAATAATGATTGCACACGCTAAAGCCCCAAGCATATCGATAGTGGCATCTCACATAGCTAAGGTAGCCAAGGGAATGGGTCATAATGTAAAGGTAATGGGAGATTATATTCATAGTGAGCTCCTTTTTTATAAACCGAATGCCGTGATTTGGATTTTCCCCGTTAATGTTACTATGTCTAGTAGGTATGCTGGGCAATACTCAACTAATAAGGTTTATGGTAAGTGGCTTAAACAGGTGTGGTATGGGACAGCTGAGGGTACACCTTACGGGGAACCTGCCCGATACCCTGTGTGGTATAATATTGACTTTGTGGCTAACTCAATGTACACGGCTAACAAATTGAATGAGGTGGGTTACCATGTCTTGGATATTGTCCACCACGCCTATGATCCCGATGAAAATAAAGAGGCCATTGAATACTCGGAAGTATTGCGCAAAAAGATAATGAGGGATTTCCCTAATAAGGTGATCTTTGCCATAGCTGAGGGGGAGCATTTACGTAAGGGTTGGGGTAAGTTGGTTGAAGCGTTGAAATTAATACCTGATGATGTTAAGGATAAGTTTGTGATTTTGGCAGTGGCAGGTAAGTCAACGGTTGAGAAAGTGTTACCTAATGCCCCTGAGGGGGTTATTTACACGGTTGGTCAGTTTGGTCAGTTGAGTAGGAAACAGGTCTTGGCCTTATTTAGGATTGCTGATTATGTTTTAGTGCCGTCAATGGCAGAGGGGTTTGGGTTACCGGTTCTTGAGGCTAATTCCCTGGGTAGGTTAGCTATATTTGCTAAAATGGAACCGTTTACCGAATTCGCTGACGTTGAGGCTAATATTACGTTCCCTTGGGATAACGTGAACGAGATTGTTGATAATGGGGTAGAATTTGAACTACACGACTATGACCCACAGTATTTAGCCGATGCCATAGTTGAGGCAGTTAATTTAGCCAGAACTGGGGAGTATGAGGAAAGGGCTAAACGTGCCTATGAGGCAGTTAAAGACATGACAATAACAAACTTATACCCCAGGTTACTGAAATATATTGAGTGAGGCCCAGTGCCAACCGTGGGGACCTATGACCTATTCGGGTTACAAAGGATTAGTTCAGCTAAGGTTACCTTAAATAATAAAGAGGATGCCACAGTATTACCGTTCCGTTTCCCTAATAGTGATTTTCAGTTTAACTTTGTAATGGAGACTTCCCTACTTTTAGATTTCCTATTTTACATAAACTTTAACCTGGCTTTAGAAATAAACCCATTTACCCTAGAGGGAATCCAAACACTAATACCGCAATTCACAATACCGTCAATATCCCTACCACCAACTGAGATGCTGAATAAGTGTTATTTTGGGGAGTCAACATTCGATAACTGTTACTATGACCCAGGGTTTACAATTGAGAACGTTAGGAATTACCTTAGATCAGCTATAAACAGGATAAGTAGGAACATTACTACCCCAAACTTCCTACTTAGCCTTAACTACCCACAGTGGTTTAGTTACTACGCCAATAGGTTACTTAATGCTGCTATGCAAACCATTGAGAAAACCACCATATTAGATTTAACCATTTTCGATTACTCGGAATTTAGCCCAGAAACCTCAGAGGGAGAAACTTACCTACCGTTTCAATGGTTAACTACATCACCTGAGTTAAACCAAACCATAGAAACACCTCACTTTGACGTGGTTGATGATGTATTATGGGGAGTGGTCTTGGATTGGACCTTATTGGATTTATGCATTTTCATACCCGAGGGTGAATCCATACTTGGCCCTCAGTTTGCCCAACTAATGGACGCCGTTATCACGGCTATTAAAATGAATTATAGTGCATTGAATTCCGCAAATAAGTTAGCGTTTATAGACCCATCAATTCCCGATATTCCGATACCACCAACGTTAACTAGTTTATTTACTGAAGCGTTCCCTAATATTATGGAGAATGCTCCATTTGCCCCACTGACTAATAGGGCAGAGAAATGGGGTATGGCTATGATGTTTATGAGAACTATTAGGAATATTGTAAAGCGCATTGTAGGGAATAGAGTAGGTAACCCGTTTATGATAAATGCCTATGAGGATGCTGGGGTTGAGTATTGCATGGCGTTTCACCATAATCACGATAGAGAACGTTATAAGGCATGGGCTAATGTTGATGTACAAACATTTACTAATGCGTGGGTAAGTAAGTGGGTTAACTTTGGGTTGGACCCGCAAACCTTAAATACTTTGGCTAATACTCTTAGCCTCATATGTCAGAGCCAGATGCCAGGGTTCAGGGGAGTGGACAGCCCCTCATAAGTGGGGTTGTGCCACCACAAATACCACCACAGGTGATTCAGCAAACACCACAGCAAACGGTAATAGACCCTAAGGCTAAGGCATTTACTGATAAACTACTTGAGTTGGTTGGGGAAGTTTATACTTTAGCGGTTGAGATAAGCGCCATAGATGACCCCAATTTACTTAACCATCCCGTGGTCAAACAGGCCCGAAAGGTAGTGGCTAAGGTTAAGGAACTTAAGGATGCATTGGGTACAAAGTAAACCCTTAACTACCGGTTAAAAATAAATAAGTCTTTTTCCCTTTTACCCCACTATGAGTGTATTCGGGGTGCCTACAAAGGCTCCGTTTCAAAGGCTTAGGTCCAGTGATTGGAATGCCGTGGTAGCGGCATTAGATTACTTATACTTAATGAATATGGGGAATGTAAATGCCCTCATATCGGGTGCTTTTTCCCCTTACTTTTATTCAGTTTATGCGGCAGATGGTGGATTTTTCGGGAGTGATATTTACGTGAATGGGTATAAGGTTTTACACGACCAAGACCCGATATTTATAGCCAGCTTCCTACAGGATGCCTTAAACCAAATCTATAACTACATATCAGTTTACCTAGTAGGTATTCAAAACACGGTTCAGCAAACTCAAACATTGGTTCAGCAATTAAAGCTTTACGTTAGCCCTACGGCATTAACGTCATTTGTCTTACCCGTATTACAATCACCAACCCCATTAGTTAGCGCCAGCACCCCGATTAAGAGGGCTTTACTTTACGTGACTAATGACACGGCTTACGTGGTTTACATTGGTGGGCCAAGTGGCCAACACTTCCCGGTCTTCCCAGGTACACAGGTTGAGATTGATGTATGTGATGCAATCCAAATATACCTTAGGTCAGAGAATTATAGCTACGTGAGGGCATTACTGGAGTTAACGGCTCAATCAACATGTAACTAAGGTGACTAATAGTGGGAGTCTTTGTGCCTGCCCCAATATTTATACCACCCGTTATAGTTAAATGCGCCGATAGTTTCCTCACTCTTTCTAAACTGTCAGGTGGCGTTACCCTAACCCTACATTGCCCAGGTGATTTAATAGAAACCTCACTTTGGACAAACCGTAATACATGTATCCAATACCAATTGTGTTACCTTAACCTACTTATTCAGCAAATAACACAGGTAAATAATGCCGTGGGGGATTCACTTAACACTCAGTTAAACTACCTGTTAAATGAACTCAATGCCCTACCCCAAGCCATATACGGCATGCCTGTGTCGCATGATTATTTCAACGCTATTTGGGATTACATCAACTTTGCCTATAAGGTTCTTACTGACTTTTTCAGTATAGTGTGGGGATATGGGAGTTCCCAACCATTCCAAGTTTCAAATTATGAGAACCAATTACTATACGTGATTAATAATATCCCTAAACAACAAACCATGAACTTAATGAAATCTAGTGATTGGAACGCCTTAACCCAAGCCTTATATGCCATTGACCAGATTCTACAGTTCATTAAACAAAATTGGTATATCCAAGCCATACAGGGTTCCGTTCTTACTACCCCGGCTATTCAACTCATATCAACCTCACTTAGTTCCGTTGAGACGCCAATTATTATAACCGTGGTATTAACCTCAATGACCACGTCAGCTGGGGCCAATAAGGCATAGGAAGGTTAAACATAAATTATCCCTTTTTTAAATGAACCCAATGAGTAGTGTAACATGTTCACTACAGGATTTAATGACCAAGCAAACCGTGAGGATAATCTTAGCGGTCTTTACGGTTCAAACGCCACTATCACCATCAATCTCTATACCCGTGTTAACTACATCAACCTCAATGTCAACGTCAGCTGGGGCTAAGTCAGCATAAGGGATAAAAATAAATAGCTTAAACCCATTACGTAATTGATGCATATAAGTAGGGAAGACATACTCATAGACCCCAAAAGGAGATTCATATACTACAGTGCCCTTAAGTTAGGGATAGTAGATGGGTTATTTAGATACGTTGACTACATTAACTCAATTAACGGTAAATGCCCCGATTTCAGTGTAATAGGCCACTATACAGATTCCGTATTCACCAAGATCCTAGACAATACCAACCAATTAGCGGTAGCCGTTGAAAATAGGAAAGTGCCCAGTTACTATAGGAGGCGCTTCACCAAGGCCCTTTCCACTAATGATAGGGAATACCTAAGGTGGTTTTTCAAAAACTATGTAGAGGGGTACTCAGATAAAGATGCCACGGTTCCCCAAAACTACCCGTTAACCCCCTGTATATTCAATTACTGTTTCCCTATATGCCCCATAAATGGGGGCACATGCGCCAGTAACCCATCACAAACATGCTTCAGTGGACAGGATATTGGAGCAACCCCAATATGTTGCACAGGTAATTATCTTACTTCTCCCCAAGGCGCTTTTGATTTGGTTGATAACCCACCTTGGATCACCCAATATAGTAGTGGATTTATTACCCCCACGGGTCAGCAATCCTCTCAGGTAGGGGTATTGACACTGACGGGTAACATCATTATTCCGTCGTGTTTCCCTTCAGGTGGTGTTACATTGGGTTTGGACTTTGGTGTAAATTATACTAGTAATTTAGGTGGCACGTGTGCAAGTTCATGCCCCTCGGGTGCGCCATGTTGGTATGGCACGGCTTATTATTGTGGTTCGAGTGTCACTTATAATGAGGATTTTTACCCGGTTCTTTACTATAGTTTGAATCAAACGTTTTTGGGTAATTCAGCTTATAGTGTTTGGTGGCAGGCCACGGTATCGTGATTAAACTTAAATATTTGTGGCGTGGGTGGTTTAACTATGGGTAGGTTTAAGGTTTTGTTTGAGGGTGAAAAGGTGGTGGTGGTTAAGCTTAATGGGGATATGAGTATTCAGGATTTGGTAGATAGTGGGGTCTTTGTTCAGAGGATGAATGAGCTTTATGATAAGAGGGGTAGGAAGGTTATTATTAGCCAATCTGAGTTTTTTCGTGCAATCCCCCCAAAGTTGACTGGGGAATGTGGTGGATCGGTTTATGAGATTGTTGATAATAAGGTGGTTAGTGCGGGTCATGTGGTTAAATGCGCCGATAAACTAGAGTGGGATCAAGGTAGTTTTATTTTGGTTAATAAGAGGGTTATAATGCCACCTATCTACCCAGGTTGGCTATGGAGCGTATTTAGGTGGGTTGGGTTTGAGCCATGTGGGAGTTATGATTATGGTGAGGCTTACGTTAAGGATACATTACTTAAGGATTATAATGATGATAAACCGTATCCACGGGTTATGTATGTGGCAGGTAATTGCCTAAAGGCAGATGAATCTAATTGTTTAGGGGTGGCTTTACCTACACCTGACAGTGATCCTGATAACTTGGTGGCGTTGGTTGATAGGGGGCTTATTGTTGATTGTACTTACTGGGGTTATAAGCCGATTGCCCGTGGTGTTGACATTGGGAAGGTGTTTGTGAATTACGGTAACGGTAACTATGCCTTACTTAAACCTACCTTACTAATGACGTTCACGAATAAGGCAGGGATACCTGGATGCTCGGGCAGTATGGTTTACCCAATTGTGGCTTCCCAATCACTCAGTGGCCCGTAAAAAATAAATTAACCCGAGTAGTGAGTAAAAAACGGTATGAATACCCTACTTAACCTACCCAGTGGTGGGAAGCGGTTAATACCGTTTATAGCCGTGATAGCGTTAGCTATGGCTATGGTTGATCCACACGTAGTTTTGGCACAGTCAACACCAACATCAAACGGGTATGTGATTTACATTGACCCTATGACGGCAGGCATCATAATACTGATCTTAGCCGTGGTAATAGCCCTAGGCGTGTACATTTTCATGTCTATAAACAGTACTAATAACCAAACCCAGTTAACCCAAGCCCAAATTATGGCCCTTAACTCACAAACCAATAACATGAATCAGTTGGTAGCCGCTACCACCACGGCTCTTAACGTGGCTACCGCACTTAATGCTGAATCAACCCGTCATACTATGGATATGGATAATAAGTATTTCTCACTTATCCAACAGGACACGATGCACAGGCATTATACGGAGGATAGGTACACTAATATCTATAATAAGCAGGTTGACAATAACATATACTTCCTGAACACGTTACTATCCCTCTATGGGCTTCAGTTGATTAATAATGATATACGCCAGTTAATGAGTGATAGGTTGAAAGCGGCATTAGCCCAGTATGCTAAGCCACCTGAGGTTGAGGTTACTACCGTTACCCCGGCATCCCCTTTCCCAACTCAACCACAGGGAAGCGGTCAAAATCAGATGACTGGATCTACCAAATAATTGAGTATTAGGGGAGAGGCTCATTAAAAATAAATTTCCCCCCTTTATTTTTCCTAATTGTGGTAAGGGTCATTATAAGGGAAGTCCATAAGATGAATGTGCCGTGGGATCCCCACTATGTGGCGTCAGTTCAGCTTATTGATGATGAGGATAATTGGGTGTCTAGAGTGTTCCCAATTGACTTTCACAATACTAAGGAATTGGAACGTAAGGTGGTTCAGGAAATAATGATGTATGAGATGGCTAAGCTTAATTACGGGAAGACCGTGGCCAGGGGTGGTGGCTAATGGACCCGATTGTGTTTAACCCTAATGATATTAAGGTGTTGATTCAGGATAACTTAAATAGTGGGGTTATTGAGAGGGCTTTATCTGAGCTTACCATTGAGGATGTTGAGAGGGCAGTGGTTGAGTTTGGTGGTTTAACTGACCCCATAGGGCAGTTGCAAAATTGGTTAAGTAACCAATTCAGTGGGTTGGTTCAAACAATTGAGAACGGTATTGAGGCAATAATTGCCCCGGTTATTAATGCCGTAAATAGTGTGGTGTCAACCATAACCACGGGTATTAATTCAATACCGTCATTAATTCAAACGGGTATTTCAAACTTTGTTAATTCAATAATGTCAACATTGAGTTCAATAACCTCTAGTTTAAGTAGTATAGGGAGTTCATTGGATAGTTGGTTTACCTCAATTGGGAGTACTATTTCAACGGGTATAAGCCAAATCATATCCTCTATAACGTCATCAATATCCAGTATATCGTCAGCATTGCAATCAATTGGGTCAAGTATTATGTCATCTATAAGTGGTGCCATAGGGTCAATTTCAGCGGCAATATCTGGGTTGGGTTCATCAATTCAGTCAATGTTTAGTGGCTTTATTAATTCAATTACATCTACGATTACCCAATTGGCATCCTCTATAGGGGGATTGGGCAATGCTATTAAGGGGGTTGGTGATTTGGTTAAGAACTCATTGGATAGGTTTGGTAATGACCTTAAGAATATTGTGTTCCCTAAAATTGAGGATTTTGTGAATAAGGTTAAGTCAGGGTTTGATGAACTTGGGAATAAGTTAAAGAGCGCCATAGGGGAATTAGTGGGGTATGTTAAGAGCGGGTTGAGTGATATAGGGAAGTTTTTCGATAACGTGTGGAATCACCTAAAGACTGTGTTTACCAACATTGGGGATCAGATTAAGTTTTTCTTTGGCTCTGTGGCTAAGTACTTTAACTCATTTATTGGGGATGTTGAGAATTTCGGGAAGTCACTATATGGCGCTTTTAATAAGATTGGTGGGTATATTGCGTCATTCGGTAAGACGGTTGAAAGTGCCGTGTCAGGTGTAGTTAAGGGTATTGAGGGTATTGGGAAATCAATAACCCAAGTGTTCACGAACGTGTTTAACGGGGTAAGTGGGATAATCACGGGGTTCACAAAGAGCATATCAACGCAAATCACTAATTTCCTAAAGAACGTTGAACTATTTGGTAACGCCATAAACGCCACGTTATCCACCATTGATGCCTCAGTGGTTAACACTGCCTTATCGATTGGTGGGGCGTTCACCACTGTTTTAACTGACATAACACAAACGTTTGAGAACATTAAGAAAACCTTTGAGAACCTACCCACCATAATCAGTAAGATCCCTGAAAACGTGTTCAATGCCATATATAAGGCGTTCATGGATTTCCTAAAGACCCTTAACTTAAACGTGGTAGTTGATGCCTTTAGTAAACTAGGGAAGTTCATTGAGTCAATTGTGAATAGTAAGTGGTGGAATAATGTAGTGAACATGCTTGAGTTAATGGGTAAGGGCGTTGAAGGGATGTTTGAGGAATTATATGGGGTACTTAAAGCCGTTTTTGACTGGGTGGTTAAGGAGCTCACTGCAGTGGGTGCAGTATTCATTAACATGGGGAAGGATATCTTTAATGGGATACTTGGTGTTAGGGATTCGCTCTCAACGTTTGTAAAGAGCCTTATTGGGGATACGGTTAATGCCGTGTTCATGCCGGTCTTACTAAGTGAGATACCGCTTATGGTTGGGGAAACCGTGTTTAAGAGTGAACCCGTATTAGTGTTAAAGTCAGGTGCCGATCCCGCTAAGGTGGTTATTCCTGACTTAGCCGGGGCATTCGGTGCAATATCAGCTATATCATTAGCCACGTTTGGGTCTATTTATGCGATAGGTAAGTTCATTGAGAAACTGGGTAAAGCCACTGGGTCACAGGAAGTTGATACCGCACCATTTGGGATTGGTGTAAGGTTACGTTTACTATTCGGTAAGTTAATTGAACCATTTGGTGATTTAGTCTCTAAAGTTGGGGAAGAAATAGGTAGGGGCATGGCTTTATCAGGTTCATTAGCGTTCCTAGAGCCATTAAGGTACATATGGCGTTATGTATGGTGGTTAACGTTCTACAGTATGGGGATGGGTAACATACCGTTTGAATTGCCCGGGCATGGTGAAATGTTTGACATAGCCCGTAGGTTCGATGTAACACAGAATATTAATAATGTGGCTAACACCATGATCTACAGAGGATTCCCATACTGGTTCATAACCAAGACCGTGGCTTTACCGTCAGTATTTACCTCTATTGATGTGGCTAATCAAGCCCTAGGTGACTATAAGAAAGAGATTCAGAATAATTACATTACCGTAGTGGATAAATTCGGTAACACTAGGATCATCCCCATAGCGCCACTGTTTGAACTACCCACCACGCATGATTTGGTTGAGTTTATGTTAAGGGACTTATTCCTACCTGCCAGTGCATCACCTGATAAACAACCCGTGTTGGCTTACCAATCATTTGTTAAGGCAATGTGGGCCAGGGGTGTTCCCCCTGACGTGGCTTACATGTACTATTTACGTGCCTATGAGTTACCGTCAGCTACCCAAGTATGGGACTTCACCATGAGGGCTTTATCTGGGTTTGCGTGGTACATCCCACCAAGTGAGGTCCAAACCTTTGCGGCATCTGAGGCTAAGATAATTAACGCCTTTGTGCCCCAAACACCTGCCGATCTAAACTTTAAGTATGACTTGGCGTTATTGGCCTTAGCCGAATACCAAAAGTGGCATGGTAGGGCGCACTTTGCGTGGATAAATGACCCTAAGACAGGCCAGTCATATACCTCTGACGCATGGTTAATTATTGACCAATCTGCCCACCTATTGGACAGGGGTGATATTGAACACTTAGTTAGGCATGGTATTTGGGACTACTATGAACGTGAGTATAAGATCACAAATGAAACCACAATGTACACAATGTTAACTAAGATAGTTGAACCCCAAGCCACGTCACCAATCCAAATATACACTGACTACGTTACAAATGTACTAATGGCCAGGGGATTCCACCCATATGTGGCCCCATTAATATCACTAAGGGCAGTCTTTGATGTAACCACTGCCGCTAAGACCCTATTAAGAACCGGGTTACTTAACCTAATCAGGGAAAACGTTGAAACCATACCCACCACGTTACAAATAATGTCATTCATGTTCCCTGTGTCAGTACACGTATCATACTTTGACCTCTATAATAAGAAATGGGTAACCGGTTGGTTAAACGCACCCGTAAGGTACATTGAACCCGAGGCTAAGTTAATGATGCTTAGGGCATTAATGGATAAGGTAAACACCTTTATGAGAAACATGTTTAGGGCAGTGTTAACGGGAACTAGGGATTACTTAATTGGGTTAAATGAGTCACTCAACTTTATGGTTAACTATGTTACGTCAGTGTTAGATAAGTACTATGCCCCATTATATAAGGCTATTACGGGTGTTGAAATGCACCTAACATGGGACTCAACGTTTAATGATGCTATAACTAAGTACTTTGAGGTTGAGCAATTAATTGGTACATTCCGTAGGGTCAGGTATTACGCCAGGTATGCGTTATATAGGATACTTGGTTTAATAGGCATGGGTGTGATTCCTAAAACTGAGATACCAAAGTACATAGATGAAATGGTTACGTTAATGAGGGAAACCCCACAGGCTAAGGAAGTATTCATGTTCATATCTGAGTTAGTTTACCGTAGGTACTTACTAAGGAACTTTGAAACCTACGCACGCATATGGTTAGGAAGACATGCCACTACACCTGACTCTGCCCTACAAACCCTATTAACCCAGGGTCTTGACCCTGACTTTGCCAAAGCATTAATAGAGGCTTATTCACCACCATACTACCCCACTATATTAGAATTAGCCACCTTAAGTGAATATATACCCCAATTCATGGCCAAACTACCCCAAGTTACCCAGTTAATGAGGATACCGAATGACTGGGTTAACCTATGGGAGAACTACGTTGAGGTAAGGGCCTACCTAAGGTGGTTCACACGTGTACTAAATGAACTAATTACCGTATTAGCCGTGGTGCCCCCCGCTATAGCGGTTGTATTCAACGGGAAACAAACCCCATTATCCGATGTAACCCAAACTATACTAAAGGAAGCCGGATCCTACGGGTTTGACCCCACTAAATTAGGGTTAGTAAGCCAGTTAATAGACCTCAGAGTTAGCTTAACCCAGTATAGGAACTCAATACCACCACCACGCACGGCTTTAGGCTATAGTGTTTACCTACCTGACCCAGTAGGGTTCATAAACACGTTATCAAAGTACTGGATCATAAATACCACGGGCCTATCAATACTGACTGACTTAGCCAAGTACCGTAAGTACAATAGGTGGATTCACCAAGCCGTTACCGAATTAGTAAGGGCATATGCCCTAGGGTACATTACCAAAAAGGTACTTACCACCTACCTAACCAACCTACAACCATTCGGTATCTCACAATTCGATATAGAGGCAATAACCCAGTTAACACAGGCCTATGCCTTAGCCCTAGGGTTACCTAGGTTTATAGAGGCAATGGTTAGGATATGGCTAGAGAGGCATGCCGTAACCCCCAGTGATGCCTTAACTGAATTAACCAATAATGGGTTTGACCCCACGTTAGCCCAAGCCATAGTTAACGCCTACGCACCACCCTACTACCCAACAATCACCCAGTTGATCACCATGGCCACATATAACCCAGCTTACCTATCAATGTTCAACACGGTAACCCAACTAATGAGGATACCCAATGACTGGGTTAAGATATGGCAGGATTACGCCACAATACGTGCCTACGTTAGGTGGTTCACCCATGCCTTAAATGAATTAGTAGTGGCTATAACCACACTACCCACCACGGTAAAGATAAACATGCCAATGACACAGGGTAATAAGACCATTACCTTACAGGATGTAGTGAATGATATGTTTAAGGTGGCTAAATCAATGGGATTCGATGACACTAAACTCAACTATGTTAAAGAGTTAATAGACCTAAGGTATGTAGTAAGGCAATTCAGGAATTCAATACCAACCCCGTGGCATGCCTTAACACTAACCTACTACCTACCTGACCCTGACACATTCATAGATGACTTAGCAAAGAATTGGATCATAAGTGACTACGGTAAGACCCTACTAAAGACCTTGGCTAAGTTTAGAAAATACGGTAGGTGGATGTTTGAAACCGTGTACTGGGCAGTTAGGGCCTATGCCAGAGGCGCATTATCAGGCCAAGGATTATTACAATTCCTACAGTCACTACAACCCTATGGGCTAAGTAAATATGAGATTGACATGATCAGGAACTGGGCATTTGCCGTGTCATGTTACTATGGATCATGCCAGTACCCGTGGTAATCATGCTTAAGTTAAACTGCCACCCACTAAAAATAGTGGACAATCCGTGGCGTAAAAGAAATATATTGGGTAAATAGTGTGAACTGCATATGAAGGTAACATGCCCAATATGTGGTGAACCGGGTTATCTGACCAGGGTTAAGGTTAATGGGCATTATTATATGCGGGTAGAGCATGTAACATATAAAGATGGTAAAAGAGAGAAACGTGTACATTACATAGGCAGAGACATAAACGAACTCAAACAGCGGTTAGAAGAATTATTCAGTAACAAGAATACCTACAAAATGTTACGTTTCGTAGGGGGTGACTTCAGAATAGCATCCATTCTGCTTCCAAGAATCGAAAAACTGTGTACCTTTAAAAAATGTACACTTGTGGAGGTTTTTGGTGGCTCGGGTTACGTTTCGCAAAATATAAATCGCAGCATCTTCGGTAATATTATTTATAATGATATTGACGATAAACTAACATCATTTTATAAGACAGTCAAAGAAACCCCCGAAAAACTTGCACTAATACTTTCACTCTTACCCTATAGCAGAAGTTTACACAAAATTGCACAGGAACTATTAAAGACAAGTAAAGAATTATCCTCACTAGTAACTGCAGTGCTGCTTTTCTATAGTATAAATACCACATTCTTTGGTAACCTGGCTAATCATGGCTTTGCATATTCAATTTCCCCGCTTAAAAACGAAGCACGGACATTTAGAACGAGAATATGGGCTATTTTGAAGTATGCTAATGTATGGAAAGACATAACTATTGTGAATCTTGACTTTAGGGAGATCATAAAGAGATATGACAGTGAAAAAACGGTCTTTTATCTCGATCCACCATACCCCGATAGGGCAATTGAATATTATGGCCACCCGTTCACGGTTAATGACCTAAGGGAAATGGCTAAAATGCTTACAATGATACGTGGTAAGTTTCTGCTTAAGCTTGATGAGAAAACATACACGTTAATACAGGACATCTTACCTGAAGGAAAGTATAAAGTTGAATTTATTAAAAGGCAATTACATCAAAAAATGGTGAGAGCGGCTCAAAAAGGGAAATGGATATTGGTACTTGTATCAAACGCCAATAGCAGTTAAAAATAAATACCCCCATTTACTATTCCCCCTATGAGTGATATCCAAGCCATCCAGCAAACCAACCAAGTCACGAGCCAACCGAGTAAGAATGAACCGGCTATAGAGGAAAGTTTCGAGGAGCCAGAAATATACACTGTGAATATAGCTAAAATAGCTGAGGAACTTAAAAAGAGTTACCAAGTTGCTCCTGAAATAGCTCCTAATATAGCTGTTGATGATTTTAAAGAGATAATTATTGACATACTTCATATACTTGGTTTTAATAAGTACATAACTGTGGAATTCAATCCAATTATGTATGATAAGCCACTACATACCTTTATAACGGTATCAAAAACATTAGAGGATGAATGGGGTAAAGATAAGGTGGATGAAATTATTAAGGAATTCTATAACAATGCAATGGAGGAATTTGCTGACTCTATGAAACCACCAAAGACCAAAGTATTGGAAGGTGAAGCAGAAGCTGTTCAATTGACTGTTTATGATCTTTCAGGCATATATGAGTTTAGCGTGATTATTGAACTATTTTTTATGCCGCCACCAAACAAAATAAATGAATACCGGGCAACATGGATATTGGTTAAAAAGTAACACATCAAAAAGCCCCAATTAAAAATAAAAACCCGGGTTTATCCCCTAAATTATGGGTAAATCCGGTTTACCTAAGGATGGTAGGAAGCGGTTTGAAAAGTGGTTAGCTAAGTATGACCCACAGGTGGTGGCTGAAAGGTATAGGGAGAGTTTAGGGGAGTGAAAAAAGGGGGTTTTACCCCGGCTTATTTAACCCAGTTTTTTGAGGCTAACCCCACGTGGCTATTCCGTTATGTGAACCTCAATATCGCCATTATCAGCTATGTTGAACCCACCCTTAGTAACCACATCATCAATGGTGTTAACCATGTTATATACAAACATTGGGTCACCATCAACCTCAACCTCAATAGCATCCCTACCACTATACATAGCCCTCTCAACCCTAAGTGTACCATAGCCAGGGCCAAAGCATATGAAATACACACGTTGATTCCCAGGGAGCTTAATACACCGGGTACCGTCACCAATATCAACCTGCCTCTTAGGGAGCTTATCATCTATCTGCCTCATTAAGTCATTCAACCGTTCATCACTACCCACACGACCCGTTATAGTGGCCCTAAAGTAAGCTTTCATAACCACCAACCCTCAGCTGCCACCTTCCCCATACTTCTTTACCTCATAAACATCCCATATCCTCAGAGTTATTGAAACCCTCTTATCATCAATGCGCTTTATATCCTCAACACTATACACCAACTTATGCTTCCTAGGTATTGCCTTAAGTAGCGCCGCTAACTCAGGTAGGTACAGTTCAAATTTCTCACTTTCCCTAACCCTCTTACGCCAGGTCACGCCCTCTTTACTTTGACTAGGATTTTCCCCCATACTGTCACCCCGAAAAAAGGGTATTCCCGTTTGATTTTTAAGCTTTTCCCCTTTTAGACTTTATCGCTTACGTATGTTATGTTCCTTAATGCCACAGATATTAGCCCCACTAACGTGTCAGGCGCCAGTAACCGTTTCTTAAGTATCCTCATCAACCTACGGGCATACCGTGTTTCACAGCATTCATCCAGATCCTTATCTAGGAAAAGCCGTGTTGACCTGGTAATTGACCCCTTAATATAAGTAACATCAATCACCACACCCCATGGTTTACGCTTACCCCTAACTATCAACACCTCACGACCATTAACCACCTTAAACATAAACTCTTTAGGGAACCCCATAAGCATCACCCAAGGCAAATGATATAAACGGGAGCATGCCCACTACCCCTCTTACGTTTCTCAACCAACCTACCCCCAATTAACTGAACCACCCGTGGTATAAGTTTACTGATTACCTGTGGTGATGTCTTGGCTTTCCCCCTAAGAACCCGTTCATTAACCTTAATGCACCTATTCCCCTTTGCAACATTAACCGTGTACTTCCTATAGAGATTGAGGTTATTGAACACATGGTAAAGGAACATTATTAGCAATGCCTCACTACTTAACACACGGATTTCTAAACGGAACCTATGCGATATGATTGGCCTAGGCATTTAAGACCCCCTATTATTCCCCTGATTAGCCTCATTCGGGCGTTTTACGAGTATGTGTAGGTCAATGTTAATGGCGTCACGGGTGTCATTTACCGATATACGTGATTCTAATGGTGGGTGTTCATGATTCTTTACCATATCCATAGTCACGCTTAAGGCACGTAATGCCCACTGTGAGTTATTGGTGATGGCCTTAATTAAGACACGTTGGTCATACCACGCATCCTCATATGATGTCCTCATATTCTGAATAATGAAATAGTTCCCATCTGTGGCCACAATAAACCCATTCCTAGCCCATTGAAAATCATGCCTTACCTTACGTAAAAACCCACCATCACCTTTCAACATTTCATAAGCCTTCCCCACCAAGTCATAAGCCATAGAGTCCATTAGTTTCTCTAACTCCCCAGGTATCTTACCCTTGGCCTCAGGGAATAAGACCCTTATCGTAAACCTTTCGTGGCCGTGATCAGTCCCCATATTTATCGCCCAACCCAGCATGCCTAATAACCGTTTGCCAAGGCACATTAACACTCATTGTGATGTAAAGAACCCCACCACGTGATTTCGATAACACCCTAAAATCTAAATTCACAATACCCACTTCGTAGAAGGCCCTAAGAATAGCGGAAAGTAACTCATTAAGCCATGATGTGTTGTTTGTTGATGCCCTTAACACGTCAAGTTCTGCCCACCAAAAACCACACGATGTGTCGCAATGTAATGATGCGTTCTCAAGTTTTGCAACTGAATACACGATATATGATTTCTCGTATATTGATATGCCGCTGCCATCATAAAGTTCACTTTTTTTACCTATTAAGTCATTACCCCATAATATATTCCCGGCCTCATGCTCCATGGCGCTAATCAGGTCGTGTACCCATTTCTCAGTGGCGCCCATAAGTTCCCTATGGAAGGGGCTTGCGTCAACGTTTAGCTTAGCGGCATGTTTCTGTTGATGCGGCAGTATGAACGGTAGTTTTACGTGAACCCGTAGGTCTATCATTCTCGTGGCATACCGGTTCATTTTACTCCCCCCACGATCCTCTATGGGGGGATTCCTTTTAGTGAGTGGGGAGTTTCCGGTTCTCATTTCTCTCCCCAGTGGGGATACCTCACGGGGGTTTTTAAATGTTACGTTTTGAGAGATCATTCCCCAGGTAAAAATCAAAAAAGAAAAAACCCAAGTTTAACCCTTTATTTTATCAAAGGTTTAATTTTTCAATTGTCGAATCCCCTATTTTTATTTCATCAATATAGGCTTTTTCACCTGTTATTGCAGCAACAATATATGTAATGGTGCGTAACACATCCTGTACATCATCTAAATAGGTATATATGGCCAGTACCATTCTGTAGTGGGGTATAAATTGAACGTTCTCAGGTGGTCGATCCCAATTATAGCGCATATTTATAATTTCATCCCTAACTTCAATACCCATCGTGGCAATTGTATCCTTCCCTATAGCATACCCCTTGGGTTCGGTCAGTAACGGTAGTGCCGTAACTAACTCACTATTATATATATCAAAGCCATTGCTCTTTAAAGCCTCTATAAGCCTAGAGGCAGCATCAATCTCCCTATCCTTTGGCAGTAAGAAACTTATTTTGATTTTAACCACCACCCCACCCATGTCCACCACCCTTATGCCTCTGTGTTAACAGGGTTCTTTAAGCCAGGGGTAGTCAACTGTTATCTCTGTGCGCCTCAGTAACCGGCTTCCCTCAAATAACCGGTAGATCATTGATGTGTATATTTCGGCAAAGTTTAACGTGGTGTAGATTCTTATGTCTATGCCCCTAGTGTAGCACATTTCGGCTATTTCCTTTGTCATCTTAAATGGATTGTGGTATTTCTCGCATTCTGGGCCATCTGTGTATGTACGCCATTCATATACCTCAATGGTGGCGTGGTGGTCCATTGCTATTGCCTTTTGTGTTAGTGGGGATTTCATTATTGTGAACCCGTTTTCCTTTAGGTAGTTAACTACCTTTTTTATTACCCGATCTGTTTGCCTATCTGTCTTATTTATCCGGATGTACACTTTAAACGGAACCTGTGACATACCCGTTTCACCTCACTACCCCTTTTCCTCACTACTTTATAAGTTTTTCCCCGTTTCCCGAAATGGCATGTGGATCATTGGGTGGGGTCTTTTGGTTTTTGTTGGTGTTTGTTTTTTACATACCCCCTAGTCGTGGGTTGGTGTGAGTATTGGCCATGACCCCTGGGTTTACTTACTTTAAAATCCACATTC
>Ga0081529_129934_pt2 | contig 26948 bp, 26 predicted proteins | sample EchGeymetagenome_FD_71012 | JGI IMG/M metagenome (GOLD analysis project Ga0081529, IMG submission 71012) | Ferrous microbial mat and aquatic microbial communities from Echinus Geyser, Yellowstone National Park, USA - transect B T=78-80 C v2... ...
CCTTGTACTCTACTCCTTATATATCATATTCAAGGGGGAGGTGGGGAGAGAGGAGTTTAGATTATTATTAATTCTTTTATTTCCTGATTTATTCAATCCAGAGAATTTTACATTTAATCTAGTAAATACACTTATTTACACTATAGATTTATTTTTAAGGAGGTGATTTTGGGTCTACCGAGTTAGAAAATACCACTCCCAAAATGCACCATAAGTAAAGAAGGCTGTATATCCGAAAGTATTTCCAGCTCTCCACTCTAAAATTCCAGCTAATAATTGGGCTAATCCCCCATAAAATGCAGCTAATCCGAGGACTACTGAAACTCCTTGAGTAATTAGGCGTGCGTTAAACGCAGATAATACAAGTGTGGTTAATGCAAAACCAGAAAGTCCTAATGGAGCTGGATTAGCTCTCTTCTGTTCTGTCATTATAAAATCATATATCATTAAATACTTGTAAAGTTTATTATAGTATGACTATGTTAAAAATGTTTATAATCTAATAATCTTAAATACATGTATGTCAGTAACCTGGGCTCTCCCCTTTGAAACTAAGATTAACCCTAAACTGAACGCTAATAAAATAGTAAGTATAAATACTTATAAGGAGATTCATAGCCAGTCAGTAAAGGATTATAAGCAGTTCTGGGCTTCAGTAGCTTCAGAGTTAGATTGGTTTAAGCCATGGGGAAAAGTGCTAGATGATAGTAATCCTCCTTTTTATAAGTGGTTCGTAGGTGGTGAGCTTAACGCTTCTTATTTGACAGTTGATAGGCACGCTAAAAGTTGGAGGAAGAATAAGGTAGCTATAATATGGGAAGGGGAACCGGTAGACGAAAGAGGAAATCCTAAGGAAGTTAGAAAGCTAACATATTATGATTTATATAGGGAGGTAAATAGGGTTGCTTATTTACTTAAGGAAAAATATGGGCTGAAAAAAGGTGATACCATAGCTATTTATCTTCCAATGATCCCTGAATTACCAATATTTATGTTAGCAGCTGCGAGAATAGGTGTAGTATTTACCGTAGTCTTTTCTGGATTTAGTGCGGATGCGTTAGCAAATAGGATAAATGACGCTGAGGCTAAATTATTGGTAACTGCAGATGGTGGATGGAGAAGGGGTAAGGTAATTGATCTAAAAGGTATAGCTGATAAGGCTTTAGAGAAAACTCCCACAGTAAAGGACGTTATTGTAGTAAGAAGGATAGGGAATAAGATTAACATGATGGAAGGTAGGGATAAGTATTTCGACGAGGTAATTAAAGATATTCCAGATAACGTTTATGTGGAGCCAGAAAGAGTGAAATCTGAAGATCCTTTATATATACTTTATACCTCTGGAACTACTGGTAAGCCTAAGGGTATAGTTCACGATACTGGCGGATATATGACCTTATTACATGCAACAATGAGATGGGTATTCGACATTAGAGATGATGATATTTATTGGTGTACAGCAGATATAGGATGGGTTACTGGACACTCTTACATTGTGTTTGGACCATTAATGGAAGGAGCAACTGAAATAATGTATGAAGGAGCCTTGGATTATCCACAACCGGATAGGTGGGTATCGATAATTGAAAGGTATGGGATCACAATCCTTTATACCTCACCCACTGCAATTAGAAGCTTCATGAAATATGGTGATAATTGGGTTAAGGCTCACATTACCTCCACTGTTAGGCTAATGCATTCTGTAGGTGAACCAATAAATCCGGAAGCTTGGGAGTGGCTATGGAAATTAGTCGGTAGAGAGGAGGTACCATTTGGAAGCACTTGGTGGATGACTGAGACTGGAGGTATTCTAATATCTCATTTACCAGGATTGTATCTTGTGCCAATGAAACCTGGGACAAATGGCCCACCAATATTGGGAATTGAGCCAGATGTAGTTAATGAAGATGGGAAACAAGTTAACCTTGAGGAAAGAGGATATCTTGTTATAAAGAATCCGTGGCCTGGAATGCCATTAACAATTTACAAGGATCCTGAAAGATACGTGAAGGCGTATTGGAGTAGATTCCCTGGAATGTTCTATGTTGGTGATTACGCTGTTAAGGACAAGGATGGATACTTCTGGATATTAGGGAGGGCTGATGAAGTTATCAAGGTAGCTGGGCATAGGCTAGGTACATATGAGTTAGAATCAGCTTTGATTGAGCATCCTGCAGTTGCGGAAGCAGCGGTAATTGGAGTCCCAGACCCAGTTAAGGGAGAGGTGCCTTATGCGTTTGTAATTTTGAGGCAAGGTTATACACCTAATACGCAGCTTTCACAAGAGATACTGAAGACGGTAAGAGATAAGGTGGGACCTATAGCTACTATAGATAAGATATTCTTCGTGGGTAAGTTGCCTAAAACGAGAAGTGGAAAGATAATGAGAAGAGTTGTAAGGGCTGTTGCAACTAGGGCAGAAGTGGGAGATATAACTGCACTGGAGGATGAGGCTTCTGTAGAGGAGATTAAAAAAGCTTTAGAGGAGTTTAAGGCAGAGTTTGAAAAGATTAACAAATAAGATACAAGAAATTAATATTTTTTTATAATTCTATATAGGTAGATTTTTAAGAATGCTTATACATTATTATATCAATGGATTCTCAAAACTATGATATTGAAAAAATTTTACAGAGATACGATAGCGATTATGTATTTCATTATTTAGGTGTGAAAATTTTAGAGATAAAGGAGGGATATGCTAAAACACAAATACCGTTCAAGAAGGAGCTGACAAGAAGGGGAAATATTCTAAATGGTGGAATGATAGTTGCGTCCATAGACTACACAGGTGGATTGGCAGTTCTATCAATAAACGATGGAATGGATCAGGTAACACAAGAACTAAAGGTAAATTTCCTAGAGCCAATGTATAGGGGGCCGTTTACTGTTGAAGCAAATGTAATAAGAAAAGGTAGAACTGCAGTTGCAGTGGAGATTACTTTTAAAGACGTTGAGGGAAGTCTTGGGGCGATTGGATTGGGAACGTGGTACATAATAAGGGATAAGAAAATTAACATGAATGTTCAACCTCAATAATTTACACAAATAATAAAACTTTATAAGGTTTAGATACAAAATAACTTTAATGGAATTACCGTCAGTTTTTGCTCCCTTTAAGAGAGATCCAACGTTTTATCCATCTCCAAAGATGGCCATGAAATCACCTCCAGAGGACTTAGCTTATGTTGCTTGCTTATACACTGGAACTGGAATAAATAGGCCAGATTTCATAGCAGTAGTTGATGTAAAGCCTGAATCGGAAACTTATTCTAAGGTAATCCATAAGGTTGAATTATCATATGTCAATGATGAGCTGCACCATTTTGGTTGGAATGCTTGTAGTTCCGCCTTATGCCCTAATGGAAGACCAAATTTTGAGAGAAGATTCTTAGTTGTACCCGGTTTACGTTCCTCAAGGATTTATATAGTAGATACAAAATTAAACCCTAGACAGCCTAATATAGTTAAAACTATAGAACCAGAGGAGGTTAAGAAAGTAACGGGCTACAGTAGGCTACATACAGTACATTGTGGGACAGATGGTATCTACATAAGTGCTTTTGGCAATGAAAACGGTGAGGGTCCGGGGGGAATTTTAATGTTAGACCATTACAGTTTTGAACCTTTAGGCAAGTGGGAGATAGATAGGAGTGACCAATATTTGGCTTACGATTTCTGGTGGAATTTACCAAATGAAGTAATGGTAACTAGTGAGTGGGCAGTGCCAAACACTATTGAGAACGGGCTTCGATTGGAACATCTTAAAGATAGATATGGAAATAGGATACACTTCTGGGACTTGAGGAGAAGAAAGAAGGTATCAAGCGTAACCCTTGGTGAAGAGAATAGGATGGCATTAGAGCTTAGACCACTACATGATCCAACTAAACTCATGGGATTTATAAATATGGTAGTAAGCCTAAAGGATCTGAGCAGTTCAATCTGGTTATGGTACTACGAAGATGGTAAATGGAATGGGGAAAAGGTTATTGAAATCCCTGCGGAACCAAGTGAGGGAGGTTTGCCGGAGATATTAAAACCATTTAAGGCTGTACCACCATTAGTTACTGATATAGACTTAAGCCTTGATGATAAGTTCCTTTACGTTAGCTTATGGGGTATAGGAGAGATTAGGCAGTACGACGTGAGTAATCCGTTTAAACCAGTACTTACTGGAAAGGTCAGATTAGGAGGTATTTTTCATAGGGCTGACCACCCCTCTGGTCATAAACTTACTGGAGGTCCTCAAATGATTGAAATTAGTAGGGATGGAAAAAGAGTTTATGTTACCAATTCCCTTTATAGTACTTGGGATAACCAGTTCTATCCAGAGGGCTTAAAGGGATGGATGGTTAAACTAAATGCTAATCCAGATGGAGGTCTAGATGTGGATAAGGAGTTCTTCGTGGATTTTGGAGAGGCTAGGTCGCATCAAGTTAGGTTAAGGGGAGGAGATGCTTCCTCTGACTCTTATTGCTATCCTTAGCCTAGGGATAGTAGAGGGGCTAGATCCCTATAAGGGATTACTTTTTTCTTATTATTTTTACTCATTTAGAAAGGTGAATGAATCATACATAGTCCCTATCATATCGAGTATTACATACTATATGATAGGTATTATGATAGCAGTATTGTTTAACATTAGCGATAATATATTAACTAGAGGAATAATGTTTTCTCTTTTATTGGTACACGTGCTAATAAAACTCGTAATAGCTAAAGTTCTCCACTATCCCAGCAATATGAGACCTAAAATATTAAACGTTATTCAATGGTCAACCTTGAATTCAATAATTCAGATGAATTTTATAATACTTCTCACCCTCTCAATTCTCTCGAAACTAAGTCTTATCCTTTTACCTATTATAGTGGTAATTGTAAGGGAAACTACGTACTGTTTATCTGTGAAAAATAATAAAATTCTCTTTAAACTGACTGAATATAATTTTGATTATTTCTACTTAATGACGGTATTATTACTAGCTATTGTCATCATTCTACCTCTATTATGATGTCTTCATGATCTTTAAATAACTCATATAAAGAAATCCAAATCTTAGCTCTATCACAGTATCTATTGCTTTTCACCCTTATTTTCGTAAATTTTTTGTTCCTGCTAATTTGTATTTCTGCATTTGGGTCAATTTTCCTTACAATCTCCCTCACTTTATCCAACATAGATATATAATAGTCTAGGTAAGTTTTAAGATTATGATTAATAGAAGAGGATTAACAATTATGACTGTTTTCTCGTTTATTTACGCTATCCTCGAACTAGGAATACAATGGGATCCTTCCAAGGTTTTAAGCTCACCAGCGTGGATGAAAAGCGTATTCACTCCAACAGTATCACTTTATTTCTACAGAGTAATTTATATTTTAATTTTTGGATTTCCTTCATATCTTGCATCGGGTAAACTACTATCCGTTGAGACTGTATGGTACTTAATTTACGGGTCAATAGTTGAGGATATTATGTATTGGATAGTTGATCTTAAGCTACCGTTTTCATGGGCCTGGTTTTATCCAGTGTATTTTGGTATACCGATAGATGACTTGATTGGAGTGGTGATTTTAGCGGCAATGTACAAATTGATTAAGCAAAAATCTAAAGCTGGAATGAGTTAATATTAAATTTTTATCCTTTTTATTTTTATTTGATACAAATAAATAGTTGCGGAAACAAGACCGAAGGAACTCATTATTCCCCATAAAATGACGGGAGTATATAAATAATAGTTCATAAGCTCACCTATTAACGATGATCCCGATACCCTGCCAATTCCAGTAACCATACTATATAATCCAATTTGTCTCCCCCTAGAACTCTGATTTGTTAAAGAATTAGCAATGGCTTGTGATAGTGGTGTCACTATCATTTCAGCAATTGTTATAATCACAATATCAATGGATGCCACTAGAAAGTTAGTGATGAATGCAACTCCGAAATATCCAGAGGCGTAAATTAACGTCCCAATCACGATTAACCACAGCCTCTTACTTATAAGTCTCCCAACCAGATCTTGTAACGCTACTATCATAATTCCATTTATGGCAAATAATATACTGACCTGAAATTCTGTGAAATGAAGTTGGGCATTATAATACGTTAGTAAACCGAATCCCAACTGACCAACCAACACGAAAGTAAGGAAGGTAGAAATTAGGAAGAGAATAAATTGGTTGTTAACATTAAAATTTAAAATATTTCCCCCACCCTTAAATTCCGGTAATAATCTTACTAGAGGTATTGGGATGATCGCAATCAGACTTGATACCAGTAATAGCGTCTTAAATCCATAGAATGTGAAAATATATCCACCAATTAAGGGCCCTAAAGCCCATCCCGCATTAATTCCGACCCTTTGCCTACTAAACGCCTTAACTAAATCAGCCCTTTTGTAGATATCCCCGACTATTGCAGTAGAAGATATATTGTATATAGTATTAAAGAATGTTTGTAATAAAATCAATCCCGCTATAGGTATAGGGAGATTGACTAGATACGCCGTAAATAGAGCCAATGAGGAAACAATCGTGGAAAGAACCATTGCATTTCTCCTCCCAATATAGTCAACTACTATTCCCCCACCGATTGACGCAATAACATTTAAAAGCGCTTGGATTAAATAAAATATCGAAATAGTATCTAGCGAGAATCCATAAACTTTATATAATGCAAATCCGATAAACGGCCAAATTATGGAACCACTAAAAGACCTTACTCCTCCTATAATCGCTATTCTATTTATCTCTTTCATATCTCACTTTACTCTATGCGAGGTATAAAATGTTAAGCATTGTATACTGTTTAAATAACTTAAATTCTTTTCTAAGAAGTTAATTTTTAAAACAACAGTTTAAAGAAGATCTCAAATGGAGCCAGAAAAGTTCACGTGGGATTCAGGTAAGGCAATAATATCCCAATTTATAGGATTCCTTCTAGATTCCTATGATTTGACAATGATTTTAAGCATAGCTCCAGTGTTAGCTAAGGTAATTCTACCACCTGCAAGCCCACTAATTGCGACATTTAATATCATTCTTTCCTACTCCCTGACAATAATATTCAGACCCTTAGGTTCAGCAATATTTGGAAATTTGGGAGATAAGATAGGTAGGAGAGCTGACTTAATAATTACGGTATTGGGTTTAGGAATTACTAGTGCACTTACTTCGGCATTGCCAACTTATGCCCAAGCTGGAATTCTCTCATTCGTTCTATTCGTTTTAATAAGAGTTGCGGTAGGCATTTTCGCGGGTGGAGAATACTCAGCTGGTCATCCATTTGCTATGGAATGGACACCATATAAATGGAGAGGGTTTGTTAGTGGATTAGTTCAAGGTGGTTTCTCATTTGGCGCAGCCTTGGCTGCTGTGGTAGAGGGCATCTTCATAGGAATTTATGGTGTATCTGGTGTTGTGGAGTTTGCGTGGAGATATGTGTTTTTAACTGCTGTAATACCAGCTTTCATAGCCTTAGCAGTAAGACTCGCTATGAAAGAAACACCAGTTTTTGAAGATGTTAAAAAGAAGAACCTAATCAGAAGGACACCATTAGTGGATTTGTTTAAACCACCTTATAGAAGAGATTTCTTTCAAGTCATGGCATATATGACGGGGATGTTCTTCTTCGCTTATTCTTTATTTGCATTTGTACCTACTATTTTAGAACATAGTCCATCAATATTTGGCCTTGGAGAGGCAAACTACATATACAGCATTGGTACTTACGCTGCATTCGCTGGTGCAGTAATGTTCGGTACCTTATCCCAGTATGTTGGAAGAAGAAGGTTAACAATAATATGGAGTATAATCACCTTTATCATTGCAATACCAATTTATTATGGGCTTATTACTGCAGCAATTGCGGGTAACGCTATAACTGCTATGTTATTTTCAATTATCATCGGTATAATAACACAAGGACCTTGGGGAATAATACCAATCTACTTATCTGAAAGATTTAAAGCATCAATGAGGGCTTCTGGAGTGGGTTTCGGCTATTCCTCTGGAATTTTCATAGGTGGTTGGTTCAGTATATATGTGCCTCTAATGCATAACTACTTGTTTAAGTCATTAGATACACCGAATAACATATGGTTCTCTACGGCAGTATTATTGATGATTGGAGCTTTAATAGTTGGTATTGCACAGTACTTCGGACCAGAAACACTAGGAACTAAATTGGCTGAAGAACCACAAAAAACCATAGAATAAAATGGAAAAGTACAGCTTTTTAAAAAGGATTTTAATTTTTTTCAAAAACTTTTATTTTATCTTTTTTTACATACACTAATACCTCCTCACCAGAATGTATCGGATGATCAGAATACGTGAATATTTCATCATCCGAATTTAACGGAGTTATAGTTATCCTAAATAAACCTCCCTGATAGCCTATAACTTTGACCCTCCCCTTTCCCACTAAAGTCCAAGCGTCATCCCTAATGACATCTTTCGATAACTTCACATCTTCTGGTCTAATACCAATTAGCACTTTATCATTAGAGATACTAACTGGAAATCTGAAACTGCCTATAACTACTCCCTCATTAGTCACCTTTCCCTCCAGTTCATTAATTTCACCTATGAGACTAGCAACTTGAATTGATACTGGATTATCATATACCTCTTCAGGCTTACCCACTTGAACCAATTTGCCTTTAACCAATACCCCTACCCGATCAGCAATGGCGAAAATATCAGCGGGATCATGACTGACGATAAGTAAGGTTACTCCTAATCTACTTTGGACTTCTTTAACTAAAGCTCTAGCACTATCTCTCATCCTGGCATCTAAATTGCTAAATGGTTCATCAAGCAAAAGCAAAGATGGATCTTTAACTAAAGCTCTAGCTAATGCAACTCTTTGTTGTTGTCCTCCAGACAATTCCCTAGGAAGGTGATTTAAAACGTGATGAATATCCAAAATCTTGGCTACTTCCTCAACCCTTTTCCTTATCTCCTCCTTACTCATCTTCATATTAGTTAAAGGAAACGCAATATTCTCAAACGCTGTTAAATTAGGATATAGAGCCCAAGTTTGAAATACCATCCCGATTTTCCTGTCTTCTGGAGGTACTAGTAGTTTGCCATTTGAAGCAACTAATTTGTCATCGAAGTACAGTTCCCCGGTAGAAGGTACATCTAAGCCTGCAATTATTCTCATGAAGGTTGTCTTACCAGCTCCGCTCGGTCCCAATATTCCAAATCTCTCTCCATTTTCAATTGTTATATTAACGTTATCCAATGCTATTACTTTGCCTTTCTTAAAAACTTTAGAGATGTTTTTTACAATAATCTTAACCATCTTTTACACCCCTTTACCTCCTCCACCTAATGCCATTAGTCCTCTTATAAAGTATCTTCCAAGAAAAACAAATATTGCAAGTGGTATTATACTTGCAAGCATTCCAGCCGCGAATGTATCATTATATAAAGTACCATAAGCACCACTATATGATAATACAGCTATTGACGTTGGTTTCATTCCGGGAGTTGTTACTAACACTAACGGGATAAAGAAGTTATTCCATGTCTGTATTATAATAAATATTAACGTTGAAATGAAGCCCGGCATAGAAAGTGGAAACACTATCTTCATGAATATCTTTAAATCTCCAGTCCCATCCATCTTTGCCGCCTCAATTAAACTCCTCGGAATCACTGTGATAAACATTGACATTAATAAAGCTCCAGTAGGTATATAAAATATCAATAACGCAAATATTATACCTATGTAAGTATCTAAAAATCCCATGCTTACCATTAGCCTAGTCAACGGTAATAGTGTAGCTTCTTGGGGAATAAATGTAGCTAGTGATATTAGAGAGAATAAAACGTCACTTATGGCTGAAGAAGCTCTACTAAACGAGTAAGATAATGTATAGAAGAAATATGCACCCATGGCACCTAAGAATGCTGAAATGAACGAAGTAGGAATAACAATTATTAGACTATTGATTAGAGGTTTAGCTAGTGATAAAAGGACTGAGGCGTAAGCTTCGAACGTAATTTTGGTAGGTGGTACTAAAACTGGAGTAGATAGAACTTCAAAATTACTCTTAAACCCATTTATGAGCATTGCATAAACTGGTATAAGCCATATAACACTGATAATTGCTAATGCTAGATAATGTAAACTTGCCTTTATTACTGGCCTCATCTTCTTATCCACCTCCTAATTACAGTCAAGGCATACGGAATAATAATTATCGTAGCAACTAATGTTATTATCGTAGCAACCGCTGTAGCTTGAGAGAAATACTCCACGGTGAAAAGGTAATACATATATAACTCGCTTGTTTGAAGAAAAATATTCGTAGTACCACCAGATAACACATAAGGCAGATCAAATATTCTAAAGGAGAATAAGAATAGAAGAGCTGTGGCAATAATAAAAGAGTTTAGCGAATTAGGAATGAGTATCTTGTAAAGTATTTTGAAAGCACTGGTACCATCCAACCTCGCTGCCTCTACTATTGTCTTATCTATGTTCATAAACCCTGCTAAATAGAATAAAGCCGCAATTCCAGTATATGCCCAAACTGTGACCAAGATCAAACTAGGAAACATCGTAGAGGTCGATGAAAGCCATGGAATTTGGGGTAAACCAATCCTTACTAAAAGCCAGTCTACGATCTAACTAGTATGTCTTCACTTGTAGTGTAAACATTAAGTTATAAATTTTCTTCCTAATATCCCAAAACGTATATAAGTGTATCAGTTTGACGGCTTCTCCTCTTGAAGATCCGTTAACTTAATTAATTTGCAGTTCAATGATTACAAAAGATCGAAAGCCTCATCTTTTCAAGGTGGGGATGATAAATATTTAAATATATCCTTTTCTAATGAATATCTAATGGCTTAGGAGGGAATCCAATCAGAGCAATAGTTTCCATGAAGATTGGCTAACAGACTCTCCTAGCCCTCTCAAACCTTTATGTAAAAACATTAAGATACGTTCTCTTCTGGCTAAAAGAAAATAAGATAAACCCTAATGAGAATGTTGTGTTAGGAGTTATTCACCAAGAGCTTTATGAAAAGCTGAGAGAGGAGTTCTAACTACCGGCTAAGATTGCTGAAGATTATAGGGATATCATTTCGATTTACAAGGATTAGTTAAACAATCCTGGAAGGCACCCATTTATAGTTGTGGAAGTCAGACTCAATAGCTAAGCTCCTTCAGCTTATCTTCTAATTTTTCGTCCCAAATATCTTCAAAGTATTTTTTAATATTACGCTTTATGAACTCCACTACAGTGAGTATATCTCTTTCTACTTCTCCTTTATCCTTATAATTTACAAAATTGGGATCAAAGCCGTTATATGAGAAGGAATGAAGGAGAAGTGCAGTTTTAACTATTAATTGCACATCATAGCCAAGCTTTTCTAGATCATAAGATATTCCTATTAAACCAGTAGTTGGTGCCGAGTATCCCACTCTCTCATACCAGTCCTTCTCTTTTTCTGACTTCGATTGTACAATTTTATCAAAGTTCTTTATAACTAGTGCGCTAACCATGGCCTTGACTGTAATAAAGGCTTTAGATGAGGCGTTAGTTATCATTCCCTTTTTAAGCATTTCTAAAGCTAGTTTACCTTCAGTAAGGGTCTCCATTACTTTTACGTAAACGTAAGATCTAGGATCAGCCTTGTAATCTAGAACCTCATACATTAAGTTTATATTAAGAAACTTCCTTTTAACTTTGTGGAGCTAATGGTTTGTTGAATCCTTCAATTTTCTTAGGCGTCAAGCTCGTTAAATTTTATTAAATTCAAAATCAAGCGTTAGATTAAAAGTAAGCTTAGCATTAGATCAGATAAAAATTGAAGCTATCTATAAAGCATCCGTAAACCTAAAATAATATTATATACATATTATATACTGTGAATCTTGAAGAATTGCTCGTAAGGTAACAATTAGTATAGTTCTTACATTGCTTTTTTTGTATAAGCATAAAACGTAGAGTATATAACCAAGCTTATTTCATTAATAATGAAAATTTATAAGATAGCAAGTTAAACATAACATTTATGTGTTATGAAAAATATGAGAAAGCTATGATACAGCAGAGGAAGGCAAAAAAACAGAGAGTAATTGAAACTATCCCAGTAAAGTAAGTGGGCTAGATTAAATCCTCTTTTCTTTTAATTTAATATATTTTTTATATAGTTTATTAACCTCTCTACTATTCACTTTTCTTCCATGTGCTCTTAACCCTCCGCTAAACTTATATGGGATATGAAGTATTTCATGAATCATTACTTTAATTTTATCCTCATTGGATAATCTGTCAAATCTTTCTGAAACTAGTTCTATTACGTAGAGGGGTTCTAAATTAAAAGTCTCAATTACAATTTTGGGGACTGCCCAAATTCTAGCTATTGCCTTAGATTTAGCTCCATAGGAGTACACAACTCTTACCCTATCTAAATTAATGTAGTCTAATCCGAGAATAATAACAATATCTCTTAACAAATCTTCACCGTCTCGAGACCTAACATACTTTATCATACCTTAAAGTTCAATATCAACCATATTAACTTATTCACGGTATCAGCTAAGATCTTTTTACCAAGTTCTTCATCAATTCGGATCGGTTTTCCATCATTAAGTACTCCGAATTGATTAGCTTCCTTAGTTGAATAATAAACGAATACTCCATCTCTAACATCATAACTTTTTATCTCTTCTATTTTATTTAACCTCACTACTCTCTTATCTATTGCGTATATTTTTGACGTTTCTACTGTACCAGCGTGAAGATCATTTACGTTGAATAGCAGTTTCTCCTCTTCACCAAATATGTTGAAAATCATTACTTTAGCATTGCTATATTTCATATTAAATTCCCTTTGAACTAATGGAAGAAAATAGGAATTCCCGCCATGACCATTGACTATGATTATCCTCCTTAGTCCCAAATCCTTGAAAATGCTTTCAAGTAAATCATTAAAGAACGAGATTGCGGTTTGAAAGGATAAAGAGATGAAAGGAAAACCCTTGTGTTCTAAAGATACACCATAATATACTGTGGGAAAGAGTAGCGTAGTCTCCTTTAATTTTTCCTCTGCTTTAGAAGCTACATTTTCCGAAATTATACTATCAGTACCCATTGGCAAGTGGGGGCCATGTTGTTCTATACTTCCAACTGGCACTAATCCGACTAGATCCTCCCTTATCTCATCCCTTGTTATTTCTATTAATTTCATGTGATAAGAGTTTCCTAGTTGAGAAAAATAGTTTACTAAATAAGTATCGTGAAGTAACTATAGACTTTTGTTCTTGATAACTTAGATATTAAACTAGCTTTTCTCTTTGTTAGTCACTTCTTTATAAAGTTAGAAAGTCTCGGATCATATAAAGATAAAAAGTTTGAGAGGTAAAATTAAAATGTATGTCGACAGTGTCTTCTAATAACTCTAGTATACTTATAGGATTGAGCAATAATACCATACAGCTTGTCTTAGAGATAATACTAACAATATTATTTTTTCTAGTTCCATTAATTTTCTGGTTTTATTTCTCAAGGAGGATGATGATAGGGAATACTACTAGAAGTAGAAGACCTAAGATCTATATTCCTAATATTAGATGGGATGAAGTGTATGATTTGAAAGAAGTTAAAATGAGATTAGAAGAGATAGCTAAAATGGTTCAAGATGGAAGGGCATATGGGGTTATACTCTTTGGCCCTCCTGGAACTGGTAAAACAACAATAGCGAAGGCCTTAGCGAATAAATTAGGCTGGGCTTACTTTGAGTTAAGACCAAGTAAAATATTGAGTAAGTGGTATGGTGAAAGTGAACTCTTGTTAGATAATTTCTTCGATCAAGTGGAAATGAACACACCAGCTGTTGTGTTTATAGACGAATTGGATAGCCTAGCTATGAGTAGGCAAAGTGATTTGCATGAGGTTACTCATAGGTTAGTAAATATAATGTTAATGAGACTTCAAGATTTACATGATAAGAGCTTAAGGGTGATAATAATTGGAGCAACGAATGTACCTCAGGAAATTGATGAAGCGTTTTTAAGACCTGGGAGATTTGACGAAGTAATTTACGTAGCATTACCGGATGAGAAGAGTAGAGAGGAGATATGGAGGGGTTATATAAAGAGAGAGGATATTGATTATTCCTTATTGGCAAAGAGGAGTGAGAGATTTTCTCCTGCAGACATTAAGAACGTTGTCGATAAGGTACTAAGTAAGAATAATAGTCCAAATACTGAGGATTTTCTACGGGAGATTGGGAATTATAAACCCTCTATTCAACTTTCAACTATAATTAAATTTGAAAATGTTGCTAGAAAGTACGAGAGGAGTAAGCTAATTATAAAGACTTATGGTGTTCCTAACATTTCTTGGAACGATTTAGGGGATTTAGAAGAGGTTAAGAGGATAATAAGGGAGTCCATAGTATTACCCATAACCAGCAAGGAGTTTGCAGAGAAACTGGGAATATATCCGGTTAAAGGTATACTGTTATATGGTCCACCCGGGACCGGAAAAACTAGTATTGCTAAGGCCCTAGCTAATGATCTGAGGTTCAATTTCATAGAACTGTCTGGAGAAGAGGTCAGTAGTGCAGGTCCTCTAGATGCCCCAAAGATTATAGCTGAGAAATTCTATGTTGCCCTAGATAATGCCCCAGCAATAATATTCATTGATGAGATAGATATGATAGCGAGGAATAGAATGGCTAATGAGTGGAGAAATGCATTGACGGAATTATTAAGGCAAATGGATGGTTTGAGGGAAATTCATAATGTAATAGTTGTTGGTGCAACTAATAGACCTTGGGACTTAGACCCCGCAATATTAAGGGCTGGCAGATTTGATAAGATAATTTATGTACCTCCGCCAGATAAGGATGGGAGAGAGAAAATATTACAAGTTCTTATTAAGGATTTGATTATTAGCAAAAATATTATTTCTAAAGTTGCTGAGCTTACTGAGAATTACACCCCAGCAGATTTAAAACTAGTTGTGGAGGAGGTAAAGAGGAATTTATTAAAAGAGGCCTCAATTAGTGGTAATTTGAGGACCGAAGTAAAACTGGAGGATTTCATGAACGTATTGAATAGAGTAAAAACGAGCTTAGATAGACAAACGTTGATGATGTACGAGAAATTCGGATTTGAAAGAAGATAAGGTTTGGGAAAAAGTTTAATCCCAAAACAATTAAGATAATAGCGTGCAAAACTGGATCAAAGTGCTCATTGGTTTCTCTCTATTTTTACTCCTACTGGAGGCTATGCTTCTGTATAGTATTAAACTGGTCTCGTATCCTTTCCTTCTCTATTCGTCCCTTATATATTTCTTGGCTTTACTATTAGCACTGTATCTCGGTGATTTTAATGCACCCAAAAGGACTAGTAAAAAAAGATGATATAATTTATCTATCAGTATTTGTACTAGTATTTTTAATAGCCCTAAGGAATTACATGCTATCTCCTCCTTACACTCTGGGAGATACTACAATACTTCCTCCAACTAATCCGGGATTATACACGCCGTCAGCCACAATACAATATTATTTATCCCTCTTGATGGGTGAGAACAATTTAATAAAAACATTAAACTTTCTCGCCTTCTTAATAGCACCAATTTCGATCTATTTTACGTTAGGAAGGAAAGGTGATTTATTTAAAAGATTAATTTTACCCTTGATCTTCACATTAAACCCTATTTCCATTTCAATATTTTATACTGGAGATGGTGAAAGTATACTTTTAGTTTACTCATTACAACCATTAGTGTATTATCTTACGCACAAGATGTTATATGACGTAAAGAATAAATTCAAATATCTCATTTATTTGGGCATTGTAGAGGTAATAGGTCAGATCTTCTTCTTTCAAATGTTCCTCTTCTCTTTCTTTTTCCAATTACCCTTTATCCTATTATCCATCAAGGAGAAAAAATACCTATTTTTTCTTTATCCTATTTTAGCTGATCTTCTGGGATTTCTATCAGAACTCTCATGGGAAATTTATCTATACATTGGCGTCGTTCCTAACGTATTGATTTCACCATCGAATACTCTAGTGAGATTAGGGCTAGCCTATTATTCTACGATAGTATCGTCACTTTTATTCACGATTGTAATAACGACTGCATTTATTTATAAGAATAAGTACGCGTTAGCTACAATTACATCGGTAGGATTACTGCTTATAATTTATGCTATTTTACAGAACTTTCAACTTAATATTCCAATCATTTCTGCGTTGCTTGCTTCAATAACAACTTTTCAAACTAAAGTATACTTGTTAAGTTTTGGTCTTTTAGACCTAAGTTTGTTTTACTTAAAGAGGACTAGGGAATTCATAATACCTTTACTTTCATTACTATTAATAGTGCTTCTTGTCAATACCGGAGGTCTACAAGCCACAACTTATTCAATCTTCTCTTTTAAACCACAACCAATGCCTACGTGGTATTATGAACTCTATGATTACTTATCTCAAAACAATCCAAATAATGTTTACTCTTTAGCGACACAGTACCAGTGCTTGCAATATTTACCAGGCTTTAGTGGCTTCATTTACAATCCTAGCTTTATTCATAATCTTACAAATCCTTTCTACGGAATGAAATATCTCATTTCGGCATCACAGATAAATTATACCGGATTAAGACTAGTGAAGACATTTGGTCCAGTTCTAGTTTACTATAATGAGAATTTCACTGGGCTAGCACATTACTTAAATGGAAGCTCAGTTAGGAACTATAGCATTTCCGATGTAGAGATTAGAATTTATGGTGATAAACCACCTTTTGTAGTCTCATTACCGTATTCGGGATATTGGACTAATTCTAAGAATTACAATGGTTTTCTTGAGCTTACGAGTAATATTTCCCAGAACTCTCTCACAACTTTAATACATGAACTGTTCTTTGTAAGCTTATTCTTCCTTATCTTACCTTTTATCTTATTGATTTTTGAAAAAACTCCCATGAAGAGTCTCATAGTCGGCCGCTGACACGACCTTCATTCTCAATCTTCATGGGATTCTATATATAGTAATGTTTTTTGCTATTTTATTTTTGCCTAGCATTTTCTTAAATTATTATGATATTAGTTGGCTTATATTCAATAATTCCGGGAAATACTTTGATAACGCTTATTACTCATGATTTAAAGTTTTATACTATGGACTATAAGCCCTTCATAAAAATTCTTTTCACTCTAGTAATTTTAGCCCTCGTAGACTATTTAGCCAATGTAATTTTAAAAGCATTAACATTTTACTTCCCTAAAATATTCACCTATACCTCTGACGCCTTTACAGCAATAACGGTTATTATAATAGCCATAGGTGGTTTTTACATTATAAGAATTTTACAAGGTTTAATTTACAGTCAATTACTGACAAAATTAGAGAAAAGTACAGCGTCTAGTATAAAAGTCGCTCTTGACATTATATTTTATACGGTTCTCGTTCTTGTAATACTAGCAGCATTAAAAGTAAACTTAACTGGAGTATTAGTCGGTGGAGCTGTAGGTGGTATTGTAATTGGTTTGGCAGTCCAAACGATTGCACAAAATATACTATCCGGAATATTAGTGACTTCTAGTAGGACAATAAGGCTAAACGATTCCGTTTCATTAATATCATGGATATGGGGAAACCCAATAATCGGAGAGATTAATAAGATATCACTACTCTTCACTGAAGTTAAGACAATTAATGGAAATGTTATTAAGATACCTAATTCAGCGTTTCTGGGAAATACTGTATTTCAAAAATTGGAATCTGAACACTCCTTAACATATCCTTATCAATTATTAGTTAATGCAGACGTTCCGGCTAATGACTTACTTAATTTGGCAAGGGCTTATATTAATAACTCCTTCTCAAAAATGAAAATCGGATTACCAGAAATTTATTTTACGGGAAAAAATGGAGGTACAAACGTTTTCACTGTAATTTTACATTTTAATGATATAAATCAACTCAATAATATATTAAGCTTAGTAAATGAGGAGTTTGATAAGGCTTATTAGGAACTTAAGAAAAAGAGTTAAGTAATAGATGAGTACAATACTAAAATTGAAATGTATTAAAAGATTATATTATACATTATAGTTTAAACTTTATTATACACGAGATCCCATTAATATATAATGGAATGGCAGAAGACAATAAAGACAAAACACGATGCCGATACGATAGTCAAAATACTTGCTGATCCAGAATTTTTCATACCTTTAGTTCTGCCAGTTAGGAAATTTCTTCTAAATTCTAATAAATTATATAGGTGTGAAGGAGCCATAGGAAGATTACCAGTTATTTTCCAAGGTGGAGAATATATAGGTTCTTATAATATTACTCATGTTATTGAATTCGAAAGACCACCTGGTGTCTCCGGGAAAATAAATATTCAAGCTATTGAGGATAAAATAAATATTACCATATTACTCCAGAATTTGTATATAATATATTTGCCGCTGAGGGTATATATATCCAATAAATTAAATGAACTGGAGGAAACATTTGATGAGAAAATTAGATTAGAGAGAATAAAGAGAAAACTCTAGCTTCATATTGTTCATCGAAAGTTGGTTTTTAGAAGTTCTATGACTTTCTCTCTAGCTAAATTTAAATTCTCCCTTATCTTTATAAACTCTTCAATATGCATCCTCAGTAATTTACCCTTTTCAGTTATTCCATAAATCTTTTTTCCATTTTCAGTTTTAATGCTTAAAGCGCCTACTTTTATTAATTGATCTAAATATTTTTGAGCTACCGAATAATTTATACCCGCACCATATATTACCCTTGTAACACCACATTCTGGATCACAACTCCTCAATATATCAAGCATTATTTCCATTGTTCCTCTTTTACGTCGTTCAACTCGCATATAATAATATACAAGTAGAAGTTTATAAACATTATCGGAAAATTAAATAACAGCGAAAATATTATAGGAATACGTTGAAATTTAGAACATAATATATAAACGCAATAAGAATCTATCATGATAAAAATTTTTATGACAAACCAGCGAGTAAGTTTAAGGAAAATTTAGAAAAGCTTATTTTAATCCGGTAATTCTAGTAGCTCCCTAACCTTTTGAAAAGTCGACGGACTTCCTAAGATTATCAACTGATCTCTAGGTTTTAGCTCAGTATCCTTATTGAAATAAGGGTCTATTTTATTATTCCTTATAATAGCCAACGGAACTACTTCACTAGGTAAATCGCTAATCTTCTTCGCTTTTTTGACTTCAAAGATTCCAATTATCATATCTCCAGTCCTTTCTGGAAATATTAAGCCCGCAATATTGATTGAGAGTGCTGCACTTGCAGCTATTCTACCTATAATATCTTCTCTAGGTATTACCAAATCTGCACCAGCTGTCTTAAAGATATCAGTTAACGAGTAATCCCTAATTGCAACTATTACCTTAAGGGGAGGGTTAAGTTTCTGTAGCTTAAGTGTTATTAATAGAGCTTCCATATCGTTTTCCATTATGACTATAGCGTTTTTTGCGTAATTGACACCAGCTGAAATTAAGTTATTATCATCCTTAGGATCACCTAGAATTACCGCATCTCCTCTATTATTGTTCGCAATGTCTTTAGAACTGGTCAACACAATGTAATCCACACCAAGTCTATTTAGCCTCCTAACGGCACTTAGTATTTCAGTACCGTTACCGATTAAAATAGTATGACCTTTCATATGTCTACCTCTCCATCTAGCTTTTGCGTCATTCCATGTAACCCTACTTATTAAGGTAGCTACAATACTCTGTATTATGCTAGTATATAATCCTACCGCAAGGATAATAGTCAACGTTAGTATTATCTTTTCGGTAGAAGTCATTTGGTAAATGTTCGGTGAATATAATCCTACTGTTGTTACTACATTCACTCCAGCGTAAATTGCGGAAATCCAGTCTAGATGCTGGTAGTTCACAAAAACTATTGCATTAATGAGTACTGCTACACCTAATAGCATTATTTGAATATAGATTCTCTTAAATACTGAATATGGCGCAACAAGATTTTCCAGGATCGATATAACTATCCTATTCCAAATTTTGCCCTTATCCACAAATAGAGTATAATATTATTGATATTTTAAACAATCGCTTAGATTTGGGAAAAATCCTTAATAGCTTAACCTGGCTATTTCACTTATGAAGCTAACAAATAGGAGGAATTTCTTAAAATTACTCCTCATATCCTCATCGTTGTTGGTCTTGGGTAGGTTATCAATTAGTGAAATGCAACATGCTCAAAATGGTTTAACACCATTTGGTTCTTGGTATGTAGTTCAATATAGTCAAATCGTACCAGATATTCTACTAAATAACTATGTTTTAACGGTAGATGGTGATGTCGAGAACCCGGTACAATTAACTTATCAAAATTTACTTAACATGCCTTCAATTGAGGTTAAGGATACAATACAATGCGTTTCGGACCCCTATTTTCTAAGAGCAAATGTAGTTTGGAAGGGAGTACCATTGAGCAATATAATCGAAATAGTTAAACCTAAGCCTAGTGTAATAAAAGTAGTTGGTTACGGTGCTGATGGCTACACTGCAGATTTGCCTATAGAAAAGGCAAATGATCCAAATGTGCTAGTAACTTACATGGCTGATGGTAAACCATTGCCACAAGTTCATGGCTATCCAGTTAGGCTTTCAGTACCAGGATGGTGGGGTTATACTTACATTAAATGGCTAGTTAGGCTTCATTTCACATCTAAAAACATTTTAGGCTATTGGGAATCTCTGGGGTACCCTGATTATGCGAAAAAGTAACATTGGAATGATTATTTCGGCAATAATTCCATCATTTTCGTTAATTTACCAACCAGTTTGGATATTAGGACTAATGATAGGTTCCATATCTTCTACTAAGGCCTTTGACCCAACTTTTAAGGATTCGATTTACAGCCCTAATTTTCGAAAAAATACGTCAATAATCCTACTAATATTATCAATCTTAGAGGGTATTTCGGGATTTGGCGCAGGTCCACAAACTTCAAATATAATTAGTACATTAACTTTTAACTTGTTAAATAGAGGAAACTCTTTAGAATTACATCTAGCTATAATAATTCCATTGGCACTATTCTTCATCTTGCATACCGTCTCTGGATTTGGGTCATTATTACTTTCAAAAGGTATCAAAAATCCAATACTATTTAAATACGTCATCCCTTTAGTTTGGATAATAATGTATCTCGTGGTAGTCTATTTGGATCTATATTACTTTTTATGACTTAAATGCCCATTTTTAATAGGAAAATTTCCAAAATTAATAATAAAGATTTATATATGTGTATAAAGTAATGTAGATTATGTATCCAAAAAAGAGAAAATATTATACAATACGAAAGACATCAATCTGTCATTCGGGTTATAGAATATTTGAATGTGAAAGTGAGGAGAAATGTACCCTAATTGCGTGCACCCATGTAAGTAATTTATCAAGCCCCTTATTTTTTAACTCCTGAAAATTTTAGTTAAGAAACTTTTTAAGAGTCCCACAAGAGATGATTTTTATGTCAATAAAAATAGCTATAGATAATAAAGAGATTGTAGCTAACGAAGGAGAGACAATTTTATCAGTCCTAAAGAGGAATGGCATTTATATTCCACACATATGTTACAATGAAGGACTAGTTCCCATAGAAAGCTGTGATTCCTGCCTAATTGAGGTTAATGGGAAACTAGTTAGAGCTTGTTCAACAAGGGTCAAAGATGGAATGAACATTTCAGTCAACTCTAAAAGATCTATGGAAGCAAGGAAGAACGCAATCTCAAGGATACTGAGATATCATAAGTTGTACTGCAGCATGTGTGAAAATAATAATGGGGATTGCGTTCTTCACGAGTCTGTAATAAAATTGAATATTAACTCTCAGAAGTACATTGAAAAGCCTTATCAAGTTGACGATAGTGGACCCTTCTATGTATATGATCCATCTCAATGTATATTATGTGGAAGATGTGTTGAGGCTTGCCAAGATTTTGCAGTAAACGAGGTAATATGGATTAATTGGGATCTCAATCCCCCAAGGGTAGTTTGGGATAATGGTAATCCAATAGGTAACTCCTCATGCGTGAATTGCGGTACATGTGTTACTGTTTGCCCAGTTAACGCATTAATGGAGAAGTCAATGGTAGGGGAGGCTGGCTATCTCACCTGGATTAATAATGATTTAAAGAAAAAGGCAATAGAGGCTATAGGGAAAGCTGAGGATAACTTTAGCTTATTAATGACTTTTAGTGAAATTGAGGCTAATGCTAGAAGTTCGCAAATAAAAAAGACTAAAACAGTGTGTATATACTGTGGTGTTGGATGCTCATTTGAGGTTTGGACCAAGGGTAGAAAGATATTAAAAGTTGAGCCAAAACCAGAATCTCCTGCAAATGGTATTCTAACTTGCGTAAAGGGTAAGTTTGGATGGGATTTCGTAAATAGTCCAGAGAGAATTACTAAGCCTTTAATAAGGGAAGGAGATAGGTTTAGAGAAGCTAGTTGGGATGAGGCCATTTCATATATAGCTAAAAGGTTAAAGGAGATTAAGGAGAGGTATAGTCCAGATTCCATTGGCTTCATAGCATCGGATAAGATGAGCAATGAAGAGGCTTATCTACTGCAGAAATTATCAAGGGCTGTAATAGGTACTAACAATGTAGATAACTCAGCAAGATATTGTCAAGCTCCAGCAACAATTGGATTATGGAGAACAGTGGGAATAGGCGCTGATTCGGGTACAATTAAGGACATTGAAAACGCTAACCTAATTATAATTGTTGGGCACAATACCACTGAGAGTCATCCCGTGATAGGAAGTAAGGTAAAGAGGGCTAAGAAGATTAAGGGTTCAAAGATTGTGGTAATCGACGTTAGAAAACACGAGATCGCTGAAAAGGCTGACTTGTTTATCAAACCTAAGCCTGGTACTGACGCAGCAGTCTTAGCTGGTGTTACTAAATACCTTATTGATCAAGGATGGGTTGATAAGGAATTTATCGATAAGAAGGTTAATGGCTTTGAGGAGTTTAAGGAATCCATAAAGGGATTCACATTAGATTACGTGGAAAGTATAACCGGTGTTCCTAGAGAGAAAATAGTTAAACTTGCTGAAATTGTTCATAATGCAAGTAGTGTAGCAGTGCTATGGGGAATGGGAGTAACTCAACATTTAGGCGGAGCTGATACTTCAACGATAATTTCAGACCTATTGCTCATAACTGGAAATTATGGGAAACCGGGTAGTGGGGCATTCCCAATGAGAGGTCATAATAACGTTCAAGGAGTTAGTGATTTCGGTTGTTTACCTAATTATTTACCCGGATATCAAAAACTAGAGGATGAAAACATAATAGGGAAATTCGAGGAAGCTTGGGGTGTTAAGTTAAACAGAAAAGCTGGATTACAGATACCACAGATGATCGAAGGTGTACTAGAGGGAAAAATTCACGCGTTATATATAGTTGGCGAGGATACTGTAATGGTTGATTGTGGAACTCCTTTAACTAAACAAGCTTTAGAGAAAGTAGACTTCCTAGTGGTACAAGATATGTTCATGACTGAGACTGCAAAGCTAGCTGATGTAATATTGCCCGCAACTGCTAGCCTAGAGAAGGATGGTACATTCGTTAATACCGAAAGGAGAATACAAAGGTTTTACAAGGCTATGGAACCAATGGGTGATTCTAAACCTGACTGGGAAATAATACAAATGGTTGCTAACGCATTAGGAGCAAATTGGAGCTATAAACATCCAGCAGAGATAATGGATGAGATAGCTAAACTATGTCCTATATTCGCTGGAGTTAGCTATTCAAGATTAGAAGGGTTTAATAGTCTATTATGGCCAGTTAATGAGGATGGAAGCGATATCCCGTTGCTTTATACAAATGCCTTTGCTACTAAAGATGGTAAGGCTATACTTTATCCATTAACCTGGAAGCCACCAGAACTAAAGGATGAAGTTCACAAAGTGACTGTAAATACTGGAAGGGTATTAGAGCACTTCCATGTAGGTAATATGACTAGGAGAGTTGAGGGTTTGAGGAGAAAAGTTCCAGAGACATTTGTAGAGGTCTCTAAAGAGTTAGCCTCTAAGTACTCCATCAAAGACGGTGACCTTGTGCTTGTTAAGTCCAAATTCGGTGGAGAAATTAGAGCGAGGGCTATAGTTAGTGATAGGGTAGAGGGCGAGGAGATCTTTATACCTCTATATGCATCAGATCCTTCCAAAGGTGTAAATAACTTAACTGGGTTAGTGATAGATAAGGCTAGTGGCACTCCAGGGTATAAGGATACGCCGGTTGTTATCGAGAAAATAGAAGAGGGCAAGGGTGGGAGCCCCTTACCCTTAGATAATTGGAGATTTCACGTGAATGAAAGGAGAAGACAAATAGGTATAGAGGTGGAGAAGAAATGGAAGAGGGAGGAGTTCAAACCATTGACAAGCTAATTGAACAATTAATTGAGAGTAGAGAAGCCATCGAGAGTTTTTTGAAACTAATTAACGCTCTACAAAAGACTGGAATCTTGCCATTGCTAGTAGGAATTGTGAATAGTCTCGACCACAATTTGGCCTTTTTAGCCGAGCAAAACGCAATGTTGATAAGGAATGTTAATGTAATATATGGTGTACTTAGTGGGAAAGAGGAAGCTAAGGATATTAGTTTAACTGAATTAATTAAACAGCTTAACGACCCAGACGTAAAGAGAGGACTATATTTATTACTAAAGATACTTAAGGCGATTGGAAGTGCAAGTAAAGAGGTTTAACTTAGTAAGGGTTAAGGAGAATGAGGAATATAAGGATAGCGATTTCGTTGCAGTAGAGGAACCATTAAATATAAGGGTTTGTTTTGAAAAGTGTGAAGATTTCGCCATAATAATGAGAACGCCAGGGCATGATAAAGAGCTTTCCTTAGGTTTTTTATATTCTGAAGGTGTAATAAACTCTATTCATGACGTTGAGAGTATTGAGCAAGTGAAGAATAATGCTGTCGAGGTTAGATTAAGTAAGCCAGTTAAAGTAAGAATAAGAGACTTAATTGTAAATTCAAGTTGTGGAGTTTGTGGTAGAGCTTTTCTATATACGTTAAATATACTTAAATCAGATCTGAAAGTTAAAAAAGAGCTGATTTTCTCGTTTCCAGAAAAATTGAGGGAGAAACAGAGTGTGTTTAACATTAGCGGAGGTCTCCACGCTACGGCGTTATTTGATCCTCACGGAGAATTATTGCTTATATATGAGGATGTGGGGAGACATAATGCTGTTGATAAGGTAGTTGGTAAACTTCTATTAGAGGATAAGGTTCCAGCAAGTAATTACATTATGCAAGTTAGCGGAAGATTAGGATATGAGATCGTTAGCAAAGGGATAAAAGCGGGAATACCGATAGTATGTGGAATTTCAGCTCCTACTAGCCTAGCTATTGAAATTGCCGAAGAAGCTGGACTAACTCTTATAGGTTTTCTACGGGGAAAAAGTTTCAACATTTACACTCATGATGAAAGAATATATTAGATGATAACTTTTTAACATTATTAATAGGTAGTATTTTAAACCTATCTATCAGAATGTAACTTATGAATTATACATACTTGCTAGAGGAAGTTAGTTTATCCATGGTTTCAATTGTAGGTAGAAAAAGTGCCTACCTAGGCGAATTATATAAGATGGGATTCAACGTCCCTAAAGGGTTCATAGTGTCGTCAAGAGGAGTAAATGAGGCGATTAAAGATCTGGACGATGAAATAAGAGGAATACTATCTTCTGTTAATCTAAATGATACGACAGATCTCGAAAAGAAAAGTGAAATGATCAAAAACATGATCATAATGTCGAAATTACCTGAGGAAATGGAAAAAGAAATATACGAGAGATTCTCTCAACTGGGTTCAAAATACGTCGCAGTAAGGGCTACAGCCACATCTCCCTTAAGTGGTGCAAGTTTCGCTGGTGAGTATGAAACCGATTTATTTGTTACTAAGGAAAATCTCATTCCGAGTATTAAGAGAGTTATTGCGTCGTATTTTAACCCAAGGGCAATAGCTTATAGAATTCTGACTCATAATGAAGCTGGAATGGCAATTTTCGTCCAAACAATGATAAACCCGGTTAGTGCAGGGACTGCGTTCTCAATACATCCCATAACTGAAGAACCAGACTACGTATTTATAGAGTCATCTTTTGGTCTAGGCGAAAGTGTAACAAGAGGCATGGTCACTCCAGATCAATATATAGTGAGCAAGACTACTAGATCACTGGTAAGTAAAAGGATTTCTGAGAAGGTCATGAAACTAACTTACGATTTCGAGGACAGAAAGATAAAGAGCGTAGAACTGAGTAAGGAGGAAGCATCAGCTGAAAGCCTAAGTGATAATGATGCCATAAGGATTGCAAACATGGTTATAGCTGTAGAAAATATATTTAAGAGAAATATAAATATTGAATGGGCAATGGAAGATAAAAAAGTGTACTTATTGGAAGTGAGAGGGATTAGGCGATTATACCCCGAATTTTAACATTAATGGGGGGGGTAAGGGGGCGGAAGTCTCCCTCCTTACGGTAGACCTAAAATCACCTCCTTAAAAATAAATCTATTGTATTAATAAGTGTTTCTAGTAGCTTAAATAGAGAATTTTCTAGATTGAATAAATAACCAGGAAACAAAAGAATTAGTAATAACCTGAACTCTTCCCTTCTCGCCATACCCTTAAATACGGTGTACAGGGAGTAGAAGATCATGGCTAAAACGAAGATCAACATGCGGAAGACAAACTTAGTGGAAGTGGTGAAGGGAAGGAGGGCCTTGATGTTCCGGTAAGAAGTCTCTATGGGACTCCTTACCTTGTCGTACAACTTTAACACCTCCTTCTTCGGTAGGTCGAGATTAGTCCCCCTAGCAAAGTAAACAACCTTCTTCGAG
>Ga0081529_120546_pt1 | contig 26864 bp, 28 predicted proteins | sample EchGeymetagenome_FD_71012 | JGI IMG/M metagenome (GOLD analysis project Ga0081529, IMG submission 71012) | Ferrous microbial mat and aquatic microbial communities from Echinus Geyser, Yellowstone National Park, USA - transect B T=78-80 C v2... ...
ATCTCCGTAATCTCCCTCACCCTTTTGGGCATAGCCCACATCGGTGTGAGAGATCATTATTTATCAACAAAAGTTTGTTATAAACAAATATAAAAAGATTTCTATCAACGTGAAAAAGGATTCAGCCCTCCCTGTTTTTTTAGCCTTTCTTTCATTCTTGTATTCAAAAGAATAATTTGGCCTCTTTATTATTGCCTTAGGTGGTGATATATTCCCTTGTGACATGGTATTTTTAATATATTATGTATCCTTATAAGTTTTAATACCAATTAACTCAGTTCTAACATAAATATTGATTAAATTTTACTTTTTATCTTTAAATCTTTTTTACACTAAATTTGAAAGGATTTTTTCCAGTTACCTCTATTTTTACATTTAGAAATTTTTTAATAATTTCCATATTGGTATAAGCGTGCATAGTGAGATCTGCACCTACGTACTCTCCTTCATAAAGAGACGCGAAAAGCATCAGCATGTCGCTCATGTACCTATCTACTGCTGCCCCTGTCCGTAAATCTTGCAATAAAGTATTTGCAGCCTCTTCTCCAACAACTTCAGCTCTCTTACCTCTCTCTCCTAGGGAATCTGATCCCATGATGCTGTTTTCTCCAATTGCTGCTAATGTTATTCCACTTCCTTTACTTCTTTCACCTTCCCTTACGTCAATTTTTATGTCAATTGGAACGTTAAGCTTAGACAATAAATTTTTTGCTGCATTTGACTGCCTCTCAGCGATATGAGAGGGTAAAGATGATACGTGAGAGATTCCTTCAATCTTCAGTATTTTACCCATACTTATTAGACTAAAATTGTGGGGATTTCCAGATACTCCATGTAATATTACTTCTCCTCCTCCCTCAGGGTAATGCCCCCTTTTCACTAGATCGATATTTACGTCTATTCCTATTTTCTTTAAAATTCTAAGATAGACTAATCTAATATAATCGATAGTCGGAGATTTAGGTACGTCAGTTCCTCCTTTTATTGTAATTTTTATATTTTTATTAAGAATAGAGGGAATTATAGTTTGTAATATAAGAGTTATACTTCCTGCCGTTCCTATATCTATGTTTAAGTCAATTCCACCTTTAATCTCATTGGGTATGAAAGTTAGTTCCTTAGAGCCTAATTGATCTCCTTTTGTCTCAGCATTTGATATAATCTTCATGACTCTTACAGCCCATAGATGCTGTCTCTGTAAACCTGCGTTAGGTCTATTAGCCCTTATATTATATATTCTAAATGGTTTTCCAGTGATTACGGAGAGTGTTAGAGATGTCCTTAAGATTTGACCTCCACCTTCTCCAAAAGAGCCGTCTATTTCAATCATCAAGGTGATTTATTTAATGAGAATTAAAATAAAGTCGATTGTCAAGATAGTAGGTGAGGAAGAATTAGCTGTAATACCGTTAGCGGAAAATGGATATTTTATAGAATGTCTAAATTTTTATGAAGATGTGGAGGGAGGGAGGCAAGCTAGGTTAGTAATAGTATTAGACAAATTTGGAGATATTAAATTTGATCAAATTAATTTTATAAAAGGCAAAAAAACTTTCATAGATGCTGTAGGGATAGAAGAGGACTTTAAGAAAATTAGTAATGTAATAAAATTAGATAAAATAGCTAGAATGTTCAGAGTTCCATTATATTTTGATATTAAGCAAATTTCGAATCCCGATACTAATCAAAGAGGAGTAAGAGGATTATACAATTATTTAAATGTTCACAAAGAAATTGAAATAAGTAAGCTAAAAAATGTCGTAAGCCTAGATGTTGAAGAATCTATCTAATCCTATAGCCTCGATGAATTTACTAAATCTAACACCTATTCTTCTAATTTTTCTATTATCTTCTGCGAGTAATTTCTCCAGCAATTTTAAAGATTCCTTATAGGCTGTTTCTTTACTGATACCATGGGAAAAAGTTTTACCTCGGCTTATAATATCTAAATCTTCCATAACAGCTACTAAATAAATAGTTCTAGGAATCTTTCCATTTAATTTATGATAGGCTTCGTCTATAGCTTTAAATAAAAATGGTTTTATATCATCTATATTTCTACTGTTCTTTTTCAACGTCACCATTCTTCCTATACTCCTTCTAACCCTTTCCTTTATTGGTTCAGAATACTCGTCTCTAGCCAGTAAAACAAGGTAATTTGCCTTAGCTTCTCCTATACTTTTCTTAAGCGTTTCGAAATTGAAGTTAAGGACATCTATTAATTTATTTATACCTAATTCCTTTAATTTACTAGCAGTAATAGAACCTATCCCTGGAATCTCACTAATGTCTAGTTCCCTTATTAGCCTCCTTACTTCCTCGTCATCAATCACCTTTATTCCATTTGGTTTAGCCATTTCTGCAGCTATTTTTGCGAACACCTTATTTTTTGAAATACCTATTGTTACAGTTATTTTCTCTTTCTCATAAATTTTGTTTTTTATTTCAAGTCCCATATTATATGCCTCCTTAAAATCTTTTACCTTATTGGTTATATCTAAATATGCCTCATCAATGCTTGCGACCTCTATTTTATCAGAGTACTCTCTTAATATATTCATGATCCTATTAGATACCTGCTGATACAATTCCTTTCTCATTGGTAAATATATTGCATTAGGTAAGATTTCTTTTGCTTTTATAATAGGCATTCCCGCCTTTATACCTAATTTTCTTGCCTCATAGTTTGCTGTAGCTACAGCCCCACTATCTTGAGTCCTGCCAGAAAATACGCAAACGATTACCGGCTTTCCTCTAATTTCGGGATTTAACACTTCCTCGACTTGAGCGTAAAAGTAATCAAAGTCAACAAAAAGGACTATCATTTACATATAACTTTTGGCTTTTTCTTTCTTAAATATTCCCTTACCTCATCTAATGTTGGCGATGAAATTCCCCCTATTCTAGTTACTTTTAAACCAGAAGCTACTGAGGCCATCTGTAAACTTCTCTCTATATCATTTCCCTCAGATATTGATACGTTAAAGGCAGCATCGAAAACATCTCCTGCTCCAGTTGTATCTACGACCTTCTCTATTTGCAGCGGTTCAACTTCACATTCCTCAGTTTCAGCGATTATTTTAGCCCCCTTTTTACCCATTTTAATTACTAGATACCTTGCCTTAATATCTTTATTTTTAATTAAATTATATTCCTTTTCATTAACATAAAGTATATCTACATTAATGGATTCAATATCCTTAGCATATGGTCCCGGATCATAGGAGACTATTTTCGCATATGGATCCCTTACTACTACATTTGGGGATACGGACGCAAAGTGAATTACATCAAACAATCCGAAGTGTTTCTTTACATCCTCTCTAGTTAATAAGATTGAAGCTCCTAATCTCCTTACCATAGATAAACTTCCGTCATCTCTTAGAAATATTAACGTCATACTCGGTTTTTCGTTAACCTCTTCAACATACTCCAGCCCAACACCTAACTCTACAACCTTTTCCATTAAACTTTTGACTACTTCGTTTTTACCTACTTTCGCTAATAATTTGGCTGAATGACCTAATTTTGTTACTGCAACAGCGTAATTAGTAGCAGCCCCCCCTGGTAGTATTTCTAATACGTCTGTTACGTGATTTGTGTCAACTGGTGGTATTGAATCTATTTTCGCTATAATATCAATATTAAACCTGCCTACAGATAGGTGAATCATCTCTACCACCTTTCAGACAGCCGCCACGACATCACTTTTCAGCCCCAAAGATCTTCATCATATGTTATTCTAAGCTAGTAACACTAATAAAACTTAACATAAAAGCAGTTGTCACGGACTACGTTTAAGTTCTAAAAATCAAATATTGCTCTTTATTAATTTAACTTCTATTATTTTCTAATTCCTATAATATCTTAAAGGTTTATAAGTACTTTATATATTAAAATTTTCTAATTTTATAATATAAAGTTAAAACTAGTATATATGGCATAAATTTCATAGATGCTATATAAATTTCGAAACAAAGTTTCAGTAATTTATAATATATTAGTATTAGAGTTAATCTCAAAAGCTATTTCTTATATTAATATCTGATATGTCTGAGATACGTGAAATTAGAAGACCAATTCGTGAGAAGGCTAGTATACATAGTCATATAAAGGGTTTAGGACTAGATGAAAAAGGGAAAGCCAAATTTATAGCCGAAGGTTTAGTAGGGCAAGTTGAAGCTAGGGAGGCTGCAGGTGTCGTAGTTCAATTAATTAAACAAGGTAAAATGGCTGGAAAAGGTATTCTATTTGTAGGTCCTCCTGGTACTGGTAAAACTGCTTTAGCAGTTGCCATAGCTAAGGAGTTAGGAGAGGATACTCCTTTCACGGCTATAAACGCATCAGAAATATATTCTACTGAGCTCAAAAAGACTGAAATATTAACACAATTAATAAGAAAATCTATAGGAGTTAGAATAAGGGAAAAAAGGTTAGTATATGAAGGTGTTGTCAAGGATAGAAAGATAAAAATTGCTAGAAGTAGGCTAAATCCCTATTCTCAAGTACCAGTAGAGGCTCAAATAACTTTAATGACTAAAGATGACGAGAGAACGTTATCTGTAGGAGAAGAAATTGCACAACAGCTAGTATCTCTAGGAGTTAAAAAAGGAGACGTTATAATGATTGATGCACAAACTGGACAAATCGTGATTCAAGGAAAAGCTAAGGGTTTTGAGGGAGCTAAAACATATGATATAGAAACGTCAAAAGTTATAGAAGTACCTTCAGGTCCAGTAAAGAAGGAGAAGGAATTTACTACTACATTAACTCTTAACGATCTTGACTTAAACTTAGCAGCTAGGAATTTAGCAATAACCGCAATATTTTCTTTCTTTACAGAGAGGGAAATAAGTGAGGACATAAGAAAGGAGGTTGACAGATTAGTAAAAGACTGGATAAATCAAGGTAAGGCAGAGTTAGTAGTAGGAGTGTTATTCATTGATGATGCACATATGTTAGACTTAGAAGCTTTCTCATTCTTAACTAGAGCTCTAGAGTCTGAGTTAGCACCAATATTGATATTAGCTACTAATAGGGGGCTAACTAAGATTAGGGGAACAGATGTAGAATCTCCTCACGGTATTCCTTTAGATTTGCTAGATAGACTATTAATAATACCCACTAGGCCATATAATGCTGATGAGATTAGGGAAATAATAAAAATAAGAGCTGAAGAGTTAGAAATAGAGTTAGATCCACCAGCGTTAGAAGAACTAACTAAAATTGGTGTAGAGAATAGTTTAAGATACTCCGTGCAATTATTGGAACCAGCGCTTGTAATTGCACAGAGAAATAATAGAAGTGTAGTAAAAGTTGAGGATGTTTTAGAGGCTGCTAAGTTATTCTCTGATGTGAAGAGAAGTATAAAATTTGTAAAGGAGTATGAGAGTTTATTAGTGAAATGATGTTTGGTGACGGCTCTGAGCTTATGATGTAGCCTAAAAAGTCTGATCACTATTTTTAAATATTCAAAAAGTAACTTTCTAATGTGAAAGTAGGCTTAATTTATTATGGTGGCCAGTATAATCATTTAATTTTAAAGAATCTAAAGTATTTAGGAGTTGACACTGAGGTTGTAATCCCAGATAAACCATTAGAATATATGAAGAAATTCGATTGCCTCATATTCAGTGGTGGTCCATATTCAGTTGCCTCAGAAATACAAAAAATGGGTAATTCCCCGATTTACATAAAAGAGTTGAAAGTTCCTATGCTAGGAATTTGTTTAGGTCATCAGTTAATAGCCTATGTACTAGGAGGAATAGTTAAAAGGGCAATAAATCCCGAATATGGTCTCACTAAGATAAATATATTCGAGGAAGACACTATTTTTAGAGGATTTCCATCACAGATCAACGTTTGGGAGAGCCATAGCGATGAGGTAGTTGAACCACCTAACGGATTTAAAATATTAGCTAGTAGTGAAAACGCTAGAGTACAGGCAATGGTTAACTCTGACAATTCGATATTTGGCGTTCAATTTCATCCAGAAGTTAAGCATACTGAAAAGGGTATCGATGTTTTTAAGAACTTTATTACCGTATGTAAAAAATAATTATTATAATTCTTCCTCAGCTTTCCTAGAACTTTCTATAATATTTTTCTTAACTTTCTCAGGAAGAGCATAGTCTTCTTTTCTTTCCTCTAATCGACCCTTAAGTACTATTCCTTTTCCTTTAACAATGTCTATTTCCCATACATGTTTGTCATGATCAGTTTGACGCATTTTTTCAATAATAATATATCTATGCAATTCTCCATTTCTTATAGCCCTTCTGAATCTAATTATCCCATCAGCTACGTGTTCTACACCGAAGCCAAAAGCTTGGGACGTAGTTATAGCGTATTGTGAAGTAGCATAAATCGTGAAATTCCATTTATTTAATACTCTTTTCAGATAATAACTTATCTTTCTAGCCATAGCTGGTTTATCTAAGAATAAAGCGCTAACGGAGTCTATTACAAGCCTAGCTTTACCGTAGCCTAATTTTTGTTTTGCCTCAATTACCTTATTTACTAACTCTTCTGGAGTTAAATTTAGCAGTGACCATTCATCTTCTTTTTCTCTCATCAACGCATCTATTATTATTAATTTCTTTTCAATGTATTCATCAAAATCCCAATTAAATTGCTTAGCTTGTCTTATAATTGATTCTCTACTTTCCTCAGTAGTTACGTAAATACACGGATCACCTTCCTTTAATCCCTCAGATATGAAGTGTAATGAGAATATTGTTTTCCCAGTTCCAGGTTCTCCAGTAAGTGCTACAAAGAAACCTTGCGGAATTCCACCTTCAATAAGCTTGTCGAAATCTGGTATACCAGTTGATAATCTACTCACCATAATTTTAAATTATTGTTTTCCATGTTTTTAAATTGATCTGTGAAGCTCAGCGGATCTTCTGATGAAGTGATGAGAAATGTATTGGGTTAGAAGAAAGATAATAGGCGGCTCTCCTTTACCTTACACTGAAGATGAAATAGAGGGTTGGAAAAAAGAGGGTGTTAAGAGGGTATTAATACTCCCAGAAGATTGGGAAATTGAAGAAGCCTGGGGAGATAAAGAATACTATTTTAGTGTATTAAGAAGTAGAAATTTTGAATATCTACACGTTCCTATTCCTGATGGCGGTGTGCCTAATGAGAAGCAATTCATCACAATAATGAGATGGTTATTAAGTAAAAAGGAAGGAAATCTAGTTCATTGCGTAGGAGGTCTGGGAAGAACTGGAACAATTTTAGCCAGCTATCTAATTTTAACGGAAGGATTAGATGCAGATACTGCGATAGATGAGGTCAGAAGGATTAGACCAGGGGCTGTCCAAACTTATGAACAGCTAATGTTCTTATTAAATGTGGAAGGGATGAAAAAGAATTGGTTGAAAAACATTTACTCGAATTTTTAGAGAAAATACAGTTGCTTATAGCGAGAAATGTTGAAATTATTCATTTTGATATAAATAGGATTAGAAGGATTTGCGGAATTGACGTTGCATATAAGGGAAATACGGGGTATGCGGTAGGTGTAAGTATGGATTTCAAAACTGAAGATTACTATTATAATTCTTATATTGGAGAGGTTAATTTTCCATATATACCTGGATTTCTATTTATGAGAGAAGCACCCCTTATGATTAAAGCCGTAGAAGGATTAGCGTGTGATTTAATCCTAGTAGATGGTCACGGAATTTCACATCCCAGAAAAAGTGGTATTGCAACTGTTATAGGAGTACTCCTAAACTTCCCTACAATAGGTGTTGCAAAATCTAAGTTAGTAGGTGATATTATAGAAGAAAGTGGAATAAGCTACGTATATTTAAATGGAGAGAAAGTTGGCGTTAAATTCGGTAAGTATTTCTATAGTCCAGGAAATAAGGTAGATATTCAAGATTGTATAGATTTAGGAAAAAAGGGGTATCCTAAAGTTTTAAAAATAGCCGATATGCTTACTAAGAAGCTAAAAAAAGAATAAAAATGAGTATATACCAATTTTAAACTATGAAAATTGAAGTTCCTAATATTCCAGAGGAGAAAGAGGTAGTAGTCAATCCATCTAATACTGCATTAATAATTGTGGATATGCAAAACGATTTCGTTAGGAAAAATGGAAAATTACCAGTACCTACTGCAGAGGCTACGATACCGTCTATAAGGAAACTAATAGATAAGGCTAGAGGTTCTGGTGCGTTAATAATTTACACTCAAGATTGGCATATGAAAGATGATCCAGAATTTAAGATTTGGGGAGAGCACGCTCTAGCGGGTACTTGGGGAGCTGAAATTGTAGACGAATTAAAACCAGAAAAAGATGATTTTATTGTCAAAAAGTATAGATATGATGCGTTTTTCGAGACATCATTAGATTATATTCTTAGAGTTAAAAATATTAAAAATACAATAATTACTGGAACTGTTGCTAATATATGCGTATTACATACTGCGGGCAGTGCTGCGTTAAGATGGTATAACGTAATTATGCCGAAAGATGGTATTTCAGCAATTACTGAATTCGATTATTATTCCACGCTAAGACAAGTAGACTTTTTATATAAGGGTAAGATAACTACCGTAGATGGCATAAAGTTTGAAAGGTAGATAAAAGTTGGAGTATTATGCGATAGTACATAATGACTTTGACGGTACAGCTTCTGCTGCGGTTTACGCTAGGGCAGTAGGTTCATTACCTAAAACTGTTTTTTTCACAGAGCCAAATAAACTTCATACATTATTAAGATCATTAGAACTTAGGGGAGTATATAATATTATGATAGCGGATTTAGGTATAAACGCTAATACTTTTAACGATATCGTTAAAGAGTTAAGAAGGCTTATAAATCAAGGGGCTAAGATAGAGTGGTTTGATCATCACGTATGGAAAGACGAGTGGAAAGAGGAGTTAAAGAAAATAGGAGTTAATTTGTATCATGATACTTCAACATGTGGAGCAGGGGTTATATATAAATACAAGAATCCTAACGATAATTTTTCAAGAAAATTGGCCTCAGCAGACTGTTCAGTTGACATCTGGCTTCATGATGACCCAATGGGCGAAAAATTGCGTAGAATTGTTGAAAATAATAAAGATTACTCTTGGAAAAATGAATTAATAAAGACCTTTTTTAATGGAATATTATGGAATGATGCTTTCGATAAAATACTAGAAGAAACCATGTCTAAAGAGCTAGAAGGTTATAAGAAAGTTATGAAGAGTTATAGATTGTTAGAAATTAACGGCTATAAGGTGATTATAGCAGTGAGGTGGAAAGGACCCCCTGATATAAGTTATGCTTCTCAGTTTTTGATGACGAGAACTGGGGCATCTGTATTTGTTTCAGCGAATGGTAAAAGTATATCGTTTAGAAGTAGAGAAATAGATGTTAGGCAATTTGCAGTTAGATTAGGTGGAGGAGGACATCCGTTAGCGGCTGGTGCTCAATTAAAGGTTCCGTTACTATACAAATTTTTAAATAAAATTGGTATAAAATCGCCTATGCTGAATTGGGTAACCAAGGTTGTACAAAACGTTATAACCGATGTAGGATTTATTAAATATCAGGATAAGAAGAGTATATCGTTTTACTAAAATTTAAAAGATTTTCTCTAAAGTTTTATTATGGAATACTTTTTATTCTAGGAAAACTTCTAACTTACAGTGAATTCGAAATGAAACTTTATCAAAAGTTTCCAGATGCACAAGTTTTAACTACACAAGGTGTAATTGATTTCTATAAGGACATATTCGGTAAGGGAAAGTGGCTCTTCTTATTCGCACATCCAGCGGACTTTACTCCAGTATGTACTACTGAATTTGTAGAATTTTCTAAAGCCTATCCAGAGTTCGAGAAATTAGGCGTACAATTAGTTGGGTTAAGTGTAGATAGTATTTACTCTCATATTGAGTGGCTTAAAGATATAGAGGAGAGATACGGAATTAGAGTACCATTTCCAGTAATTGCGGATCCTGATAAGAAATTCGCTAGACTATTGGATATTGTAGATGAGGCATCAGGTCAGACGATAAGAGCAGTATTCATTGTAAGTCCAGATGGTGTAATAAGGTTCATGGCATATTATCCCTTAGAAGCTGGTAGGAATATTCAAGAACTATTAAGAATGACTAAAGCATTAATTGTTAATTATAAGGCTAAGGTTGTGTTACCTGCTAATTGGGAGCCAGGGAAAGACGTTATAGTGCCACCTCCAACTGTATTTAATGAGGCAGAAATGAGAATGAAATTGCCTAATGCGAAAAGCTGGTATTTATTGTTTAAGAAGTACGATGAATTACCTCAAGATCAAAGAGTTTGAATTGTAATAATTTTTTTATTTGCTGGTAAAGCTACGTTGTACACTCTAACATTGTTAACTATATAAAATGTCCTCTTAGCGTAGTGTGCATGACCGTGTATAGCTATATTAGGTAAGCATTTTTTCCCCTTTTCGTTTTTTATGGAAAGTTCTTCTATTACTCTGTAACCTAAGAACGGATATGCGCTTTTCTTTTCCCCAAATACAGTTTGAAATGAACTAGCATAATGTGTCACAAGAATCTTTATATCTGAATTAGAATTACAAAGCATCTCTGCAATTTTCTCAAATCTTTTCATATAGAAATCTTCTGTTATACCGTGATTTAATTGCCAAATTGTAGGTTTTTCAAGTATACCCTCACTCCCTACTATTGTTATCTTCTTATTATTTATTTCTAGTTCTATTTTTTCGTCATCAAGCCATATTACACTGCTGTATTTTTCCCTATAGAAAACTCTATTTTCTGGGAAGTCCTCATTGCCGAAGGTAGAGACTATGTACATTGCCCTATTCTTTAATGCTTCGTAAACTGGACTGAAATGTTGATAATTTCCCCTTTCCACTAGGTCTCCGGCTAAAATTGCTATATCAGCCTTAATTCCCCCTATGTCCCTTAAGGCTAAGAAGAAGTCGTTTAAATATCTAGGAGAATGTATGTCAGAAGTTGAGATTATAAGCACATATATATTTTATGTTTAAAATTTATAAAGTGTGGAAGTAGAAGGAATTGCTGATTTACCGTTACATACTGGACACGTTCCTCCATGGCTAGTCCCTATTATGAAGAGATTGTCTAAAGCTATAATAGAGATAATGTTAATTGAATGGGGTCCATCAAAAGTTATTGAGAGATTTTCAAATCCCTTATGGTTTCAAGCATTTAACAATGCTATAGGTATGGATTGGGATTCCTCGGGCTCAACTACTGTTACCTTAGGAATCTTAAAGGAAGTTGTAGACCCAAAGACTCATGGATTTGCAGTTCTAGGAGGTAAGGGTAAAAACGCGTTAAAAGTTCAAGATGAGATAGAAATTTTACCATATAATGTAGATAAAAACAGACTGAAAAGAATAAGTAAAATTGTAGCTAAAGTCGATACTACCTTAATTCAAGACGGTCATCAGTTATATCATCATTCCCTAATGGTAACAGAAGACGGGAAATGGAGTATAATTCAACAAGGGATGAACCTTGAAACTAAGTTTGCTAGACGATATCATTGGAAAGAGACTGAAAATTTCGTAGTCGAACCCCACTCCGCAATTGCTGGAGTTAAAAATAATATAGCTGTTAATGTTATAGAAAGGGATAAGGACAAGACTAGGAAATTATTACTTGATTTGCTAAGAGAAGATCCTAGAAAGATAATAAGCATGTATAAGCAAGCTGAAGCGATGTTAAAGGGTCAATTAACATTAGATATGTGGATTAAGGGAGGATCTATTGCGATTATATCTAAAGAGGCGAGATTAGTATACATGAAGCCCGTAGAAATTAACAGAATACAAGAGATTCTAAGGAAAATGTATGAAATACAACCAGTTACATTTGAGGATGCCTTAGTAAACGGTTTAGGTCCGTCGACAGCTAGGGCGTTATATTTAATTTCAGATCTGATATATAATGAACCGCCATCGTATAAAGATCCCGTTAATTACCCATATGATCCTTTTAAATACGCTTTTGCAATAGGTGGAAAGGACGGAGTTCCGTATCCCGTTAATAGAAAAGTTGCATGGGAAGTCATCTATACCTTAGAAGATTTTATAAGCAGAGCTAAATTAGAAGAAAAAGATAAGGAGTTCTCTTTGAAGAAATTAAAGGGGTTAATTAGAGATGGAGATAAATAAGGGACTCGAAAACGTTTACGTAAAAGAAACTTCAATTACTTATATTGATGGAGAGTTAGGAAGATTGTATTACAGGGGGTATTCTATTTTTGATTTAGCGGAATTATCTTCTTTTGAGGAAACCTCCTATTTAATTTGGTATGGCAAACTTCCTACACAGTCTCAATTGGATGAATTTAAGAGAAGGCTAGCTGAACATAGAGAATTGCCAGCCAGTATAGTTGACTTCTTGAAAAAGGTTAGAAAGGATGCAAATCCAATGGATGTTTTAAGAACTGCAGTAAGTATGATGGGAATTGAGGATAATAATAAGTCAGAAAGTCTTTTAGATAAGGCAATTAGTATTACAGCGAAAATTCCTACTATAATATCCTACTATCATAGACTTAGGAAAAATTTAGACCTAGTTGAACCCAGAAATGATCTTTCACATGCAGAGAATTTCCTTTATATGCTTAACGGTAATTTGCCCAGTGAAATTGAGAGAAAAGTTCTAGATGCAGCACTAATTTTGCATATGGATCATGAAATGAATGCCTCTACGTTTGCTTGTCTTGTTGTAGCTTCTACACTCTCAGACATTTATTCCGCTATAGTGAGTGGAATTTCTGCATTAAAAGGACCTCTTCACGGTGCTGCTAACTCAGAAGCGTTAAAGATGTTTATAGAAATTGGAAGAGTTGAAAATGTGGAAGAATATATACTTAAACGTTTAGAAAATAAGCAAAGAATAATGGGTTTTGGGCATAGAATATATAAAACCTATGATCCTAGAGCTTTAATTTTAAAGAAATATGCTAAAGATATTACAAGATTAAAAGGGTTAGAAGAGTTATATAAAATTGCGGAAAGAGTAGAGCAGGTTGGTATAAAGTTATTAGGAAGTAAGGGAATTTATCCTAACGTTGACTTTTATTCAGGATTAGTGTTTTATAGTTTAGGCTTTGAACCCGATTTCTTCCCTACAGTTTTTACATCAGCTAGGGTAGTTGGATGGACAGCTCAAATAATGGAATATCTCCAAGATAATAGGTTAATTAGACCGAAGGCTAAGTACGTAGGTGAGATTGGAAAGACTTATGTTCCAATATACAATAGGTCTTAAATACTAATATGTTAAGATTTTTTATAGAATGTTTAAATTGAGATTTAATAATAAAGAGGAAGTTGTTTTTGAAAGATTAACTTATACTGCAGAATTAATAGAGGAAGCAATAAAGGTACTACAGGGTGAAATGGATCAAGTTAGAAAGGGTAATTACGACCAAATTCCCTCACATTTAGTTAAAATAAAAATGCTTCATGAGAAGGCTGAAATGTTAAGAGAAGAAATATTATCAACACTCTATGGTGAGGCCTTTCTCCCCGATTTTAAGGAATCAATGGTTATGTTAACGCAAGCGCTTTTTAATACCCTTAGTGCAGTTAAGGACGCAAGTAGGGCTTTAGGTTCTAGAAAAATAGATATAAAATGCGTGTCGATATTATCTGAGATGTTAAATACATATTTAGCCTTAGTCTCAGAAGCTGCAGCTAAAACTCACGAATTAACGAGATATCTTAATAATGATATGGAAGCTGCGTTAAAGATCGGAAGGGAGATACAAGCAATGGAGAGGGAGGGGGATGATATAAAAGATAGCTTGCTCCAAAGACTTTACGAAATAGAGAAAGAAGTAGATATTATAAGTATATTGCAAATGAAAGATATAATTTTGTTCATAGACGATATCTTAGATTCGTTAGAAGAGGCTACTTTAAGTGTTGAAATATTCTATGCTACTTTAAAGTCCTAGTATACTCTTAATTATTCCGAATATTGCCAAGGATAATATTATCGCTAAAATGGGGGAAGATGACCAACTTCGAAATATTTGCTTAACTTGTTTTCTAACGTCTGACGTAAAACTTCTAAAACTTAACCCTATTATTCCACCCATTATAGTTTGTGTTATTGACAAAGGTATGCCTAATAGTGTAAAAATTTCATTTATTATATTACTCCCTATTATGGCTGAGGAGGCGCCTAAATAACCTAATTTGGTTATACGGAATCCTACTTTTATTGCAATCCTCTGGCTCGATAGCACTCCTAAAGCTGATGCTAAACCGTAAATCGGTAAAACAACGTAAGCTGGTTCTGTAACTAGCCCAGCAGAAACTATTATTCCTATGGCATTTGCACCAACAACAAAAGAGGTAAAAGCGGAAGAAAACAATATTAGCCTTTTATATATTTGAATTTGCTTAAGTATTTTCGATTCAGAGCTTATAATCTTACTAAAAATAAAATATAAAAATAATGAGAAACCTATGGCAACTAAGGGGGAAATAACCCAGGAAGCTACTATTATCCAAAATCTAACCCAGTCTAGACTTATTAAGCCGTGGGATATCAGCGTTAATATTGCTATAGATGGGTAGAACGTTTGGCTTAACGATGATGGAATACCTGCTTTATTTAGATAATAAAATGTTATAACAGACGATAATAATGCTGTAAAAATGGATATTATCACATACAAGTTGTTTCCATAAATAATACCGTAAACACTATGTAACATTGTTAAACTCCCTATAGTTACTCCAACAAATATAGAAAACATGTTAATTAGATACGCATATTTTCTTTTTATCGCATTAGTAGCAAAAAGTATTCCCAATGACGTAGCATTATTATTACTTCCTATTATATATGCTGAAATTATACCCGCAATGAATAACGCATAGTTAAGAAATAGTCCTATCATTCCTATCATTTTCTTTCAAATATTGTAAATAGGAAATTATTGCATCTCTTATAAAATCACTTCTATTACTGTAACCGGCAATTTTAGCTATATTGTCTATTTCTTTTAGAAAGTCTTCCTCTAGTTTAAACGAAATTGTTATAGTATTAGATATTTCCAATTCGAATGTTGATTCATCCAATTTTCTAAAGGATTGCATATGGATCATTAATATACTCTGTCTGAAATAGATAAACCTTTTGTTTTTTAGTTCTTAACGGTATACTTAAATACTTATCGTAGAAAATTGAAAACATTTTAACGTATTTCCACCCTTAATTTAGGGTGAAAGTGTTTAAAAACCTTTCAATAAAAGTAAAATGATTTTATGACAGTGGAACTAGAATGGATGAACGTTGACGATCTTCCTTTACCTTCAGATGTAATTGAAATATTGAAAAATAGGGGTATAATTAAACTTAACCCCCCTCAAACTGAAGCAGTGAAAAAGGGACTCCTAGAGGGTAAAAGGCTCTTGTTAACCTCTCCTACTGGTTCTGGTAAAACACTTATAGCAGAATTAGGTATAATTTCATTTCTATTTAAACATGGGGGTAAAGCTTTATATGTAACTCCATTAAGGGCGTTAACCAATGAAAAATATTTAACATTTAAGGACTGGGAAAAGTTAGGTTTTAAAGTAGCTATGACTTCTGGAGATTATGATACAGACGACGCATGGTTAAAGAACTATGATATTATAGTCACAACTTACGAGAAATTAGACTCGTTATGGAGACATAGACCCAGTTGGTTAGGTGAAGCACAGTATTTCGTTTTAGATGAGTTACATTACCTCAATGACCCAGAAAGGGGACCGGTAGTAGAGAGTGTTGCCATAAGAGCTAAAAGAAGGAATCTGTTAGCGTTAAGTGCTACAATTAGTAATTATACTGTAATTGCAAAATGGCTTAATGCTGAACCAGTAGCTACGAATTGGAGACCAGTTCCACTCATAGAGGGTGTTATGTATCCAGATAAAAAGGGATATACGATATTATTTAAGGACAATACTTCGAAAAAAGTTTACGGTGATGATCCAGTAATAGCCTATACCCTAGATAGTCTTAGCAGAAATGGTCAAGTATTAGTGTTCAGAAATTCTAGAAAAACTGCCGAATTGACTGCTAGAAAAATAGCTAGTTACATGAACTTTATTCCATTAGACGAGAAAGCTTTATCTGATATTGTAAATGAGATAGATCAAATAGAGGAAGGAGGGAGTGAAGAGAAAGAGAGTCTTAGAGAGCTTATATCGAAAGGAGTAGCCTATCATCACGCCGGGTTATCAAAGCAATTAAGGGATATAATAGAAGAGGGATTTAGGCAGAGAAAAATAAAGGTAATCGTCGCTACTCCTACTTTAGCTGCTGGGGTAAATCTACCAGCTAGGACTGTAATAGTAGGGGATATATATAGATTTAATAGAAGAATAGCAGGATTTCAAGAAGAGATCTCAGTTATGGAATATAAGCAGATGAGCGGTAGGGCAGGTAGGCCAGGTTTTGATGAAATGGGTGAGGCTATAATTGTAGTAAGGGATAAGAAGAATATAGATAAAATATTTAAAAAATATATATTATCAAGTACTGAACCTTTAGAATCTAAATTGGGAAATGAAAGGGCTTTTTATACCTTCTTACTCGGTATTCTATCTGCAGAGGGTAATTTAAGTGAAAAAGAACTAGCTAATTTCGCTTACGAATCTCTACTTCCTAAATCATTAGTAGATATATACTTCGATAGGGCAATACAATGGCTCTCAGAGCACTCATTTATAAGGGAAGAGGAAGGGAAATTAATCCTAACAGATTTCGGGAAAAGAGTTGCAGATTTATATATAAATCCGTTTACTGCAGATATCATAAAGGAAGGATTAGAGAATCACAGATCTTCATGTGACATAGCGTATTTACACCTATTGGCATTTACACCAGACGGTCCATTAGTATCTGTTAGCAAAAATGAGGAAGAAGAATTAATGGGATTAATAGATGATTTAGACTGCGATCTATTAATTGAAGAACCTTATGAGGAGGACGAATATTCCCTTTATTTAAACGCGCTAAAAATTGCCCTAATTATGAAGGATTGGATTGAGGAAGTAGACGAAGACACTATACTTGGTAAATATAACATTGGATCTGGTGATTTGAGGAATTTTGTAGAGACTATGGATTGGTTAACTTATAGTGCGTATCAGCTATCTAGGGAATTAAAGCTAGAAGAGCATGCTGATAAACTTAGAATATTAAACGCAAGAGTTAAAGATGGAATAAGGGAAGAATTATTAGAATTAGTTCAGATAAGTGGTATAGGTAGGAAAAGAGCTAGGTTACTTTACAATAATGGTATAAGGGGATTAGGAGATATAGTAATGAATGTAGATAAGGTAAAGAATTTATTAGGGCCTAAATTAGGTGAGAAAATTGCACAAGAAGCTGCAAGATTACTTAATAGATTTTATTAATATTAAGGAAAATGAAACCCTAATAGTTAGGGATGATTGCGAAATATTAAAGAAGTTAATGTTAATACTTTTAGTGTTAGGACAAAAAGAAGTAGAGATAAAAAATTGTGAAGAACTTATTGTTAAAAAACATTTATAATGGCATATTTCCGTGTTTCTTCGGATACCTAAATTCTCTCTTATTGCTTAACATTTCTAACGCTCTCGCTATTACCTTTCTCGTATCCTTGGGCTCGATGACATCGTCTATCAACCCCCTTTCAGCAGCCCAATATGGATTAGCGAACAATTTCTTATACTCACTTATTCTCTGCTTTAAGACTTCTTCTGGATTTACTGCGTTTTGAAGATCTCTTCTATATAATATCCTAACTGCACCTTCTGGTCCAGTCACAGCTATTTCAGCTGAGGGCCATGCGTATACCAGATCTGCACCTAAACTTTTAATGCTCATTGCAATATGCGCTCCACCATAAGATCTCCTTATAATTATTGTAATTTTAGGTACTGTAGCCTCTGCAAAGGCATATAGCATCTTTGCACCATGTCTTATTATTCCCTTATATTCTTGATCAGTTCCCGGCACATAACCTGGAGTATCCACTAAGCTAATTAATGGAATGTTAAATGCATCACAGAATCTTATAAACCTAGCTGCCTTATCAGCTGCATCAATGTCTATAGCACCTCCGTAATATGCAGAGTTATTAGCCACTATACCTACAACATTACCTCCAATTCTTCCAAAACCTACTACAATATTCTGAGCCCATAATTTGTGAACTTCTAAGAACTCACCGTTGTCCACTATGTTATAAATTACATCTCTCATGTCAAAAGGTTTCAAAGAATCGGTAGGCACTAACGATTCTATACCCTTGACTTCTCTTTCTGGTGGATCTCCAGTATCTACATATGGTGGATCTTCCATATTGTTAGAAGGTAAATAGGAAAGTAACTTTTTAGTTATATTAATCGCATCTTGCTCGTTCTCAGCTACGAAATGTACTACACCAGATTTAGTAGCGTGGACTATTGCACCGCCTAAATCTTGATAACTTACCTCTTCACCTATTGATACTTTAGTTATCTCCGGTCCAGTAACAAACATGTAATACGCATCGCCTTTTATCATAATGATGAAGTCCGTTAACGCTGGTGAATATACTGCACCCCCAGCAGCAGGTCCCGCCATTATAGTGATCTGAGGTATAACTCCAGAGGCTAGTACATTCATTCTAAATACAGCTCCATATCCCTCTAAGGCTAAGGCACCTTCTTGTATTCTAGCTCCTCCAGAATCGTTAATACCTATAACTGGTGCACCTACTTTTAAGGCTAATTCGTAAGCTCTTACAATTTTATTAGCGTGAGTCTCTCCTAAACTCCCTCCTAGAACTGTAAAATCTTGTGCGTATGCGAAGACTGTACGTCCATCTACTTTTCCCCAACCCGTAACTACACCATCACCGTAAAACCTATTCTTGTCTAGCCCGAACTCCGTAGACCTCGTAGTTGCAAACGTTAAAATTTCATTAAAAGTACCTTCATCGAATAGTAATTGTAATCTTTCCCTAGCAGTTAACTTCCCCTTACTGTGCTGGAAATTTATTCTCTCTTCTCCTCCACCTTTATAAGCCCTTTCCTTCAAATTTTTTAATTCTTCTATTAATTTATCCATTGGGGGTCTTTCATATACTGCCATTTATCTCACTCCCATATCTCATATATATATTATGAAAATTTAAATTTTAAAGTGTTTAAACATAAGTAAATTTCTCGTTATCGATATTATTTTATTATAATTAAAACATCTCCCTTCTTTACTCCTTGTCCTTCCTTAACCATAATCTTTTGAACTATACCACTTATAGGTGATGAGATTACTGTTTCAGCTTTCATAGCCTCGATAGACAATAAAGGCTGGCCTTTATTAACAGCCTCTCCTTCCTTAACCCTTATTTTTACTACCCTACCGAATAACGGTGAGACTACCTCTCCTTCCTTTCCCCTTATTAACTCCTCTACTCTTTCCCCCTCTTTCACTGGTAATTCAATTATCCTATCTAATCTTAGAAATTCTTTATTGTTAAATATTAATGTTCCATCGGGTTCTATAAATGCACTGTAAATTTCACCATTAATTTCAAATAAATATTCGTTTTCCCTAGTTCCATTGCCTAGATACTTAACCTTTAACTCTTTTTCCCCAATTTTTACAGTGTCTATTTCACCTTTTTGATCATATGCTATTATATATGTATCACCGAGTTCTGTTTGGACCCTAACCAATTTCATTACCATAACACCCTAGGAGAGGATTGCAATGTTATTCCATAAGTTTTCCAATTATTCTTGTTCTTTACTACTGGTTTTTGAGTTTCTTCTTTCTTTCTCTTAAGTAATCCCCTATTATACATTGAGATCGCTATAGCTAACTTTCTCTCTTCCTCTTCCCTTAGTTTGGTCATAAAGTAATCCATCTTTTCAGATATGTAAGCTGTAGTAAAAGTACCTTCCCAAAATTCTGGATCTTGTAATATTAACTTATATAGCGGTATTGTAGTTTTAACACCGCCTATTTTGTAGTCATTTAAGGCTCTTAATCCGACTTGAATAGCGTAATCTCTACTTTGACCATACACTATTAATTTTGAAATTAACGGGTCATAATAAGGCGGTACCCAGGTCCCTAATTCTACTCCACTATCTACTCTAATTCCTGGTCCTGTAGGTTCCTTATAGTACGTTATATATCCAGATTGTGGTGTGAAGTTATTTAAGGGGTCTTCAGCATTAATCCTAAATTGGATTGCATGTCCTCTTATTTTTAAGTCCTCTTGAGAAAATGGTAGATACTCTCCGGCTGCTAATCTGATCTGTAGTTTAACTAAATCTATCCCTGTTATTAATTCAGTAACTGTATGTTCAACTTGAACTCTCTTATTAATTTCTAAGAAATAAAACTCGCGTGTAACGGGTGAGAATACGAATTCCATAGTGCCCAATGTGAAATAACTTATTTCCTTTCCAAATCTAATTGAGGCTTCAATTATTTCTTTTCTCTCCTCCCAATTTATTGAAGGAGAGGGGGCTTCTTCAATTAACTTTTGATTTCTTCTCTGTATAGTACATTCTCTTTCAAATGCCACTACGTAATTTCCATACTTATCTCCTATTAATTGCGTTTCGATGTGTTTAGGTTTTATTGCAGCTTTTTCAATATATATTTCAGCTCTTCCAAAAGCGGAATAAGATAATCTTTTACTCTTTTCAAACGCCTCAGCAAGTTCATTTGGATTATCTACTCTTATAATACCTACCCCAGCTCCTCCACCTGCTGCCTTTAGCATTACTGGATATCCTATTTCTTCAGCGACCTTCAACGCTTCATCTACACTTTCTATAGGCTTTAATGGACCGGGTGATGTAGGTACTCCAGCCTTCCTAGCTATCATTTTACCTTCTAATTTATCCTTTATTTTGTTCATAACTTCTGCTGAAGGTCCTATGAAAGTTATTCCAGCCTTTTCTACAGCCTCTGCAAATTTGGGATTCTCCGAAAGAAATCCATAACCTGGATGAATAGCATCAGCATGAGCCTTAAGTGCTGCATCTATAATCCTTTCAATATTTAGATAACTCTCTAAAGCTGGAGGAGGTCCTATCCAGTAAGCTTCATCAGCGTATTTTACATGTGGTGCGTATTTATCTGCATCAGAATATACTGCAACCGCTTTCATTCCCATTTCCTTTATTGCCTTCATTACCCTGATTGCAATTTCTCCTCTATTCGCAACTAAAACTTTGCTAAATGGTGGCATACTAAAATAATATTGTGCTAACTGGTTTAAAAGTTTTTAACATTAGGAATTTAGGCATAATTAAATTTTTAAAAATTTTTCACCATAAAATGTTTCATAGAAAGAGCTTTTAAAATAACGGCATATTAAGAAAAGAACTCTTTTCGTAAAAAATTTTTTAATATTCTCCTCAACATATACTTGAGGATGACGAATCCGGGAACTGAAAAGTGAGGAGATGCGCGAACGCTGATATTCAAGTTAAATAAATCCCCTCTTCTGCTATGTATTTACTTCTTGCTAGATCCATTAATTTTCTAGTGAAGGATATAGAATAAATTACTACAATTATGCCGAATAGAAGAGAGTCCCAAGCTGCTAATGGAATATTACCATTATTAGTAGCTACCGCTATGCTTTTCATCAATCCATGGGACACTTGTAAGGTATATCCATTATATATACTAGGCCAATACTCACTTATTGCTAATCCTCCCCACGCACTATTGATTGTACTTGAAATTCCAGCTACTATATAAGGAAATGTAGATGGTAATATCAGGTATCTAAGTTTTTGCCAAAATGAAAAATTATAATTCTTCATTATTTCCCAATATTGATACGGCATGTTCTTTATTCCCAACCAGTAGCTGTAAAATACGTAATAGAAAGTAGACATAAATCCTAGAAATATAACATAAAACTCATTAGTCCAATCTCCAAATATCTGGTGAACTATTATTATGCTTGCACCGAAAAATAACGGAAAATACGCTGGAGCAGGGAATGACGCATAGGTTTGTATTATTGGAATAAGAACTCTTTCAATTTTTTCATGAGTGGCTAAATAGTACCCTAAGAATATGGCAAATAATAAGCTGATTATTGCTATGAACGCTACTCTTGCATAATCTATTAGGATATCATATAAATCGTTAGGCGTAGTAGATATTAGATATGACCATGTAGAGTCTGGAACAGAAGAAATAGTCGAAAACGCCCCGTAGACTATTAAGACTATTAATAGGACAGATATTCCAATTCCTAGATATCTCCAAGGTAAATTTCTCTTTCTCTCCTCCTCATCTATTTGAATTTTACTTTTACTGATTCTAACCATATATTTTGATAGCTTAGTAAAAGGAGCTAAAGTATTTGAAATTCTGGTAGAGTACCTTATTCTTAGCCTACCCCTTCTAGATACTTGCAGCTCAGTATCTAAACCATACCTTGCGACAGTATAAGCTGCGAACTTTCTTAATAAATATGTAAATAATGAAACAAAGACTGCAAGAATACCTAATCCCTCTAAAGCTAAAACATATTCGTTGGCCGCGGTATATTCAGCTATTAACGTTCCTATTCCAAATACGTGATAAATAGAGGATCCGATTGAAAAGACTTCACTAACAGTAATATAGAAAAATGCATCAGTAAAGCTAGGAATAAGATTGGCAGCTATTCTCGGCCAAGAATAGGGTATGTAGAGTTGACTCATTTTCTTTAAGAAACCTAATCTGTAATTTTCACTTACTTCTATTAGATCTGAAGGTATTGTCTTAAAAGCCTGATAAATCCCAATCCATATATTCCAAACTACTGCAGTGAATACTAGGAAATCCACAGCGAGTTCTATTCCTAGATATCCTCCAATTCTGTATACAAAAAATATTAAAACTACTGGGAAAAACGAAATTACTGGAACCGATTCAAATACTTCTATTAAAGAAACGTAAGTGTTCTCGAAAGCTCTATTTTTTATTGCAAGATATCCCAAAAGCCATCCAGTAACTATAGATAATCCTATTGCGAGAAATACTCTCCCTAATGAGGCCAATGTGGCTAAAAACATGAGTATAACAGGATTCACGAACTTTCACCTTTCTTTATAGGAGTTAGAAGAGCATATAAAACGTCTAAATATTCTTGAAAACGCTCATCTTTAGGACTTCTAGGTCTCTCTAATTTTATTTCTACCTCACCAACTACAGTTGCAGGTCTGCCATTTAATACGTAAACCCTATCAGCTAACTCAACAACCTCATTTAAATTATGTGAGACTAATACTACACTCCTTAATGTTGTTTTCCCGTTAAATAGCATAGAGTATATCTCTTGTCTTAAACCTTCTGCAGTTAACTCATCTAGGTGGGAAAACGGTTCATCCATTAACAGAACTAAAGGATCAGCGGCTAATGCCCTAGCTATGGAAACTCGTTGTCTCATACCACCGCTCATCTGTTTAAGGTAAAAGTTTTCAAAACCTTGAAGACCAACGATTTCAAGCATATGCCTTGCTATTTTATCCTCTTCTTCCTTAGACATTTTCCTATATTTTAATCCCAATTTTACATTATCTAGTGCAGTAAGCCAAGGAAAAGTCGCGATTGACTGATGTATCAAAGCAATTTTAGGTGTGGGACCGTTTATTTTTTTACCTAGAAGTCTAACTTCTCCTCTGAGTGGTTTCACAAATCCCCCCAATACTCTTAATAAAGTAGATTTCCCTACTCCAGTAGGTCCCACAATAGCAACTAACTCATTATCTTTAGTGAACATATTCACGTTTTCGAAGACTAAATACCCATTAGGATAGGCATAGGCTAAATCTATTGCCTCTAGGATTCTTCCAACAAATCCACCTCGACTCTCTCTTCTTATTAGTTCTTAAAAGCTTTTTGTTGCAGTTTTCCTATACATTTTCGAAAGTGGTATAGTCAATCGTATCACTAGAAAATCAATTATTATATCACAATTTTCAGAATTATCTCCTCATAACAAAATCAATTATTTTTCTTATTTTTATAATTTTTTGAAATAATGATATAATTAATATTTCCGTTATAAAGACTATAGTAAAATATATGATACTAAATGGTAATGAGCTCATCATCTTATATACTACATCTCCATATATTATTCTAGTCATCTCCAAACCTATCTTATAGTCAAATAATGATGTAAAAAGAGAGAGCAGACCGATAATAATCCACTTCACAAAACACTATATTATTCTGAAAAAATAAACTTTTAGTTTCAGTTAACTCTCTGGATACTTTTTAAGTATTCCATTATACCTCCAGCTTTCAATATTTCTAAAGCCATCCCAGTTATTCCCTTACCCTTAAGTACTTTATCTCCTACGAATACTTCACCAGTTTCCACGTTAATTTTAACTATAACACCTTCATTAATTTCTTTTGTAGCATTAGGCAATGTTATAACTGGTAATCCATTATTTATAGCATTTCTATAAAATATTCTAGCGAATGATTCGGCTATTATAGCCTTAACTCCAGCAGCCTTTAATGCAATAGCAGCTTGTTCCCTAGAAGACCCCATGCCGAATACTTTTCCAGCTACAATTATAACACCTTTTGACGCCTTCTTATAAAATTCGGGGTCTAAAGGTTCCATAGCATGTTGAGCTAAATATTGTGGATCGGTATATTTTAAGTATCTAGCTGGAATTATTATATCCGTATCTATCTTATCACCAAATTTAATGACGGGTCCTTCGACTATCATTTAAATCACCCTAGGATCTGTAATTTTTCCCTCTATTGCACTTATAGCAGCCACAGCTGGTCCTGACAAATACACTTTAGCATCATTACTTCCCATCCTGCCCTTGAAGTTTCTCGAACTTGTGGAGACGATATTTTCACCAGGCCCTGCTATACCAAAGTGCCCGCCTAAACATGGACCGCAAGTACCATATGTTACAATACAGCCAGCATCAACTAGAGTTTGAATATATCCCTTTTCTAGAGCTTCTTTAAACATTTTGTAAGATGCAGGTATAGCTATGCATCTACTTTTTACCCTTTCACCTTTCATTATTTTCGCCGCAATTTCAAAATCACTTAACCTGCCATTAGTGCACGATCCTATGTAAACTTGATCAACGGGAGTACCTTCTAGTTCACTAACTACTTTCACATTATCTACACTATGAGGAGCAGCTACTAATGGCTCTAATTTATCAAGTTGAATCGTATATTCATCAACATATTTAGCGTTATTATCTGGCGTTATTATCTCTGGCTCATACCCCCTCATTTCCTTAATATATCTTTTAGTTTCTTGATCTGGAATGAACATAAGTGCATCAGCATTCATTTCAATGCCCATATTTGATACAGTAGCTCTGTAATCCATGGGGAAACTTAAGGGATCCTTTACGAAAACTTCAATAGACATTCCATTAAAGTAATCTGCCTTAAAATCACCTAGCAACTTTAAAGCCACATCTTTTCCAGTAATCCACTTAGCCGGCTTACCCTCTAATATTACTTTAAAAGGCTGTGGAACTACGAGCCAAGTTTTTCCAGTTATTACTGCTGCCGCAATATCACTTGCTCCCATACCTTGTGCGAAAGCCCCAACGGCACCAGATGTAGTTGTATGACTATCCGCTGCTAATATAACTTGACCTGGATTAGCATACTGTTCTATTAACACCTCATGCAAAATACCATAATTTATATCATAGAAATTGGGAATTCCTTGCGATCTAACGAATTTCCTAATATATCCTTGAATTTCAGCACTTCTAACATCGGGAGGTGGGGCTAAGTGATCAAACGCTATTACTATTTTATTTTTGTCGAACACCTTTAACATTTCAGCTTTTTCCATTACCTCTATTACGTGATACCCAGTTAAGTCATGAAAGGCTACAATATCAACCTTGGCCTCTATTACATCCCCTGGCGAAACGTCTTTTCCAGCAGCCCTACTTAAAATTTTTTCTGTTAACGTTTTAGGAGACATCATTAAATTTTTAAAATATTGATAAATAAGCATTTCTTACGAACAAAGCATATTCACGTCGTAGAAATTTCGAAAAAGAAACTATTAGAACTTAAACTGTAATTCGTGCTAAGCTCTTCATAAATTTCTTCACTTATTAGCTTTAAAATAAAATAAATTGAATTTATATAATTTTCAATCAGCGTTATACCACGTTAATTGCTCTGTGTTCATCGTAAACCTTATAAACGCCGTAGTCAACAGTTTTCGATAAACCGTGAAGTTTATATACTTTGTATGTGAGTTTAATTACAATGCTTAAACCTAAGGAAGTGTGCCAAAAACTAGGAATATCATACCGCACACTACAGAGCTATGTTAAGAAGGGTTACATAAAACCCGTGATATTACAGAGTGGAAAATGGAGGTTTAAAGAAGAGGATGTAGAAAGACTCATGGGGATTGTTAGGAAGAGGAAAGTAGTATTATACGCTAGAGTATCATCAAATACACAAAAAGACGACTTAATAAACCAAGTAAAATACTTGGAGGAGAACGTTAAGGACTACGACCAAGTAATAACTGACGTCGGTTCTGGATTAAACATGAAGAGAAAAGGATTCCTCAAGTTGTTGAGAATGATACTAAACAACGAAGTATCGAAAGTTGTCATAGCCTACCCAGACAGACTAGTTAGGTTCGGCTTTGAAATAATAGAGGAGGCATGCAAAGCACACAACTGCGAGCTCGTGGTATTAAATAAGGAGGACAAAACACCAGAGCAGGAACTAATCGAAGATTTGATCTCCATACCGGTATCATTTAGCGGAAAGTATGGTATGAGGAGCGATAAATATGAGAAGGTGAAGAAATGTGTCGAAG
>Ga0081529_121450_pt1 | contig 26711 bp, 29 predicted proteins | sample EchGeymetagenome_FD_71012 | JGI IMG/M metagenome (GOLD analysis project Ga0081529, IMG submission 71012) | Ferrous microbial mat and aquatic microbial communities from Echinus Geyser, Yellowstone National Park, USA - transect B T=78-80 C v2... ...
ACTGGTTTCCCATGCCACGTCTTGGTTGTCCAGTCTATTGAAAGATCTATCTCCTTTACCCCCTTTAATATCTCCAAGGATATTTTCCTAGCTCTTTCCAATAGCTTTTCAATCACTTCCATCCCTTGTTTCTCTACGTAATTCCTCACGTTCTGTGGGGATACGTCATACGCTCTGGACTTGTTCTCTACAGAGTTGTTCCACAAACACGCGGAGATGAGAGTTTTTGCTACCTTCTCTACCTTTTCCCCTTGGAAGTTCAACATGGAAAGTAATTTATATCCTATTTGTTGAATGTTTGGTGAGGGAGACCGGGTGTTACCATCTTCCTATCTCACGTGATAATACCACATCTCCCTCACCTTAAACCCTTTCTTCAATTTGTTGAACTCTTTATATTGTTATAAATTCCATTTATCTTTTATGAATTCAATATATTATCTTGTCAGAATTATTTTTTATAGTATGATTTTGGGTCTACCGGTGAGGGCTGGATAGTTCACCCATACCTTAATGCTATGCCTAACCCATACCTTGGATACTTCCAAGAGATGTTAGAATAGGGACAAGCAATCCTACAAGCACCACATTCCACACAATTCTCATATGATACTACAATTCTTTTATCTATCCATGAATAGACGTTTGCAGGGCAGACTGCAATACAAGGTTGGGGAACTCCGTTAACTTCTTCACATTTAAGACATTTATTGGGATCGATTATGGCTAAATGAGGTTGCTCGTCTTTTTTATATCTTAAAGTGTAAAGTTTTTCCTCTACTCTCATGACTTAAATACCCCCATACCCAATAATAAGTGTTTAAGTAGTTTAGACGTGTCCAATTTAACTTTAGAAAAGTCACTGTAAACCCAACCGTGCAGAAGATCATTAATTGTTTTCACATAATATTTGAAGTTCTCCTCCTCTATTAACTCCTTCACTAATGGTCTGCCATTCACAACTCTTCTAACTTCCCTATTTTTCATCAATTCACTTTCATATTTACTGCATTCATAAGATTCTAACGCTGCCTTCCCTGCAACTACTCCAGAGGCCACTGCGGGTCCTATACCATTAAATGTTAATGGATCCACCAGACCTATTGCATCTCCAGCCAAATAAATTTTACCTGAACAAGCTTTCCAAGATGGGAAACCATATTCTGGTATAACCTTTGCAGAGTATTCTCTGAGTGACGCTCCTTTGACCAACTCGTTAAAGCCCAATCTTTCCTTAACCTCATCTAATACAGTATAAGGTGTTATTTTTCTCTTTATAAGTATCTTCATCGGAATTCCGGCACCTATTGCCACTGCATCCTTATATACGTAAAGAAAGCCCGCGTATGGAACTGGATCTATCCCTAATATCCTCCAACTCACACCCTCATCATCAGCCTTGAATCCAAATCGCTTATTAACTTCATCCTTATTTAAACTATAGACCTCTTTAACTGTTTGCACAGCATGATCTGGGGTTAGATCAGGTCTTATATTAGCTTTCATTGAAACTAGGGCGTTGACGCCCTCAGCTAATACTACTCTATCTGCCCTTACTTCTCCCCTGTCAGTTTCTACCTTATATTCATTTCCCTCCCTTTCAACTCCTAACACAGTCGTTTTTGTTATCAGTAGTGCTCCAGCCTTTTCTGCTTGTTGAGCCATCCATTTATCTAATTTTAACCTTGCAACAGTTGCTAAATTTGATTCAACATTTACACTGATTCTCGTTCTATTAGAATTACTTAGTAAGATCAAATCCACATTCTTTACTTTTCTCTCTATCGGTATAGAAGCTATATCATAAACTGAAGAGAAATCCTCTAACCTTATCATTGCTCCGGAAACGTTTTTCGAGCCTGGCTCTGGACCTCTTTCTAATAATAGAACCTTGGCTCCTCCTCTAGCTGCTGTTATGGCTGCGGATGAACCAGCTGGTCCAGCTCCAACTACAACTATATCGAATTTCATTCTCAACTCACCTCCTTTTTCTTAAGCAATTCAACCATTTTAGGTACTATCTCGAAGATATCTCCAACCACTCCAAAATCGCAATTCTCGAAGATTGGCGCACTTGGGTCCAAGTTTATTGCCCCTATCTTTCTGGAAGATAATATGCCAACTAAGTGTTGCACTGCACCAGAAACTCCTAACGCTATATAAACTTTAGGCCTAATTGTTGTACCAGTTTGACCAACTTGTCTTTCCTTAGGATACCAACCCATATCTGCCAATGGCTTAGAAACTCCCACCACACCACCTAATAATGATGCTAACTCCTCTGCCATCTTTATATTTTCTGGGCTTCTAATACCCCTACCTACGCCTACTACTATATCTGCTTCCGCTAAGATGTTTCTCTTTTCTATAACTCTATAATCTAATACTTTAAGTCTAGTGAATAGATCATCAATCTCCTCTCTTACTAATTCTCCCTTTCTACCCTGCACTCTTGGTAATGGCATAAATACACCAGCTCTAACTGTAACCATCACTGGTCTATGTTTAGGACATATTATGGTGGACATCTCTTTACCTCCGAAGTCTGGTCTTGTTGAAAGTAAAACTCCTTTATCATCTACATCGAAGTTAGTACAATCAGCAATTAATCCAGTATTTACTTCAATTGCAGTAGTAGATGCTAATTCCCTCGTATTTTTAGTTCCTGGGAAGAAAACTGCCTCTGGCTTGTACTTCTTTATCACAGTGGCCAATGCTCTAGTATACACTTCATTATCATATCTATCGAATCCCTTAGTTTCCACAAAATATACTTTATCCGCACCATATTCAAAAGTTTCATCTATTAAGGATTTAGTAGCCTCACCACCAACTATTACTGCAGAAAGACTAGTATCCATTAAATCAGCAATCCTTCTTGCCTCTCCCATAATTTCAAAAGACGCTCTATTTGGTTTTTCTCCAATATGATCTATATATACCCAAATTTCCCCATTTACCTTAACTTTTGGTTTAGGTTTCACATACTCCTTTAATGTGCTCTCATCTTCTTTTAACGACTCGAAAATCTTATCTAAGAACCATTTTGCAGCTTTTTCAATATCTTTTCTACCATCTATTATTTCAGCCTTTCTAGTTTTGGGTGGGGGTTGAACTTTTATTACCTTAGTAGGAGATCCAGCTAAACCAATTTTGTCTGGCTCAGCCTTAATATCATCCTTGTTCCATACTGTAATTTTAGCAGTTTTAGCTTTAATTAGGCTTAATATATCAGGTTGTCTTGGTTTATTCGCAACTTCCAACATAGTTAATACTGTGGGGATAGGAGCTTCAATAACTTCTTCATCAAATTCAGTGGTTCTAGTTACTATTATTTTATCCTTTTCTAACTTCTTTATCTCACTGACATAACCTATAACTGGGAGTCCAAGCCATTTTCCAGTCTGAGGTCCCACTTGTTCAGTCTCTCCATCAACTGCCCTTCTCCCAAAGAGTATTAAATCAGCTCCGCCCAACTTTTGAACAGCCTTAGATACGGTATATGAAGTTGCCCAAGTATCTGCTCCAGCCATTGCCCTATCACTTATGAGATAAGCCTCATCGATTCCCATAGCCAGAGCTTCCCTGAGTGCTGAATCAGCTTGTGGGGGACCCATTGTTATAACTATAGTTTTCGCTCCGTATCTTTCCTTTAATCTAACAGCCTCTTCTATTGCGTGTAAATCGGGGGGATTAATAACAGCTGGTACTCCTTCCCTTACCAAATTATTAGTTACTGGGTCAATCCTTAGCTCATCCACATCTGGGACCTGCTTTATTGAAACAACAACTTTGAGTTCCGGCAATTCTACCTCTATAATGAGTATTCTTGATAGTTTTTAAGATTTCACAAAAAAGGATGTAATTTAAAGTCCTCGAGTGAAGAGTATAAAATAGTCCCTTTATTGCAAGGATTTCACTGAATCAAAATAAAAATTGTGAAAGAGATAAAAAGAAAAAGGAAATATTATATCTTATACTACTCTTCTTTCCTTCAAAATGTCTTCAATATCAGTAGTCGGCTTTCCTTCAAATTCTATTACATCGTGTGCTGGTGGATTATCCAAATATGATGGAGATCTTTCAGCAATTCTTTGCTCGTAAGTTGACACTAGTTCGTTTTGATAGAATACGCCAATTGGTATTCTGTTTCCCCACTCCGTGCTTTTCAATATAGCCTTACTCATCTTGTCCTCTGCCTCTTCTGGCTTTTTAACTACTGGATCCCAACCTGGATCGTCGTCTAACTTGTAAACTCTCTTATCATAATACTCTTTAGTGTGAATATCATTGTAAGTTGGACAAGGTTGCAATACATCAATCATTGCTAATCCCTTATGCTTAATAGCCTTCTTAATTATCTCCTTCAAGTGTTTTACATCATAAGCATATCCCCTTGCGACGAAAGTGTATCCAGCACTTATCGCAAGAGCTATTGGGTTTACGTCAGAATTAATATTGGGTTTTGGTAAACTCTTAGTCTTAACACCCAACTTTAGTGTGGGTGAAGCTTGACCCTTAGTTAATCCGTAAACACCATTATTGTGAACTATTACAGTCAAATCTACATTTCTCCTTCCAGCACTTACGAAATGACCAACACCAATACCTAATTGATCTCCATCTCCGCCATTTACAATAACTTCCAAAGATGGGTTAGCCAATTTTACGCCTATGGCGAAAGTTAATGCCCTGCCATGTAAAGTGTGTACTCCACTCACTGGTAACCTAATAAAGTGAGGAATCTTTCCAGAGCAACCTATACCGCTTACCAACACTACTTTTTTGGGATCTAAACCAAGTTCTTGGATTGCTTGCTGCTCAGCGCTTAATATGCCGAAATTACCACAACCTGGGCACCAATCGTTCCACTCCACCTTAAGCGCCGCCATGTAAGACCACCTTCCTTTCTCCTTTTTGAACAACTGCTTTTATAGCTTCCTTTACTTCATCTCTCATCATGGGTCTACCATTCCACTTTAATATATGATGTGTAGGTTCAATCTCAGTGTTCAACTTTAACACTTCTCCCGCTTGCCCAAAGTAATTACTTTCCACATCAATTATAAACTCTCTCCCGCTTAATAGCTTCTTCATTAGGTTCTTGGGGAATGGACTAAACATTCTTATCTGAATTAACATTGGTTTAATTCCCTCACTCTCTAACTCTTCCATAGCATCCAATATGGCTCCCTTAGGAGATCCCCAAGTTATTATGGCTATCTTTGAATCAGTATTTCCGAAGATATTAACCCTGTTCTCCTCTGGTATTTCCTTGTCAGCAGTAAACAATTTCTTTATCCTCTTTTCATACATTTTCTCCCTATTTTCACTAGCTTCCGCTATGAACCCATATTCATCGTGTTCATCTCCAGTATAATGAATCCTAGTTGTACCCAATGGGGCAAATGGGGATATTCCATCTTCAGTTATTTCAAATCTCTTTAATTCTGGTGTACTTGAATTAATTACAATCTTACCCTTTTCTACCCTTATGTTCTCCATTCCTAATTGTTTCTTGGGAATAATTGAATATGAATTCGCTAGCGCCTTATCTACTAAATGTATTACCGGCGTTTGATACTTTTGGGCTAAATTAAGTGCCCACGTACCATCGTGGAAGGCTTCAACGTGATCACCAGATGCTATAACTATTCTGGGGAACTCACCATGTCCTGCGTTTAAAGCGAACATTAAATCAGCTTGAGACGTTCTAGTTGGCTGACCCGTTGAGGGACCTCCTCTGATATAATAAGTGATCACAACTGGTACTTCGTTCATTCCAGCCCATCCCATTCCCTCAACCATTAAGGAGAATCCTGGACCAGAAGTGGCAGTAGCTGCTCTCACTCCAGTTAAGGCAGCACCAGAAGCCATATTTATTGCCGCTAATTCGTCCTCTGCCTGAACAACTACTATTGTAGATTTTCTTTTTTCTCCGGTTTTAGGATCTACAGTGAATACAGTTTGATGTGCCTCTATGAAAACACTCTCATCGCTTGCTGGAGTTATTGGATAGTATGACTGGAACCTTAATCCACCATAAATCTTACCTATGGCTGCTGCCGTATTACCATCTAAGTTTATTTTCTCTTCATTATTAGGTAATTCCGGCAAATTATACATTGGTTGAATTGGTTGCATTGCCAATTGTGAAGCTATAGTGTTAATTTTAGCGAAGACTTCTTGCCTAAACGTTCTGGTTATAGAGTTTAATAGATATTGCTCTCTTAATCCCAACAATTTGTAGGAAGCAGCTATGGCTATGGTGTTTCTAGCCCTATCAGCAACGCTTAGCTGTACCTTAGCTTGGTCAGCCACCTTCTTTAAAATCTCCATGTAATCTATTGGTATTACCTTAACCCCTTTCTCTTTCTTTAAATAATTTATTACGTCTCTTACTGTAGTCCCATAACCTTTTTCTTTCAAGAATTTAATCACATGTTCAGTGATTTCTGGTTCCATGCTCTGGACTTGTTCAGCCTTGGTACTCTCAACCTCAGTACTATATATTAATACGTCTTTTACTTCATTAAAATGCTGAAATATTGTTTCTGCATCAAAGCTCGTTAAAATCTCAACTTGTTGGGCTATGCTTCTTGGCGGTTTGTCACTAATAGTTAGGTTAAAATAGGAATGTCGACCTTTGATGTTGGAGTAATACTCCCTGTTTCCATATATGTAATAACCGCTAGCAGCTACGGCATTGCCAAAAATATTAGCGGAAGTGTCTACACCTGAACCTTGGGCTCCACCTATCATCCAGCTTATTCGCATGAGTTATCAGTATATAATTATAGATATAATGGTAAATAAGAGTATCCCTACTAAAAATATGTACTTACTTCCTAATGTTTAAAAATATTAGTGAGGTAGTTTATTATATTATGTAAATCTAATAATAACTTAAGAATTCATAAACTGGATTTTCCTTCAGTACAAACTTTCCAAACATTAGACGATATATCTAAGAAAGATTTAAATTGACTACATAAGTTATGTAACTATATAATATCGGTAATTATAGTTTTTGTGAAAGTTTTCACTTATTTGAAAGGTTCTAGTAATTATAATGCTACATTAGATCTAATTAAAAATATCACATAACTTTTTTATGCTACCTTTATTAAGGTACTGCTACATAAATATTCTAATGAACAGAGAGTTAACTGTAAAATTCGAAGATGATACCGAAACTTTCTATTTAATAAACGATAACGGATTAATAGTTAAGATGAATAGAATTATACCAAAGAAAATCGATATCCTTATAGTTAGGCAGACTGATCGGAATAAAGTTCTTGATGCAGTTAAAATGGGCTATAAACTATTCGAATGCAACGGTATATCCAGAGAGGATTGTTTAGTTAAAGTATTGAACACCGTGTTTCCAAACTGCAAAACATGTAAATTCATGTAATTGATAAAAAAATATTTATTTATTGAACGATTCCTCATAAAAGATTTCATAGATATATGTTTTAGATCTTACGTTTAAAGATTACAGCAATCTATTTAAACCTATACTTTAAAGTATAAATAGGATGAGTGAACAGATAAAGATAAGGAAGGCTGCTAAGGAGGATTGGGAGAAAATTTATCAGTTATACAATTCTTTGAGTGATGAGGATCTATACTTAAGATTCTTCCACCTCTATAGGATAACTGAAGAAGACGCAAAGAGAATAGCGTCTAATGAGGATCACGTTACATTCCTAGCAGAAGTTGACGGAAAAGTTGTTGGAGAAGCTTCTTTACATAAGGATGGAGAGTTTTCGCTAGTTGTAGATAGAAATTATAGGGCTCTAGGCATAGGAACTTTGCTAGTTAAAACACTAATTGAGGAGGCTAAAAAGTGTGGTTTAAGTGCGATAAAATTCTACACCTTACCAGAGAATACTCCAATGATAAAAATTGGGAGAAAGCTGGGCTTCAAGTTAAGGTTCTACGAAGATGAAGTGTATGGAGAAATGAAATTAATGGAAAAAGAGGTAAACATTAATTTAGCAACTTCTTCTTCTCCCTAAGGCTTCTTACCTTGTTCTGATTTCCTTATATAAAACATATTAGTCAGATCTGAGTAATACAGATCTGACTGGGGTGTAGGCCGTTGATTCCCTTGAGCGTAAAGCCCGTCGGTGAGCTTGGCCTCCTCCAATTCGAACCGGAAGTTGGGCTTAAAGCCCGAATAAAACATAAGGGTGAGTATACATGGAGGCCCCAGTTGCAGGAATAGATGTATCAAAAGATAAATTAACTGTACTATAATAAGCAGTTTAACGTTGAGTAAAGCAGGTTTCATCACTTGCGTAAGTAGTGTAGACTACGCTCGATTTTCAAGGAAAAGTTTTTATACCGGAGCTCCCTGCCCTCAAGGCTTTCGGTTGTAAAAATAACTTTATTATATTCAGCATAGACTAATTAGCATGAAGTTATATATAATTTTGGTCGCAGTTATTGCCGTTATATTAATTGTATCTGGTATTGTTATTCTGATTCATAATGTTTCACAACAGCAGACAAATTTGACAAAAGTGGTATTTCCTGACCAAAACCAAATTTCTTCAATTTTAGGGAATGGGTGGAACATAACTGGTTTATTTGAGGAGAATTACAGTAGTGCAGTTAACCGGCAATACCCTGGAGGTACAGCTTTATTTCAAGAATACATCCAAAAGGGAAATCAAACCATAACGCTCAATGTAATTCAATTGAACTCCTCAACCACAACATTAAAAGGAGTTAAGATTGGAAAGTATCTGGTTTCCGCAAACATAACCGGTAACTCAAGCAAGTTTGACTTGAGTAGTATAGAGAACCTAGAAATAGAAACCTTGAAGAGTGGAAATGGTCTTAAACCAGAGCTCAACCAGCTATTATTCCCAGCTAATAGTAGCGTTTCACTCTTGGAGTTCGGCAACGCTATAACTAAAAACTACACCCTTTATTTCGAAACCATAATGTATAACAACTCATATATCTCAATAGATCTAGCGAACTCGTCAAACATATCATCACTATTTACCTATTTATTGAGAAGCACTGGACAGAACGTCACAGTATCAACCATTAATGGTGTGAAGTACTTTAATTTGAGCTTCGTTAGTCAGTATGGTAGTGTTTACTACTTTGTAGGAATTAAGGACAATTATTTAATATTCATGCAATCCCAAATGCCACAAGCTTTTCAATTCTTTGTGGAAATATCCAATAAAGTTTAGATTTTAAAATTTTAAGTTTCACTTGCTTTCTTATTTGCAAGCATTTTATAAATCGCGTCATTTACCATCCATATATAAATAATGTGACCACTAGCCAATACTAGGCGTTAATAGATGCTGTTGAAATGAAACCTTTAGCTCTTACTAACCCAGCGGAAATAGAGGTATATATCCACTTGCACTCTTGAACATACCTACCAGTAATGGATAATCTGGTTGTATCTAATAGCACTCTAAAGTTACAATTAGAACTGCCGAAGGAATTGAGACATAAGTAGCGCCTTCAGTTAGTGTCACTAGACTAGCCATTGCAGGGGACTACCAATACCTTAAGTAACAACTTATCTAAACGAAACGATACCCTTAGCTAATTCCTTATTTTCTTTCACAACTCTATCATAAAACGGTTATCTTGAATATTTTTCCAGAATCTAGAAATATAAGATTTAAACCTTTTAAAGTATTTAAACTTAATCAGAACACATCCACATTCGTGTCGAAGATATTTTTCGGTAAATACGCTGTAACTATCCAGTTGGGAACATCGACTACCTCACTGACCCTAAGATTTACTGCAACACTAGTCAATATGTAAGCCTCTACTGGGGCCATGTGTTTGGACAACATAGAGATTATTCCCTTAATAGCCTTTTTTGCCGCATTCCACAAGTTAGGATCTATACCGGGATAAGCTATGTATTCGTCATATTCCATTTCCTTTACTTTCTTGGCTACGAAGAGTGGTTGAGTTAGACCAACATTTTTAATTAACCTAACCTTCATTGTAACCTCCATGGGAGCCTCTATTGCAGTTCCACATACCTCACCATCTCCTTGAGCCAAGTGAGTATCACCTATGGAAAGTAGCGCTCCACTTACAAACACTGGGAGATATAACTTCGTGCCTATGGTTAAGTGCTTTATGTCCATGTTTCCTCCGTTTTCTCTGGGAGGTATTGTACTCAGCTTTCCCCTATATGGTAATGCAGTACCTATTACACCAGGGAAAGGATATATGGGGACTTTAACATTTAAATCACCAAACTTGGCGTAAGCGTATCTCTCATCAACTTTCCAAATCTTGAGGGCAGGGCCTTGGAGATCTATAGGTCCAGTATATTGTTCATCAGCAAGAAATCCAAATCCAGGAAGTACTCCAGTCCATCCCCACCCCTTATGCCTAAAATCCAGAAACTCTATTTCTAAAGCATCTCCAGGTTCTGCCCCCTTTACCTCTATGGGACCGGTTAATGGGTGAATCTTAGAGAAGTCTAGTTTTAGTAGATCCTTTTCTGTAGATGAGGGCGTAACTTGGCCATCAGAGGCCTCTTTAGTCTCTACTGTTATAATATCCCCATCACTTATCGTCATAATTGGAGGTAAGGAATTATCCCATTTGTTGTGGGTTATTGCATGAATAGTATATTGCATAATATTAACTCTCCTTCTTTACTTATAAGTGTAGAGCGTTCACTTGCTACTTTCTATCATTGATCTCAGCTGATCCCTTACTAATTTCTTGTCGAGTTTGCCAGTACTAGTTTTTGGTATTGAATCAACAAATATTATCTTGTCTGGCAACCACCATTTTGGAAATTTATTTAACGACTTCAAATATTCTATAATTTCATGTTCACTAACATCTCTCCCTGGTTTTTTCACAACAAGAGCTATTGGCCTCTCGCCCCACTTCTCATCCTTAACTCCAACAACTACTGCTTCTAACACCTTCTCATATGTCATGATGGCGTTTTCTAGATCAACACTGCTTATCCACTCTCCACCACTTTTAATTAAATCCTTTAGCCGGTCTACAACTTTTACACTTCCGTCAGGATTTATCCTTGCTACATCTCCAGTCCTAAACCACCTAATTTGTGTATCGGATTTATCGTTAAGATACCTTTTAGTTACAAACGCCCCTCTTGTCACTAACTCACCTGTCGATTTTCCATCCCAAGGTAACTCATTTCCCTCTGGGTCCATTAGTGTAACCTCAAATGCTGGAATTGGGTAGCCTTGTTCCGAGATCCTCTCTATATTATCGCTCTTGTTTACTGTAGCTATTGCCTCAGTTTCAGTCATTCCCCACGCATGATAAGTCTTAACTCCAAGTTCCTTCAGTTTCTTGATCAATCCTAATGGTGGCTCAGCACCACCAGTAACTACGACTTTCAGTGGTAGGTCCAGATTCTCCCTTTCCACATAATTTACCACATCAATCCAGACAGTAGGAGCTCCAGCTCCTACCGTGACCTTAAATTCTTTTATCAATTTTACTATATCCTCAGCCTTAGGCCTAGGACCAGGTAGAACTAATTTTGCCCCGGTCATAAGTGACGCAAATGGTAAGTCCCATGCTGATATGTGAAACATGGGAACTATTGGCATTACTGTTTCAGAAGATGAAATACCTAGTACGTCAGCTGCTAATAGTGATAATGAATGAATGAATATACTCCTATGACTGTATACAACTCCCTTTGGCTTCCCGGTTGTACCCGAAGTAAAACAAGCTATTGCACCTTGCCTTTCGTCTACGTCAGGAAAGTTCCTAGTCGGTTCTTGTGAATTTATATCTTCATCATATCTTTCGTCAAAAATGAAAGTAGGTAAAGTGGAATTCTTATAAGTTATGTCCTTGTCCATAAATACCGCTCTGTCTCCTATTGCCTTAACTACATAATCCATTTCAGATTCGTGAAACCTTACATTAACTGTATGCAAAACCCCACCTAGTAAAGGAACTGCGAAGTACAACTCTAAATGTCTATGAGTATTCCATGCTATTGAGGCAACCGTTTCACCTGCTATACTATTAGCCTTCAAGAGAGATGCTAATTTCCTGACCCTTAATGCGAAATCAGAATATGTATAACGGACTATTCCCTCATGGGTTCGAGATATAATCTCCTTATCTTTATACAATTTTTCTATTCTCCAAAATATGGATTTTATATTGAGATTGTAGTCCATTATTGTTGAATCCATAAATATTTATCGCATTTTATTCTAATAAGTTTTTTAATTTATTGAGTTCACGGAGTGTGTCGATAGTGTCGTTATTAAGCTATAAATTTATACCTTAACGTAAAAAAGCGTCTCTGAGAATCTGAACTAGGTTATACTCTATCGGAGAATCCTCTATTTAATAAATTTGTAACTTAATAACGACACTATCGACTATATAGGTATATTAGTCGGGGAGAGTAATCTCTCCTCGGCTGAGGAAACATGGTCGAGGCACTATCTGAAGCAGAGTCTTCGGGGTGTGGCGTGACCCTCCCCTACCGTCGGACTGAACATTGTGATAAAATTCACGCATATAGGAGTGGGAGGGCTATAATAAGTAGGGGTATTTCGAAGAGGGGTAATAAGTACTTGAGGAGCTTGCTTTACTTTTTAGCAGAGGTGAATTCTTCGAGAAACCCTACTTTGTTGAGTTTTACGAGTCTCATAGGAATAGACTTCACGATAGGAAGTTGTCTGCTGCTTTGACTAGAAAGTTGGCTAGGATTATATGGAGTGTTTGGTATAGGCCTTGTGAGCCTAAATAGGTGAACCCTTCCCCCGAATCACCACATGGGTTGAAAGGACTCACGTGGCAATGTTAGCTAATACTATGCTTGAAGTTTGACCGAAAGGTTTATTACTGAACGCCCCAAATTTTGTAATAGTTGGTGCACTATTCCCATCAAGAGAATTTGATTATAAATAAAATTGTTAGCAATCAATCCATTTTTATTTCATTTATATTGGGATTAATTTAACGTCAATTCCCTCTCCTATATGATCTAACATATCTATATCTTCAAGTGAGACTTCACCTATAACGTTAAATCTAGGGTCAGCCTCTACTTCCTTCTTAAATATCAATACTTCTACTACGTTCTTCCTTCCATTCATTACAGCCACAGATCCTCTAAATCTCTTTATTATTTTTGTTTTATATTATTTTTCGATACTCTTATTTAACGCTATGGCGTATTTTTTAACTCTCACGTCCGAAAATCTTATATTAAATATCTTCTTTTCCTCTTCAGTTATTCCAAGATATACAAGGACTCTAATTTTAGTATAATCCCTTTGATTCTCCCAATTCATTTAACTCCTCTTCAGTAGGAAAAGGATCTCCAATAATAACTCTATCAATATATCTAGTATTAAATAATATCGACCCGGACTTACCTGGATTTTTCCCCTTAGCATTTCTACCTTAATTCTTCCTTCTATTTCTCACAATAAAGAACTAAATGCGCCGTCAGCATCACTAAGAAATATTCGTTGGGAGCGCGCTTTTGGATTTTAATATGAGGGGTTATTTATTTCTGCAGGTTAAGCTTTTCGTCCCCTTAATCCTCATAAACTTAAAGAATGGATGTTCCTATAATTATAAAACTTTTTAAAGAGAAGCTAAAGAAAAATAGAGAAAAATCAAAATAAAAAACTACTTTATATTTCCTTTATGTTTTGTTTTATCTTATTTAATGTATCTTGTGGAATAGATGACATCCCATGTGACATCTTAGCGTGTACCATTAACTCTTCCAGTAATTCTTGTTCAGATTGAGCTCCCATAATTTCAAATCCACAGTTCATTCCTACGCTAGCACAGCTGAAATAGTACTTCCCGACCTTTTTTATGTTTTGTTTTATTTTATTTAATAGATCTGGAGGAATGGAAGTAACTCCGTGACTCGATTTCGCATGTATCTTAAGCATTTCTAATAGCTCATCCTCGCTTCCTGCATTTTTTACTTCAAATCCACAATCCATTCCTACGTCCTCACATTTGAATGTGTATTTTGGCATATATTATAATTTCAGTTTAAGTTTATAAAAAAGCGTAAGAATTCTTCTAATTAACGGTTATATATTAATTATACCATAAATATATATGGTTGAAAATGGTATTTGGTATAGGGAAGAAGAAGAAGTTTGCGTTTAGTTGTGGAAGTGTTGGTATGGATTGTGGATTTGAAGTAAAAGGAGCGAGTTCAGAAGAGGAAATACTAGAAATTTTAAAGATTCATGCTAAAAATGTGCATCACATGAAAGAAATCTCAGATGATATGAAAAACAAGATAAAACAAAGTATAAAGAAAGTGTGAAAAAGGCATGGATATAATTGATAAGAGAATACTATTTTACCTTTTAAAAGACGGGAGAATATCACAAAGGAGAATAGCTTCACTATTAAATCTAACGCCCGCTAGCCTAAATTATAGATTTAAGAAACTTATGGATAGTGGAATTTTAAAGGGCTTTAAACTTTACGTCAATCCTAACTTCTTTGGAAAATATCAGATTTTTATTGCTTTTAAGAATTATACCGATATAGACGCGGATTGGATATCGTTCAAACTGAAATGTCTTGAGTGGCTAAACGTTTACGGAATATATGCTTCAGATAACACCGAATTGAAGGACAAGATAGGTTACATGACCAAAGAGTTAGGAGAACCAATTTTGTCTTATTTCCCTCTGCAATCTCTATTTAGGGCATCTAATTTGGATCAGAAAATAGTTGAAATACTAAAGGTAGATCCTAGATTATCTTCTTCTGAAATTTCTAAGAAAATGAACATTAGTTCCAGAATTATCGAAAAACACATAAGATATTTAAGGCATAGAGGTTTAATACTTGTAGCCCCACAAATTGATTTAGGTGAAACCGATATCATAATATTCTCTATATTCTCTAAAAACATAGATGAAATAACGGTAGTATTACAGGAATGTAAATTATGGCAATTTACTGATGGCTATGCTGGAATAACAGTATGTTATGCAGATAATATGGAGAGAGCCAGAAAATATATAGATTTAGCTAGGCAAATAGATAGCACAGCTGACGTAATGATTATATATGATTATATGTTTCAGTAAATCTATAATTTTATCCTTAACAAAACATTAAATAGGTTCTACCACAAAAATAAAGGTAAGTTTTTTATAGAAAATCAAATGGTATACGCATGCTGTGAATCGACATTTGAGACAGAAATAGATTTTAAAAAACATATAAGAAGCAGGAATTGGCACAGGATAAATCACTCCGATAGCCTCAACTTGAGAATAAGAAATGACATATTGTATAATATTCTGAGAAGTCCGAATTTGCTATTCGGAATATCAAATGTTATTGTGCCAATGGGAGATAAGGCTATATTGTATTTACCGTTAAGTAAAGATAAAATGGGATTAGTTTTAAAGCGAAGCATTGTGGGAAAGTTAGAGGGTCCAAAATTAAATATCGATCTCATTGAATATAAATTTACTGCAGATAAACTAATATATAATTTTGGATTCAAAATAAAGAAAATAAATGAAGAAAACTCTCAATTGGTTATTTTATCTTCAATGATGGTTAATATAGGATTTCTTGGTAGACTATTGCCTAGTGCAGTGATAAAAGAATTGCAGAAAATGATAACACCACAAGTATTCGTAGATAAGTATTTGTCTAAGAATATAAGTTCACTTAGTATATAAGCTAACTATAAAATAGGATATATTATTAATAATAAGGTAAATTCTTTTGTTTTTTAAATGGTAATTCTCCTCATGGCATCCGATAGTGTACACCTTTACTTGCTTTTACGAACAACTGGAGACAAGAAGTTACAAATTTTTCCCATAAATGTTTTTTGCTGTAAAGCAGAAACTCTTTCCATTAGGACAAGTAGTTCATAAGTTAAAGTTTATTGAATGTAACTTTTCTTTTATCCAAGATCTAGCATCATAAAATGTTATGTTATTATAAGGGCATACTTCTACGCAATCTCCAACACCTATACATTTAAATGACTTAAATTCTCCTTTCTTTATGAACGAGGCTCTCATATCTGTTAATCCTACTGGGCAGGCATATGCACAATCTACTGTTTTACAAGTTAAGCATTTTTTCGGATCTCTAACTTTAAGCTTGAAAAGCCCTAAATAACCGAAAAATTGATTGAAAGAGCCCCATGCGCATATCCCATTATTTACACAAGCGTAATTTCCTAAAAATGGCATTAACATGAATTGGAAGTACCAGATTACGTTAAAATATAAGCTAGTATAAAGCATTGTTGGATCATTTCCTAAAATTGAAAATTTTAGATATGATAAAATTGCTAAGATTAGCAATGAGATCCATGTTATAGTTATTATCCATTTATACCAAGAGCTTATTCTCGATGTTAATGTGTTCCTGCCAACTTTTGATGATCTGTTATACTTCTTCATAGAATTAAGGAATGTCCCTTGCAACATATAAGGAGCTGTGCACGTTACAGAGCATATTTGTCTTGAGCCAAACATGAAAGAGAGGATTGCTGTAACTGTAAAAGTTCCTATAATACCATCTAGCAGGTAAGACGATTTAACTGGTCCATAAGTTCCTAATCCATTAAACCACATATAAGGAATATATTTCACCTCACTCGATATGGGTGAGAATGTTGGGAGGTAAATACTATAGAACGCATAAGCAAACATCATTAGCAAATATCTTATTTTATTCTCTATCTTATTATATTCTATTATTCTAAATATGCCAATTACTCCAAGCCATATTCCCATATCTATCATGAACCAGGGGCTAGCAGTGACAGATGCAAAAGCTGATATGAAATTCATGAAAGCTAAAAAGGGATAGGAGAAATAGCCAAATTGACCAAAGACAGAAAAGTTGCCTTGGCTTAAATCTAAAAACCCACTAATAAACCAACTTAATAAAAAAGCTAATAATAATAACGCGAAAGCTATTTTTGAATTTTGTAAATAATTAGTCTTCTTTTTAATTCCTCTCTTTAACCTATATAAGGAGAGAAAGATTACTACGGAGTAGGATAAAGGAACAATATCCGTTATTTTTAATAAATACACAAAAAACTGAACAGTATAAATTAATAATAGCATAGAAAGTATCTCTAATACTATATAAGGGCTATTTGCTGAACTCTGTCTTCTTAAATAAATTCCTTGAAAGAGTAAACCCACAAATATGAGACTAATGAATGCTGAAACTATAGGAAAAATTAAAGATATAAAAAGAATGAATAGAAGAAAAATATAAGACCTATCTAAAATATAATTAAAAATAGTCACCTTTATATTCACTTTTACTCACCAGTTAACATTAAATTGGATATGGATAAACTGCTGGATCACTGAAGAACAGTAACATATTGGAGTTAGTGGCTGTTAATAGCTGAGACGGTGAACTTATTCCAGGTACCACTACATCTAGTTCGGGTTTACCTAGGGCTTGCCATATGGGATTGTTTGCATTAGCAGTTGCTACTGCACTATCATAAGTTCCCATTGCCTGTTCTAATGCGTTAATACTATTCAAGCATAATCCAGTTGGATTGGTTTGGTTAGAAGGTACTATTTGTTGGCATTGTCCAGTGATTGGATTAGGAAAGATATTAGGATTAAATACTAATACTACAACAATATACCATGGTATTGACGTATTAGTGGCAAATGTTACTATGTGATCATGTGCAGGTGTAGGTAAAACTCCTTCTGGTAGTCCGAAAACTCCATTCTTTATACCTAAGTATTGCTCAACTACAGTAAACGCTGGAGAGTATATTAGAGTCATATGATCTGGACATGCAGTTTGAGTAAGTGCTGCACCGCACTGGGTTATTATTGTATAGTTTTGTCCATTATAATGGAATGTTGGAAATCCTTGAGGAGTTGCACCTAGACTTTGAACTCCAAAAATGGATAATCCAGCAAACGCTGGTACTAGGACAAATACTGGTTCTGCTCCCTTAGGAAAAGCTGATATATTTCCTGCACCTACTTCACAACCCATCGCTACCTTACTTTGATTTACAGCATTAGGGAAGAATACAGTAGCATTAGGTGTGCACATAAATTGGCTGGTATATAAGAATGTTATTACCTTTCCATCGAGAAACGATCCACTTGCATTTACTGTAACTGGCCTAGTTACAACTTGTGTTGTTGTAGTAGTTTGCGTAGCAGTCTGAGTAACTGTGGCTGTCATTGTTGCTGTCGCTGTAGTAGTTTGCGTAGACGTTTGAGTAACTGTTAAGGTGGTTGTGGAGGTTGTTGGGGGCGATGTGGTTGAAATAGTTGATGGTTTTGTAGCATATAGTACGAAGCCTATCGCTGCTATTATTACCAATACTATTACTACTCCTGCAAAAACCGCATTAGATACTGCTCTTGGTTCTTTTTTCATTTCTTGAATCACTAATAGTATACTAAATTACAGAAATTTAACTATGTGTTTGAAAGTTTCTAACGCAAACCTTATATTCAATTTTTAATTTTAATATTCTATGAGAAGACAAACCTTAAGATACATCTACTTCACGATAGTAATAGTAGCTATTATAGTGATAGCGGGTAGTGTATTATTACAGCTAAGGAGTACTAGCTCACCTTTAATAGGTCAATCAATATCGAATGATGTATATAATCAGTTACTGGAAATAAGTAATCAAGGTTATAATATAAGTGCCTTACCTACCAATTACTTTAAAGTATTACCACTTAACTTCTCATCAAATGGTAAACCAGCTATAATATATGTTGGTGCAGAATGGTGCCCATATTGTGCAGCTGAGAGATGGGCTCTAATTATAGCTCTTCTCAGATTTGGGAATTTCTCTAATTTAGAGTATATGCTTTCAAGCTCCACCGATGTATATCCCAATACTCCTACCTTTACTTTTGCAAATTCTACATATAGTAGTACCTACATATCATTTTATGGCATAGAATACCAAGACAGAAATTATCAACCCTTAGATAAAGTACCGACTCAAATATATAATATGTGGGAGGAGTATGGAAATCTATCTATTCCTTTCATAATAACAGAATACTACTATAAAGTAGGAACAAGCATAGATCCAGGATTAATATCTGGACACAACTGGACATATGTTCTAGAGCAACTTCAAAACCCCAACAGCTTAGTTTATAAAGAAATTTACTCTGAGGCTAATTTAATAACCGAAATGATTTGTAAAGTGGATGGATATAAGCCTTATAATGTATGCTCTCACTTTATGCAAGATAGCAGTAATAGTAGTCCACTTTATCTAGTTCCTTCTCTGCCCTCACAGAGGCGAGATTCCTCAGTCAGTAGTTCATTAATCCCACCATTGATTCGAGAGTACATCTCTCATTTTGTGAGTAGTCAGAAAGCCCCCACTTGAAGAGATCCATCATAGAATTCCTCCGAAGCACATGATACAGAGTAGGACGATAGTAAATGCCCTCCCTTAGTCCCATTCCTATTAATACCTCAATCGAGCTGGGAAGTAGCTTCATTAGCAACATTAAGAGATATTAAGAAAAATGCTTTGTAGATGAGTTCAATTTTCTTAGATGCTAAACTCATCAAATTTTCTTAAATTCAAAATCAAGCGTTGATTTAAAAGTAAGCTTAACGTCAGTTCAGACAAATTTTCGAAATAATCCAAGAAAACTACTATAAATGTCTAGAAGAAAAGGGAATTGAGGAGAGTAAACAAAAAATTATGGAAGCGATGATAGGTTTCTACTCCCAAATTGGCTTATACTCATGATAAGGAGTCTCATCTGAAGCTTCTGAGAGGACTTCCTCAATGTCTTTTTTACTCACTTCCCCCCTATATTTTAGTATTACAAGAGCCCTAAGTTCCTTGAAATTTGGTTTAACTTCGACATCCTCTACACCGCTTATGGTCTTTAACGCTCTATGAATTCTATTAACACAATTATTACAATATACGCCGTCAACCCAAAACTTTAACTCTCCCATACTAAGATTTTTTAATATTTTGTCTATTTCTGCCATATGTTAATATGTGTTATTTATATTAATAAACTTTATATTTGAATTCTCTATGCTTAAACACTTATATTAAATAAAGCTTCTTTTGACATAGAAAGTGAGAATCAAAAATCTTACCTTTCATTCGTTTATTTCTTGTAGTATTCTATGTGTTGGCCTACTCTCAATAATACTCTTACCGTAATTTACAGTACTCCTATACGCATCACTGGAAATGAATTTCTTAAACGAATCCAAATCTCTCCAAACACTATAAATCAAATACTCCGATGGTTCATCAACACTCTTGTAAAGTTTTGCATCAATAAAACCATCAGCATTAGCCCTCAAATAACTCAAAACCTCCCTAAACTTATCCTCAAAATCCTTCTCGAAACCTATCTTAACCTTATAATAAAAACCAACATTAATCATAAAGGACACACCTTATTTCCTATATACCACATAATGATATAGGGAAATGCCTTCACCTAGCATTAGAAAGATTAGTCCTAAATCTATACCGAATAAATTAGAGAAGTATCCAGTAGCTGGTATTGTCCATATTTGTGCTGCTAATATTATTGCATAAATGAATAGCACTGCTACTAAGCCTTCAGCCAGTTTCTTTTTCCACTCTGGTACTCTTTCTTCACTTATTGTCATATTCTCGCTTCTTTGTTCCGCCTTTAATGCTATAGGTGCGATCTTTTTAGTAGTTAGTATAAATATTCCTGCAAGAGAGATAAATACTCCAACCGTTAAAATTGTAGGATTAGCTAGTAGCTCGATTCCAGCTATAACAAACAGAGATGAAACTAAAACAAATGCCAGAGCTGTTATGGGACTTATTGTCCCTTTTATATTCCCTTTGTTATCCGTTTTTGGTTTGATCGCAGCAAGCCCTAAAGCTACTATTATTGCCGGTGGTAAATATACTAAAACTTGTTGACTAACTGGAATCTCTACGCCAGGTGTTAGGTCACCCCATATGGTTGTTTGTATTAAGTAAGTTAACATTAGAATACCTATCCCTACAAACACTTTCCTCTTTAACGGGTGTAAGTATTCTATCCTATCCAAGAATGGCACTATGATAAGATATATTAGTGGAATAATTACACCAATAAATAAGAATATTACTACATCACTTGTAAAGTCCGCTATCTTATATAAGAACAGGAAGAACCATGGTGGATAAGTTGTTATATGCGCTGCAGCTGGACTGTTTGGTGGGGGAGCTGGTTTCGGATTTAAGAATGGATTCAATTGTTGCGGTAATCCATTAATGTATGCTAAGGCATTTGGTATTATGAGAATGAATCCCCAGCTCAAGAATATTAAGGACATCATGTAAACGAAATTCCTAGGCCACCACGGATTGAATTTCTGCCACTCTTCTTTTGTATATACTGCTGGTACTTTATCCTTAACTTTCCTGGAGGGCATCATGCCATAATGTTCGGCCATGAAGAAGTGGAAGACGAATAACAAGCCTATTAACGCGGTAAATATTATGTGCCATGCTAATACCCTACCGTAATCTCCAGCATCGTAATTCCCAAATAGTAACGGAATGAAGATGGAAAGGCCCGGTATACTACTAATTATACCCTCTCCTACATCCACAGCACTAGTTGCCAATGCATCACCTATTAAACTATATCCTAAAAACGCAGTGCCCAGAGTAAGTATTAGCATTATAACTCCAATTATCCATAACAATTCTCTAGGCTTCTTATACGCTCCAGCAAAATAATTCCTAAACATGTGAACATAGGCTAGGATTATCATGGCATATGCCCCATATAAATGACTGTAAAGCACAACTGAACCGTATGGTACGCTATTTATAACGAACTCCGTTGAATTGTATCCAGCTTGGGCATTATAATATAACAAAAGGATAAGCCCAGTTATTACGGTATAAATGAACGCAGACGCAACTAATGCACCTAGCCAATAGTCTACCTTGTACATATAATCTGGTGTTTTGAAGAAGGGTAAGTCATCTAATCCTAGTCTCTCCTTAAACCAATCTGATAATTTAGATCTCATAAGAATAAATTAAGGAAAAGAGGTAAAAAGTATTAAACGTTGGACTTATGATGAAAAAGGATTCTCAGTTTCTTGCACTGTTGTCTTATCACTAACAGAGCTACCGAAACTTGAGCTTAAATCGTCAGTAGGATTATCTGTAGGTACCCCGTTACTTCCGTTCGGATAAGTTGCTACACCAACTGCACCTATGGCATATAAGTAATCAGTTGATGAATCCCATTCTAATATCACTGCTGGTAATGGTCTAACCGTTGGTCCCGTTAGTACTGAGGCACCATGATAAGGGTCATAAGTAGAACCGTGACAATCACAATGTATTAATGCAGGGACCTTCGCTTGTTTAGCTGCTAATAATGCTGCCGCCGTTAGCTGATCTGGTTCAGATGCAGTTAACTGGGAAGGACCTACATATTGTGGAGGGAAAAAGTGAATATAAGGCGGAGTACATCCTAAGTGTTGGCAAATAGCAGAATATGCTACTATTGACTTATTAGGTCCGACACCCCCAGGAAAAGTATAGGTTTTACCATTTTGAGGAACTTCTACAGTTGTAGAAGGAATCTCTACTGGTTTCCCTGAGGAATCACCTAGATTTATTAAAAAGTTTGGTTCACCTGTCATTGGATACTCAAATATAACTATAAATGGACTATTAACTGGAATTTGCGATGCTTTAATTGGATTTCCAGAAGAGTCTACCAATAACGACTTAGGGAAACCAGTAGTAACTGTAACTGTTGGTGGAACCAATACTTTAAGTCCCGGTATAACACCAACTACCGCAGCAGCCGCTATCCCAAAGATTAATGATTTGAGAAATTTTCGTCTTTTTTCGTCAACACTTCCAACGTTCTTATTTGTATAGTTGAATAAATAGTCTTCACCCTTATTTACAAATTCTTTTGTATCAAATTTTGTCTTAGGATCTCTCATTTTGCTCGTTAATTTTCTAATAAATGTTAGGTTAGAGTAGTCTAAGATAGGCTTATCTTCTTTATCTGACTTAAATCTAATCATTTTGAATCACAAAAAATAAATAGTAAAATATAGCTTTTATCCATTTCTCGTTGGACTTATGATATCAATTAAACGCTTTTTACTTTCAATTTCACCAGAAGTAATTACTAAGAAACCAATTATTGGAGTTAGCATATATATATTAATAACGAGAAACCATCAATTCCAAGAAAAACAGTAGTTATTATCAAAAAATATCCAACACTTGCACCAGCATTACCCTTTATTAAGGATGTAACAATACCCATTATACTTAAACCTAATGCGATCACTAAGAGAGTAATATGATAAGGATTATACAAGTTTATTCCCAGAGTTGCGGGCAATATCATATTCATTAAAATTTCCAAGTACCTATTTTGGCTTATCATATTTTCAAAAAATAAAAATGGTATAATTGAAAGGAGGCCAACTGAAATAGCTATGTAATTTCTAAAGGATTTAATTTTGCCCCATAATATTACAAATGCCAAATACCCCCGCAATAGAAATTAAATAAACTCTGAGGTAGCTTATAAATAATGCGTCATGAAATATATTAAGAAGTATTGATGCAAATATTCCAAGATTTACTAAGATTAACGTAGGAATTAAGAGAATTGATAATAACGAGGATTTAATTAAGCCTTCAATAGTGCTTGCTAATCCTAATATAAGAATGGCCATTTCGAGAGAATATAGCAAGAAAGTGTTCTCGTAGTTAGGTATTAATGTAATAAAGGGTGAGACTAGCAATATAACTGTCAAGGGTATTAATGACTTATAACTGACTTTCTCACCGCCCTGGAAGGGCGATGGTTCCCCTCCCAGAGGGTTCATAGTTCCCACCATCAATTCGGGACTACATCTCTCATCTGGTAGGCAGACGAGAGGGCCAGAGACCCCCTCCCGTTTAAATTCATAACTGCAATAACATCACGATCATTCTCATAACCGCATGAACACCTAAACCAACGATATCCCCTTTCTTCCATCCTTCTACCACACCTAGGACATGAAACAGAAGAATAACTAGGGTTAACATATTGAACTAGAATACCGTGTTTCTTAGCCTGCCAAACAATCCAATATTGAATACGACTATACTGCATCAAGTAGAGTTTATCCCTAAACTCTCTTGGCAGTCTATCTACATTCTTGACAAGGTTCTTGAGACTCTCCAACTTAACAACATTGGCACCAAAATCCCTAGCAATTTCAACAACCCACTTCCCAACCTTCCTAGCGAAATCCTCCTAGCCTTTAGGTGGAAGGAATGAATCCTATACAAGATCCTCTTATTCTCTTTCCATATCCTTGGATACTTCCTTTGTAGGCTTTCAGCTAAAGACTTCCAGTGATGAACCTCGTTCAAACGAGTTGGAATCCTAACGTAGCTAATATCATCCTTTCCTACAACAATCTCACTCATATTAATATCAACAGCAACACTTTCCTTTACTTCGACCTTCTCCAACAGTTTCTCAAAAACCACTTTTAGAAAAGCCTTCCCATCCTTAACCACTAACCTAGCCTCCTTCATCCTCCAGTTTGCATACTCCCCTAAGTTCCTAGGATAACCCAGAATTTGAAGATCACCAACACTTGCAATCCTAACAGTCATTGCTTCAAAATCCACATTATAGCTAGCTTTAGGAGTTAGCCAAACAGTTGGCCTATATACTCTAGGAAAACGCCCTCTTCTAGGATTATTATACCATCCCTTGTACACTGAGAGGGCATCCCTATAACAATCCTCGGCAACCTTTGAAGGTAGATTGTACTCCTCCCTTAACCTCGTGTATAACTCCTCGTGGACTTTTCCTAACACTCCCTTCTCGTCTGGGTTCGGGACATTTTCCTTCAACCAGAATAGGGTGAAACGTATTGCCTTTACGTAGTTATTAACGAGGACTAGGAGGGGTTCAGAGAGGCCCGCATTAGGGGGGACACCCCCTAAGACCCCCAATGCTAATTATGATGAATTGAAAGAAGTTATCACAAACGGCTATGTAGAAACGTTTGTTAACAACTCTGAAATAACAGCAAATGATATAATGAAATTCGAAATAGCGTTAAAAGATAAAAATATCTCTAAGGATACAATAAGGAAATATATTAATTGCATTAAGCAAAATAAGAAGGACTCAAATAACTGCATTAAGGCATGGCGTAATTTCTACAAACTCGTGCTAAACAGAGACCCGCCCGAAACTCTAAAAATTAAGAAGACTAAAGCAGACTTACGCATCCCTTCACTTGACGAAATTAGGCAAACATTAGAGAGGGCTAAACAATATCCTAATTTATATTTACTATATAGTTTACTCTTAGAGAGCGGGATAAGGGAAAGTGAGGCATTAAAGATACTTAATGATTACGATAGTACACGTGATAGGTGTGAAAACGGTATATGTGCATACGAAATTAATTGGGTCAGGGGTCAGAAAGGTTCATTCTATGCGTTTCACTTGACCCAATTGCGGAGGGTTAAGGTCTCTAAGTCTTACATAGATAAATACACAAAGAAATTGGGCTTAGTACCGCCTAAATACTTTAGGAAATTTGTGGCCACAAAAATGGCAGAACTCGGGATTCCTCTCGACATTATCGATTTTATTCAGGGGCGTAAGCCTACCCGCGTACTAACGCAACATTACGTTTCGCTTTTCGGAATAGCAAAAGAGCATTACAGAAAATACGCCGAATGGCTAAGTAACAATTTTTAAATTGTCGGAAACCACGCGTGCTATAGGGGATTCGAGTAGGATTAACTGCCACCGCGTTTATTAGAATCCCCATTCTAACAAAAAATCATTTTTTCCTCAACACCTTATTTTAATTATGATGTTCTTTTCGCGCAAACAAAACGATATCGAAATGATTGGAGATAATAACGAAACGATCAAACTCAACACGATAAACGGTACAGTGAACGCGAAAAAAATTCTTAGCGTCAACGGCAAACACTTAGTGTTCGTAGACCAGTACGGGAATGTGAAAGAAGCGCTTTTAAAGTAGACATGATTTAAATATTTTGTTTCTAATTGCTTTGTGGGCTACTTCAGAATTATACAAAAATTTATAAATAATTATACCGAGTATTACCCATGGGAAAGAGTAAGTACAAGAGGGATTGGCACAAGTACGACGAGAACGTCATAACTAGATACGAGCTAATGTTCCCCTTCTACGTCTTCGAACACTGGTGGGATTTACTAGCAGAGGAGAATAGGCATGCCAAGAAAACCTACAAGGCACCAAAGGAGTTCAACGAATTCCTAGCATTCCTCCACACCTTCCTACCTTATAGGGCCATAGAAGGAGTATTGAGAGCACTAGAGAGACTGAAAATCATCCCAACAAGCCTAGACTACTCAACAATATGGGAAAGAGTAAGAAACATGAACATAAAATTCCCAGAGGCAAATGACCAACTTGAAGTAATAGCAGACGCAACGGGAATAAGCACAAACAAGGGAGGACAATACATTATAGCAAAATGGGGAAAAACCAAGGACTCAAAATTCCTCAAAATCGAAATAGTAATGGATAAGGACCAATTCAACGTAATAAACGCTGAAGTAACCAGCAACGAGGTTGAGACTGCAGTTAAGACAGTTAAGGATTTACAAGAT
>Ga0081529_116395_pt1 | contig 26620 bp, 23 predicted proteins | sample EchGeymetagenome_FD_71012 | JGI IMG/M metagenome (GOLD analysis project Ga0081529, IMG submission 71012) | Ferrous microbial mat and aquatic microbial communities from Echinus Geyser, Yellowstone National Park, USA - transect B T=78-80 C v2... ...
CACAACTTGTCCTCGGTTAGTAACTGACCCTGTCTGTACTCTCCGGCCACTATCTTCTTCAAGATCTCGTCATATGCCATCTTGCTAAGATTGCTTGCCATGGATACAATATGGGATTCAGTTTTATTAAATTATCCGTTTTCTTTGAATTTTCCTTCCAAATCGCTAAATTTTAATATTCTGAGTGATGGGGTTAGAGGGTAATTCTTAATCATTTCCTCCTTGATCGTCATACCTATTCCCTTCCCGTCAGGAACTGTTGCCTTCCCACCCCTGACCAAGGGTGCGTTATGGAAGAGATCTGCTGGATATTCTCCCAGCGTATACTCAACTACCTGTACCTCAGGCCTGGCAGAAGCTATATGGAGAGTATGTACGGAGGCCAAGGGGGAGGAGTCTGGTCTATCGTGAGGTGCAACCCTCACGTTATACGATGAAGCTAGATCGATCACCTTCATCATTTTGCTTACTCCTCCTATCTTGGCCACGTCTGGTTGGAGATACGATACTCCGGCTTCCAGAAGGTTCCTGAAGCCGTGGAGTGTGTATTCGTTTTCCCCAGCAGCTACGGGCACAGGGGAAATCCGACAGAGTTTCTCAAGGGAATAGTAGTCGTTGGGAGGCCATATAGGCTCCTCCACCCACTCTATCTCGTACCTATTGACCTTTTCAACGAAGACCCTGGCCTCCTTGAGGTCGAAGGGAGCGTTGAGGTCCAAGGCTAGCTTAACCTCGTTTCCAATCCTCTCCCTTATCTCCTTCACTGCCTCCAATACGTTACCTGGTGGTTGATGAAGTTTGACCACACTGAATCCTTTCTCCAACGCCTTCTTGGTGGCCTCAATTACGTCCTGAACTCTGGAGTACCTTGGCAAACTGGCGTAGACCGGGATTTGGTCCCTGATCTTGCCTCCCAAAAGATTTGCCACGGATGTCCCAAGTTCCTTTGCCCTCAAGTCCCAGAGGGCCATCTCAACAGAACTTATGGCACCGGTCACTACCCCACAAGTTCCTGCAGTGAACATGAGTTTCTCTAATATATTCTCAACATCCCAGGGAGACTCTAAGTTAAACTTGGAGATGACGGGGGAGATCAGCTCCTCTATCACAGAGGAGTACGCCCCTATTATCCCACTTCCCGCCACCAGGGTCTCTCCCCACCCAACTACGTCACCCTTGGAAACCTTAACATAGAGGTGAACTGCCCAGGAATCTGTCCACTCGGATTCCGGATAGATCAAAAAAGGTATGGAAAGCTTGAAAACCTCTACCTTCACAGAGCCCTCACCCTGAGATATCAGGCACTTATGTACAGCTTTATGGGCGAGAACTCGTCGTGTTGGAGTACCTCAGCCGCCGTGAGCCTGCCATTCAGTACCCTCAACATGTAATTGAATACCCTTTCCCCAGCTTCCTCCAAGGAGATCTTCAAGTCCAAGAGATCTGAGACGTCTACGTCAATGTGCTCACTCATGAACTTTGCGGTCTTAGGATTCCCAGTTATCTTAATGACCGGGATGATGGGATGGCCCACTATGTTTCCTTGCCCAGTAGTGAACAGGTGTACCACTGAACCCTTTGCGGCGAACAGGGTTACTGCCTCTGCAGCAGCGGAGGAGGTATTTACGAAACATAGGGTACCTCCCTTCTCCCTCCTGAGGGGATCTAGGTAATCTAAGACGCAGTTAACCTTTCTGTGTCCAAGCTTCTGGATGTTTCCAAGAGCCTTCTCCTCAATGGTTGAGAGACCTCCCTTGATGTTACCCTGAGTGGGCTGAGACCCAAGTAGGTCCACCCCTTCACGCTCTATAACGTCAACGTACTCCTTGTATATCTTTAGGAACTTCTCCCTAAGCTCCGGGGTGGCCATCTTCTCCGCAACTATGTCCTCCGCCCCTGTTAGCTCTGAGGTCTCACCGAACATCGCCACAGCTCCCAAGTCCACCATCTTATCCACCACTACACCAACAGAGGGGTTTGAGGCCAGACCAGACGTGGTATCAGATTCCCCACACTTCACGCTCATAACTATAGAAGATATATCAACTTCGGTTCTCTGCTTCTCACTTGCCTCTTGAACCATCTCCTTGGCCTTCCTGGACGCCCTCTCTATTGTCTTGAGGTCTCCATAACCCTCTATGGGGAAGACCTCTACAGGCTTTCCTGTCCTAGCTATGCCGTCGGCAACCTTATTGGCCCAATTGTCCTCTATGCCTATTACTACTACCCCGGCTACGTTCGGGTTTGCTCCCGTACCCGAGAGAATGTGAAACAGAAGGTCCAAATCCCTTCCGAATTGTAGTCTACCGTATGGGTGGGGTATCGCGGTTGTTCCCCTAACCAGCTTTGCAACTCCCACAGCTGCTGAGTTTGATAGATCGTCTATGGGCAAGACCAGAACGTGGTTCCTTACCCCCACAGACCCATTCTCTCTTACGTAACCCTTTATTGTCATCATCTCCTTCCCCACCTCAATGACCTTAGGTTGTGGACATGTACGTGCTGGCCTTTCATCACGTCTTTGGTAGCAATTCCTATGACCCTACCGTACTTCAGTACCTTCTCCCCAGCCTTTATGTCCCTCAAGGCTATTTTATGCCCTAGGGGAATATCGTCTAGGCTCTTCAGCATTACGTGGGAAGCAGGTTTCTCTAGATAGGCACATAACACTTCCTCCCCTTTTTGGACGTCTGTAGTTACCACACAGACGTCATCTGACTCTGAGTGAATAAGACCTCTCGGCATAAGTTAGAATTGTCTATGCTATTAATATACTTTGTGTATATACCATAATGTATACAGTTCAAATGATCACCCTCCTGAGAAATAGGGGTTTTTGTTCCTCAAGTCCATGAGGGTCTTCCACAGAGTCTCGTCTATATCTATCCCTTCACGGAGTCTCTTCTCTCTGGTTAATAGTGAATGCTCCCCTGGCAGTGGTGCGTCCAGGATCCCCCTCATTGAACTCAGGGCCCCAATATTGCTCTCAAGGAACTGAGGGTTTATGACGATTAATACTTCCCCTTTATTGGGAGGATTTTCTGTGTTAAGTACTCCCTTTACCTCAGGACCAACTGCAGAGCCCGTTATGAATGAGACTAGGAGCTCTATGCCTAGCATTAGGAAAAACCCCTTAGTGCCTCCCATTGGTAGGAGTCCACCTCTAAGGGCTTTTCCTGGATCGGTCGTCGGATTCCCTTCCTCGTCCACAGCTAGGCCAGGCTGTATAGGCTCGCCTCTCCTGAGGGATTCTATTATCTTTCCCCTTGAGGTAGCTGATAAGGCCATGTCCAATACGAAAGGTGGTTCATGGGGAATAGATATGGAGATGGGTGTGGTAGAGAGTACCCTTAACCTTTTTCCAGGGAAGACCACTGAGGGTTCAGCGTTTCCTATCATTAGAGTCACATATCCCTTTCTTGCCAACCGCTCTGTGTAGTATCCCAGAAACCCTATGTGAGAGGCATTTCTAACTGCTATTATTGAAATCGGCTCCTGAAAACTCCTCTGAATTAAAGACGCCCAAAGGGTTATGCCTACGCTGTGCATTGCATCAATGAGCAATGAGGAGGGTGTCTCCTTGACTACCTTGAATTCTAGTTTCCTCCTGATGGTTCCCAGCTCTAATCCCTTCACCAACGGAACGACCCTTTGAACTCCATGCGACGAATGGCCCCTCAGTTCAGCCTCCACAAAATGTTCAGCGACAATCTGAGGTTCCTCTAATCCCCTTTGAAGCAATATGTCCACGATGAGGCCTCTCAACTCTTCTGCACTTACCTTCATGTGCTACCTAGACGTTGCATTCCCCAGAGAGGTATATATTTTATCTCTACTGAGCGTGACTCTAGATTTTACCTTAAATTAAAATTACCTTTCTACATAGCCCACCCATCCACGACCTTTCCCACCTCAACATGAACTTATCCAAACCCTCACGTGACTTCCTATTCTTGATAAGGGTCTTGTATGCTCTATCCCCATAACCTTTTCCTATAGATGGTGGAGAGTCACAGATTTCTCTAGTCCTGAGGGTAAGTTATCGTCCGCTAATCTACACGAGCTGATGATGGGCTAAAGTGTACTCCATAAATCCCGTCTAACTGAGGTATCTTAGAGAACAGCTGCTTACAATTGTACAAAGTTCTCTGGTTTAACAAAACCCCAAAGATCTTCTCCATTTTGATTGCCAACTATCTTCCAGGGAAAACAACATGACCCTTAAATACTGTTATTTAACTCTAGAGATCAATCTGGTACCTTCCCACTTTTATGATGATGTATTTAAATTTTCACTCAATTTCGTATACCTTATTAACTGTACTATATAACAAAAAATTATATACCACATTATAACAAAGTAGAATGAGATTCAAATGGCAGATAAGTCCCTTACTTGGGATAAGGTTAAGGAGAGACTATTCAGCAATTTAGATCTCTCCAGAGAGAAATGGTTCCACTATAAGATGTTGCTGTTGGTGGGAGGAGGGATTTTTGTAGACGCCTATAACACGGTTGTCCTAACTCCTGGACTTAACCAGTTGAAGGCGGTGTTCCACTTGACCGCCCTACTAGTCACCGCCATAGGTGTAGCTGTGGTGATAGGAACCGGAATCGGCGCACTAATATCAGGATACCTCGTTGACAAGATAGGAAGGAAAACCATGTTTATCATAGATCTGGTCTTCTTCGTCATTATAGCTGGGCTGTCAGCCATATCAATTAACGGATACATGCTCTTCCTGTTGAGACTTCTGGTGGGAATAGGGGTGGGCCTAGACTATCCCATTGCCAGCTCATACCTGGCGGAGTTCGTTCCCGTGAAGTCCAGGGGGAAGTTCATGGCCTACGATATCCTCTTCTATCCTCTGGGGGCGCTCGCGGCAATACTGATCGGTTATTGGTTACTTGGTGTCGGGGGTCTCAATGCGTGGCGTTACATGGTAGCCTCGGCAATAATTCCAGCAGTAATCATAGCAGTGGCGAGGTTGGGTAGTCCAGAGTCTCCCAGGTGGCTTCTTGAGAGGAACAGAACCGATGAGGCCATAACAGTAGTTGAAAACATAATCGAGAGACCGCTGACAGACGAGGAAAAGACCTTAATAAAGACGACGAAACCAGAGACGAACAGGAACACCTATTATAAGGAATTGTTGACTAAGTTTTCCAAGAACGCCGCGTTTATAGCTATATACTATACAGGTTATCAGATAGCTTTCGTCGCAGCGGGAGTCTTGAGCTCGCTCTTTGCCACATCCCTCAGTTTACCTGTGGAGACCGCCTCCGCTTTGTTCTGGATAGAGAATATAATAGCAATATTGATCATAGCATTCACCATAGATAGGTTCGGAAGGAAGCCTCTGGCCAACGTGGGATGGATAGGTAGTATCTTGGCGTTTCTGGCTTTGATATTTGCACCTAGCACAATAGGCAAGCTCACTCTCCTTGTGATATACTCGCTCCTTGCCCTCTTCCTGAACTTCCAAGGAGGACTACACCTTGGCCTCTCTGCAGAGCTGGCCCCTACCAGGATTAGAGGAACTATGGAGGGTTGGAAACAGGGAGTTTCAAGGATCATAGCTGCTACTTTCTCAACAGTAGTATTTCCACTGATGAGCTTCCACGAGTCACTTTATGTGATGATGGCTGCCGCTGTAGTGGCTCTCATTGCAACTATAGTGATGCTCCCAGAGACGAAAGGTAAATCTCTGGAGCAATTGTGGAAATAATTTTAGTACTCTACTTTTTTTTAATTCTCTTATGTTTGAAATTTGTATCACGATCAGAGAGAGGAAATTTTGAAACATTCGACACAACCTTAACTTATTTTATCTGAAAATTCTTCTGAGTCAGGTCCTGATAATGGAGCCGCACTTTCACATGGGTCATTATTTCACATCAATCCTCGTCCTAATATCCTTTGTCCACTCCCTATGCCTAGGTTAGACGTGGCCTTCACTGAACCAAAGACGATAAAAAGGGTCTTTCATTCTCTATATCTTCAATACACCAATATTAGTCGACTCACATAATATCTTGTTAAAAATCAGTAGTTAGAAATTATCACTCTTTATTATGGATTCCAGGAAACCGTGTTTACCCGTGGCGTAACTTGCCTTCTTTAACCACTTGTAAATATGCCACGGGCACCCCTCCTAAGGGATCATACACGGTCACCCTCAAGTGCTTGGGGCTAGTCGAGGGAAACTTCAATACCCATCCAACTTCTCCCACCCTCGTGAGCAGTGCCCGTCATCAGTTGGGAGATCGTCAAGAGAGAATTCTTGGGTAATACTACATGAACATGACCGACGTCAAAACGATATTTAGAAAATTGAAAATAACGAGTAGTTACGTGAAAGAGTTAAGTCTCTCCCTACACTTTCATTCTACTCACTTTGTGTTCAATCGTAATCGAGTGTGAGGACTTAAGCCCTCAACCACCTACAAATTGCGGTACGCGGATCGTGGGAATCCTTGGAGCTCAACAGCACGAAGTTCACATCTTTGGATCACTTACCTTTGAGCAGAGGTTACACGGTGTGAGAGCTCATGTTTTATATAAAAATTATAATGAACAAACATAAAAATATTTTCAACGCAAAATCAGCCCATCTCGTTAAATGGAGTACACTAACAACTTAGTCTCAGTCATCTCTGTCATGGTGTCCACTATGCTCTCCCTTCCTATACCACTCTTCTTCACTCCACCGAAGGGTAAGTTGTCCCACCTCAACCTAGTAGTATCGTTTATGACTACTGTGCCTACTTTCAACTTTGTGGCGATCTCATAGGCTCTCGAGAAGTTGGAAGTGAAGACCGATGCGTCTAACCCGTACTCAGTGGAGTTAGCCACCTTGATAGCCTCATCGTCGCTGTCCACAGGTATTACGGGTAGGATGGGACCGAACGTTTCCTCCCACAATGCCCTGAGCTTCAGTTTAGGCGGGGCCTTGAACACGGTTGGTGGGAAATAGTTTCCATGCTTAGGGACGTCAATCTGGAACACTATCTCACCTCCTCCCTTTACCGCATCTTCCAAAAATTCCCTCATCCTGTCCCTAGCCTGCTCAGAAATTAGTGGGGCGACATCCACGGACTCGTCCAAGGGATCTCCAGCCTTCAACTTCTTGAGTTCCTCCTTCAACATCTTCAGGAACTGATCCTCAACCTCCCTTCTAACAATTACCCTCTTGGTGGCATTACAGAACTGACCAGCAAAGTCGAACCTTCCAATGACTGCCGACTTAACGGCTCTCTTCAGATCAGCGTCTTCGAGGACTATCATGGCGTCACTTCCCCCCAACTCCATAATCACCCTCTTCCCCTGCTTAACAGCTCTACTGGCCAACTCTAGACCTACAGAGGCAGAGCCTGTGAAAGTTATCAAGCTGACCTTCTCGTTGTTCACGAACTCGTCGCCTATCATGGTCGAGTCTCCGGTTATCACGTTGAGGACACCCCTTGGAAAAACCCTCAGGACTAGAGTTGCTAATCTCATCTGCGTGAGAGGCGTCAAAGAAGACGGCTTGAACACCACCGTATTCCCCACCGCTAGTGCTGGGGCCACCTTGTGTGCGAAACTAGCAGCAGGGAAATTGAAAGGGGTTATGGCCGCGACCACACCCAGCGGTTCCCTCCTCACTAGGGCGAACCTCCTCTCATTCCCAGGTGGGAACTCATAGGCATCCAAGGGTACGTACTTTCCCTCCATCACCCTCCTGACCTCAGCGGCTGCCAGCTCAAAGATCTGGGCAGTCCTTTCGATCTCTCCCCTAGAGCTCTTGATCGGCCTTCCGGTCTCTCTCGTCATGAGCACAGCGAGATCGTTGAGGCTCTCCCTTATGAGCGAAGCTATCTGAAGCAAGGCCTTACTCCTCTTGGCTACCGCCATGGCAAGTAGTTTCTCCTGTGAGTTATAGGCCACATCGATGGCTTCTCTGACCTGATCCCGATCTAGTGAGGGAACAGTATCCACTACTTCCCCACTCGCGGGGTTCCTTACCTCAATGAGCTTCTGAGAGGATACCTCCCTCTCCCCTATTATAGCTTGCATGTATACAGTCTTGTATCTATACTTATAAACTTATTCTCATTTTATATTTAGAATATAAACGGAACGGATTTGCGCTCTCTGTAGCTTAAGCGTTTTGGAGGAAATAGGACTTCCCGCGCGATCTTCATCGATTAATAGTTTAACTAAGCGGAGCCGGCAGACTATTTTCACTATAATTAATGATACTGTGTACTAATCAATAATTTTATGATGTATATTTACTACAATTTAATATCGTATACCTCAGAACTACCGCAAAATTAAATAAGAACTTTATCTAGTATTTAAAATGACAGAATATGTCCTCTCTAACTCAGGATCACGTTTTGAGGGAAGGACGGAAACCCGTAGTGGGAGTAATAGGACTTGGAAAGATGGGTGGAGGGATCGCCACGAATCTCCTCAAAAGGGGGTTCACGATTCATGTCTATGATGTCAGAAACGAGGCCGTTAAGAGGGTGCAAGAGAAAGGAGCCATCCCCTCAAACAACCCGAAGGAGGTCGCTGAGAGCACCGAAGTAGTGATCACTAGCTTACCTGATGGCAAGACGGTAAGATCGGTCTACCTAGGAGATATGGGAATAATGGAAGGTATCAGAAGAGGTTCCTACGTAATTGATACAAGCACAATAGACGTGAGAACAGAGGAGGATATTGAGAAGGAATGTGAAAGAAGGGGATGCAAAATGCTTGTGGTTACCTTAGGAAAGGGGCCAGCCCAAGCTGAGGTCGGTGAATCACCGCTCTTCGTTGGAGGAAAGAAAGAGATTTTCGAGGAACTCAAACAGTTCTTGGAGAATTTAGGGAAAAGCATACACTACATGGGAGAGATAAGGAATGCTGTCCTGTTCAAGTTACTGAGCAACGTTATAGGACTGGGAAACCTGGCTCTACTGTTAGAGGCCTTCAGTGTGGCTAAGGCCAATGGAATAGACCCAAACGTGTTCTACAAGGCCCTCAAGGACACGGGAGGATGGTCATATCAGGCTGAATTGAGACTCCCTTGGGTTTTGAACGGAGATTTCTCCCCTAGGTTCTCCCTGAGTTTCACTAGGAAAGATATCCATCTAGCTGTAGAGTATGCGGAGGAACAGAGGGTTCCTACGCCCATAGCTTCTGTCATATTACATGTATACACTGTTGCTGAAAGAGAAGGATTGGGAGAACTGGACGCCAATGCGATATACAAGCTATACGAAAAATGGATTGAGGTGAAGAAAGATTGACAAAAATTATTAACAGTAGAAGAGAATTATTCGAACTTATGAATAGGGGGGATATAAAGGTCAAACTAGGTATAGGAACGATCCTTCTGGCTTTAGGTGGAACGTTCATAGACGCTTACGACTTCGGAAGTATTGGAATAGGTGTATTACAACTAACTCAGGTATTTCATCTAACTGCTTTCTTAGTAGGCACCATGACTGCTGCCATGGCCTTCGGTGCCCTGGTGGGAGCGCTATACGGTGGGAGGCTAATAGATAGGATTGGTAGATATGAAATGTTCCTTATAGATCTCATCTTATTCGTGATAGGGGCTATAGGTGCGGCTCTTTCCGTAAACTTTCCAATGCTGCTCTTCTTCCGTTTTCTAATAGGAGTAGGAGTTGGAATAGATTTCCCTGCTGCACTATCGCTGATAGCCGAATATTCCTCGCTCAAGTCCAAGGGAAGAAACGTTAACCTTTGGCAGGCCATGTGGTATATAGCTACAGTGATAATCTATACCGTAGCATTCCTGATGTATTTGGATTATAGTTACTTTGGACTGAATATATGGAGGTGGGTCATTGGTTTGGGGGCCATTCCAGCAGTCATAATTATCACACTAAGATATAAGTATATGAAAGAGAGCCCATTATGGATATTCGCCAGAGGTTCGCCAAAGGATATCGAGGAATTCCTGAGGACTAACGGATATGACGACATAAAGGTTAAGCAAACACTTGAAAATGTGACTAGTTTCGGAGATTTTAGGAAACTATTCAAAAAGGGGTATAGAAAGAGGACCCTACTCTCTACTACCATATCAGTTGAAGAGAGTCTCCAGTACTTCGCAGTGGGTTTCTATTTGCCCGTCATTCTCAGTGCAATATTCTCTGGGAACACTCTTCTAGCCGTCTTAGGGACAGCTCTGGTTAACGTCGCAGGAATAGCGGGAGGGACGTGGCAGGCACTCTTCACTCACAAGATCGGTGTAAGAAGACTCACGATAATCGGTTTAATACCCTGTTTCATACTCCTCGTGGCCCTAGGATTATTAGGAAAATATCTGCCAATAGCTGTGACTGCCGTGCTTTTGGGACTTTTCATTTTCTTTCACTCTTCAGGCCCAGGCTCTCAGGGGATGACCATGGCAACACTCTCTTTCCCTCCTAACATTAGGGGAGTTGGCACCGGTTTCACCCAAGGAATGCTGAGAGTCGGAAGCATATTGGGTTTCTACTTACTCCCACTGCTTAAGTCCTACGTGGGTCTCTATAATGCTCTCCTTTATCTCTCCATAGCACCATTGATCTCATTGATAGTAGTGCTTCTGGTAAAATGGGATCCAGTGTTTGCGGGTGGAAGTGTGGATCTGGAGGCCTTCGACGTGTCTTTGGGTATGATCTCCGATACTCCTAAAACCTAAGTTTTTTAATTTCAACTCCCATTATCTCCTTAGTATTTGAATTTAATATAGAATTTCCTAATACCAGTGAGTCTATCGAATTTTCTTAGTTAATCTGATATTTACTTAGTACTTAATAAGAATTGACTAATATCGACCTGAGGTGATACTTGTAACAGAGATTGATGTGATGTCTTGAAAGTGTTTCTAGTTTCTCTAATTGCTGTGAACTATTAGCGATAAGTCCAATGGTTTGTATTATAGTCTCTTTTAGATTACAAAGTATTTATCTTACACCAGTTATTAGATTTTGCCTTGATTACAGGGCGATATTTAAGGGAAAGTCCCATAACTGCTGTATCTTACTTGATAAGAGATTTCTTTCTACTTGATCCTCGCTGACTCGCTAAATACCAACTGGGAGCACGATGCTACAAGTACAATAGGTGAGCTCTATACTATATTGTATACAATTTCGTATCTAGGGTTCTTATTGTTTGTTTCACATAATAAGGGTTTATTAGTCCCTCAACTAAGTTCTTCATGTGAATCCTGATAGCTTAACGGAAAGAATTGTCACTGAACTTGATGAAATCCAACACTCTAGGGAATCTAGGACAGATTTCCTGAACTTGCCAATAAACCCTATCCTAGTTTTCTATCCGAAAGATAAGAGTGATGTAATCAAGATCGTAACGGTTGCGAAAAAATATAAAGTCCCCGTAGTCGTATGGGGGAGTGGGACGAGCCTTGCAGGACATCTATCCTGTGAAGGCTGTATACTTCTAGACATGAAGTATATGAACAGGATCCTAGAGATAAACGATGTAGAATGGTATGTTAGGGTTCAACCTGGAGTGATACTGGGAGAGCTAAACGGCGAGCTAAGGAAAAGGGGTTTTTTCATTCCCCCTGAACCTGCCAGCTCATTCTTGTGCACTGTCGGGGGAGTAATCAGTAATGCCTCAGGGGGGATGAGAAGCGTGAGATACGGAACGTTTAAGGAGTGGGTTCTACGCTTAGAGGTGGTCTTACCTAACGGTGAGTTGGTGACCGTTGGGGAACCATTCGTTAAGAACAGGGCAGGCTACGATCTACTTCATCTGTTCGTAGGCAGTGAGGGGACACTGGGTATTATAACTGAGGCTTGGTTAAGGATAACCCCTTTACCTCCAGAGAAACCATTCACGGTATTGATTTACCTTGAACGATTTGAGGAAGGAGTAGAGGTAATTAAACGGCTCAGGAGACAGGGTACAATCCTGGATGTTGCCGAATACATGGATGAAACCGTTGTGAGGGCAATCAATAAACACTTCAACACTAACCTTAACTCCTCCAGTGGTGGGGTCCTGATAATCTCAACTCCGCCTGTCTATGAGAGGAGAGTGACGGACGTTCTGGATTCGCTTAACTTAAGGTTTGAAAGAGTAGATGAGGAAGAAATACTGTCAATTCGAGCCTTATCTGGAGTGGCGCTCAAGGCGGAATGGAGGGATAGAGTATCAGAGGATGTGGTGGTTCCCCTTGGATATCTCGACGTGGCGTACCGTGAGATCAAGAAACTGGAGAACGAGTACGGGGTGAGAATAGCCCTTCTAGCCCACCTTGGGGATGGAAATCTGCATCCGAACATATTGGTAGAAAGCAGGGACGATGAGCGACTGAAGGTACTGTACGATAGGATAGGGAGATTAGCCGTGGATTTGGGGGGTTCCGTGTCTGGGGAACACGGGATAGGTTTCATGAAGGCCGAGTTGTTGGCCTATCAGATCAACAGCCACAACGGTTTAGAAGTATTGAGAATAATGAGCGACATAAAGAGGTTGATAGATCCTCAGAACCAACTTAATCCGAATAAGTTTGTACAGCTTGCCTGGAATTTGTGGGAGGGACGGAGTGGCCATGGACGAGGCTGGATCAAGACTGAGGGATGACCGTTCACCGTGGTCTACCAATACTGACAATTTTCTAGTAAACTATTTAAGTATGATTGTATACATTATTAAATGATGAGTGGTATACAATGTTAAGGGGTCATCCCACGGACAAGGATGACCTGAGAAAGGGACGACGGAATCCGTTCGAGCTGATAGACGATGCGAGGCTGAACAAGAAGATATATCTCATACTTCTTGTGGCAGGGATAGGTGCCTTCGCGGACTATTACAACACAGCGGGCATACTGACCCCTTCCAGCTTAAGCTACTTAAAGTTCTTCAAGGCCAGTACTGTCCTTTACGGACACTTCGTCTTCTTCCTGAATATTGGAATACTAATTGGTGCGCTAACTTGGGGTCCACTCGTTGACCTATTCGGAAGAGCGAGAATATTCTTCATAGACTTGATCTGTATGCTACTTTTCGCCACTCTATCCATCTTCAGCACCAACTTCACTGAGTTCCAGGTTTTCAGAATCCTGACTGGTTTCGCAATAGGTGGGGATTACGGTGCAGCCCTTCCGTTCTTATCGGAGTTTGCTCCCAAGGCTATTAGAGGAAGAGTACTGGCGCTATTCTGGGTAATGGCACAGACTGGGCTTGTAACGGGCACGTTGGTTAGTTACTTCTTCCTAGCCTCTACCAACATCTCCCCAGAGGTTTGGAAAATAATTTTTGTTACGGGATTGATCCCAATACTGATTGGCGCCGTCCTTCGATACAGTGTACCAGAATCTGCGAGATGGCTTTTTTACAAGGGAAAGACGGATAAGGCCCTAGAGGCAGTCCAGAGGGTTACAGGGACGAGTGTAAATGGGGGCATAACTGCGGCAGCCGAAGTACGTGATTTTAAAAGGAACCTTCCCATATATTTGCTGCTGCTGATTCCATGTTTTATAGGGATCTATGCCACTGCGATGCCCGCTGGCCTGGCTACCTACTTCTTTCCATACATAACCCAAAGTCTCGGCCTATCTAAACTGACATCCGTACTATTCCAAGTACCTGAGGTGTGGATGGCTGAGATCGTGTTTACCCTAATCTTGGCCCTATTAACGGACAGGATAGGGAGGCTCAAGAGCCTGATCGCGGGGGGAACAGTTTTAGTAATATCTACGCTAGCCATCGTTCTTTTCACCCACAACGTTGGGGCCCTCCTACCCATCATATTCATCTCCAACGGCTCCAGTGTCTTCACACAAACCATAATAATCAACTGGGGAGCGGAGCTGTTCCCCATCAACATGAGAGGGATAGCCTCTGGAATCAATATAGCTGCGTTCAGACTCTCTTTGGCGTCTACTGGCTTCCTTGAGCCTATCCTAATTGGTATAGGCGGGGTTGTCGCCCTCTACACTTTCTTAGGGCTTCTCTCACTGGTAGGTCTACTGGTAGTTTTAGCCGTGATAGGGAAGAGGGGCTCCGTGGAGGGTAAATCCCTAGAGGAGGTATCGGAGGCCTTCGGTAAGAATAAGTAAGCTATTTCCCTTTTTATTTCAGTATTTAATATCGTATACAGAAAAGTATATATATCTTGCATCCTACTTTAGTCTGATGGGGTTTACTTCTGAATTTTACGAGAAAGTGAGAGAGGTCTCAGAGGCCCTCTACTATAGGGCCCTCACCGTGATCCCTAAGGACGTTGTTGAAAAGATAAGGCTATCCTACGATACCGAGGATAGCCCGCTAGGTAAGGAGGTGATGGATACCATAATAAAGAATATCGAAGTGGCGAGAAAGCGTAGCCTCCTAGTGTGCCAAGATACTGGGACGCCTGTTTACCTGGTTGAGTTGGGGGACGTAGAGATCTCACTGCCTAAACTGATCAGGGCCATAAAGGAGGGGGTTAGGGATGCCACAGTTAAGAACCACTTGAGACCCAACATGGTTCATCCCATTACTAGAGTGAACACTGGAGATAACACTGGGAGGAGTTCACCCATAGTACACGTCGAGCTGAATGAGGGACTGAAAGGGGTCATGAAAATCGTGGCGTTACCCAAGGGGTCAGGATCTGAGAACATGAGTGCGTTGGCCATGCTGAGACCGGCGGACGGATTGAAGGGTGTCAAGAGGTTCGTATTAGAGACTGTGGCCAACGCTGGAGGAAAGGGTTGTCCTCCCTACATAGTAGGGGTGGGAATAGGGGGAGACTTCGAACAGGTAACTTACCTGGCCAAGAAGGGAGCGTTGAGACCTCTCGGTTCCAGAAGCGAGGACGAAATTGGAAGGAAAATGGAAGATGAACTATTCCTTCTAATAAACAAGTTGGGTGTAGGCCCAATGGGTGTAGGTGGAAAGATTACAGCCCTGGGAGTAAACGTAGAGATAGCAGAAACACACATAAGTAGCCTCCCTGTGGCCGTGAACATACAGTGCTGGAGAGGAGAGAGAGCTGAGGCCATAATAGGTGAGGACCTCAGCATAAAATATCTGGGGGGATAGGATTGAAAGAGTTGAAAACTCCACTAGATGAGGGATCCATTGAGGGACTCAAGCTAGGCGATACCGTTTACCTCACAGGATACATATACATAATGAGGGACGCGACACTCCGTAGGATCTTCGAGGAGAAAGTCAAACCACCTGAGGATCTCACCGGACAAGTGATCTTGTTCGGGGCTCCAAGTTTCATTAAGGAAGGTGAAAGGTACAGTATACTCTCAGTGGGGGTCACTACTTCACAGAGGATGGAGAAATATATCCCATCCCTTCTCTCCCTCGGTGTGAGGGGATTGATCGGGAAGGGAGAGCTGAGCGAAATCGTGACACCGGAGTTCAGAAATCGTAAAGCGCTCTACTTCCTGTTTGTGGGGGGCGCTGCGGCCCTGGTCACCTCAGCCATAGAGAGGGTGGAGAGAGTATGGTGGGAGGATTTGTACGGGGAGGCTCTCTTTAAAGTCAAAGTCAACGCTCTGGGACCTGCCTTTGTGGCAATAGACACGTTAGGGAACAATTTACTCCTGAACACGAAGAGGCAAGTCTCTGACAACCTCAAGAATCTACTCCAGGAGATTTGAGATGGAGCCGGAGGTAATAAAGACAGACTTGGTGGTACTTGGGAGCGGGCTGGCAGGACTTAGGGCAGCCATAGAGTTCGACAAGTTGGCCCGTGGTAAGTACGAAGTTTCAGTACTCTCCAAGGTACAGGTGATGAGATCTCACTCTGTGGCCCCAGAGGGAGGAGCGGCAGCAGTGATGCAGAGAGGCGACTCCTTTGAGCAACACGCTTACGACACTGTGAAGGGATCTGATTTCCTAGCTGACCAAGACGCTGTAGAGTCGTTCGTCCGTGACGCACCGAGCGAAATACTACAACTTGAGCACTGGGGAATGCCGTGGGCCAGAGACAAGGAGGGAAACCTACTGGCTAGGGCATTTGGAGCTCACGAAGTTCCTAGGACGTTCTTCGCTTACGATAGGACTGGGTTCTTCTTGATGAAGACTCTCTACGATAGGGCACTAAAGGGCAATAACGTAAAGTTCTACCACGAGTACTTCGCCACGGCAATAATTTCAACGGAAGGAAAGTTTAGGGGTCTTCTGGCCATAGATAGGGCTACGGGTTCCTTCTACCTGTTTAAGGCGAAGGCTCTGATAATCGCCACTGGGGGAATAGGGAGGATATACAAGTACGTAACTTACTCGCACACGGTCACTGGAGACGGTCTCGCCATGGCATACAGGGCTGGGATACCCCTCAAGGATATGGAATTCATTCAGTGGTTGCCCACCACCCTGGTGCCCTATGGAATACCCGCTACAGAGGCATTGAGAGGTCACGGCGCGATCTTACTAAACAATGAGGGGGAGAGGTTCATGAGGAAGTACGCCCCGAATAAGATGGAATTGGCAGCTAGGGACATCGTAACTAGGGCAATTTTGACTGAGATAAAGGAAGGTAAGGGACTAGAAGGACCTAGAGGAATGAAGGCGGTACTTCTTGATACTAGACCAGTAGGGGAGGAGAGGTTAAAGACAATTTACAAGACCTTCAGGGAGAATTCGATTCAGTTCTTGGGAAAGGATCCTCTCGACGAACCGATTCCTGTGTTGCCAGCAGCCCATTACTCCATGGGTGGGATCCATGTTTTAGGAACAGATCTCTCTACCCCACTCAAGGGGGTCTTCGCGGCAGGAGAGGTCGCTAACGTGAGTCTGCATGGAGCCAACAGGTTAGGCTCCAATTCCCTTCCCGCATGTTTAGTCATGGGTAAGTGGGCTGGAAGAAGCGCCTTCACCTACCTGGAGTCCGAAACGGAGCCCACTACGGATAGACTGAACGAGGTGGTCGAGAAAGAGGTAGAGAGGTCCTTCTCTCTCATCAGGAGGGAGAAGGGATCCCACACCCCCTATGAGATAAGGAACTCATTGCAGAACATTATGGAAGTTGGGGTCGGAGTGTTCCGGAGTGAAGAAGGACTTACCTCAGCCTTAAAGTCCATTAGGGGACTCAAGACGTCGCTAAGTGACCTTTACGTTAGGGATAGGGCGTTCGAGTACAACCTAGAGTGGATCCATGCCCACGAGGTCATGAACTTAATTGAGATGGCGGAGGTCATAGCCACGTCGGCTTTGGAGAGGAGGGAGTCGAGGGGCGCACACTTTCGTGTAGACTTCCCGGCTAGGGACGACCAGAACTTCCTCAAACACACCCTAGCTAAGTTCTCACTGGAAGGACCTGTAATAGATTACCACCCAGTGACCATAACCAAGTGGAAGCCCACGGCTAGGGTGTACTGAATGGGAACATCAGAATGGTTTAAGGTGAGAGGGTGGAACATAGAGAGGCTACTCTTCGCCCTCCATAGGATAACGGGCTGGGGGCTAACTGCCTTCATCGTCCTTCACGTTCTCTTCGTACATCAAGTAACCTACGGAGAAAGAGCTTGGAATTCTCTCCTATCGTTGGACTCCACATTTCTAGGTAGGGTGGTCCTTCTCCTCGTCGTGGTTGCCCTGATCTTCCATGGACTCAATGGGGTCAGAATAATGTTGATCGAGTTTGGTTACCTCCTCACCGAACCTAAGGAACAGGAGTACCCATATCAAGTTTGGCTCAAGAACAGAAGACATAGGGGTTACGTGCTCTTCATGGGGATCTTGGGGATATTCCTTACCATAGTAGCGGGGGTGATACTCCTATGAGGGAGTCGACCCTGAGGGAGCTGACCTACCTCTCTGGATTAGCAATACTATTGCTCGTGATAATACACCTTGTCAAACTGTCTGTGGGGGGCTTCACTGTTAACACGTCGTTCAGCCAAGTGGCGTTATCACTGAAGGATCCTGCCTATTCCGTTACACTGATCCTCTTGCTCGCGTTCATTCTAACTCACTCCAGCCTCGGAATTAGAAGGACCCTCTTGGACAGCGGAAAGTCAAATCTGACCGTGAAAGCTGCGCTGGGAATTCTAGGGGTGGTATTTCTGATTATCCTCGTCTTGGGGATACTCACTGTGTGGTGATAAACGTGGGGAAGTTAGTCGTCAAGGTATTGGAAGGAAAGGAGAAGAGAGAGAAGCAGTACGAAGTCATGAGGGAGGAGCTGGACCCATACACTACGGTCCTCGAGCTACTCCTTAAGATAAGGGAAGAACAGGATCCCTCTCTAGTGCTTAGATATTCTTGTAGGATGGCGCTCTGCGGATCCTGTGGGATGATAATTAACGGAAGGCCAAGGTTAGCCTGTCTCACCAAGATGAAGGACTTAGACGAACCCATAAGGATCGAGCCTTTGAAGAACGTGGGAACTATCAGGGGACTCGTCCCAGACCTCTCATCGTTCTTCTCCAAGTATAGAAAGGTCAGGCCTTTCCTCGTGGCTAAAGATGAGGAGGAACAAGAGAGTCCCAAATCTCCCTACAGACAAACTGACGAGGAGGTCAAGAGATACCTTCAGTTCAATTACTGCATCCAGTGTGGCCTGTGCTACTCTGCCTGTCCTGTGGTGTCCTCAAACCCCAACTTCCTGGGCCCTGCTGCAATAAACGTAGCTTATAGGTACACCGCTGACTCGAGGGACTCGGATAAGCTTCGAGTACTACTTCTGGACACTCCCAACGGAGTATGGTCATGTAGGGTTGCAGGCTCCTGTTCAGTGGTCTGTCCCAAGGGAGTTGATCCATCTCTCTCCATTCAACTGGCTAAGTCTCTCATCCTTAGGAGAAAGATCTAAGGAATATAATTGTGTTTATATCTTATTTAGTAAGATATAGATTTTTGTTGTAAAATTTATTCATGTATAGAAAAGTTTATATCCCCACAGATAAAGTTTAATCGAGAGGCATGAAAGTAGCCGAGGTTGTGTTCAAGGAGCTATCTAACTTCACGAGAACAATATTCGGCAATCCGGGAACTACAGAACTGTCCTTGCTCAAATATCTTCCAGGACACATGAATTACGTTCTCTCCCTTCACGACGGTCACGCACTAGGGATGGCTAGCGGTTACCATCTTTACACTGGAAGGGTAGGAGTAACTAACACACACGCGGCGCCTGGACTAACCAACTCACTGGGATACGTGTACTCGGCCAGGTTAGACAGAATACCTTTACTCATCCTAGTGGGACAACAAAACTCGAGGAAACTGATCGATGAGCCCATACTCTCCACCGATTTGAGGGAGATCCCATATGCGAAGGGGGTGATAGACGTTAGATACGGGGAAGAAGTCCCAAAGGCTATACTTAGGGGAGTGAAGACGGCTGTATCTTCCCCTCCAGGTCCAGTAATAGTGGGAATACCATATGACATAGTTGATGAGGGGATAGACACCCAAGTGGAGGAGATTCACCCCATGATCGCTCAAGTGAACTACCAGCGTCAATGCGATCCAAGCATCATCTCTCTTCTGGCCGAGGAGCTCAATAGAGCACGGAGGATCGCCATAGTGGCTGGATATGAGGTAGACATAACAGATGCCCACGAGGAGCTGAAGGAGTTGTCTAGTAAGTTAAAGGCCCCCGTATTTGCCGAACCTCATTTCTCTAGGTCTCCCAGTGCCGAATTCGTCAAAATCTTACCCAGAAACGCCAGCGGGATAAACTCAGCGTTAAGCGAATATGATGTTGTACTACTGGTTGGAGGAATGCTCCACAATGTCCTCTACATGGACGAAGAGCTCAGGACCAGAAATGTGATACAGATAACGTCTGATTCGGAGGAGGCAACCAAGAGAGCCTGGAGATCCATACTTTGTGATCCCAAGAGCTTCCTCAAGGAGATCCTCCCTAAGGTGACGGAGAGAGAAGGTTCAAACGTGTTGGATCTCAAGGTGAAGGAGGGGAGAGTGGGTGAAATAATGAAGGCCTTGTCCTCTAGGCTCAACGGTTACGCCGTGTTTGAGGAGACTCCTTCCCATAAGGAACCGGTCAAGATGATCCTCGGTCGGAGAAGGAGATTGTACTTTTCCAACAGGTCTGGCTTCCTGGGATGGGCCATTCCCGCGTCCATAGGTTACGTCATGGCTGGAGGTAATGCTGTGACTCTCGTGGGGGATGGCAGTTTTCACTTCGCTCCTCAGGCCCTCTGGACGGCTACAAATTATGATATAGACCTGAGAGTATTGATATTAAATAATGAGGGATACGAGTCCTTGAGATCCAGGGCAGACTACTCCGCCCCGTTTTTCTCGCCTAAGGTTTCTCCACTGAGGGTTGCTGAAGCCTACGGGTTTGAAACCCTAGAGACTGAGAGCATTAATGATGGATTGGATTGGTTGATGGAAAAGGGTGTACGCAGGAGAGTTCTGGAAGTGAAGGTATAGGAAGAAAAAGATTTTTACTCCAATGGCAAACTCTTTTTAATGAACTCGTCTAGGTCTATATTGTTTCTGTTCCTCAAGATCCTCGAGACCTCATAGATTACGAGTCCCACTAAAATCGTCATGACGACTTGAAATGAGGGCTGAAGCACTAGGGACACATGAGGGACTACCACGACCGAGGGAATGACAATCAACGTAACTAATATTCCGGTGATGCCAGCTATTATCATGCCGGGCGTTCCGACCTTCTTCTCCCATTCTTCCTTTTTCTCGCCCTTAGTAGCAGTCATTAGGACTCCAGCTCCTAACGCTAACATTTCCAAGAGGACGGAGAGTGACCTTATGTCCACCACCGAGACCCCTACCACAGATGTATAGACCAAGTACACCGAAGCAAGTATGGCACAGATGAGAAGGCTGAAGTCGGGAGCCTTGAACTTGTTGGTGTGAGTGAAGTGGGCAGGTAGTATCAGGTCCTCTCCCCACGCGAACAACGTTCTGCTGGAAGTTAGGAGTTGGGGTAACATGGTCTTCGCTATTATGACGGTCACTATTATGGAAAATATTGCGCCCAGCAAGCGCGGTTCTGCTATACTCAAGATACCAGGTAACGTCGCATAATATGCCTTCTTAGACTGGATGAGGGCGTAGACTTGCTCCCCCGTTACGGTGTGAAATATGGCGAGGGCGACCAGCGTGAAGAGTACTATGGCGATGATCCATGCATAGACTATCCCTCTAGGCATGTCCTTTTGGGGATTCTTGGCCTCTCCTCCCAACATCGGTGCAGCACTTATTCCTGCATAAGCGAAAACGAAGAGGGTGACAGTCCCAAAGAAAGCTGAATAGGTGACTGACGGTAAAGTGTAGCGAGGAATAGGTCCCTTAAATATTTGGGACGAAAGAACATTTACGTATTCGGTATTGGGGGTACTGAAGCCCACGTACATTGAGGTTGCCGCAGCGAACAATATGAGTCCGAACAAGATCACTACAACGGTTCCATAGGATTTAACTCCAGAGTAATGTATTAGGAAGAACGTCCAAATCAGGATCAAACCTACCGTCAGATGCCCGTAAAATGTCGCAAACCATGCACCAGCAGTGATACCTAGGGATACCAAAGTCGAAGCGAGTGTTGATCCCACTGTATAGCTTATGAACCCTATAGCTGAAATTATACCTATCCAGTAAAGGAAGTGTACAAGGAAGCCTACCCGAGGGGACGTAGTCCTGGATATCCATACGTATTGTCCTCCACTCCTGCTCGCAATTCCCCCAAACCTCTGGTACATGAACACCTTGGGGAGCAGTAGTAGACCCGTCACAAACATAATTAGGGGGACCAAGTTTCCGATAGATGGATATGAGCCTATACTCTGTGTGGCCACTGCGTTTATTCCGGCACCGTACTCCTGACTCACTGCCGAAGCCATGATGACTATGGGACCGACTACTTTGGCCAGTTTGTAGGGTTTATCTGTCATTATAGTTTAATCTTATTTATACCTTATAAAACTTGCTTTAGTATTCCATTAGGTATATCTCGGTAAATAGTTTATATCATGAATAATTATATTATAGAATTTATATGATCAATTCCCCGGGCTCTCCAGGAATGATCGGCTATAGGCTTCTAGGGTAGAGAACTTCCTTCAACCGGGAATCCCATTTGTCCTTCGAGGAAAAGTGTAGTCGCCTGCCCCGAGGCACCGCTCTGCGTAGAGAGGGGGAGCTTTAGCACTACCGGTCGAACCCTGGCGCGGACGTGATCATGTTTGATGGGACGGAGGCATAACCTCACGAAACCTCGCTTCAACCTAGACATCTCGGTGATGCCCGCTCTACTCTGCGACTGTTGTCGGAGTACCCTTAGGAAAATGACATTCGAACTAGGGTGTTTATCCATCTCACAGCTAGTGGCGAAGTTTTCACCCCCTTCAGGTAGTGCGAGATTCCTTCATAAAATTCTGTATCAAGAAGCTGAAATTTACAAAGAGTCTGAACAAACTGTTGCTCATCAGCAGTTATGGGATTTCTCGTTAGGTGTAGCCCTGAAGTCGAGGCTAAATGTAATAACTGCTGTGCTCATGTTTTTTATGGAGGGACGAAGTTATTCCCATGCATTTCGTGAACAGATTAACGGGATTAACTTATGAGGTGAGGGAACCTACGGAGCAGGACGCCCCTACGGTTCACGCTACCTTGAGGGAACTTTTTGACGACGAAGATTCCTTCGTTTTAGTGAACTACCTAGGGGAAGTGAGGGATGTCCAAGAAATAGGTAAGATACTGAAGGATTCGAATTCGTCTCAAAGTCTATGGTACCTTACGTTCATTAACAATGAACTAGTGGGAGGTGCTAGCCTCTTCGTGGCTCCATTTTTCCCCTTCAAGGTTCAAACCCATGAGGGAAGGTTAGCCTATTGGGTGAGACGAAAATTCAGAGGTATGGGTCTAACCTACGTTATGCTCTACGTCCTCCTCTCCAATTCAGGAGTGACCTACGTCTCGGCGTTCGTCGATCGACTTAACATTAAGTCAATGAGGATTCTGGAAGCTTTGGGACTAGAGAGGTTAGCTCTCCTTGAGGAAGCTATCTATAATGTTAAGGAATGTAAGCTTCACGATGTCTACCTCTATAGGGGGAAGAGGGAAGTCGCACTGATGAGGTTGAGAGAGAAGCTGGAGGAAAGAGGGTTTAGCTATTAAACTTGAAATAATACCTTTTTAACAGATAAGGCCGTGAGTTCGAAAGATTCTTTATGGTTCTAATTAGTTTCAATTTTAAGTATTGAAGAGTCTTAGCTTAGGCTAGCCCTGCCCACTAGGGTTGGATGGAAGAGCCGTTTCCTGTACTCCTAGTCCTGAAGTAGGACTAGGCAGATGGGCTTCACGCCGTTCTCCTCACATTTCTTCAAGAAGTATTTTTCATTGAAGTCCTCCCTCCCCAATGAGTAGACTACCACGTCCTTAGCCTTAATGAGATCCTTAATACCTCTCTTGATGGAGGCTACCACGTAAAGGACCGCCAGGTCCTCAGGGGATAGGATGGGGACTTCCCGTTTGTCCCTACACTTTCATTTCAATCATTTTATGTTCATTCATGATCGAGTGTAGGGACTTAGCCCTCAACCACCTACTTACGGTAGGTGGGTCATGGGACTCCTTTGAGCCTAAGGGCACGGGGCTCACATCTCCAGCCCTTTTCCTCAAATTATAGAGGGCAACTACGTCCCTATGCCACCTCTCTTTCCCCTTCTCACAAACACCAACCCTTGGGGCATCGCCCCCATCGGGTCGGTAAATGATCTTCGTCCCGTGGACTGGGCAAATAGTAGAAGTATAAGATAAGATGGGTAAACCCCCGCGTAAATTACTGCTCTTGTTTCTTCTTTCCTTTCCAAATATTTCTTAATCTCGCCATAAGGTATCCTATACTTCCCACCCTCAGTTGTCACCACCCTTATCTTTCCCTCCCTGATCCACCGTAGGAGTGTTGAGTATGAAATGCTGAGCAGTTGGCAAGCCTCCCTGGGCCTCAGTAGTCTTTCCACAAAATTAGTTGATAATAAATGAATATAAAAAGATTTCTATCAACGTGAAAAAGGATTCAGTACCTTTCATGGCTCATGGGATACAAGGTCGGAAAGATGAGGGTATCCCTCATCAAGGGAGACATAACTGAGGCCGAGGCAGACGCCATAGTGAACGCGGCCAATTCCATCCTGGAACACGGGGGAGGAGTGGCTGAAGTCATAGTGAGAAAGGGTGGGTGGGAGATCCAAGAGGAGAGCAGAGAATACGTGAGAAGATTTGGCCCTGTACCTGCTGGGGAGGTCACTGTGACTAAGGCTGGGAGGCTCAAGGTGAAGTATATTATTCACACCGTGGGACCCAGATACGGAATGGGGGGACAAACTCAAGTCCGCCGTGAGGAGATCAATAGAGAAAGCAACGGAGTTGAGAGTGAGGAGGTTGGCCATACCTGCCATCTCAACGGGAATTTACGGATATCCGTACGAGACGTGCGCTGAGGTCATGACTGAGGTTGTAAAGGAAATGAGGGACATCGACATGGAACTCTTAGTGTGCCTCTTCTCTCAAGAGGCTTACAACATCTTTAGCAAAATTTTCTCAAAGGACTAACAAAATTAGTTAATTAAAAAATCACTTCACTCCTTCTCTTCCTCTTTACTTTCCTCCTTGGCTGGGGTTACCTTACTTTCTCCACCTGCCATGGCTTCAGCGTAAGCCACCTCACCGTGAATCGCGTAATCTCCCTGCGCCAAGACTTCCGGCGGGGCCCTGAGCGGTATGAAGAGGCCTATTGCCTTCAACAGTCCGTAAGTCACCGCGAAGTCGTAGACGAAGACCACTAGAGCACCTAACGCCTGTATTCCTATCTGTGCCACGTTTCCGTAGAGAGCACCAACCAATACGGGATCCACGTACTTAGTTACGTTGGGGTCAGCGAACACGCCTGTCAGTATTCCTCCCACTATCCCAGCTATACCGTGGGTGGAGAACACGCCTAGGCTATCGTCGACTCTCAGTTTGGGTTCCAACTTGTACAGGGCTAGCCAAGGTATGGAACCAGAAGCTATACCTATCAGGATGGAGTAGAATCCGTTGACGTACCCTGCAGCTGAAGTGATGGCTACTAGTCCAGTTATAGCTCCAGAGGTAGCTCCCACTAGGGAGGGCTTGCCGAAGAACTTCATGTCCATGAGCATCCAAGTTATCGCACTCATGGCAGTGGCTATATTGGTGTTGAGGACCGCTATGGCCGCATCTATGGTGGAACCACCTGGATCTCCTCCATTGAAGCCGTCCCACCCTAACCAGATTAAACCTGCTCCAGCGAGGATTAAGGGTAAACTATGAGCTTCCAACTTCCTCTCCGAGGCCATCCTTGGTCCCACTGCCAGGGCAGCGGCCAACGCACCTACACCAGCATCGACGTGTATAACGTATCCTCCAGAGAAGTCCACAGCTCCCAATTGGTTGAGCCAGCCTCCAGCAAATAACCAGTAGGCCACTGGGGAGTAGACTAAGAGGGACCATAGGGGAACGAATACCATCCAGGCCTTGAAGTTCATCCTCTCCAGCACTCCACCTGCCAAGAGGACTGGAGTTATAGCTGCAAAGACGAACTGGAAAAATATGTAGGTGGACATGGGAATGTTCAGTGGAGTATTTCCAGGACCGTAGACGGTCTGAGATGCTTCGTAAATTCCTTGCCACGCTGGAGTTGGAGACCCTAAAATTCCGTAACCGTTAATCTCAAAGAGGGGTTTCCCAAAGCCGAAGTTGTAACCAGCTATCATCCAGATTATCAAGACCGCTGCAAAGGCGTAGAACACCATCATAGCACTGTTTATAGAATACTTCTTCTTGGACAGACCTGCGTAGTATAATGCAACTCCAGGGACGCTCTGTAGTCCCACGAAGGTGGCAGCCGTGAGCATCCACGCGTTACTTCCAGTATCTAACCAAGAGGGTACGGCAGCAGCAGGATAGTCAGACGTGTGATTCTCCAATGCTAAAATACTCTGATTTAACTGTTGAATGGAGCTGTCAGTGGCCCCCAAGGAAGAAACCACTAATATCACGGGAATTATCAACAGCAATCCCGTGAATATTCTTTTTATCATTCTTTCTCAAGTGCCTTCTCTATAAATACTTTAAAAACAATTCCGTTAATGGTAATAGAAAGTTATCAAAAATAAGATTTAGTTTTAGAACATCGTTCAGAGATAACGCGAAGAGTTGTCGGATGCACCTCGTCATTTTCTAAATAATAACTGAAAACCAATTCAGATAGGTTTAAGTATATGCAGTTTTAACATTACTTTATGTTTCCTCAGACTTTAGAGGGACCACCGCCCCTGACAAATGAGGGGATTTCCCGTTGAAGGAAGTGCGACCTCTCGGTTTACAGGTGTACAACTGGTTGAGGATGTAAGACCTAAAGGGGCAAGAGGTGGATCTACTACAACCACGGTTATGAAATTCTCTCCTAACCCAAGGCAGACTATAGTTACCTAGAGGGGAACCGTTTGTCCCTACACTTTCATTTCAATCATTTTATGTTCAATCATGATCGAGTGTAGAGACTTAGCCCTCAACCACCCACTTAAGGTAGGTGGGTCATGGGACTCCTTAGAGCCCAACGGCACGGGGCTCACATCTCTGCAATCACTCCCACCCTTTTGGGCATAGCCCACATCGAGTGGGAGG
>Ga0081529_126141_pt2 | contig 26573 bp, 23 predicted proteins | sample EchGeymetagenome_FD_71012 | JGI IMG/M metagenome (GOLD analysis project Ga0081529, IMG submission 71012) | Ferrous microbial mat and aquatic microbial communities from Echinus Geyser, Yellowstone National Park, USA - transect B T=78-80 C v2... ...
CAGGAAAGGGAGATCAAGGCGCGCTTGAGCTCATCCTTTTTAGGATCGTTCAAGGAATAGGCGCGTCTTTTCTCTTTGCAAACAGCGCCGCTATCATCACCGACGCCTTTCCTTCAAATGAGCGTGGAAAGGCGCTCGGAATAAACCAGATTGCCTCGCTTATAGGTTCCTTACTAGGTTTGGTGCTCGGAGGAATTCTTGCGAACTCAAACTGGCGCTACGTGTTTTTGGTGAGCGTTCCGTTTGGCGTTTTTGGCACAATTTGGAGCTACTCAAAACTCAAAGAAATAGGAAAAATCAACAGAAACCAAGGGCTTGACATCCCTGGTAACGCGCTTTTTGCTGGAGGACTCATCTTTCTACTCCTTGGCGTGACTTATGGGCTCATCCCTTACGCCTCTTATCCGTACGGCTGGTACGACCCATGGGTTATCGCCGCGCTCGTTTTGGGTGCCACAATGCTCGTCGCTTTTCCGTTCGTTGAACGAAAAGTGAAGTACCCCATGTTCAGGCTTGAGCTTTTCAGAATCAGGGCTTTTACCGCTGGTGTGTTCGCTCAGCTATTTTCTGGTATAGGTTTTGGTGGCGTGATGATCATGCTCATCATCCTTTTACAGGGTATTTGGCTACCACTACACGGGTATAGCTACGAATCCACGCCGTTTTGGGCTGGTGTGTACACGCTACCTATGATGCTCGGGTTTGTGGCAACCGGGCCTTTAAGCGGTGCGCTTGCGGACAAATACGGCGCAAGGTTTCTTGCGACGCTTGGCCTTGGAATTGTTGTGGCTAGCTTTGTCGCGCTGAGCGCCCTTCCTTACAACTTCGTGTACTGGAAGTTTGCGCTTATCATTTTCGTGATGGGAGTGGGAAACGGGCTTTTTGCCGCGCCAAACACAACGGCGATTATGAATAGCACGCCGAGGGAGCACAGAGGCGCCGCATCGGGTATGAGAAGCACCTTCCAAAACACCGCGCAAACCGCAAGCCTTGCTATTTTCTTTACGATAATAATCGAAGTTCTTACGAACAACCTACCAAGCGCGCTTTCAAGCGCGGTTGCTCAAGCGGGCGCACCAGAGCTTTCTCCAATAATTTCGAAAATACCGGTCACAGGCGCGCTTTTTTCAGCGTTTCTTGGGTACAACCCTGTAGGCGCGATCCTTTCTTCCCTTCCGTCTTCTCTTGTTCAACAAATAAGCCCAAGCACTCTTCAAATCCTCACAAGCAAGTACTGGTTTCCGCAAACCATCGCGCCTTCGTTCATGCAAGCGCTACACGTTTCGTTTTACATCGGGGCGACGCTCACCGCACTAGGGCTTGTGCTTTCCGCGCTAAGAGGTAAAAGGTTCGTTCTCGAAGAGCTTGAGCGCCCAAGAAAGGAGCTCGCAGACCCAGTTGGTGAAAAAGTTGAGCGTGGCTGATTTCGAAGACGAAGCGCTAAAGGTGATAAACCTTATTTTAAGGCTGTGGGCGACAATCAAAAAAGAAGCCACGTTTGGGCTTTCTTCGTTAGACTTGGGAATTGTGGAGTTCGTGGTTTTAAGGCTGATTTCCGAAAAGCGCTCAAGCGAAGCTGAAATCGCAAAGCAACTTGGGATAACAAAAGCGGCTATGACCTATATAACCGATAGACTAGAGCAAAAAAAGCTTGTGAAAAGAGAAAGAAGAGAAAGCGACAGGCGTTCGTTTGTTCTCTCTCTAACGCAGCACGGCGCAAGAACGCTCAAGAAGGCGCAAAGGCTGTACTTGTTAGCGCTCAAAAGAAGGCTCAAAGGAATGAGCGAGCAGGAAATGGGGGACCTAAGGATTTTGCTTGAAAAGCTTCAACAAGGGCTTGTTTTGAACTATGAAGACTGACTAAGCCTTTTGTACTCTTCTAGCTCCTTAGGGGAAACAACACCCCACGCTTCGACGTAGTACGCGGTGTGCTTCCAAGGCGGTTTTTCGGAAAAAAGCTCAGGAAAATCGGTTTTGAGCGCTTCTTCGCTTTTCCACAAAACCTTCTTCATAACTCTGTGTGGTTCCACGAAAAGTGGAATTGCCATAATCACAGAAACGAACTCTGGGGAAATTGAAAGCCTGAGAACTTCCCAGCCGTACGTCCTCGCCTGTGCGTCTATTTCTTGTTTTAGCCTTTGCGCGACGCTACCTGTGAGAACGGGACCGCTAATCGTTCCCCAAGAGAACACGTAAACGTTGTACCTTCTTTTTTCGGTTTGAGAAAGCTGTCCAAAAGGCAGGTCTTTTTCCACTTCTTTAGCGGGGTAGAAACCCAAGTACCTAACAAAGTGACCTGGCATCAACACTTGCTTGAGATTCGGAAACTTCTTTTTCAAGCTCTCTTCAACATCTTCGGTTATCGTGTCCATGATATCGTCAAAACAAGTGAGAGGTGGGGTTGCGAGCATTATTATAAAAGCGTCCTTTCTGCTTTCAAAACTCACAACCCACCAGCAAAACATTTGCGCGTCTTCCAAAATGGCGTCCCTAATCGCTTCTAACAACGCGCTATCCAACTCAACTTCAGTAAAAATCCTCACGTAGTAAAGTGCAAGTAGCCTTTCGGGGTTGTTTGGCCGTTCTGCCATGCTATACTTATTTTGTCACTTTGACTTATCTGTTGCTATCCAGATCACACACCAGTAACACTAAAATGGCTTAGTTTAAGCACTTCCGTTTTGGTTGACTAAAGCGGTTTACTTGTTATTCTTTTAAATTTCAAAAAGCTTAAAGACTTTTTGTGTGGTAAACGAACAATGCAAAGCGCAAACCTTTTTGACTGGTACGCGCAAATGCGAAAAAACAACCCAGTTTACTTCGACAAGTCTTGGGGTTGCTGGAACGTTTTCACGTACGAGCTTTCACTTCAAGTTCTCAGAAATCCTCAAACGTTTTCATCTTCAGTGGGCGAGCAGATGTTCTCTTCCTCTGTCGGAGAAAACGCTGAAGGAGGATACCTTGGTGGAAGCTTAATTCTCATGGATCCTCCAAAACACACGCTATTTCGCTCGCTTGTGAACAAGAGCTTTAGTGCGCGTGCGGTTCAGGCGCTTGAGCCTAGGATTGAACAAATCGCAAACTCGCTTCTTTCAAATCTCGAGGGCGAGTTTGATTTCGTGGAAAGTTTTGCCGTGCCTCTTCCTGTGATGGTGATCGCAGAGCTTCTAGGAGTTTCCCCAGAAGACAGGGCGCTGTTCAAAGACCTCACAGACTCGATAGTTGGAACTGGCGGAAGTGAAGACTTTGAGAGTGCGCAAAAGAAGCTTGCGGAGTACTTCTTAAACGTGATCGAGCAAAGGCGAAAACAGCCAAAGCGCGACCTTATTTCCGAGCTACTCGCCTCCCAAGTTGAAGGTAGAACGCTTTCTCAGGCTGAGCTTCTCGGCTTTGTTATCCTTTTGTTGATAGCGGGAAACGAAACCACGACAAACCTTCTTGGTAACGCGGTTTACGCGCTTTTTGAAAACAGAGAAAGCTTGCGCAAACTCAGAAGCAACATGGACGAGTTGCTACCTTTAACCATTGAAGAAGTGCTCAGGTACTACTCCCCCGTGCAACTTCTTCCGCACAGATTTACGAAGGTGGACACAACGCTCGGTGGCCAAAAAATAAGCGCGGGAAAGCAAATCGCGGTGTGGATCGGCTCTGCGAACCGCGACGAAGCAAAGTTTGCTCAAGCGGACAAATTCGTGATCGAAAGAAAACCGAACGAACACATAGCTTTTGGCGCAGGTCCACACATGTGCTTGGGCGCGCCGCTCGCAAGGCTTGAAGCAAAAGTTGCGCTACGCGCCTTTCTTACAAGCTTTCGCGAGTTTGAGGTTTTACAAGACAAGGCGCAAAAGATTCAAGGAGGTATAATTTACGGCTTTAAGCGCTTGCCTGTCGAGGTAAAGCGCGCGTGAGCGTTCTTCGCTACTTCGGAATATTTTCTGCGGTGCTCGCCTGGGTGGTCATCCTCGCTTGTGTTTTGTTAAACCCTTGGTTCGTTTTCACAAAGAACGCGTTTAGCGACTTAGGGGGTGCGAGCGCAAAACACCCGTGGCTTTACAACTACGGGCTTGTTACAGTTTCAGTTTTTGTGTTTTTGTACGGAGTTTACCTTATTCGCGCTTTTTCGCAAAAGCTAATGGTGGTTTCAGCGTCGTTCGTGCTTGTCGCTTCGATTTTTCTTGCGCTGATCGGAATTTTCCACGAGGGCACATACCCTCACGTCTTCGTTTCAACTTGGTTTTTTGTGCAGTTTGACATGGCGATTTTTGTTTCGGGCTTGGCTTTTTGGCGCACGAAGTTGGGTAAGGCGATCATCGCGCTTTTTGCTGTGTCGAATTTGGTCGCTTTGACCGTTCACTGGCCGTCTGCTGCGACGATCGAGGCTTGGGGGATAGCAACGATAGACGTGTGGGCGCTACTTGTGTTCTTGTACACTTAATTTCGTGAACGGTTTGTCGTAATTGAATTTATTTTTCGTATTACGCAATCAGGTAATTAGCAAACAATGAATTGAACATGGTGCACTGAGTTTTCAAAACCGCGTGTTTCCTTTAAGGCTCTGCCGAGTCTTTAAGAGGCTTTTACCACAAACCCAAAAGATTTAAATCGAGCACTTTTAAACCATCCTCATGGAGTACTCACAACTTGTCAAAAGCTTGGAAGAAGTCGTGAACATTCCGGTTTACGCGGTTTTGGGCAGTTTGAAACAAAACGTTGTCTTTCTTTCGACCTTGCAAGGTGAAAGCAACATATCTGTGATTTCAAAAGAAGTGATAAGGCTCACAAACAAACCCGTGGCAATACCCGCTTTACCAAAAAAAGAGCTAGATTTTTTGGTGTACGCGTTTGACACGCAAAAAGGAAAAGAAATACACTCTTTGAACGTGGTAACACTGAAAGGCGAAGAGTACGAAGCTGTTTCACCTCAAATGCGGGTGATTTCACTCGCTTACGACCAAAAAAGGATCGCTTTTGTCGGCTCATCTTTACAGGAAACAGCGCTTTACGTTGTGGAACACGGAAAGCTTAGCAAACTCGCAACGCTACCACCATTTTCCTTTGTGTCTGACATTCAAGGGGATTTGATATTAGGCTCTGGTTGGCTTAAAGGTAACCCCAAGTCGCACGAGCTTTTCATCGCAAACTTAAGCGGTGAGCTCAAAGTGTTCACGCCAAAACAAGGAAGCAACAACTACGCCGTTTCGCTTAGCGGCGAATACGCGCACTTTGTGAGCGACTGCGAAAATCTGGGTGAGTCGTATTGGGTGTACGCGCTTGACACGAAATCCATGAATTACCAAAGGGTTGAATTTTCTCAAAAAGACGTGTACCAGTACAACCCAGTGGAAATCAGCGGGTTTGAAAGCGAGCAAAGGCTACTTGTAGCAAAGAAAGAAGGTGAGTCAAAGATTTTTGTTGACGGAAGAGCGCTTGACACACCAAAAGGTGTGATTTCTGGTGCGACAAAAATAGGCGATAAAGTGTACTTTTCCCTTTCCTCCCTCACCACACCTTCGAAAATCTACTCACACGACGGACAGAAGCTTGAAGTGGTTTTGGAAAACAAAAACGTCGAGCTAGGCTCCACATATTACACGAAAATCAAAAGCGACATAGACGTTCCGACCTGGGTGATTCAACCCAAGGTAGAGAAGAACCCACGAGTTGCGGTGGTTTACGTTCATGGTGGGCCTTGGGGCGAAGTTGACAACCGCTGGAATCTTTTGATCGCTCCGCTCTTGCTTTTGGGTTACCACGTGGTCGCACCGAATTTCCGTGGCTCCACGGGTTACGGTAGCAGGTTCACGTTTATGGACGTTGGCGATGCGGGCGGTGGTGACTTAAGGGATATCGTCGCGGCGCGCGAATACGCGTCAAAAATCGCAAACGTTGTCGGCATAATGGGTTATAGCTACGGTGGCTACATGACGCTTCTTGCCCTTGGGAAAGAGCCTGAAAAGTGGAGCTTTGGAATTGCGGGCGCGGCGGTCACAGACTGGCTTGAAATGTATTCGCTTTCCGATAGCTCCTTTAAGGGTTTTATCGAAGTTCTTTTTTCTGGAAAAAACGAAGAGCTTATGCGAGAACGCTCTCCCATAAGCTACGCGCAAAACGTTCGCGCACCACTTTGCATAATCCACTCGCAAAACGACACAAGGACGCCTTTAGCCCCAGTTTTAAAGTACGTGCAAAAGCTACAACAGCACGAAAAGAGCTTCGAGCTACACGTAATTCCGAATCTGGGTCACGCGATCTATACAATGAGGGATGCGGTTGACATCATTTTGCCAGCGCTACTCTTTCTTAAGAAGTTGTATGGTTAGCTTATGAGCAAAGGTCACTAAAAAACTAAGTTTCAGCCTAGCAGTGCTCATCTACCGCAAAAAGGATTGAGTCGACAAACTAGCGTGCTTTTATCAGAACGCTACGAGCGTGTAGCTACAGGTTGAAGCTTTATCAAGGGGAAATTCCGAAAAGCTCTTTGAGTTTATCAGAACGCCTTGGAATTAAACACTAAAGAGAGTTTTGTTACACAACTTTTAACTTCTTTAAAACGAGTGTTGAGTATGGCGCAAAGTTTTGAAGCCTACTTCTGGGAAAAAGACCCAAGCGGCGGAATCTTTAAGCACCCAAAATCTGAAGACAACGAAGTTCACAAACTATCAAAGGTTTTACAAAAAATCAAAGATGAGTTGACCAAAGCGGGCATCGAAAACTACCAAGTTGAACTCAAAGGGTATATAGAAGTTGGAGTTTCCGGTTTGGCAAAAAGCGGTTTTGAGGCGACGATAACGATAAGCGGCACAACTCAAGAAAAGCGTTAACTTTTTTGAATTCTAAACCACCGCCAAAAGAGGGTAATCGACACAATATACAAAGTGCCAGCTACAAAAAACGGTGTTTTTAGCTCACCAGCTTTGATAAGCGCAGAGCCGAGGTACGAGCTTAGTGCGTTGGGCATTCTCCAGAGCGCGGAGTTCATCCCAGAAGCTACTCCTCTTTCTTCGTCTGGAATGATTCCCATGATCAACGCTGAAGAAAGCGGATCTGCGACGTTCATAAGTGCGCACGATGTAAACCGAACCAGAAACCCAAAAGCTAGAAGGAAGCGGCGTTACAAACATAAAAAGTGTGCTCAAGCCTTCGGTCAAAACTATGGATTTTACAAGACCAAATCTTTTTGTCAAAGAAGGGGCGATAAGAGTGGTCAAGGCTATTGCAAGGTTTGAGGCGCCAAGGATTGGTCCGCTTAAAGCGTCGGTAACTCCGTATCTATAGTAAAACCACTCGCTGATAAGGGGAACTACCATACCCGCTCCGAAGGCAAAGAAAGAGTTTGAAAAAGTGTAGCGTAAAAGCAAGTGTTTTGTGTGTTTGGATAGCTTTGTTCTTCTGATTGAAGGCTTGGATTCTCCCACTTTTAAAAGTGCCACGTTTGAGCAAATCGCGAAAATCCCTAGCGACAAATAAAGGAGAACATGCGTTCGCTCAGCCGAAATCCCAAACGAAGTTAGCGGGGTGACCAGAAGAAGCGCAAAACCGCCTATTCCCCATGTTAAGTCGCTCGTTAAAGAAGCGAGAGAAAAAACCGCGACTCTGTTTTCAGAAGTGGAGTGTTGTGCAAGAAGCGCGCCTGTCGACGCAGTAAACGCCGCATCACCTGCCCCCGAAAGAAACGCTGAAAGAAGCAACAACGGTTCAAAGTTTGTGATGCTGATTAACGCGACAGACAAACCGATGACAGTGTTTCCAACTATCACGAACTTCTTTCTCCCGTGTCTGTCCGAAAGCGCTCCAAAGGGAACACTGAGCAAAACAGAACTCACGCCTTCAATAGAAAAGAACAAACCGGAAAACGTAGCAGGAAGCTTTTTTACACCTGTTAAAAAATAAGAAGCGTCTATGAATAAAAGTCCTATTGCAAGTTGAGAGAAAAAAATTCCCAGAATCAGGTGTTTAACTGAACGGGGTAATTTTTTGAAGCTTTCGAGCAAGTTTATACCCTCTATTCGTTTTTAACGAGCAACAAAAACACGTATTTGAGTTTTTTATAATACCAGGTGTGTATAGTCGAATCAACGCCTTATCTGGACACCATTTCGAATAAGTGTTTGGATTATCAAGTTGGTGAGCGTAGCGTTAAAGTTTTTATCTGGACACGCGCTATATACTCCGGTCACATGAGAACCACTAATGCTATTTGGTTAGAGCACGCAACCTACGGACGGCCGTTGCGATGATTTTAGACCTTTCGAGCTCGTCGCGTTATTCAGCCACTACGAATTTTGAATTGAGGAGTTAGCTTCTTCCAACACCTTTGTTACGACCTTTTAACTGTTTAGATATACTAAAATACGCTTGACCTAGTTTTGCATAGCGCGAGTCACAGCGCATTAGCATTACCGATTTGAAAGCCTTTGCATAAGTGGAAGAATTGAGCGCTGAATTTGAAAAGTCAAGGCTTACCAAGTGAATAGAGAGGTTAAGAGTGATTGTTACATGATATAGAGCTATCGTCAAGAAGGCCTTGTGCGAAAAATCGGTTTTTGTATAGCTTATAACTGAGCCGTGTAAATCAGCGGACTTAGTACCACAAACTCTTTATAGTTAGAAAAAATCGATGAGTACAGGTGAAAAATTCTATGCTCAACAACGAAAAAATAATAGTGAGCACGATGAACTATATTCCTGGCTATGAGGTTCAACAGGTTCTTGGAATAGCAGTGGGAATCACCGTGAGAAGCAGGGGAATAGGAGGGAGGTTTCTCGCAGGTTTGAGGAGCATAGTCGGAGGGGAAATTTCAGAGTTTGTGGAAAACGCGGAAAAAGCAAGGAAAACCGCGATGGAGAGAATGATTTCTCACGCTCTTTCGATGGGCGCAAACGCGATTTTGCAGGTTTACTTTGATTCAAACGAGCTTTCAGAGTTTATGGACGAAATTATCGCTTACGGAACAGCGGTAAAGGTTGTGAGCAAGACGTGATGTATTGAGCACAAAACAATTCCAAGTTTTTGCAAGAAATATAGAAGCTGTAAAAGGCTAAAGCGAATTTTGATTAACCCTTTAGTTGGGCACACATCACCACAATTTCGTATAAGTCTGTGACATCCTAAAAAGAAAACAAGTTTCACAAGCAAGGGAAAGCTTTTGCATGACACAGAAGGTTGTGTGATGTTGTAACATCGACAAGTTTTGTCAGCAGAAAACCCAGATATCAAGGGAAAAGTGGAAGGAGAGAGTGATAGCATCAAAAAGCTTGAGCTTCTTATTCCCGGTCTACGAGGGTATAGGCAAAAGGAGGACGTTCGCGTCGCTAACGAGCTACTCAGAAACCAAATGGCGGACACACTTGATCGCACAAGACAAAACCTTGAATCACTAAGGAAAAAGGCGCAATGGCTGGCGACTATGCTTTCTCAAATCGCTTCCTTTGTGTCACAGCTACAGGCTCTAAGCGGTGAGGTGAGACACGCGCAATAGGGTTATTCGGGTTTTGACAAACACTTTTACGAAATTGTTCACCTTGGATAGACAGCAAAAATAGCACAACAAGCAGTGTGAACTCCCACCTGTCCGCAAGTCTGAGCGCCACTTTGATATAAACGCATCCGTTGAAGCGTAACGAGAAGGAGTGTTAGTGTACGCGCTTGCGCAATACAGCTGTGGACAATAGGCTTATACCCTTTTTGGTATGTTGTCCCCTGTGCCAAAGAGTATAAGGTTCACAAACTGCGTGGTTTACACACCTTGGAGGATCGAAGACTCGGTTGTGTTCACCGACAAAGTTCTACAAGTGGGAGGAAGTTTAAAGGCGGACGTAGAGCTCGACCTAAGCGGCGCAATAGTCGCGCCTGCTTTCATCGACTCTCACGTTCACATGAGCTCAAGCGCTTTTAAACTTGCGACGATTGACTTACAGGGAAAGTCAAAACGCGAAGTGTTAAAGCACCTGAAAACCGCCAAACCCGCTTTTTCTGGATGGGTTTACGCAAGAGGGTGGGACGAAAGCTTTTGGAGCAAAAAACAGTATTTAAAACCGGATGAAATCGAAAACCAAAACCCAGTTCTTGCGGTAAGAGTTGACGGACACATCGGAGTTTTAAACCGTAAGGCGATTGAGCTTGCGCAAAGCATGGGAATAAACGTCACAACTGACGGTATCGTGATGGAGCACGAGCTCACAAGGCTTGTTTCGCAAATCACAAAGGAGTTTGATTTGAGCGAGTGGCTACTCAAAGCTCAAAGCGAATGTTTGAAACTTGGGGTCACGACTGTGTGTGACATCGAAAGTGATGAGTTTTTGAGCTACTACTTGCGTAGCCCACCGAAAATAAGGGTTGTGTTCTCGCCGATAGGATTGACCAAAAGAGCTTGGAAAACGGGAGAGGTGATAACAAGCAAGTTGTTTATTGGCTTTACCAAGCTTTTTGCGGATGGTTCGATAGGCGCTCGAACCGCCGCTGTTTCCTTGGGCTATCGCGACCAAATTGGAAATCCCACGCTGTTTTACTCGGACTCCCAACTTGAGTCGCTTTACAAAGAGTCGCTTTCGCGCGGGATGGAAGTCATGACGCACGCAATAGGAGACCTCGCGGTGCAACAAGTCGTCCGAGTTTCTCGCAAGTTTCAAAACCGAAGGCTAAGAATAGAACACAACGAGCTAGTACTTCCCGAAGAGCTAGAAGCGCAAGAAGTAAACCTTGTGTGTAGCATGCAACCCAACTTCCTACAGTGGTCTTATCCAGGCGGGCTTTACGAAAAAAGGCTTGGTGAACACATTTTGTCGCGTAACAACCACTTTAAGTGCCTTTTAGAGCAAGGCGCGGTTGTCGCCTTTGGCTCAGACTCGATGCCTCTTGACCCCGTTTACGGGATTAAGCTCGCGCTAAACGCGCCAAACCCAAAACAAAGGCTTACGCTCAAAGAAGCGATAAGGTGTTACACTTACAACTCGGCGTACGCGAATCATCTTGAAGCTCAGCTTGGTTCGATAGAGGTCGGAAAAACTGCGGACTTGGTGATTTTGGACAGCCAAAGTCTACACGTGCTACAAACCTACTTTGAAGGGGTAAAGGTGTACAGCACAGAAACAATTTAAAGCGCCACTCGTCTTACACATAACACGATCGTTTTGAATCACGAAGAGCAATGCGTTAAACGCTGAACCGCGATCAAGCTTCTTAAACGAGTGTTGTGTGCCAAATACAAGGTTATTCAAAGGGGGCGGAAAGCCTCGCCTCTTTGAGGGGGGATGGATAGCGCCTTTGTAAGTTTAATATTCGCAGTCAACATTTAGATGACCGGCGGGGTAAGCGTCACCGAGACTGTTAAAGCGTCAGAGAGGTACGCCTCTACCCCATCCGACGAGTGGGCACCAATCCCAGACTGGGACGAAAGATCGGGGTGGGAGCCACCCTCAGAGCCTGTAGAGCCCCGCTCTCTACCCCTCGGGGCAAGCTGTGGTCATTAAGTAGGAAGCTCCGCCAGGCGGGGTAGCTCACACTTTCACTATTCCTATTTTAAAGTGTTTAATAAAAAGTTTCTCGTAATGGCGATTGGCTTGGATTCTTTTGTCAATTGTGATAAGGTGAAAACGCGTTTTTCTGACAAATTGTGGGAACCGCGGTGGTCGCAAGCTTGCTTTCGATAAGCTACCTTTGTAATCATAGATTATAGTGGTTTCTTGAGGGGTCTTTTTAGGAAGAGCGCTCAATTCACAAAGGTTTATAGTGTTTTTGAGCTTATCGAGCAAATTCTTTTGACATGTGGTAGCGCTTCGAACAAAGATGCAAACGCTTTTGGGGTTTTATGGTAAAACACAGCGATCGCCCCACTGAACTTGGAATACCAGACGCTCTTTAATATACGCTACTGCGAAAGATTAAAAGTGGTAATTGTGACCACTTGCATTTCTAGGATTTTGGTTTGGCGATTGCCGAGCTGTTTGCATTTTTCACAGAAACAGCGAATCTACCGCTCATACTGTTTTCAACTTTGGGTTTCTCGACTTATCCTCAGAGCGGTTGGCAAAAGCTTTAAGTTCTGGGGGTAGAAGTGCTTTTTGACGAAAGACTTAAAGAAAATAGACGAAAGTTGATTGACCGAGAAAAAGAGCTTGAACAGCTCAAGGTCAACATGAATAGACCTTTAATTCTGGTCACTGGTATTCGAAGAATAGGCAAAACATCCTTACTCAAGGTTTTTCTCAACGAGCTCGGTACACCCTTAGTGCTGATTGACGCAAGAGAGCTCAAACAAAACTAATGACCTTTATAGACTGATAGCTAACGCGCTTTCATCAAACCTAAACAAACTGATAAAACCTTGTCTAAGATAAAAAGGATTCTTGGGAACGAAGTCGAACTGGCTTGGAGAGGGAAACAGTATATCAGCTTGTCCGATCTGTTCGACGAGCTCAACGAAAACGAGTTGTAATCGCGATTAACGAAGCGCAGAATTTAAGAGGCCCTAACTTTTTTAGATAAGAACGCGATTGTTCATTCGTATGATTACAACAAAAACATAACATTCGTGCTCACAAGCTCAGAAATCGGACTTTTGTACGATTTTTTGGGCGTGGAAAATCCGAGTTCAACGCTTTACGGGAGGTACTACTAACTTGGACAGATTTGATCGACAAACGAGTATGCAATTCTTAAAGCGCGGTTTTAAAGAAGCGAATGCACAAATCAAAGAAGTTGTGCAAAAGGGTGTTGACACGTTTGACGGGATAGTTGGCTGGCTTGCGTTTTTGGAAGTAGCGTGCTTAAAGGTGGAAATATAAACAAAATAAAAGAAGCGGCGATATCTTGTCAAAAAGCGAGCTTGTTAAACTTTCTAAAAGGTCACTGAGGTACATTCTTGCGTTGAGATGTTTGTCTCAAAGAAATTTTCTTGGAGTGAGCTCAAAAGGCGTATCGAAAGCAAGGAAGGGGTGACGCTTTCAACAAGTGTGCTAGATTCAGTGATAAAGAATCTAGAAAAGATGAGCATAATCAAGGAGTACCAGTTTTTGGATCCCATTTAAAGGAAGCGTCAACCAAACTGTGAATTTACGCGTTCACAAGGTTTACAGAACCTGGTGTAAAGTGTTTAATGTGGCATTTGTTTAGCGCTACACTGTCTGAGTTTGTGAAGAAGCGTGAAGTTTTAGTACGGTGGCTCGCCAACCCACTAATACGCGTTGTTAGTGGTTTTTGTTGTGTTCTAAAAGGTTCGTAATAGATATTTGAGCTATGGAAGATGCGAGAGGCTAAAGGTATGAACGCTTATAAACGTCAGGAGTGATGCAAGTGCGTTTATCGAATCAAAGAAAATTGTATTTACTGGATAAGCGAAAACACAGAAAACCACCCGCTTGCGCTTGAGCTACTCTGCCAAGCGACTCTCAAGGGAGCGGAATTGCTCCAATGGTTTGGGTCCACAATTGATGGCCGAGCTTTCTTCAAACTCTTAGGAGCCTCCCGCTTTTAGAAACATTGAGCGTTTTCAGAGAAGCCCGTAGATACGCCCAAATCAGTGGTTTCAACACGCCTACTGATCAGGCTCACGCTTTACGTTTTGGAGCAAAAGGATCGTAAAAAGATGAGGTGCTCTACGACGCACACGGCCTGATCAGAGAGCTTTTTGATAAAACAAGTAAAGAGCGAAATACAAAGGTTTCTTCTTACTACGAAGACTTGGCGATCCAAGCTCGAAGCGTTTCACCACCACGCATATGCGGGTGAAAGCGCAGAAGTCTAGAAACCGTGGAATCCCGCTGGCACACGGTGACAAAACAAGGTTTGTCAGACGTTCTTTGTAACACAGACCAAATTATTGACAATCTCTAAACAAGAGTGGTGTTTTTATGTAAAAGCATACTCTTTCGCACTTCGTCCAAACTTAATCTCTACCCACTCAACCGAAGTTTACATGCGTTGTAAGCAACTCATCGCGCTAATACCCATAATTAAGAAAAGGCAAGGAAGCGATAAAACTACTTCAAAAACACTTGTAGAAGTGAGAAACTGGCAACTACCACCTGAAAGGCGGAGTGGAATACTCTCGATGACGACCCAGGCATACATAAAGGGGTGCGCTTAACAGGATTTTGCGAATACAAGAGAAAATGCTACAACTATTCGAGCAAGTTTTTAACATAATAGGAAACATGGGGATAGTTGACATGCTACTTGTTTGAAGAAACCACGGTAAAGTTTGAAGCGATCGATGGTTTGGAGATGGTGACAAAAGCGGCGTTGGGATAAAAGTACAAGTTGACAATGAAGACTTGATGAAGCCTCTGGATGCCCAAATTGGCCGCAAGGACTCGCCAATAGAGTCCCACGCTTTGCGCACCCGAAATGACCACAATTTACTGGGAGCTTGGAAGGCTTTGGCTTATTGCTAAAGCGGGAAAAATAGCGACTGAAACAGAAGACGTCGACGCGCTAGGTAACTTCGAAGCGGCGCACGTCGTGTGTCTTGTTTTTGCAAAAAACGAGGGGGAGGCAAAAAAGCGCTTTGAGCGCGCGCTTTCGCTGTTTAGCCTTAGTTTGACCGCGCAAGAGCGCTTTTGATTTCTAAAGAGCTTGAAACAGGACTTTACGAACAGGTAAGAGCGCACCTTTTAGAAGCAAAAAAACAGTTTTCGAAGCTACGCTCTAAGGGTTATGTCGAAAAAATTGAGCGTTTGTTGGGCTAGCGTGCTAGAGTCGCACACAACACCAGAACAAAAAGAAGAGGAGGGGTTCCTGGGTCTGTGGCAACGCCGTTGAAAAGTCCCATAAAGCCCATTCCAAAAACCCACACGAAAGCGAGATAAACCGCGGAAAGTGGTATCACCGCTTTTTTGTTGAGAATTAGCGTAAACGCGATTGAGAGACTTGCCATAATTTCAGCCATATTTGCGACGACTGGATGGAAGGACGCCCAGCTTGCCAATTTAACGATATATGGAACCAAGCTTTGCGGCGCGCTACCCATTAACACGCTTGACACAAACATTGAAAACTGAACCCTTGGGTCAAAGAACTGTGGAAGTAGCTGAATAAGCGCACCGACTCCAAAGATGAGTATGGCGGTTAGCCTTGAAGCCTCTTTCAAAAAGCGCTTTTTGAAAGAAACAAGAATGAAAACCGAAATGAGAGCGTACAAAAGCGCGGCGCCTGGAAAGCCTGTAAAAAGGGTTTCTGGATAGCTCAAATTCAGGTGCACTACGCTGAGAGTGAGAGTTCCGCCAAAACCTTCGCCGAAAACCCAAATCAAAAACCCCCAAACCGCGCTCAAAACGTTTCCCGCTATCACCAAAAACTTCTTTCTCAAAAGAAGCAACACACCTGTCACAAGCTCAATCGAGCAAAAAACCACGTTCAAAAGCTTGGCGTAAGGCACCATATGAGCCGAAATCACGGTGAGAAACCAAGCGTTAATTGGCGTGGGCAAGCTCATCGCCGCGCTTCGCACGACCTGAATCTCAAAAGACCTACTAAACATGTAAGGTTGAAGCTGTAACAAACCGTCTAAAATCCAAATTGCGCCAAGCGCTAAATTAAAAAAAGAAGTGCGCCAAAATGGCGCACTCAAACTACCTTCTTCGCGTTGCAACCGCCGCGATTGCAAGCGCAACCACCCCGAACAGTATTCCTATAACAGCGGCAACTCTTGCAAGCATGTCTCCCGTGGACGTTGAAATCGTCGTGTTGTAGTGCTGAATTAAGGTGGTTCCTGGCAAAGTGGTCTGTTGCATCACCGTGGTCACTTGGTTTACTATGTGCGTTGTGCTCGATGGTCTTGGAAGCACGTTCACATAGCCGTACATTCCGATTTCGTCGTGTACCAAGCAAACAAAGGTGTAAACACCTGGCTTGTCGAACGTAAGAGCATAGCTTTGACCGTAAACTAACGGGCCAGAGTTGTGGTACTGAGATGGATCGAACACGCTGTTGTTTCCTATAGCTTCAAAGGATTGCGGCGTTCCAAATTCTGGAATGGGCATTCCTGGCGGTACGTAGGTCACCGTGTGTACGTCGTTTTGCTCTAGTTCTGTCCACACGACCGTGTCACCCGCGTAGATTGTCACCACACTCGGAAGAAACCCCATAATTCCACCATCTGTGAACATGATGTCACCACTTGCCACGGTGTTTGAACCAGTATTCACATTCATGTAAAGGCCGGCCATTGGTAGCTCAATCCAGGTGTAAGCCACGAGTGAAAGGTTTTGGTGAACCAAAAACGATGCGCTGTAGCTAGTTGAAGTGGGCGTAAAGCTACCTATGTTAATTGGCGAATACCCAGTGGCTTCTCCGTATTGGCTTGAGCCAAAGAGTAGTTGAACTGAATACGACTTTCCTGGTGTCAAGCCGCTAAGAGACACTTTCACTTGCGCGGTTTGTGGAGAAACCACTTGCACTGTGACGTTACCAGAAACACCAGAGTTTCCAACGGGCGAAAGGCTTGCGGTTGTGATTTCTTGAGGTTGATAGCCCACGGCCACTCTGTACACACTAGAGTTACCTGAAACGCTTGTCGGGCCAACCTGGTATGAATCTACAGCGGTTTGAACCGCTTGTAGGTCCATTGCCATTTCTTGTTGGGCGATGACGTTGTACTGCTCTTGTGTGTACGGGTATGGCGCGCCCTTTGGCTGAACCACTACAACACCTTGCAGTCCCGGGTGCAACACACACGTGTAAACGTAAACCCCAGGCGTTGTGAACGTGAGCGAGTACTGTTCTCCCTGAACAAGTAGACCTGAGCTACACACTTCACTACCGTTGTACACGTTTGGCGCGCTTTGCGAACAGGGAATGGGGAATACTGCAATCGGCGAAAGCCCGTTAAAGGACGGCTTTCCACTAAAGAATGTCACTGTGTGGGGCTCCGCTGAAGTGACAGTCCACACGACCGTGTCACCAGCATCAATCACTATCATGTGCGGGTAGAAGCCAAACGCCTCGTCTGTTGAGTAACTAGGTAGAGAGCCTCCGATACTCACGTACCAAGTTTTTTCTGTGGGTTGGGCGGACGCTTTCGTGACCACTTGTACGCCTGCAAAAAGCGCGGCCGCTACAAAAAACGCGAGCAAGGCCGTCGCAAACATTTTTTGTCTTTCCATACGCGCGCTTCTTGTGTTTGCTATTTAAAGTTTGGGTTTACAAAATTTTGTAAACCACTTTTAGGACTCGATGAGCCTTGATGTGTTCACAAGCTTTGGCCAAAGAAGCGAAAGCAAAACGAAGAACCCGAAATAAGCCACGCTCATTAAAAGGTTCAAGGACAACGAGGGCGCAAGGTTTCCGCTTGCTGAAAGTAGCGTAAGCGTTGCGACTGGAATAATGAGTAACCCGCTTAGTTGCTGAGACTCTTTAAATCCACGAGAAAACGAGGAGATCCAAGCGACAAAACCCACGTTAGCAAGCGTTATACACGGCACAAGAACAAGAAGCGCGCTCAGCCAAACCAAATCTGGTTTTAAAGACACGCCCACCAAACTTGCAAAATGCGTTGCAAGTGACCAGTAAAAGATCGAAGAAATCCAAGTGACACAAAGAGCGACAGCGCTAGGCGCAAGCGTTTTTCCGATAAAAAGCTCGGTAAGAGAAATGGGTTCTGAAAGAAGTGTTTCAATCGTCTTTCTCTCTTTCTCTCCGGCAAAGCTATCCGAAGCAAGAACTATCACGCTTGTTATCGGCAAAAGCAGAAAAATGGGTAGTGTCACCACAGAAAACATGTACCAGTAAAGCGCCTGTTTTGGGCCCATCGTCAAAAGCGCGTGTTTTAGAACTTGCGGAAGAAACTGCGTCACTTGAGGACTGATCTGGGTTGGGATGTTCGACAAAAGAGTTGCGATAAAAGACGGCACTGTAACAGAAATAAGTAGTGGAAGCGCGACCACGGAAAACACCAAAGCTTTACTCGAAAAGTATTCACGAATGTCTTTTGCGGCTATTGAAAGCGCGCTATTCATCAACCGAAATCTTCCTCCGAGCTCTCCGCCTGCTCAACTCTTACCACACCAAGTTTTTGGGCGACAAGCGTCTCAACAACTTTTGCCGTGTCCTCTTTGTCTTTCACGCAAAACTCAAACTGATGCTGGTCTAAAAGCTTAAAAGGTCTTCCGTTAAGAGCGTGTTTCAGCGTTTCTTCATTGAGTTTGGATAAAACGCTTACCCTCACTCTTTTTTGGAACACGACTTCCTCCAAACTTCCTTTGCGCGATATTCGGCCTGCTGATAGTAGCATGGCGCACTCGCACACTCTTCTTGCAAAATAAGGGTTGTGCGTTCCTATCAAAACAGTAGCGCCCTTTTCCACGCGCTCCTTGATCAAAGAAACAAGAACGCTCACACCGTCTGGATCTAGACCAGATGTCGGTTCGTCCAAAAGCAAAAGAGGGGAATCCGTAAGAAAGGTTCTTGCTATCGCAAGCCTTTGCTTCATACCCTTTGAAAACGTGTGAACTTGTGAGAAAGTGTGGCTTCCAAGATCAAGCTTTTCCAAAAGCTCCTCAGACCTCCTTTTTGCGACTTCGCTGTGTAAACCATTGAGTTTAGCGTGAAACAGCATGTTTTGTAAAGCGTTAAGCCTTTCGTAAACGCCTGGTCTTTCGGGTAAATACGCGATAAGCCTTTTTGCCTCAACTGTTCCAGCTTTTTTCCCAAAAACGCTCACGCTTCCCGAAAACGGTTTTACAATTCCAAGAACACACCTAAGAAGCGTGGTTTTTCCCGCTCCGTTTTTTCCAAGAAGCGCGGTTGAGCTTGCGCCACTTAAAGAAAAGCTAACATCCTTTAAAACAACCCTTTTTCCAAACCTTACTCCCACGTTTTCTAGCTTTAGTGCGTCCACAGTATTTTAAAGTGACGACAAAGCTTTAAATCTATTAACCCATAGCTCTGCAATAATGAACGAGCCTGCGATTTCGGTCGTGGTCACTGCGCACACAAACAAAGATTTTCTTCTTGATGCGGTGAACTCAGCGCTAAACCAAACGCTTCCAAAAGAAGAGTACGAAGTTATCGTCGTAAAAAACTTTCGTGACGAGTTTGTTGACGCAAAGCTTGATGCGCTCGGTGTGACAAATGTTTATTCAAAAGAGCAAGGGATAGGCGCAAAGATGTGTGAAGCGCTTGATTTTATAAGAGCAAAAGTTGTCACATTTTTGGATTACGACGACGAGTACTGCGAAAGAAGGCTAGAAAAGGTAAAGGCGTGGATGCTTGATCAAAACACTGGGTATTACCACAACTCTTACGTATACATAGACGAAAGGGGGGCTGAGCTTTCACGCGCCTCCATAAAAAAGCGTGCAAAAAGAGTGGAAGATTTCCAGAAGCGCTCGCTTTTTAAAGAGCTTTTAAAAGAGGGTGCGTACGCGAATGCGAGTAGCATAGCCGTCTCAAGAAAGCTTTTGGAAGATTCTAAAGAGCTTTTAAAGAGAATAACCGCTGTTCCTGACCTTTTCCTTTTCTTTTTTGCGCTTACAAGCAAACTCGCACTCGTCGTGGACTACGACACACTCACAAAGTACAGACTTCATTTACAAAATTCTTTTTCGTTTACAAGTTTACAACCTTTCGAACAACAGCTCAATCGTTTGCGCGCTAGGTGTAACGGTGTGATCAACGATTTGCTAACAATTTTTGAATTCGTAAAGCGCACGCCTTATGAACACGAGCTCACAAAAAGATTGATTTACTGGAGACTTAAAGCGAAAATCTTTTCAGGTCATGGAAAGCTTGGCACTGGTGAGCTTTTTCGCTACGTTTTTTCAGAAATGGACTCAAACCTACCCAGGCGTGCAAAAGACTGCGCGCTTTGTTTTCTTCCTTCGCCACTAAGAATGGCGTACCTTAAGTTTTCGTTCAACCGAAAAAAGGGCGTAGCTTTTCAAGCTGCTCCGCGAGGTCTTTATAGTCTCGATAGCACGGATGAAGCACTATGATCGTGTTACCATTGGCCAAGCGAGCTAGCTTCTCGACACGCCCATAAAGCGCAAAACAGTGGAGTTTGTCCTGTGTCACTCCTCTTCTTTTTAAGTAACCCGCTAAACTCTCTGATAAAACATTTCGAGCTTGTTCCTCGCTATCATCCGCCCTAAAAGGTGTGTAGAGCGCAAGTTTCACGTTTTGTGTGTTCAACGGTTTTGGAGAAAGTAGCGCGTAAAAAGTGAACCCAAAGGTTTTACACATTTCAAGCGCTCTTTTTGTGTTCATTTCGCCCTCTGCGCCGATTTTCGTGCGCTCAAAAAAGCGTGACGCTTTTTTTGCGAATGGGATCACACAACGAAACTTACCGCTACATCCATAAGCTGGGTGTCCCACAACGATGTTCAAACCGAAGTGTTTGTAACAATCAAGAAGCTCGAAAAGCACAAGCGAATCATCTAAAGCTCGTGGGTGGCTTGCTTGTAAGGTTTCACTGAGTTTGTAACCGCTTTCCAATAGCTTTGTCAACTCCTCCTTTGTAAGCCTGTGTTTTGCGCTTTCTGCATCAAAGTTCACGCGCACTTTTCCAAGAACGCACTCAACCAAATCGAGCGCGCGAACGCTTTTTTCGATGTTACTACCACCAAAAAGTTCGCTACGCTTAAACGAAAGCTCAATGTTTAGGAAGTCTTACACCCATTTTAACCACTTTATTTAAAAAAAAGCACAAAAATAAGCGTCTCGGTTTTAAGGGATTACGAAGAAGCGCTTCGATTATGACACCTTAAATCGTTGTGCTGTAGCACAAAAAGCTCAGGGGGAAGTCGCTAGTGGTTTAAAGAGTGTAGAAACATACCTTGTAACAGGAAAGCCTAGTAGTCCAACACGTGGTTTTGAAAGTTCGAACAACAGCTTGCGGCGCCAAAACATTGGTTTGTGAGAATAGTTCACCCAAACACCTTATAGAAGGAACACAAGTTTTATTGGTGATGCCAAAACCAAGCTGACTTCGTAGAGGCAATCGCATGGTTCCATCGCCAACGCAATCGTAATAAACGCTCACAAAACTTCGGCCCGAATTGTTTAACGAAAAACCTGCGTTGAGTAGACCACTTGAGCTCAAACTTTCACAATTTCTAAGGAATTTGAATGCGTGACAGCGACCACGCTTTGTCACAAATCAAAAACTGTGGTGCTCATCGTGCTAGTGCTTACGTAACATCACCAATTAAAAGAGTTGATTGAAGCGTGAAATTGCGGCGTACGATTGTTTAGTAGACAACTTTATACCCGCGTTGCACAAGCCTTTTCTGAGTGTTGTTGATAGCGGTTGAAAGGAGCCCCCTATACAAATAGAGGTCATGATATCTATCTTCGATAGCGTGATAGATGTATTCTTTAAGCAACACAAGTCGTGTGAGCCCAAGCGCTTCTAGTGTTCTTATCGAAGGAATATTACCCGCATACACATAGGCGTGAACGTACTTCACAGGTCTGTTAAGCCTACTAAATAGCGAGAAAAGAAGCGCGTAGGATAAGCCTAATCCTCTGTAATCTTTTCGTACCGCGTAGTACACTTCAGCTTCGTGAGGCTGAGCGCTTCCAAAGTTTGGACCTATGTGCGCACCCGCAAACCCAACGAGAAAGCCACCACAAAAGGCCAGCTCTAAAAATGATGGAAATTTGTTCCACGTCTTAGAGCGCTCTTTTAGTTCTTGCTTTGGAGGTACACTTCCGATATAATTAACCATTATATACGACTCCCTTTCTTTCGAAAGGTCAACCAACAAGTCGTAGAATCCGTCAAAATCGCGATCGGCATCTGCCGGCCTTAAATCAAACTCTTTTGATCCAACTAGCTTCATTAAACGCACAGTTAGAACGAGAATGATTTAAGTGTTAAGCAAATCATCGTTTCCCTACTGCCTAGAATGTGTAGTTTATAACCCGAGTGTTTTGGGCTTTTTAGCATAAGACACCTAGGGGTAAAGATGCCAAAAATGCCAGAAAAGAAAAGCCTTATTAGAAAGCGCAGATTAACACACTTTGAAAAAATTTTTGATTTCCATTTTACTTCATGATCGTAAATCGATCAGGATAAAACAAACATTTTCTCCTTTTAAAAAGGATAAAAATACTTACAACCTCATTTTAGAAAAACTCACCACAAAAGACGCAGAGTGATCGAATACGAATCTAATTAACGTGTTAACGCAAAAAGGATTTCTGGCAATAAACCCCTAGGTGTAAACGCATAAAAAGATGCTCGCAGAGAGTGGAGCTATGTGCGCAAATATTGAGATTGACGCATGCGTTATTCCTGTGCATGTGACGTAGTGTTTTATAGAACTTCGTTTTATGCCAGGCTTTAATATCTAGAATTGGGGATACGTTTTAATAGCTAGAGAAGAGTACTGATTTTTTTGGCGCTATGTAGTGTACCACAAGCTTTTTCACAGCCGAGTCAGGTTTATTGGTTCACAAATGTTGAGCGTGAATATTTTTAGCTGTCAACAATTTCGGTAAGATTTACACTTGGTTTAGGCTTTTGGTTGTACTTGAGCCAAATTGCTAAAATCCAAGCTTTTTGAATAAGTGATGACAGCGTGTCTTGGGAAATGTGGTTCGTAAGGTGTGACTTCTAAGTGTGTGAACACATCGCCAGTAGAACAAGCTCTAGGATTTGAAGTAGCCTTTTACGTGCACAACCCTAAGAGGTGGAAGCTTAAACGGGAGTTAATTGCGAATCTCTCAGCCCCACATTTCCACTAAAATGTAGATTATTGAGTTAAATCGTAAAAGGCGTATCGGTCCTCTGCCACCACATGAAGTGTTGAGCTCTTAGATAGGGATATAGTTTAAAAGGGCCTCTTTTGTAAATATCAGCGGTTTAAGAAGGTCTTTCATTTCTCAACCCACAATCGTTCATAGTATAGGGTTTATTAAAATGTGTAAACCAAATATATATATAGTAGGACGCTTTTCCAAGTCTGGTGTTTTAGACATGACCGTGTACCGGGTTATCAACTTTGATCTTAGGGCCGAAAGCGGTGACAAGTACCTCGAATGGCTTAAGTCCGAGGAAGCCAAGAGAATATATAGACAGATAGAAGAGGAAACTGGCGCAAGATATGTTGGAACATATATACAAGATGCTGGGGGTGTACCCTTCGATTTTGAGGAGTGGTGGGAGTTCCCGGATTACGCAGCGCTCGAAAGATTTAGGAGAACCTCCTCGAAGGCCGTGGCTGAGCTAATGCAGAAAATATACCCATTGGTCAATGTGCAAGCCGGGAAGGCTAGGCTTCTTCGGCCGGTAGGCGAGCTCAAAGAATACTGGCCTGAGGCTAACCAATGAGATCGTGTGCAAGGGTTTTACCCTGTTCGGCGCGACACAACCACTCACCAACCTTTTTTCTTTAACCCACTCATAGGGTGTGTTTGTCAGAGTTTTTTATTAAACCAAGTGTTGTTGACGGTCGTTTAGAATAAGCGATTTGCGCTGAATCATATTCTTCGCTTTGCGATCTGAGTTACCTGTAACGAGTGTACCACTACCTGGCTTATTCAGATTTTATCGAGCTGTTAATGTAGCTTTACATTTCCTTAGGGGTTTACTAATTTAAAGGATTGGTTCTTCGCGAATATTTTCAGAAATTGGTTTTTAATTTCTAACTACTCTCTCTTGGCACAAGCCCATTTGAAGTTGTTAGCATGAAGAATCTTTAGTCGTAAGTAAAGAAAACGAATCAAGCTTACTGTGGCGACTTATAGGCTTTGAGCCAACATCCCCCCACGCCTGATATTAATACGACTCAACGCGACGTTTGATTGTTAACTGTGCTTAATCAGATCACAGCTTTTCACGCCCATAGTAGTTAAGTAAAACCCCGCTCAGACATAGAATAAATCATAACTCTGGATTGCGCTTATGACATTGGGTGGCCAATATATAGCGGAGTCTGAAATTTAATTCTTGGATATATCATGGTGTATTGCTAAGGCGATCCTCAGTTAAGTGCGCCACCGCTTTTCGGTGTCATCACGGTTTTTGATTTTTTTGGGTGTAGAACCCATTAAGGATTCACTTTAAAAATTTAAACTTCGAGCTCGAGCTAGTAGCGGCTTTTTAACGCTTTTGGGCAATTAGAACTCGATCTTCTTCGAAGCGCTTTTTAAAATTGATCTCGAACTCGTCGAAAAATTGATGAAAAGGTCAATGGAGCAAAACCTCAAACTCGAAGCGTAGCCATGTGAACAATCGTCTCGGTTGATGTGTGTTGTGACATAGTGTACGTTCGGGTGGCATTTAACGCGTAGAACAATCTGATTGGGGTCTCACCACACAATTAGGTTTGTTCGAAAGGAAGAAAGAGGCGATTCCATAGTAAACTCGTGGTCTTTACGGATAAAGATCTGCGATACCGCGATTTTGTGATTTCGGGCTTACGCGCTTTGGATCTAGTTCGGTTGAGCCTTTAATGCATAAGGAACAATGATGTTCTTTAACAGAGAAAAACACTCTTACTAGATTTCTAAAACTATTCACACACTGGTACACCGAGTGTAAAACGCATATCCACACACGTGTTTCGTCTTAAAGCTCAGGAAGTGTGTGAGTGGGAAAAGAAGGTCGAGCACAACACCCTCAAGTCCTATCTGCACACGTGAATATTCACTCATCGAAGTGGACTAGTTGTGAGGTGCGGTAGTACATCTTTGTTTGGGGTTGTGATTGACGCGCAGATGAGAAAACCAATATGGTTTGCTGTCTCACTCATGCGTTATCCGCACACCGTCTTTCTTAAAAAAGCTTTGATCAATTGAGTTTTTGACGTGTAACTGTAAAAAGCCTTAAACTGCTAAATCGTTATGCAACTGCGTTCTATATGCCATCAAATTCGTAATACCTAATGGGTTTGCCTTTATTAGCGATATCGAGCGTGTCACAGGGTAAGCTTATCACGTGTGTAAAAAGCTTAGGGGTTAAAACATTGCATAAACAATTTAACTTTACTAAATTTTTCTCAAATAGCCACGCAAGATTTTCAAACAATTTTTCCAATTACAAGTTCGATCTGGTTTTCTTCGCTTAGCCTTTCTAATGATCTTGCTACTTCTTTTGGTGCGGTCAAAACAATAAGATACTTTCTTGGCTCAGACGTAAGCATTCCACGCACAAGCTCGACTTTCTTAAGAAGCTTATCAACTTCCTCAGCGCTTTGCGCATAAGCTGTCACCTCGCCCACTATTGCTGGGTTATCACAAAATATGTCTATTTCCTCAGAGTCAATTTTGTACTTTGTCAAATATCTGTTTTTGGGAAGAACGCCTTGTGCCTTTAAATAGTTTTCAAGGAACTTTCTTGAGAACTCTTCAAATGTGATACCCGCAAACTTTGATAGCTCTCCAAAACCCGCAAGCATTGCTCCGTGTAGCGATTGAATTCGCGTTTCGAGTCTTCTGTAACCCCTCCTTAAATCGGTAAGTTCTTGAAGCATCTTGTTAAAGTCCTCTCTTAGCCTTTTTTGCTCTTCAGATAGCTTTGTAAAATCAGCTCTGAGCTCCACAAAGTCCTCTCTTAGCCTTTTTTGCTCTTCAGCTAACTTCTTTTGCTCTTCAGCTAACTTCTTTTGCTCTTCAGATAGCTTGTTAAAGTCCTCTCTTAGCCTTTTTTGCTCTTCAGCTAACTTCTTTTGCTCTTCAGATAGCTTTGTAAAATCAGCTCTGAGCTCCACAAAGTCCTCTCTTAGCCTTTTTTGCTCTTCAGATAGCTTGTTAAAGTCCTCTCTCAAAAGCTTAATTTCTCGGTTAAAATCTTCTCTGAGCTTTTTTTGTTCTTCAAGCAGTCTATTAAAATCACTTCTTAAAGCTCTTTGCTCAAGTAAAACCTCGTTTAATAATATATTTTCCACAGTTTTTCTGAATCTCTGAGCTAGCTCTGGTGATCGCTCTAGCTCCTCCAAAAGCTTTTCCGTGTACGACAATCCAATTAATTATGTTCACGTGTTCTAATAAACTTGTTTATAAGCCTTTAAGCAACACCAAAGGGCACAAATGTGGAAAGTCTCAAAATTGAATTGAGAATTATTTGCTTCATACAAAAATGTTAATCCAAAGTTTGAAACATGGTTTGAAGCAAAGGTTCATAAAACTGGAAAATGATGGTGTCCGGATAAGCCCAAGGCGTGTCACCTCCACTCCGTGTACCACGCAACGAACACCTCCAAGAAGTGCACGAGCGGCATAAACAGTGTTTTCTTTGGGTGTTGTTGTAGAAAACCCTTGTTCTAGAGGCGCCCAAAGGCTCAACAGAGCAACCCAATTGGTGAACTTAAACTCTGCTCACAGCCTCACGCTACCATGGTCCCCGATCCGTGAACAGGGTCAAACACGCAGCTCTTTCTCAGCCTACTGAGCGCTTTCGCCGTGGTGCTTGTGAGTGAAACACCGAACGAGATGGGTTGTGCAAGCGTCAACAGCAACCCACACGTACAGCGGTTGGCCCCCTACACTTCACCACAGTCAACAGCGATGATGCTCACGTGGCTTTGGGTTGAAAGCTCAGCTTCTCCTCCGAGAACCTTTCTCGTCCACTCCTCTACACTCGACTTCGAGACTCTGAGATCCAAAGATAGATGTTTTTCTGATAAAGGCGTTG
>Ga0081529_123028_pt1 | contig 26541 bp, 29 predicted proteins | sample EchGeymetagenome_FD_71012 | JGI IMG/M metagenome (GOLD analysis project Ga0081529, IMG submission 71012) | Ferrous microbial mat and aquatic microbial communities from Echinus Geyser, Yellowstone National Park, USA - transect B T=78-80 C v2... ...
GACTTAACGGCCAAGGCAATAGCGATAAATGGGTACGTATATATAGGATCAATCAATCTGGACTCCACGTCGCTGAGCGGCAATAGGGAGATCGGCATCATAATTCATAATCCCGCCTTGGCGAGGAGGGTTGCCCTAATCATTGCGGCATGGTATGAGGATGCGAGTGCTCCACGGCGCCCCAATTACTTACTGCTCGCCGCCATCCTAGTTATAATTATTGCCCTAGCTGCGTGGGGACTCATGCGGAAACGGAAAGATTAAAAGCTCACTTTCCTGTGTCTCTGCATGATTGAGTTAATCTTGTTGGGGTTGATTTATCCCCTCATGATACTTGTGGCTGCGTATTTCCTCTATGGGGGGAAATTATGGAGGGGTCGCGGGGGTTGGGTCTTCGTTGGCGTTGGCTACATGTTATTGGCAATACTGGTGCAAATACCCATACAGGAGATACCAACTATTATTACAATTATTCGCTCGGGCATAATTGGAATAATGGAGGCAGAGAGGAGCGGGGGATTAATCATAGCGATATATGCCGGCTCAGTGGCTGGGTTAAGCCAGGAAATAGCTAAGTTCTTCGCCGTGAAAGATAGGGAACCCACTGCCTCTCTCTGGGTGGGGTACGGCTTCGCCATTATAGATGTGGCCACCATAATAGCATCAATCCTGGCCACGCTAGTAACTGCGCCGGGGGCGCCTCTCCAATTGATTTCCTTGATTGGCCTACTCCTTAATCCAATGGTATCAATGATCTTTCACCCTGGAACAGCCATGTTCCTGAGGTACTCACAGGGACTTGGGACCAGCATAAGGGGACTAATCATGGCCATACTTGCCCATGCATATATTGACTCGTACGCGGCGGCACTGAACTACTTGGCAGCATTCAGCGTGGTTTCGCAGAGTTACCTATATGGACTCACCACAGTAATGTGGTCAACGGCATTATCGATATCCATTATTTTCCTAATCATTGGCAATAGGGGTGTAAGGGGGATTGGTTCAGGGCATTGATTGGGGGTTTGGGCGTTGCGCAATATTTATATTTGCGTTACCATTAATTGGACACGCAATTAAGAAGGAATTACGCCCCCTCCACCCATCAAAACAATCCCAAGGCATCGCGGGCAAAACAGTTAGGGTTCCTATTGGGATAATTGCCTCGAGGCATATTCTCTATAGGTAACTATTATCGTGAATACATCTATTATTGCTATGCCGTAGGCCTCTAGGGTTGCTGCGGATGGCCACTTAATGAGGATTGCTGGGATTGGGGAAGCGAGACCCATTAGGAGCTCTATCCAGCCCTCCTTATTGCCGGACATGGCTGAACCCAAGCCCCAGGTTATTATTGCTAGGTCGAATTGCGCGAAGAACCATGTTGATACGAATACGTGGGGGTAAGTGCCTTCATGGAATACGCCAATCATTGCGAGGAAGAGCGCCGCTATTGATATGAATGATGCACCCACGGTCTCCAGTTTATTTCTGGAGTATTGGATTAAGTGAATGGAGAAGATGAGCACTAATGCCGCCGTTAGTATTAGTCCATAATTATATATCCATGGGTATCGAGCGGATGGACCCCCGAGATCGCTGAATGCATTCCTGGTGAATATGAACCATGGATTAATCCATATGCTTATGAGTATAACTGCCCAGGCAACTATGGCCGCAATTATGCCCGTTAATGCCATTAATGAACGTGAACCCATGCATCACTGATTTATTGGATTTTTAAAAATTAAGCGACTCATTATGAGGCGTAGAGTTAATGGGGGGCATGGCTATATTTGTGTTTATGTCTTGGCGGGCGCTTCTCCCGATGTTATCGCTATGCTAACTCCCTTTCCCGTCTCTATTCCCTTCATGTACCACGCTATGGCTGCCAGCAGCCCCATTGTCCACACGCCAGAGTTTAATGCCAGGAATTGAGTTAATGGGGCATTCACTGCCCAGAGCGTTTCAGGTATGAGGGAGCCTATGGATATTAGCCTGATCAAGCCAATGAATGTCCCCCTCCTATTGGTGGGCCATAGTTCTCCCTTGAATGTGTCCATGGTTAGGTACTGGATTCCAATGAATATGTTCAACACGAAGTCCAGAATCATGAATGCGGAGAAGCTGCTCGTTATGATCCCGATCAGCGCTATTATTATGTAGGTGGTTATCGCTGAGCCGCCCGTGGAAACGAGGAGTATGATTTTCCTGCTTATCCTGTCCGCGAATGGAGCCACCAATAAGCCGCCTATGAATTCCGCCGCTGAGGTAACAAGTATTATTAATGCCGTCTGCGCGCTATAGTATATGGGGCCTAACTCGTAGGCTAATAGTCCAAAGCCCAGATCATTAGCGGTCATCAATGCGGTCGCTACCAGGAAGCGGAACCAGAGGGGCGGATTCATGCTTGCATTGACTTGCTCCTCTATTTTCGGCAAATTACTTGGATCCAGACTCACGCCGTAATACTTCCTGACCTCCTCAATGGCTTTATCAATCATTCCCCGCTTCTCCAGCCACCTAATGGATTCCGGCATCTTCATTCTGCTAATGACCAAGACGAAAAGTATGAGTATGCCTATGACCCCTATGGCGAGCCTCTGGTAATAGGGGCCAATTAATTGAGTGTTTAGGCTAATTATGGATACCAGCATTAGCCCCACATTAATGAAGTTGATTAGGAAGAAGGCGGCTTTACTCCTGTGGCGCCGCGGCATGACCTCATGCATATCGGTTAATATGACATTCATTTCTCCCCCGGCCGCCGCCAGTAGAATGGCTAGGGAAACTAGGAGCGATAAGTAGCTTGGCATAAGCATTGTTGCCGAAATGAATATCAATATGCCGACCGCGTACATGCTCATGGTTAATAGGAAGAGCCTCTTCCTGCCGAACTTATCCGAGAGGGGCCCAACTATTATTAACCCAACTATTAGCCAAAGAAATGGCCAAATCAATGTCAATGCAGTTAATTGGCTGGGCAGCGTGAACCAAGTCGTGGCTATTGGAGCTATTCCAACCAGGTAGGCCTCGAAGAGGAGTCCCATTGAGAAGGCGATGAAGGACCAAGTATGAGCGGATGACCACTTCAAGTCCTCCACCGCCCTGAACACGGAGATCCTATATGATTGATCCATATGAAATTAAACAAAGTAAAATATTAATAAGCATTAAGTATCATTAAAATAATGCAAACTACAAGAACTATAATTACACAACCAAATAAATCGTTACTTCACTGACCCCTCCCCGGCCCTAAAGGGCGAGGTTTGCCGTTTAATTTACAGGATTTATAGGTTCCAAAATGGCTCTGTTTTCCTCAGCTTTTAGCCTTATTTTTCTGGCCTTAATTTTTCTATTCCTTAGGCAATAATAATTCTGTCTCTTTCATCCATGGTAAGTGTAACTTCTATGGTCTCAACACAATCTTATAATTAAGCCCTTAGGTTTCATGGGTAAAATTCATTCCTCAATTATTGGCATTTATGGGTTTTTAATTGTCTCTCCTTCTTCAGACAATTTAGATCAATTTCTCAGAGGTAAAGCAGGATAATGAGTATGAACGATAACTCCACAGCCTCATAGAGCCCATACATCCTTAGCCTGGTTCTAGATGAGTGCTTGCCCAAGTATCCCTTGATGTATGCGTAAGCCCCGGCCCAGTGAATCAGTGCGAAGACAATTAATAAGGCGGTGATGGGTGAACCATATAGGACCAGCAGCACAATGAAGTAGAATAATGACTCATATATCGAAATGATTACTCCGATGCGCCTAGGCACGGCTAGTCCCCTGAACCCCAAATATGAGCCGAAGACGTGGATCAGGACCATTAATCCAGCAAGCATGTAAAGGGGCATCAGCAACATATAGAGACTTGGGGACAAGCCGATTAATTGCTTGCCGTAGTTACCGATAACATGCAAACCAATGAATGCGGTTCCTTAGGCTCCTCAGCACTACAGGTAAATATTGAGGAGCCCTCATTTGCCGCGGCTTATCCAGTAGCCCCTCATTAATTGAACGAATATATTCATTGAACTACCCGCTGCCTCCGCCATTAAGTGAACAATTGCCTCCGCATAAATCACGGATAATAAGTTGGCCATTCTCTCCAATGCATTAGCCGTGTCCAGCCTTAACTGGAGGCCGCTCCTAGTGGCGGAGCTCAGGAGAGTCACCAATAATTGAGTGGGCAAGGCAATTATTGTCGCCACGCCAACCGTTTGTCCCTACGCTCTCATTTCGCTCATTTTATATTCATTCACGATTGAGCGTAGGGACTTGGACCTCAGCCACCTACCAAGCCCTATGATAGGCGGGTCATGGGTCCCCGTCGAGCCCAACGGCACGAGGCTCCCACCTCCAGCCCTTTTCCTCAAATTATACAGCGAAACCACGTCCCTATGCCAGAGCTCACCGCCCACGGGGCACCTACCAACCCTCGGAGCATTGCCCCCATCGGGTCGATAGTTGATCATAGCCCCATGGATGGGGCACTTGCTCGACGTAAAGGCAGGATTAACCAAAATCACTGGAACACCATACTCCCCAGCCTTTTCTATTATAGTCCTCTTCATCGAGGCAAAGGCTGCGCGGTAAATCCTCAACCTAAGCTGTGGATCTCTGATGTTTCTAACCATGTGCTCCGGAGCCCTCTTCGGCAAGTTCTCCAGAACTACGGCGCTCCCAGTCTCAAGGGCCTCCTTAACAATAAGCTTAGCCAACTTCCTCCTAACATCAAGCTTCTTGTTCCCCTCCCTCAACCTCCTCAACTTCCTCCTCACATCCCTATCCCTAGTGGATTTGCCTCTCATAATCCCCTCCCTCCTATACTCATAACCCAGGGTAATCCTCTTAGTATTGGTCTCCAAAAGGACTGGCGTATTTCCAATTAAAACTGACACCGAGTCCTCGTTTAGGTCAACTGGGATTAAGCCCTCAGGCTCGTAGGGCTTTGGTTCATCCCTCTTGAAAATGATGTAGAGCTCAACGACGTTGCCCTTCAACAGCCCAAACCTAGCCTCGCTCGCCATCCTCCAACCATCATTATAATGCCTCCAGAAGATCTTGGGAAACATGGGGGAGAGCCTTACCCTACCCCTCTTTGTGGAGATTTCAACCCAACTGAGGCTGAACCTCCACAAGTGATCATCGAGATGGACGGTAATCCTCCTAATCTCAGGCTTATCAGTGTAATTCCTCCCCATCCTCCTCAACTTTTGAAAGCTCTTCAGTCTCTCGCTTGCATCCTCACATGCGGTATAAATGTAGTGGGACGGTAAGTCCTTATGCTTCTCCCTCTCAGCCCCGTAAATCCCGGCCTTAACCCTAATAAAGGATTTAGCTCCGCTCTCAAACCCATAATTCACAGCATTCTCCAGTATTGCCTTGTACTCCTCCTCAACCTCCTTGAGTGCAGAGTACGTGTTGTAATCGGCCTTAACCCTTAATCTTACTACCCTATCCATTTAGCTCGCCCATCAGCTTTTTTACGCCCTGAACTAGGAGTGTCTTTTTGTGGCTCCTAATCCCATAGATTTTTCCAGTGAACGAGGTTATTATGGAAATCAAGTCCTCCACGAGTTCTTGTGTGGCATCCTTGGGTTCTTCTCCGAGAATCGCCTCAATCCTTACACCCATGGTTGAGAAGAATTCTTCAAGGTATTCAAAACCGAATCGCGTCAACCTATCCTTATGGGTTATTAATATGACGTCAATGTTCCTTTCCTCAACTAGTTTGAAGAGTTTTAGTAGTCCCTTTCTTTGTGTGTTCAATCCGCTGGCGACATCTTTTATCACATCAACTACCTTGTAGCCCTTCGCCGTTGCGTATGAGGTTAGGTAGTTTATTTGCCTCTCCAGATCCTCTTGGTCCGCCGAGGAGACCCTTGCGTAAATTACCGCCCTTACTTCTCCCCTCCTCTCCAGGTACTTCTTTACCTCGCTGTAGGGTATCCTATACTTCCCGCCCTCAGTCATTACTGCCCTCATTTTTCCCTCCCTGATCCATCGTAGGAGCGTTGAGTATGAAATGCTGAGCAACTGGCAAGTCTCCTTAGGCCTCAGTAACCTCTCCACGAAATTAATTGATTATAGAAGAATATAAAAAGATTTCCATTAACATGAAAAAGGATTCTCCCCACGAGAAACAAGCATTAAAGCAGTCATTGTCCTCCTCTGCCAATACGAGTCATTGCGTGGGGAAGACAATATGTCCCGTAATTCCCCGCTAATTACGCTGAAACACTCATTCCCCGAGAAGAATTCGCTTACCCCGGCGGACCTACCATTTACGCAGTAAGCATCGGCAGCGTCATCAATCAATGCGGTGAGCCGTGGAGCTAACCTGCTTAATTCATCATCGTAATCCGACCCCCATCTAGATCCAACATGCAGCTGCGCATTTATGTGACGCATGAAGGGAGCAATATCGCCCCGCAACATGCCCTCAATATAGGAATCACTCATTAACTGTGATTGGGTGGGCAATTAATATAGTCTCCACCCAGCACCAATTAGACTGGGTAACAGTTATGGTGGACCGGGTGGGATTTGAACCCACGATCTCCCGCGTGCAAGGCGGATATCCTTCCAGGCTAGACTACCGGCCCTCATTCATGGCCCTTGCCCCATCCTTTTAATGCTTTTCGGCATTGCTGCCCACCCCCACTCTCGAGAGCATGGGCTTCACCCTGGAAACCACTCTCTCCGCCTCCTCCGGGGTCAATTCATGCTTGTTCCATCTATAGTTACCATAAAATGGAATCACATGGAAATGAATGTGAAAAACCACTTGGCCGGCATCCGCCCCATTATTCTGAAGCACCCTTACTCCAGTTGCGCCCAGTGATTCCTTCACGGCCAGAGCCACCTTCTTGGTTGCCTTAATTACTTTGCAGAGCAAGTCATCCGGCAACTCATAGATATTCTCATGATGCCTCCTCGGCATTACCAGTATATGCCCCTCGGCGGCCGGGTACTTATCCAGGATAGCCACGACATCCTCATCCTCATAAACCACGTACCCAGGCGCCCTCCCATTAATTATATCGCAGAAAACGCAACTCATCAAAGGGGAACCTAGAGAAGCCGTTTAAAAATTCACTCTTCCCCCATTAATTACGGCGGGCAATGTGAAGCCTAGGTTCATGCCTAACCATGCTCCTCGCGATAATTAATTGATGACAAGTAATACGCGCCCATCACTATTGCGCCGCCCTCCCTTGCTGCCTCAATTATTCGACTCCCCCCCCCCCCCCCGCATTCATATATCAGTATAGCGTGTCCAATCTTGGATCGCGTGTCCGCGTATGCATATGATAATAATAGTTCCGCTCCGGTTTTCTCGCTTATCTTGGTTAGTACCCTGCCTAATTCCCCGGGCCTATCCATTAATGTTATGTCTAGTATACATACGCCTCTTTGGGCGGATAGCATTAATTCATATACCCTCGTGAACATGTCCTGGGCCTGGCTGAGGACGCCGGCGATATCGCCCATTTTCATTAATATTCAATAACCCATTAATAAACGTTTCCAGGCAGTTCCTTATCGCCGACGGAGGCAAGCGATCCCTCCCCATTCTCATCGATGATGGTTAATCCCAATAGGGCAGCGAATTCCTTTAATTCCTTCCCATTATCGCCGTAAAGCACCACTCTATGCCACCCGCTCCGCCTCCTCCAGCTCCCAACTACTTTCTCCACATTACCCTTGGCAACTAACTTGGTTGAGCAGGCCTCGGCCCTATACTCATTCATGGATGCGTGGGACACATGGATATATAATTGCCTCTCCTCAGGATTGAAGCCGACCACCGTTACTTTCTCATTAGTGGGCAACTTAACGTGAATCGAGGCATGCTTGGAACCGAGGTGAGCCGTGGTTATGATGTAGCTGGTCTCCGGTTTATCGCCGCCATGCGGATTAGTTGGTGCATAGCAATGATGATAGATGAATTCCCCCGTCTCCGAATCCATGCCCACATTAACCACGAACCCATTTCTCCCCAGTAGGTACTTCCCGATCAGTATGGGAACCATTGAGTACGCATCGGCCTCACATATCGGGATTATTCCATCATACCAGAGCTGCATGTAGCCGAGGCAGGGCCAAGCCCGCAATAGGCCCGTGTTGTAGAGAACTATGCAGTCCACGGCCACGGCATTAACCCCCATCTCTCGGGCGGCCTCTCTCATAGCTAGGTACAGCTTAGCGGAGTTAATCACTTCTTAAGTCAGGTTCCTTAATGGATTCAGCGCCCCTCAACCACTTATCGGCCACGATTCTTGCTTCATCCTCATTAACGCGGTTAAAGTACTTCAAGCGGAACTCCTCGGCATCAATTATTATGGGCATTACTCCAGTTATTGCATTAATGCTTCTAAACACGGAGTAAAGATCCGTGCTGAGGGGGAATTGCCAAGTCACGTGGGACTTAGTGCTGGGAGAGACTATGAAGAGTACCTTACTATTCCTCAATTTATCCAGGGCCAAGAGATGCTTAACTCTACTGATTGCTTCCCTCCCCGCTGGGTTCCTCGTGAATACCGTGATCACGCGACGACCAGGATGGAGAGAACCAAGAAGCGCCTCCCCAGCGCCGCTATATGCCTCGCCTATAACCACGACGGGCTTACCGCTCATCAATATGGGATCCAGCAATCCAACTATTGAATTAAGCACCACAACGAGGTACCCAACGGCCCCCTCCTCGCTCTTCAGGAACTCCTCGGCATCGCTCATATCACGTACGTGGTGAATCGGGAACTGACCTCCTCCCCACCTTTAGGGTGGGGGTTCCCCGAGGTCTTGGGGGTTACGCCCCATTATGGGCGCTACTCGGTCTCCGCGTCGCGGATCCTCCTCCCGGTATTGCGGGAGAAGTCGGCTCCCGCCCCCCATTCTCAAGAAATTGACCGGAAGAGGACATTAGAGGGAAATAGTCCTCCTTTTTAAGCTTTACCCCGCCCCTGGAAGGAGCGAGGTTTGTCATTCATTTTATCAACGCCTGGAAACTCCTCCCTCAGCCCCTTCACCACCTTCTCCTCAACATCGTTCAAGTAATTAATTGAGTGGGGTGGAGCCCCGAGATCCCCGATTAATGGATCAATGAACGCCACCGGTATCCTAGCCATACTAATAACTAATTCATCATGATTTTAACGATTTCCAATCCATTACCGCCAATTCCCTCAGCACCTTCCTCGGAGAACTCAAGTCTCATCCCGCTCAAATTAGACTAATTAAAGTATAGGGAATATCACTTACGTGACCTGACATCCATAAACGTGGCCCATGCCTTAATGAGAGGCATGAGTTGAGGAACACGTGAATACCCGAGGAAGGATGCTAACCGTAAAGGTCTACTGGAAACCTACTGGCCTCCTCCCGCCATTTGGCGAGGGTTCCCAGAGGTCTTGAGGGTTACGCCCCCATTCATGGGTGCTACTCCTTCCCTTGGTATTGTGGGTAGTCGACCCCCGCCCCCTAGAGATTGATCAGGGAAGCTAACTAATCCCCTCAACACTAGGGCATGAAATACCTAGGCCTTAAAAGGCGAGGTTTGTAGTTCTTATCGCATAAGGGCGAGTAGTTTACGGTTGTCTATGTCTATAATTGATGAAAGGTTTATTAGGCGCAGTGTTATAATTATGTCATGAGCGATATAGTGAGGTCCCTGGAGAACGCCGAGAAGGTTTTTCACAGGGTTTATCAATTAGCGATATCGACGGGAGGCATTTACGTGCTTGATGTGGCGCTGAGCCGCGAGATAGGGGCGTTAGCCAGGGTTCTTCAGGCGGTGTCCACAGCAAATGGGGAAGTGCCGCTCCTCGTTCATGCCTATACTAATCCAGGGGAAGTAACTGGCCGCGCGCTCCTCATTTATCCAGCCAATAAGGGTAGGCTGGGGGATATAGTTAATGCCGCTAAGAATGCCGGAGCAATCATAATGAGCGCTAATTATATTAGGGCCGAGAAGCTTTCATCCTAGTTGCCCCCTTAAATTCATTAACAGTTAAGCGTGGGAATATTGGGGCTGCCTCTTCTCCTTCTCCATCATGTTTACGGAATACCTTAAATTAGTGGGGGAGGGGCTCTAGTAATGCCGGTAAGTAATGACGTGATAATTGGCATTATTTCCCAGCAATTGAATATATCTATCCAGATAGTGAACGGCATAATAGTTTGGAGCCAATACTTGGGCAGCGACCTCATCCAGAGGGAGAGAGGGGCAATGGCACCCTACATGAATATGTTCACCTACATGTTCAACTCCTACCTAAAGGTATTGATGACAATAATTGATTCGCTCACAGTCCTTTTAACTCAGTACTCGCGTGCTGGGTCCCCCATTATTTCTCCATCAATAATAGACTCACTTAATGAATTAAGGAAGCTGGTGAATGAGGCGCAAAGCGATTTCGAGCGGCACGATATAAATAACTCAATTACAAAGCTGAAGAAAGCATTAACCCATCTCCAAAACATAAACCAACTAATCTCATCCCTGCACTAAGGGGCCCGGATTAATCGAGCTATTTCTAGGCTATTAAGTTCAGCAGTGCAATTTAATTGATTAAGTAATCAAGGCTAGATACTTCCCCCCACTAAGACACGCTTAATGTATCATTTTCTATTGGGGAATCGGTCTCGCCGGCTTTGAATCAATGGAGTTGGAATTAGGGGTTGCGGGATTTCATTGATGGGATTGTTTAGCAATATTTATATATCCGTTACCATTAATTGGACACGCAATAAAAGAGAAACCATAACCATACATAGGCATAAACCCAAAATATAAGTGCTTGGCTCCTCCATTTCAATTATGTATGGTGGGTTATTGAGTGGATTGGTGTGAGCTGGGACCACTGCGCACAAGGAATGGCACCCGATAATCTGAAAGTTTCATACATAACAGGGACAATCGGTTGGCTCCCTATTTCCATTAGTCATTATTTAGTGATGAAATGATTAGGGGATGGATGCCATGGGGAGTATTGCTGGGTCGGTTAAAGGCTTCTCCTCGTCCCTGGAAGGGAGGCGAGACTTCGTCGTTCTTTTATCAAAAAATAAATCGGCGTTTCTTCAATTTTAATGCTTTTAAGCAAATGATAAAGAACGGCTTCGCTCCCCCTTCAAAGTGGGCCTTCTCTCATTAAGCAATTAAAGCAATTCATCTTTTTCGTTAACTACTGCTTTGGGAAATGAATTCAGTGCATTACACAATGCCTAACAGCTAATCTATATTCATACTGAATCCATCTCCATTGTTAAGCGTTACTTACTAATGTGTGTTTGATGATTTCCATTTGTCTTATGGCTTCAGCTTAAGTTTATAATCCCCTCATGAATCGCATGGGCAATGCAGTGTGTTACCTACTACTTCGCGATAGGCTTCACGGCGTCCATTGTATTGACGCTGGCTGCCATTAAGTTAAAGGTGATTAGGAGAGATGCCGCTCCAGCCGCGGTGCTTATCGGCACCTTGATTTCATTAAGCGGACCCCTCACGGTCCTCTTCTTCATAATCTTCCTATTCCTATCCACCATAGTGACGCGGCTAGGCGCATCGAGGAAGCGGGCCCTCGGCGTTGGAAGCGATCTAGAGGGGAGAACCGCGAGGCAAGTAATGGCCGTTGGCATTATTCCAGGCATAATCAGCGCGGCTGCAGCGATCCATCCCAGCAATGAGTTGCTGGATCTCCTAGTGGTGAGCATAGCCACATCATCCGCCGATACTTGGGCAAGCGAGATAGGCATCCTCAGCAAGTCCCAGCCCCGATTAATAATTAAGCCCTGGATCAAGATATCCCCAGGCACGTCGGGCGGCATCACCATTCTAGGGGAACTCGGGTCGGCCGCCGGCTCGGCCGCCATGATAATGACGGCCCTCCTAATTAGTAGGGCAGCGGCGCTGCTTCCCTTCCCAGCCTCATATGTATGGCTGGCATCGCCGCCCAGCAATTACCCAATTCTCTGGCTCGTGGGGTATATCGGCGAAGTCATGGACAGCGCCCTCGGCGCCCTCCTTCAACCCAAGTACTTGTGCCCAAAATGCGGCGTGACCACCGATTACGAGGTGCATCACTGCGGCACGAGGGCCTTGAGGATTAGGTGGGGAATTGCATCCAATGAATTGATCAATTTGTTGGCGACATGTGTGGCCCTCGGCTTAGCCCTAGTCATCATTCATCCCATGCCTCTGTGAATGCCTTAGCCGCCTTAACTGGATCCTCTGCGTCTAGAACTGCCGAGATGACTGCGACGCCCCATGCTCCCGCCTCCTTTATGAGGGGAACCTTGTCCAGCGTTATTCCCCCTATTGCATACGCCGGCACATGTATTGCCTGTATTATCCTCCTTAATCCATCTATGCCTAGAACCTCGTAATCGGGCTTCGTGGGGCTTGGGAACACTGATCCCACGCCCAAGTAATCGGCTCCCCCCGCTTCTCCCTGCATTGCCTCGCTTATTGAGCTTGCGCTTGCCCCAATTATCAATCCCCCGAACCTCTTCCGTACCTCAGCCACGGGCGCATCCTCCACGCCGACGTGAACCCCATCTGCATCCGATAATATGGCCACATCCACCCTATCATCAACTATGAACACTGCGCCATACTCCCTGCAGAGCCTCCCAACTGCTTTGGCTTCCTCCATCATCTCCCTAATGGATCCGCTCTTCCTCCTATACTGTATTATCCGGGACCCGCCCTCCAGGAATATCCTCGCCGCCTCAACGTGACTCCTCGCCCTGTAACTCGTGTCAGTTATCCCGTAGAGCCCCTTGGGTAACCTAACCATGTGGGTGCCCCAGGATAAGCTTTAATAAACTCCTCCTCGCCATATATGGGGGTATGGATTTGTCATTTAATTATAGTGATGCATTTTATGGTGTTCTTCCGGCGATTCTTCCACATGAACCTATCAATGCGCTCTCCAGTTTTGGGAAGCGAGAAATATATACACTGGACTCGGGAAGCTGTTTAGGGGGAGTGATTTAGAATGAGTGTGGACGCGACGGATGTTTATGGGAGCATCGTCAAGATCTATAAATTACTGCATAGGAGGCTCTCCGAGAAGATGGGCAACACTTCCCTCACCATACTGGACTTCTGGATACTGAAGAGTTTAAGGGACGGCGCGAAACCCATGGTTGAGCTGGCTAACTCGCTTTATGTCACTCAGGCAGCAATCACTAACTCCGTGGATCGATTAGAGCAGAATGGATTCGTGACCCGCAGCAAGGACAAGAGGGATAGACGCATCAATATAATCAGCATAACGGGGAAGGGCGAGGAGTTCCTGAGGGAAATAGATGTGGCGTATAGGGAAATAGCCATTGCCTCCCTCAAGGAATTAAGCAGTGAGGACCTATTTAACCTAGTGGTCCTCCTAGGGAAAGTGCTTAAGGGGCTCTCGGAAACCATGAGCAATGAACCCCCATCCAAGTGACGGCTCCCCGCCCTGAAGGGGAGGATTCCGACCACTGGGGGCACCCCTCATGATTAGGCACCGCTCATGGGCGCGGCATCACAGTTCAGAGCCACCAGTGGCTTGGTGGCGATGTAAGGCTCATCCTCTGCTAGAGTCGCCATGCATTAACCCTGCTATTCTCCCCATATGGCATATGGGTATGGATTTGTTTTTAAGGAGAAACCTCAAATGAAGCAGCGTGTTAATTCCAGTCGCGGTCATAACCTTGGCTACCCTTTTAAATGCGTCCCAGTAATCGTTGGTAAATGATTGATTCAATGATAATAAGCGAGTCCCTAGGCAATGGATTGGGAGACGCATTGCTCAGGGGATTCATTGACTCATCGCTTAACCTGAGAACAACGGTGCTAATCAGCGGGGGGGACTTAGCTCAGTGGGGATCCAGCTACATGCCTATCCGTGGCTCGCTTCTCGTGATTGTTATGGGAGACGCGGATTGCCCGTGGGGAGCAATATGCATGAGGCCTAGGGGCGAGGCTGTAATTAATGCTGTTAAGGAGGCAATTAATTATAGTGAAGTCGTTGAGGTTCCCTACGTTGCCATGATGGATGAGGAATCCATGAGGGATGCCCACGCGCTGCTCAGGGAGAAGCGTCGCAGACCCCCCGTATTTAATAAGAATTGGATAATGGGTTACAGGTGGCTTAATCGCTCCGCTCGGGGAGACAGAATTAATTGGGCCCTCCATAGGCTCGCATCGCTTGGGGTGGACGCCTCCTATTCGCCTCCCCAACAATCGCGCATCGCCGCCCCGCCATCCCCAATAGCGGCGGCCGACTTCATTTATCTTTGCCTTTATAAGTCACTATATGATCCAGTGAATGAGGTGGGGGTGCCGCTTGTCATAACGAGGACCGATATGGTGAGGCCGATCACTGGAGAGAAGGCTAGGGGCAACTTTAATCCAAGGCCATTAGCGTTTCTGCCCCGGACCGCTGCCGAGGTGCCGGACATGGCTGTCTCGAAGCCCCTCGCCGCGGTTCACGAAGCCATTAGGGTGGGTTATGATTATGGCCCAATAGTGGGCGTTATGAGGGAGGAGGACTTAATGAATGGGCTTCTAGGGGAAGTCTTGGGGAAAGCGGGGCTAATAGTGATTGGAGAGGAGGGGGATACTTCATGTGACGACGTGGCGTTGGCGACTCTTGAGTCGCGTCTAGTGAGGGTGCGGGATATTGAGGTGACTCAGCGCCGCCCCCGGATTCTCACGGATTATTGTGATGCCTGTGGGGATTGCTTGAGATTAGGTTGCTCAGCGATAGGGGTTGAGGCGGGTCACCCAATTATCGGCTCAAGTAAGTGCATTGGCTGCGGTCTCTGCTTAGGCGTCTGCAGCAGGGACGCGATTCAATGGGGCAATTAATGGGATTCCCCTAAGTTCACTCCCTTAGATTCACACGCGTCTCTTTATTAAATATAGTTAAAGTTTATAAACTGCGTCATCTATGATTATTGAGATGTCAACTTACTTATCCGCGGAGGAGATTAGGGCTAGGGTGGATAAGCTTAGGCGAGTTCTTCCACCTAAGTTGCTTGATGAATTCCTGGCGAAGGCCGGCGATGCTCGATTAACGGAGGAGCAATTCAAGGAGGCCCTTAGGCTCCTCGTGCGTGAGTATTATAGGGCCGTCGTGGATCCGGGGGAGGCGATTGGCGTCGTCACTGCTCAAAGCGTTGGCGAGCCATCTACCCAAATGATCCTAAGATCATTCCACTTCGCTGGGCTCAGGGAGTTCTCCATGGCGCTCGGATTACCTAGGTTGATTGAGGTCATTGATGCCAGAAAGAAGCCGGAGAGGCCCATGATGACTGTGTACCTCCAGGAATCCATTAGCCATGATAGGGACAAGGCGCTTGAGGTGGCTAAGCAGCTTCAATCAACAACTGTGGAGAATGTTGCTAAGGCGGTCAGCATCGATTACATCGCGTCGACGATAATAATAGAGCTGAACGAGGAGCAATTAAGGTATAAGGGGATAAGCGTCAATGATGTTAAGAAGGTGCTGGATAGGGCTAAGGGCAAGGGCGGCGAGATCGAGGTGAATGGCTACACTATATTGGTTAAGGTTGATACCACGGAGCTCAGCAAGTTGAAGAAGGTGAGGGATAGGATACTGCAGACGAAGGTTAAGGGCATTAAGGGCATTAAGAAGGCCGTGGTCATTGAGGAGAAGGGGGAGTACATAATTCAAACGGAGGGCACTAATCTAGAGGCGGTTCTCCTAATGGATGGCGTGGATCACAAGAGAACTGTATCTAACGATATTCACGAGATATCCGAGGTCCTCGGCATTGAGGCCGCCAGGAGCGCCATAATAAACGAGATCCAGAAAATCCTCCAAAGCCAATCGCTTGAGGTTGATGTGAGGCACTTAATGATGGTTGCGGACGTCATGACGTGGGATGGAGTGGTTAGGCAGGTGGGGAGGCATGGAGTTGCAGGCATGAAGGAGAGTCCGCTCGCCAAGGCCGCCTTCGAGGTCACCGTGAAGAACTTGGTTGAGGCCTCCCTTAGGGGAGAGACGGAGAGGTTTAAGGGAGTCGTGGAGAACGTGATAGCCGGCAAGTACATACCAATAGGCACCGGCTTCGTTGAGCTCCTCATGGAGATGAAGTAGGCCCCTTAATATTGAGGCTCCTCCTCTGGCTTATATAGATCCCCAAGAACATTATTGCCGCGCCAATTAACTCAATTACCGTGGGCGCTCTCCCCAGCACCAAGTAATCAAGCACAATAGTTAGGGCTGGGACCAGGAAAACCACTGAGACAGCCCTTGACACGCCCATGTCGTTGATTATTAGGTTCCAGAAGAGGAATAATGCTGAGCCGCCCACTAGGCCCGTTCCAGCTAGATCCAGCAGGAACTTTGGTTCAATGCGTATCCTAATCCCCATTGGTATGGCAATCATAATCAGCATGATGGAGCTGATCAGCATCTGCATGGCCACTACATTAATTGGATCCCTGTTCCCCAGTTTCCTGAAGTAGACGCTGTAAAGAGCCCAGAACACGGCGTTTATCACGGTGAAGACCGCTCCAATTAATTCGACGCTGCCCAGGAACGAGATGTAGTACACCATGACTCCAAGGAACCCAACAATGACCCCAATCACGTTTCCGCGGCTGGGCCTCTCGCGTAGGATCATCATGGAGAATGGCACGGCGAACAACGGCATCGTGTAGCTCAGCACAGCCGATGTTCCTGGATCCACATAGGTGAGGCCAACGGCCCAGAACCCGGTGCTGGCGGCGGTGAAGAGGGATAGGAGCAGCATATCTATGTCAATGGTTGGGTCAAGCCTGTGCCGGGCGGCGAGGGGTATTGCCAGGGATGCGCCGGCCAATGCGTATCGGAGCGACATGAAGGTGAGGGGGTCAGAATACGAGAGGCCGTCCTTCACGAAGAAGTAGTTACTTGATGCGCTGAGTATATAGATGAGTAGGTACGCATTCGTCTCCTTATTCATGAATGGCGATTGCCTTATCTGTTTAAAAATTGTGCCTTTTGCCTTGGGAGAAAAGTTTATATAGAACCGTTACTGGACGATGTCAACTATGTCAGCCCAGCAATCGCAACCTAAGACGGGAGCTCAAGGTGTTCCTGTCTCGATATTAAAGGAGGGAAGCCAAAGAACTGTTGGAGCAGATGCTAGGAGAAGCAACATAATGGCCGCTAAGGTGGTTTCGGAGATCCTCCAAACCAGCCTTGGACCGAGGGGAATGGATAAATTACTTATAGATGCATTCGGCGACGTCACCATAACGGGGGATGGAGCCACAATACTCAAGGAAATGGAGATTCAACACCCAGCCGCTAAACTACTCGTGGAGATAGCCAAGGCCCAGGACGCCGAGGTCGGCGACGGAACAACAACTGTAGTGGTTCTGGCGGGCAAAATGCTCGAGAGCGCCGAGAGCCTACTGGATGAGGGCATTCACCCATCTATTATCATAGATGGATACAAGAAGGCCATGGATTACGCGCTTGAGACCGCCAAGAGCGTCGCTATACCCATAGACATAACCAAGAAGGAGGAGCTAATCAAGGTAGTCGCGAATAGCTTGAGCAGCAAGGTAGTGGCCGAGGCCAGGGATTACTTGGCTCAAAAGGCAGTGGAGGCCGCGTTGATAGCTGCGGATAAGGTTAACGGCGGGTATGTCCTAGACCTTGACTGGATAAAGGTAGAGAAAAAGAAGGGAAAGAGCCTCTACGAGACCCAATTAATCCAGGGAATAGTGCTGGATAAGGAGGTCGTTCATCCGGACATGCCGAAGAGAGTCGTCAACGCCAAGATAGCTCTACTCGATGCGCCGCTGGAGATAGAGAAGCCGGAGTGGACCACTAAGATATCGGTTTCCTCGCCTCAACAAATAAAGGGTTACCTCGAGGAGGAGACAAGCATATTGAAGTCCTACGTCGATAAATTGAAGTCAATCGGCGTAAACGTAGTCATCGCCCAGAAGGGCATTGACGACACTGCCCAGCACTTCCTGGCGAAGGCCGGCATAATGGCAGTGAGGAGAGTGAAGAGGAGCGATATAGAGAAGCTGGCCAAGGCCACTGGCGCCAGGATAGTGACCAGCATAAAGGACATTAGGCCGGAGGACCTTGGAACCGCTGGTTTAGTGGAGGAGAGGAAGGTAGGAGAGGAGAAGATGGTGTTCGTGGAGCAGTGCCCCAACCCCAAGGCAGTCACCATATTAGTGAGGGGCGCCGCGGATAGGATAGTTGATGAGACCGAGAGGAGTCTCCAGGATGCGCTTCACGTGGCCAGGGACTTATTTAGGGAGGCAAAGGTAGTTCCGGGCGGCGGTGCCTTTGAGATGGAGATATCAAGGAAGGTGAGGGAGTACGGCAGGAAACTGCCGGGGAAGGAGCAGCTAGCGGTCCTTAAGTTCGCCGAGGCAGTGGAGCAGATACCAGTTATACTGGCGCTGACCGCGGGCCTGGATCCAGTTGATGCCATAGCGGAGCTGAGGAAGAGGCATGATGCTGGAGAAATAGATGCCGGGGTCGACGTCTTGAGTGGAAAGATAACTAGAATGGGCCAGATGAATGTCTATGACCCATTAATAGTTAAGGAGCAAGTGATTAAGAGCGCAGTCGAGGCATCCATAATGGTGCTGAGGATAGATGATATAATAGCTGCATCCCAGAGCAAGGTTGGCGGCGGAAGCAAGAAGGGTCCAGAGGGCGGCGAGGGCTCTAAGGAGGATTAAGCAGAAACATTTTTAAAATAATCTAATCCCACAATTTTTAATTATGGATAACGAGTCTCTACCGTATCCTCCCCGGCTAACTAAGTATGAGAAGGCCAAGATGATAGCTATACGCGCCAAGCAATTAGCAATGGGCGCCACGCCCCTAATTGACGCTAAGTCAATGGGTCTTCAGGACCCCATTCAAATAGCGATTGAGGAATTAAATGCAGGCAAATTGCCCTTCATAGTAGTGAGGAGCTTGCCGAACGGCAAGAGACGGGAATATACAATTGATGAATTAAATAAAATGGAGGATTCCCTCATCTAGGAGCGATATCTTATTTGACAAAAATGGAGGGAAATAGGGATTATGGGAATGCATTGGCCAGTGAATTATGGGGATCGCCTTGTGCGCCGAAGATGGGTTGCGGAGTGCGGCCGGGAAACCGATTGCCGCGAATAAGCCATACAGGTAAGGTCAGTAACTTGTTCGTGGAGCGGTCCGAATGGGATGCCATGCTCAGGAGGGCCGCCAACTCGGTCGCGTCAACGATGAGGTTTCCTTTATTGTGGATCGCAACCGAGCGGCATCCATAAGGTAACCCCCCTAGATGGGGAACCCTCAAGGCGGGGAGGAGGTCAGTCCACTTAACAGCTCACGTAGATTCCCACGCCCATATAATGTTGAGATACACGTAGATTAGGGCGTTAACCAGTATAACCGGTATGCCGTACATCAAGAACTCGGGGTAGCTTAGGCGTGGCCCCTCCCTTCTCACTGGCCTGCAGTATTATAGCTGGCAGCCCCTATTAAGGTTAGGTTGCCGGCTATGGTACTTGTTGCCGCTAAACCAACCCAAGCAACCACATTGCCTGGCCCAAGGCCCACCCCCTCATTAATGGGTACGCTACTTATGACCTGGCTAAGTAGTATACTAGCCGTGAAGATGTCCCACAGCGTTGTTGGTGCTGATAATGGGTTAGGTAACTTGGGTTTAGCATATATAGGGGCCTCGGGCCAACCCTCATGCTGCATTACCAATGCTCTGCTGGCGGTTATGGCGGTAATTCATGTGGCTGGTGCTTACCTGGGCTTTAGGGGGTTAGCGGTGCCGAGGGGAATCGGCGCCTACATCTCCATTTACGAATCGCTCTACTACATTTCGCTTTCGGCATTAATGCCATTTATATCGCCAATTTGGCTTACCATAGGTAATAATGATGCTCATTATCCGCCTAATAAGATATTAGTTAAAAAGGGTGTAATGTTCCTGGTTCTTGATGAAGTGCGACATAGTGGTGGTCGTGAATAACGTGTCGAGCGTAACTAGGTTACTGGATTTCGTGAAGATGATTTACGGCTTCGGCGTGCGGAACCTAGTCCTAACTAGGGTTTATGGGGCGGCTGCGCAGCAGGGAATTGGGGAAGCATTTAAGGTAGCGCTTAAGTACTCGTCCTCGCTCCTTGTTCTGCCCGATGTAAGTGATGCCATTAATTTACTTGTTCCAGACAAGATAATAGTTCTGAAGAGGCGCGGAGAAGCCTCAACTGATTTAATGAGCGCAGTTGAGGGCGCTGGGAAAATCATGATAATAGTGGATGGCTCTGACCAGGAAACCAGGGCTCCTAACTCCATTGCTGCATACTCAACTCAATTCAATGTTGGGGGCCTAGCCATGTTGGCGATTGGCTTGGATAAATTAATGCAATGCTTAAATAACTCATAGATCGCTCAATTCACATGGAGTTCTCCTTTAATCAGGAAGAGGAGTTATTCAGGAAATCCGCGAGGGAATTCGTGGAGAGATACGTCAAGCCTAACTGGGTTGCATTGGATGACGGTAAGTACGGGTTAATCAATATAATTCGAAGAATGGGGGAAGTAGGTCTCCTCGGGATCCCGTTTAATTCTAAGTACGGCGGCGCCGATGGTTCCTTCACCATGGTTGCGCTGGCCACGGAGGAATTGGCTTATGGGGATCCATCGCTCGCCACCGCCGTCTACTACTTGCTGAACAATGCTTGGCCATTCATGGTGCAGCGATACGCCTCCGATGCTGTTAAGGAGGAGGTCCTCCCCCTGGTCTCGACGGGTAAGGCATTCATTGGAATAGCGAGCACGGAGCCCCAGGGCGGAAGCGATGTCGCCTCATTTAAGCTGGAGGCCAAGAGGAAGGGGAATGCGTGGGCGCTGAATGGGGAGAAGAACATCGTGACCGGCATATCCCTCATAGTTAATGACCTGGAGGAGGGCGGCTTCGTGACCATCGGTAGAACGGGTCCCATTGAGTCGAGGCACAAGGGATTAACGGTTTTCCTTCCCCTAATTAAGAGGCGCGGCTCGCTTCTCCCCGGCTTTGAGTATAATGATTATGAGGAAATAGGTCGCCGCGGGCTCCCCACTGGCCTACTGCGGTTCAAGGACTTCGAGGTTCCCGATAATCAAGTATTGGGGGAAGTCAATGGGGGCTTCAAGATAGCCATGGAGGGCTTCGACTTGGCTAGAACCATGATAGCCGCCGCCTCAATAGGCGCAACTAAGTGGTTACTGGAGGAGGGGAGGAAATGGATAAAGGAGAGGCAGGTATTCGGGAAACCAATAGCCTCGTATGAAGGCGTTAGCTTCAAGTACGCGGAGCTAGCCACTAGGCTCGAGGCGGCTGAGTTACTCATGTTTAAGGCCGTGTGGGCCGCCGATAAGGCATTCATAAAGGGGGACGGAGTGGATATTTTGGAGGTGGCCACCCTTGGGGCGATGGCTAAGATGACCGCCGTGGAGTTAGCCGTGGATGCATCCCTCGAGGTCATGAAGTGGTTCGGCGGCATGAGTTACTTCAAGGAATTACCGGAGGCCCGCGTCCTACTCTCGGCGCTGAGTTACTATGTTGGGGCGGAGGGCGCGGCCAACATAATGAGGCTAATAGTGGCCAGGAACAGGATAGGCAAGGAAGTATGATTCGCCCCGCCAAGGTGCGTGGAGTTGCGGCGAGGCGAGTTACTAATAATGATTAGTTGGACTCTCTGGGGCATTGGTTACTATGCTTATTACCCCTTCCTATCCATATTCCTCGTGAGATTCATTCCCGGGACCTATCTGGGATTATTCTATGCCTCCTTAACGGCGGCCGCGCTCCCGCTTCCAGTGATTGGGGCTTGGTTGGGGCGAGTAATTGAGGCTCGTCGCGTGATGATGCTTGGCATGATCATTTCGGGGCTGGGCCTCGTAATGCTTGGATTCGCCTCATCGATTTACTGGGCACTGCTTTGCCTAATCCTTTACTATTTCTTCTTCATATCGCTGCCCAACTTCTATGCCTACATGAGCAGCATGGGGCGGGGAACAATAGCCAGGGTGTGGGGGATATCTATTTTGCCGTCAATAGTGATGCCGGCTCTAGGGGGTTGGGTCGCCAACGCATTCACAATTAACGCCGTATTCCCCCTCAGTGGTTTAGCGGTCATGATGTCCGCTGTCCCATTGATTTGGCTACGGAGCGGCATTGCCAGTGATGAAAACAGTGGAGCGAGACTCCTCATTACTCCCCTACTGGTGATAATACCCATAGCTTTGGCCTCGCCCTATGTTTACCTAGTGGTTAAAGTCATGTATGGACTCGACTACTCCAGTATTGGAGTAATCGCTACTCTAGCCGAGGTGATAGGCATGCTTGCCTCCCTCCTGGGCTCCAGGAGCCGTGGCCCGCTTTACTTATCCATTAATCTAGTGATGTTCTCCCTAATCGGGTTACTCGGCATTAGCTACATCTTCGCAGTGTTTTATGGGTTCTGGGAATCAATAATACCAATGTCGCTGGAGGGGATTAGGGCGCGCTCGCCTAGGGATTACGGCATAGTGAACTCAATGCAGCAATTAGGCTGGTTAATTGGATACGCCGCATCATACTTAATTAATAGCCCAGTGATGTCCACTGAGGCGGCCGCGGTTCTCTCCCTAATTCTAGCCATTGCTGGATTACGCCGCGTCAAGGCTTGAGCCCAGCCCCTAGAAGGAGCAAGGCTCCTCATCCATTTTATAAAATATTGATCGAACCTCGTGAGCTACCCCGCCCCTAAGGGCGAGGCTTCCCGCTTCCTTGCCCCGCCTTGCCCGTAGTTGTGAACCACGGGTAGTGGGCGGAGCTCCACGGGCGCTGCGGGCGACTCCCACCCTGCACGCCTCAAATGATTGAGAGCGGAATTATAATCCCTATCAGCCCTCCAACCACACCTGGGGCACTCAAAAACCCTATCACTCAACGCTAAATCCATCTTCACATAACCACACTTGGCACACGTTTTCGAGGAATTCCTAGGATCCACTAGGATGAACCCCTTCCCATACTTCCCCAACTGATACTCCACGATGCCCCTAAGCTCATGAAAAGCGACATCATGAAGCCTCATCCTCACCCCTCTGGAAGACTTGCCGACAAGCTGCTTAACGGAGATATCCTCCATAACCACAGCATCATAATGCTCGGCGAAGTATTTCCCCAACTTCATGTATAGATCCCTCCTCAGATTCGCCAAATGCTCATAAGCCCTCGCTAACTTAATTTTAGCCCTATACCAGTTATGGGAAAGAAACTTCTTCCTAGATAGGGCTCTGTGGAGCCTCTTCACCTTCTTCAATGCCCTCTCATATGGCCTCAAGTTCGGCACGTACCCCCCATCCGAAGTCACGAGAAGCTTCTCCACACCAACATCGATCCCCACTGCCCTTCCAGTGTTTGGTAATTTTGGGAATTCATGGTTTTCAACAATGAATGAGACATACACTTTTCCACTCCTCGTCAATTTCACCGCCACGCGTTTAACTTTCTCTAGTGGGAAGTCCCTGTGGGCAATGACCTTGAAGGCCCCGAGGCCGCTCAGCCTCAACACAAGCCTCCTCCCGCTCTTTACTCTAACTTCCCTAATCTGTATCTTCCACCCGCTTTGCGGATAAACCAAGCTATAGTACTTATGGGGTTTCTTCTCTTTCGGGAATCTTGCAAGCCCATTGAAAAAGCGCTGCCTAGCCTTAATATCTATCCGCGACTTGTTGAACTACTTGCAAGTATAATTGTTGGTACTCCTCATCTTGTTTCCTCAAGTCGAGGGCTAGTTGCCTCAGCTCCGTGAGGGTTAATCCCCTACCATCCCTTTGATGGAAGTACGTGTCTGCCCATCGTAGGGTGTTGTAGACCTCACAAGCTACCTCCAATTGGGCCTTTAACGCCCTCAGCGTTCGTCGGTGTATGCTCTGAACCTAAACCCCACGATGGGCATCAGAAAAACGGGAACACCACTAATATAAAGTTATTTCCTCCTCCCCCTCATCCCCGCCGTAAATGGCGAGGCTTTCCCCCCATGTGTATAAGGATTTAACTTCATGATGGGGCTCGAAAAACCAATGGAGCTCTCATTTACGGCCTTTAGAAATGACGATGCTCATGGAAATATCGCAAGGCATCCTAAGGTGATGGATAATCGCTCAGCGACTTAGCGGAAATGAGATAACGATTTAATTTTATAGAAATTATATTGATTTTTCATCTATTGACGATGTGTCTGTGACAGCCATAATTCTGGGTCTCTGGATCTTAATTATATCCTCCACCCTTATCTCGAGGAGGGTAGATGGGTCTCCGCCTCCTGCATATACTTCCCCATTTATTGCAGCTAGTTCAGAGTCAATTATGGTATCTATTGGTATCCCAATGGGAGGGACGCCGCCGGCCTCGTAACCGGTCAATTCAGAGACTTCGCTCCTAGTGGCTAGCCTCACCCGCCTAACTCCAAGCAGTTTAGCTAACTTAGATTGATTCACTCTCCGGGACCCAAGCAGCACCACTGCATGCGGCTTTCCCTCATTATCTATGAATACAACGGTCTTCACTATTTTACTAATCTCCACGCCCAATGCGGTTGCCGCCTTCATTGATGTCGCGGCATCCCCTGCGGGGATTAATCGCGCCGCGATCCCATTTTCCTCAATTAATTTAGCCAAGTCACTGGGCCCCCTCACTCAAGTCCTCCCCGGGACAAGTATCCGCGGCGCCATATCACCACAATGGCTACCGCGGCCACTATGGCGATTATTACCGCGATTAGTATTATGGAGTAGGCGCTCGCGGTTATATTGGCCGGCGTAGCATTGATGTATATGTGCCCACTTGACCCAGTTATTATATAGAGGCTCCCGCTTATTGAGTACTGGTAATCGCCGTCGGGCAGCGAAATGATGGCTGTCGGCCCAGTTTCGCTGAATACTTGATCCAGGTACTGACCATTGAATTCGCCCCCCGTGACCGTGATGCTCCACTTCTGGGTGCCCAATAATCCAATGTGGTTAACGGTGATATATACATTATAATAGGCAGTGCTGTACGAGAAGCTCGCGTTCCCGGGCTTGCCGTTCACGATCGCTGTGGTCGATGATGGGGAGGGAAGCAGGGCATTGCTGTATGCCCCGTACTGGGCTTGGGACGCCGTCACGGTGTAGGACCCATCCGGCACATATATGGTGGTGGTGTTGGGTAACTTAATTGGGATATCGCGGGTCACCGAGGTCCCGTTGAAGTACTTGCCGCTTATCGTTATTGTTGCGGAGGCACCGCTTAAGCCGTTCGCGCTTAGGGTTAATGGGTACTTGAGCAGCACATAATTGGCAGTCACATTAACGCCGCTTCCCCAAACGCTGAATCGCTCGCTCGCCGAAATGGGCGCCGCTACATTCAAGTAATTCCCCTCCACGGCATTGCCCAGCTTTATGCTATATCTGCCATTCGGTAGCTTCAGGTTGAGGGGCCCCGTTGCGGATTGATTGATATACACGGTGGAGCCATTTATAGTGCTCCCCATTATGGTGACTGGGTAAGTTAATGTGGATGAATTAATACCTATGGTGACTGGGTAAAGCTGCAGCGCGTACTTCACTATATTAATTGGACCGGCCCTGCCGGCCGCATTGCTTGATGTGTAGCCGAATGGGATGGTGGCGTTATATAGATAGTTTCCCTGCGGCGCATATATTATTATTGATTGACCGGCCCTAAGCACAGTGGCGAGGCCCACTGGGTTCCCCGTTAACGTTGCTCCAGCGAAGATGAGTCCCCAAGTGAAATTCCCCCCCAGCCCCTCCTCCCTGAATATCATAGACTCGGTCGGTATGAAGATTCCGCCGGCCCCGCTCAGCGTCACTGTGCCTGTGACTACGGGGATGGTGAAGTTGGGGAAAGTCACGTAGTACCCATATTCCCCAATGGGTAGGTAAAGCAACACTGAGGAATTGCTTGTGGTAATTGACTCCCCATTTGATAAGTGAATGCTCCACTTGAATCCAGTGACTGGGCCTATGGAGACGGTTAATGGATATGTGGGTATGGTTATGGTCACCGTGGAGTAATGAATCACGAAGTCACCTATGCTTATGGGGTAAGTCGTGTTGGAGGGTAGGTAAAGGTATGCATTATAGATGCCGTTGGGTAGGTATATGGTGGCGTTGGGCCCATGGAACCAAGTCGGGGGAGCGCCGTTGAGGCTCAGCCCCCACGTGGAGTTGCTTCCCGTAACTATGGTGACGGGGTAATTACCAGTGGTGCTGGGCAAGTATCGAATAACATCTAGGGAGCCTCCCGGCGGGGTCGATGATAGGGAGAGGTATATGCGTTGGGTGTATGGGTTCACGGCAACCGAGACCGGGTGGTTCTGGACAGGTATCTGGACCGCCGTGTCGTAACCCATGGACAGGAACACGGCATACAGGGATTGACCGCTAACTATGTACAAAATGTTATGAACGGGATCCAGCGCAATGCTTGATCCCCCTATCGGTATTGTGCTGACC
>Ga0081529_116550_pt2 | contig 26424 bp, 30 predicted proteins | sample EchGeymetagenome_FD_71012 | JGI IMG/M metagenome (GOLD analysis project Ga0081529, IMG submission 71012) | Ferrous microbial mat and aquatic microbial communities from Echinus Geyser, Yellowstone National Park, USA - transect B T=78-80 C v2... ...
CACGTCAGCGGACTCAATGAGCCTAAGGGCCCTAACCGTCACAAGCTCAGGGTCCCCTGGGCCAGCCCCAACCACGTAAACCCTAGGCATCACTAAGGCTTAAACGCAAGGGGAGATAAACTCACCGTGTGCATCAGTGGCATTAATGAGCTAGGCAACGCTAAAGGCACCTACGTACTCATACTCAGGTTGAAGGACCAGATAAGGGTTAGAGCGGGTTCACTCGGCCTAATTAACCTACAGGCCGGGTACTACGCATACGTCGGGTCGGCTAAGGGTGGCCTTAGGGCTAGGGTGGGTAGGCACCTTAAACTTGCGTTGCTTAAGGAGGGTAGGTTAAGGTGGCACATAGATTACCTGCTCACAGACAGCAACACCACGATCCACAGCATCGTCTACGTCAAGGAGGCGTTCATAGAGCATGAATTAGCTAGGGCACTTGCTAGGAGTAGTGATGTTGAGGCAGCTGTATTGGGCTTCGGCTCAACCGACTGCAATTGCCCAACACACCTCTTCAAGCTCAACAATGAAAAGGACCCAGAGGGGCCAGTCTCATCAGCAATAAGGAGTATGGGCCACATGGCTAATGTAGTGCTATGCAGTCCCTAAACCTATATACTTAGACTGTGGCTATATATAGATTAAACTAATTGAAGCGTAAGGTATATAAAGTCTCCTCCCAATGACCTCTCTGAGGTGAGTAAAATGAACATGACCTCATTAATAAGGGGCATGAGTAGTATAATAAAGGGAATAAGCACAGGAAGAACAAAAACTAACACCATGCAGGAGACGACCCCACTAAGCATATATAGCCTATATAACGGATGGAGGACGAGGAGGGAAGTAGAGCTAAATGGTAGGATAGTGTACATAGCCGGCCCAGTCTCACCAATAGTAATGATATACGACGAGAAGAACAAAACATACAGGCTAGCATAATCAAACCTCAAAAACCTACAGGAATTTAACATAAGCGGGATTTCAAAACGCAATAACCAGGAGTGGAGTAGCTGGGGTCCTTACCTAGATGTACCATAGGTTAACTTCTCACCACCGGCATCTCAAGTTAACGTTAAGGAGTCGACTGGCTTCTACTTCGGCATAAGTGTAAATGGGTACGGTATCTCCGGCTAGGTGGCATCAGGGACAACCACCTGGAATCTCTACCTAACCTACATTTTCTACACGGCATCAGGAACAGCAGCATTAAACGCACCAGTAAGCTCAGGTCCACTGCAAGCCTGCGGCTAAAGCCATGGTTAAAGTTTACTGAGGTAAGCCTAACCCAATGAGCCTAAGGCCAAGCTTTTAATAGTTCTAATGTTAAGTGTACATAGGGGATGATTAACCACATGCAAAGGGTGGTGTCTAACCGTTACCCTGCCTAGTTAGGGATTGCAGAGCCCTCATAACCAACTCCCTATCCTCCGGGTTGCAAATCACAACGGTGCCCCACACAACCTTCCGAACCTTAATGCCCATGTTGGTTAAGGCCTCCTTGAGCTTGGCCGCAGTCTCCGAGTTTCCTAGGGATACTAGTAGGCAAGTTTCTTCATACTCATAACCCCTTGAGTTTCGTTCTTTACCAACATGCACGTGCCACTTCCTGATGGGGAAATTACTAAGCACCTTGATTACTTCGTCAATGCCGGGTAGTTTCCTTGGCTCACCGTAGAACTTCTCGTAGAGCCCAAGCATCCTCAAAATCCTCCTAGTGTCCTCAATGGGGACGTAGAGCTCAAGCCCATTATCAACCTCCTTAACGTTGATGTTAAAACCAGCGGCCCTCAGGTCATTGGCAATCCCCTCAATTAACTCCCTATCATTACTCACCTTAGTCAAGTACCACCCACGGCCCATGTTGTGCTTACGGAGTATGAGCTCATGCCCAAGCACGTTAACCACAGGGTACCTCCTGTAGCTGAGACATGGAGTCGAGTACTTAACGGCCTCAAGCAGCTCACGAACCCTATCAACCAGGGCGTATTCAGGCCAGGAACTAGCCACGGAAACAATATCATTAATCACGGCAGCCTTAACAGGGCAAGCAACATAATGTTCACTATCCCTGGCGACAGAACCACTAAAGAACCTGCCACTGCAATTATAGAGGCGGCATAGGAAGTCATCCATGAAGGTTTTAACTGCATCATCAACAACGAAGGAGAAGCCAACGTCAAAGCCACCCCTATCAACATGACCAAGGACACCATCACCAGTAAACCAACCAAACATGGAACCCCTACCAAGCAGACCATTAACAGCATACCAAACAAAGCGAACACCCTTCTTAACTTTGACGTTACCCCAATCATCAACCACAGAAACCAGCCAAGAACGCAGGTAATCGGGGATATCATGAGACTTAACAAGTGCGGCTAAATTATCTTGGGTAACTATAAATGGTTTAATCTTCTCGCTAAGGGCACTCTTAATATATATTATGTGTTTAAACGATACATTAGTCTTTTCCTTACCCTCCGACACGGATGCATAGATATAGTCCTTTATCTGATCTATACCTAAATAATTGATTAATGCAAGTAGAAGAGAAGCTGCAAGCTTAGGGTCAGGTGAATTTAATGAGACTATATAAGGACTATTCTTCCTACTTACAGGTGTCGCATCACTTATAAACAATCCGGCAAGTACCTGCTTCGCTAAGTCATAATCAAGGCCATGATCATTGCTTATAGTTAACCTAAGAGAAAGATCAAGATTACGAATCTTAACGCCTAGGGCGGAAAACTTAGTTCCACGCACTAGAGACCTAATACTATTCCAATTACTAGCAATAAGGCTTTTTACTCTAAGTAGGACATCAGTAAGATCCTTAACAGTAACAGCCTTACCGTTAAATCCCTCAATGAAGGTTACCAAGTCACGTATGTGATTATCCATGAAAACCTCTAATTAAAGCTAAATAAATAATTTCTGCATGTAAGGTAAAGACATCATACGGATTAATTTAATAAATGCAACAATACAGGTACAAGCACCAGAGGCTAGCATTTAAACAAGGGGGTTAAGTTTAAATATCCCTGGGTTATGAATTAAATTTAGGTGATCGGATAGGCCTTCACATGGGTCATTGACGAAGGCAGGTAAAGTGAGGAGTCAGACGCCTAAGATTCCTGCTAGGCCTAGGAGGGATTTGGTTCCTAGGTTGAGGAATTGGCGTAATTATAGGCGTAGGGTTGTTTATGCTGGTCAGCAGCAGGTTGGTGGTGCTTCTTAGTTTGGTTTGGTGATGTTTTTTGAGAGGGGTGATTGGTGATCGGCGGGCTATACGCTGACTTTGGCTTGGGTTGTGTTTCTTCTTGTTTGTAGTATTTTTACGTAGCTACTCATTATTTTTAATTACTTCTAAATCTTAATGCTGTAAGTAGCTGAAAACTTATAATCTTTTCTGCTGTTATTGAGTTGGAGGGTGCCGCTGTGAAGCCAATGAGCAGTCAGTCGCTTTTTGTGGCTGTTAGCCACTTGGCTTCATTGCTCTTTTTCCCTCCCCGTGCCTAGGTTTGGGAGCGTGGACTCCTAGCCATGACGCAGGGAGTTTCCTCGGGTGCCTTCCTCTACCTCACGTTAGCCGCAATGAAGCCGAGCTTTTTTCCTCCTGGTTGTTGATTCTGTTGTTGGGTTGGCTGGTATCCATGATGTGTGGTAGGTTGTGTGGAGGGTTGGTGCTTTGTTGTTTGCCGTGGGTTTGTGCCTGGTGGGTTGGCTGAAGGTTAGGTATAGTGGTTGATGCTATGAATTGGTCTGGGGGTTGGTTAGGGTTATGCTGGGGTGCTGTCTCTTCTTCATTTAGCCTCCATAGGCTCCTTTGGCCTAGGGTGGATTGAGGGCTGCGGCTAAGTGGCCGTTGCCGTGGTCTCCTTTGTGAAGTATCCTGGGGTGGCTGGGGTATGTAGATGGGGGTGCCTAGGCCTTTAGGCCCACGGCTGGTGTGTATTTGAAGTGGCTAAGGGGGACCCATAGTTGGCGCCGAGGTACTCGAAGAGGGATGAGGCATGCCTAGCCGCTGGTTAAGTGGGCTTGGGGTAATGTTTACGGTTACGTGGTTAAGCATTCATATTATGCATTGCTTAGGTTTATTGGTGTTTTTAACCGTTAGAGCCCTTATTAGCCTGGGTGGGCCGTTGAACCTAGGATCCTGCGCAGTGCCTTAACCCTGCGTGGTGTTGCTGGGCTTTTTAGCTTATTGAGAGGGAGGTTAATAGAGTAGGAGAGCCCTTTCCCTTAACCTGCCTGTTTCTGGGTCAACCTCAAGTTCAAGCACCTCAAGTGTGGTTACGCCAATGAGCACCTTGTCTATGATATCCGAGATTAGCACTGGGACAACCTCAGACCTACCCTCAATCTCTATGAGCGCCCTTGACCTATCAACCTCGATGACGCCGGCTCCGGTCTCAACCCTTGACCTGCCCGTTACCCTAAGCCCTAGCTCATTTGCAATGGCCCTAGGCACCACCGTTAACGTGGCTCCAGTGTCCACGAGTGCCCTGGCCTCAATGACCCTTGAACCATCCTCACTACCAATCTTCACCGTAACCCAGACATGGCCCATTGTGAATAATCCGAGGCCTGTTATTTAAGGGTAACCTTAGCGGCGCCTTAACTAAGGCTAAGTACCTTAGTTTCACGTAGCCTCATTGACTGACTGGTTTAGCTGGTGTACTTTTAATTGCGTCAGTGGCGAGAATTCCCAATCACCCCTTCATTAAAGTCCTGGCTCATCACGCTGTTTCACCGGTTTTGCCTTTAATTTAAAGCCTTCTGGCTTGTTGGGTGTTCCTGTTTTTAATTACAGCAATGTAAACATTTATAAGCATGCGCCCGGTGACTTATGCGGTATTAATGGAGGAGCAGGATGATAGGGAGAGTAGGGTTAAACTCGTGGAGAACCTCCTCAAGATTGTTAATGATGAGGCTAGGAATTCCCTCCAGGGGGTTTTGAGGGATGTGCCTGGCGTCTTTAACCTCTTTAAGGATACGTACGGCTTCAACACGAGTTACGTTGATTTAAGTGAAGGTGGCTTGCTCATACTGGAGTCCGTGTGCTCCCAATCGAAGAGCACCGGTAATGAGGCCCTTGCCCCATTAATGAGGTTCATTGGGCTTGACCCAGGTGTACAATCAACCTACCCATTCACGGTTAGCCTAGGCCTAATCTGCATGCCATCCCAGGAGGGTTTAAGCTACCAGGGTGAGGGGCCCAGCGTGGAGGAGGGGGCACTCTACTTCGTGTCCGGCTTCAGTGAGGCTGGTGGGGTTGGTGATGTTAAGCTTTACTGCGCCAGGAGGGTTATCGTTAAGCCTGGTTCACTGGCCGGTGAGGTTAAGGTTAGTGGTGATGAGCTTGTTAATGAGGCAGCCAAGGCCTGTAGGGGATTTAGGGAGAGCCATAGTGAGCTGGTTAAGTCCTTCAACGAGTACTTCGGCCTTGAGCCAGCGGAGGTTGTTGAGATTGATGAGGGCTCCGTGGGCGTCGACCTACCCCTTAGCCTAAACCTAATGGAGCCCATTAAAGCCCTGGCCACCAGGTTGAAGTCCGCCATATCCGAGGAGAAGCCAACCCTAATGCTCCTAGGCATACAGTGCACTGGGGGAGTGAGTGAGGATTACGTGCTGAATGCCAGTGAGGACGGCGTCCTCGTGGTTGGTAGGAGACTTAGTGATGGGTGTTTAAGGTACTTCATGGTTAAGTAACGCTATGGTTACTTACGTACAGCCCAAGGTAAGGTTCAAATGCACCCTCTGCGGTGAATGCTGCAGGAGGTACTGGATAACTGTCACCGTAGATGACTTGCTGGCCATCTTCATAAACTCAGGTTTAAGGCCAAGTGAGGTCTCGGCGCTTTACAACGCCAACGTGGCTGGTGACTGGCAGGCGCCCAGGATTAGGCTGAGGGATGGTTACTACTACCTGGTGCTTAGGAAGAGGGTTGATGGCTCATGTATATTCAATGAGTGGAGGGGGGATAGGATGATATGCACCATACATAGCTATAAGCCATTAACCTGCAGGTTTTACCCATTCATATACCACTGGGTTTATGACAAACTTTACTTTGAGCTCTACGATAAGGCCGTGGGCTACTGCCCAGGGGTTGGTAATGGGCCTATTGTTGACTTGGCGAGGGAGAGCGAGTACGCGGTTAAGTCTAGGGAGGCTAAGGAGAGGTTTAGGGTATTCGTTAACCACTGGAACAAGCTGGTTGATGATAAGTCCGTGGAGGCAACCGTGGACTCATTCATGAATTACCTAGACTGCGTTATTGGCTTACTGGCCGGTAGGCTCCTTGAGTGCCCAGGCGTATTCAAAGTTAATGAATTACTGCCTGCCTTAACCGGTGGACCTCTCCATTAACCTGAGGTTAAGTCTCCTTAGCTCGCCCAGTACCTTATCGATAAACCTCTCGTAGAGGGGCCACTTATCCTCACCGACCCTACCCCTAATCACCTCCATTACGGCATTGTAGTTCTTGAACTTTTCATTAAGTTCCCTCCACGGTATGCCCCTCAACCCGTCACTGAGCTCCTTATCGAAGCTGAGTTTACCAAGCATCATTAGTACTGACATTATTGGGTAGCCCACGTAACCTCTATACACCGTGCCGTTATCATTGCTGTAAACGAGCCCCCTCCCCTCATCAACGTAGACCGTGTAGCTCCTGGAGCCATCACTGGACACTATGACGTAGTGGTCACCCTCCCTCCTAACGCGCCCATCCGCTATTGCCGATAAGGCCTCGAGGACCTTGATCCTGGGGGGTAGTCTTAGCCTCCTCTCCACGGTCTTCATCACTCAACCTGGCTAATAAACCTTTACACCATGAGTTTAGATGATGGGAAACGCTTATAAGCAGTGGGTTGGTTAGGCATTAGCCCCAGCCCCTTCCTAAGGGCGGCCTGCCGCGTGGGCGGTGCGGCTTTCTGTGATGAGACGGGGACGGTAATGAGCATGGTGACTGGAATTCCACGCACTGATTCGGCTTCGTGGAAATAATGGAAATGTTTTTACTTACCTAACTGCACCAAGCCTTTAACCACTATCTCAGCAGGATGAGGGCCACAAAGCCGTAGAGCGCTATGGTCTCTACGAAGGCCAGCACTAAGAAGAATATCAGCATGTCCCTCTTCTCGACGGATGCCGATACTATTGCGGCCCCGGCTATCCCCATACCCACACCAGCCCCCCCAGCCGCTAGCCCAAAGGCTAAGCCTGCGCCAAGGTACATGTACGACTGTTCAGTGGTGGCCTGCGCGTTCAACACGGGTAGCGTTGATAGTAAGGCTATTAGTGCTACCGCAAGCCACTTATTCATATTGATCAGATAGCCCTGGATGCGCATATTTTTAAGCATTAACTACGCTTAGGGTTATGCTACCCACCATAGTGGTGATTAGAGCTAAGGATGAGGGGTTGGCCAGGGGGCAGGATGTGGTTGAGGTACCTATACTCAAGCCGATTCCTAATGATGAGGCGTTAGGCAAGTTAAGGGAATTGTGCATGAAGAGGTGGGATGTGGTGGTCTTCATGAGCACAACAGCCGTGAGGTACACCTATGATGTGGTTAAGCAGCCCTGCTGGGTTAGGTGCATGGCCGTTGGCCCATCCACTAGGGCCGTTGTTGAGGAGTATTTCCACGACTCATGCCTAGTGCCCAATGAATACTCAAGCATGGGGCTACTCCAAATGCTAAGGCACATAGATGGTAAGGTACTGGTGCTGAGGTCCATGGAGCACGCCCTCGATTTATTCAAGGAGCTGGGTGATAGGGTTGTTGAACTGGGGCTGTATGGGCTTACCTTGATTAATGAGGAGTTAGCCAAGCTTAAGGAGCTGCTGAGTGAAGTCGAGTCCAGTGGGGTTAAGTACGCGGTGGTGGTGACGAGCCCAAGGGTTGCACGTGAGGTTAGCGGCATGTTAACCAACCTCAGGAACGCCATCATAGTTGCCATAGGGCCCGTTACCTCAAGGGAATTAAACAAGCTTAACATACCCCATGGGGTTGCCTTAGTGCACACTATAGATGGAGCCGTGGAGGAGGCTAGGCTGGCTTTACGTGAACTCAATAAGAGTTATGGCTAAGCCAACTCTTGTGCCGGCTATCAGTGTGAAATGGTTTTTAAGAAACCCCCTTAGGGCGCGTTACGTGCAACTTAACTACTCGCAGAGACCCCTCCTGGTGTTTTGGGAAACCACTAAGGCTTGTCCATTAAGCTGCAGGCATTGTAGAGCCAACGCAATATTGAAGCCACTGCCAGGTGAGTTAACCACCAGCGAGGGTAAGGGGCTCATTGAGCAGGTGGCCGACTTCGGTAAACCAACCCCAGTGTTAATCCTAACGGGCGGTGACCCACTCATGAGGGAGGACTTGTTCGAGCTTATTGATTACGCCAAGTCCCTGGGGGTGCCCGTTGCGGTATCACCCACTGTATCGGAGAGGTTGTTTGATAGTGAAGTGATAGATGAGCTAAGGAGGGTTCACTCAGTGTCCATTAGCCTTGACGGTGCATCACCGGTGACCCATGACTACATTAGGAATAGGGAGGGGGTGTTTAACCTAACGATAAGGGCCATATCAACGCTACTGAGTGGTGGCGTTAGGGTTCAGGTTAACACAACCCTCATGAAGCTTAATGTCCATGAACTACCGCTAATTGTCAAGACACTTAGGGACCTTGGCGTATACACATGGGAGGTCTTCTTCCTAATACACGTGGGTAGGGGTATTGAACTTGAGGCGCTAACGCCGGAGGAGACCGAGGACGTGGTCAACGTGCTTTACGACGTGTCGAAGTACGGCTTCACCGTTAGGACAGTTGAGGCGCCATTTTACAGGAGGGTTACGTTAACCAGGTATGCCATTGAGAACGGCATAATTAACGTGGAGCCTAAGCTCGGCCCACTTTACCGCCAACTCCACGAGGGCATGGTTAAGGTTATTGGCCCTGAACCGCCTAAGCTGGCTAAGAAGCCCACGGTGGCTAGGACCAGGGATGGTGATGGGATAATATTCGTCGCCTATAATGGTGACGTATCGCCAAGTGGCTTCCTACCCATTAGGCTGGGTAATGTGAGGGAGGAGGGCCTAGTTAGGATATACAGGGAGAACCCCACCCTACAACGCATAAGGAGGGGTGAATATGGAGGTAGGTGTGGGCGTTGCGAATTCAGATTCATATGTGGGGGGTCTAGGGCAAGGGCATACGCGGAGTACGGTGACCCGCTCGCCGAGGACCCAGCATGCGTGTATGAGCCAGGAAGCGTGAAATTACCCACGGACCTCCTCCCAGTGTAGATGCCGGAAACCACCAACACCCTCATGCCCATAATCCCTCGCATTATTGGCCTGGGACTTAAGCTATGGTTGTTAGTCGGCTAATTAACGGCGCATGAAAGGGCATGGTTATGCGTGGAAATCCTTAAAAGGCACACCTCCAGGGTAGGCTGAATGGTTAGCGTTAAGGATGTGCCGCAGGATAAGCTCGTGGAGCGGCTGGCCAGGTACCTTAAGGACAACGTACCCCAGGTCAAGCTACCCCAATGGGCCGTTTACGTTAAGACTGGGAGGAATAAGGATAGGCCACCCCAGAACGACGACTGGTGGTACCTTAGGGCAGCTGCGGTGTTGAGGAGGATATACCTAAACGGGCCCGTTGGCCTCGGGAGCCTTAGGTCATCCTTCAGCTACAGGGCTAAGGTGGGGCCCAGGGTTAGGAGTGAAAGGACCGCTAAGGCCGGTGGGGCAATCATAAGGACTATTCTACATCAACTGGAGGCGGCGGGGCTCGTTGAGAAGACCAACGGTGGTAGGGTGATTACGGCTAAGGGTAGGTCACTGCTTGATAAGTTAGCCGCCGAGCTGTTTAAGGAGCTTAAAATCAACGTTAAGGTGTTTCCACAGTAGCGTCTTCACCGCATTTAAGCGTGCAGCTGAACCTGGACAGCACCTCCAACAGGAACCTCATGGCCCCCCTATACTCCTCTAACCCATACTGAGTAACCCTGTAGTACTTTGAACCATCCTTACTGAAGCTCTCCACCAACCCATCCCTCTCCATCTTGTAAAGCACCACGTAGACTGATACGGTAGTCACGTTTATGGCGTACTTACCCTTAATGTCCTTCACTATCTCGTAACCTGTCTTAGGGCCTTGGATCAGTGAATTAACCACGTATATCCACAGGTTCTCCTTAGTAATCTTGCTGATGAACCTAGCCAGGGCCTTACCCACATTACCCAACCCTGGTTAAGCTTTATAACTTATCCAGGCTGATTTGAACCAATGATAGGTAGGGTTAAGGAGGCTCTTGAACATGCCTTGGTTAGAATAGCCCCGGCACTACCCAGGAACCCAAACCTACTTACAGTACTGGGCCTTGTGGTGTCACTGGCTGCTATACCAGCCGCCTTAATTAGGCAATACCCGGTGCTACTGCCAATCATAGTTTTAGTATCGGGTTTCTTCGATGTTGCCGATGGGTTATCGGCTAGGTTTAACAATAGGGTTTCCAACTCGGGAGCCTTCCTTGACTCAGCCTTGGATAGGTTTGAGGACTCTGCCATAATAATTGCGGTTGCTGTGCTAGGTGGCTTGAGCGATGTGCTCCTGATTGAAGCCTACGTGGCCGTGGTTGGTTCACTATTGACGAGTTACATGAGGGCTAGGGCTGAGTCACTGGGTTTAAGGATGCTTGGGGTTGGCTTCTTCGAGAGACCTGAACGCCTAATCTACCTATTCGCCCTAACCTTAATATACGCCCTCATTAGGAGAATCGAGGTCTTAACCTACGGTATGGGGTTATTCGCATTAATAACCCTGGTGACCGCCGTACAACGCACAGTGGTTGCCTACAGGCTACTTAAGAACCATTAACCACTCATCACCAAGTCAGGGCTCCAGACCCCTATCACCGGGTCCCCTGACCCTCATGCAGTAGGGCTGAATAGACAATATAAGCTTAACCTCGATGTGGACTTCCCCGTACCTTGGGCATAGGTGGGTTAACTTTTAAACCATGACTAAGCCTTAGCCTGGATGCTGAGGATAGCCCTCATAGGGCTGGGTAACGTTGGGAAGGCATTCGTAAAGGTATTGCTGGCTAAAGCTGGCGAACTGGCGAAGCTGGGTTATGAACCATGTGTGATTGGTGCCTTAGCCTCTAGGGGTGGTGTGGTGGGTGATGGGTGCCTAAGTAATAAACTCTTGGCTGAATTAGCCGACAAGGGGCTTTACGTAGCCACCAAGGTGAGGGGGATTGAGCTTGGCAATTTGATAAGTCTCAACCCTGATGTGGCGGTGGTTGCCATACCACCAAGCTATAGGACTGGGGAGCCGAACCTGTCTATGTACAGGGAGTTGGTTAGGAATAGGGTATCGGTGGTAACAGCTGATAAGACTGGGCTGGCCCTAGCCTACCAGGAACTAGTGAGTGAGGCTAGGGCTAGGGGGGTCTACCTAGGCTTCACGGCCACGGTGATGGCCGGCACGCCAGCCCTACCGTTACTAAGGGGTTTAAGGGGTAGGAGCATTGACTCAATTACCGGTGTGTTAAACGCCACATCGAACTACGTTCTAACGCTGGTTGAGGGTGGGTTACCCATGATTGATGCGGTTAAGAGGGCTGTGGAGGAGAAGATTGCCGAACCAGACCCGTCAATAGACCTAGGTGGTCTAGATGCAGCAGCCAAGGCAGTGATAATGGCAAACACGGTGGGTCTCCCCGTTAGTTTAAAGAATGTTGAGGTTCAGTCGCTGTTAAACCTCAATGAGGCTTACATTAGGGATGCCGTGAGGAGGGGGGTTAGGGTTAAGCAGGTTGCCTCAATAGACTTAGCTAAAGGTAGGGTGTCTGTTAAGCCAATGGAGGTGCCAGCCAGTGGGGTGCTTAGTTCAGTGAGCGGTAACTACAACACATTAATCATTAGGCTTAGGGATGGCAATGAAATAACGCTAATTGGGCCCACGGGGCCCGCTGGGGCCACGGCTGAGGTAATGTTCAGCGACCTGCTTGAGTACGTGGAGCTACGCTTAATGATGGGGAAAGGGTAATAAGGGTTAAGCCAACCTAAGGCGCTGGTGATGTGGATCTCGAGTCCTGATAAGTGACGATGGCTCGCATGGCTGATTCAATCACCACGGCTCGTTCTTAAGGCCAAGTAGGTAGGCCCCTGTATTGGTGGCTAGGTGTATTGGTGGGGTTATCAACACCGCGGTTACGATAATGGGTACTGTTAATAGGCTTGGGTTAATGATGTAAAGTGCCAGTAGTGATGCAAGTAGGAAGTCTAACTGATCCAGTAGGGGGGCTGGCTCCCCCCTCCTTAACCCAAGCCTCCTCTTAATGAAGGCGCCAAGCATATCCCCTAGGAGGGCTGCAATGGACATGACCAGTGAGTCCAGTATTGACGGGTACTTGAACACTGAACCCGTCACTAGGTAAACCACGTAGTCCACGAGGTAACCAACCAAGGTACCCAGGACCACCCCTATCACTAACCCCTCGTAGGTTTTACCATCACCAAGCACCCTCCTACCGTCAATGAAGACCCTGTTTAAGTCGACCGGGTGCAGCCTACCTCTAAACACCCTCCTGGCTAAAACTGGGGTTGCGTTAGCCACATAGGGTGGCCATACTATGAGTAGTGCCTGGGCCACTAACCAACCTACGTTCATAACTAATCCATGGGCCTTTCGTGGAATGCCGATAGGTGTGCTATGGCCGAGGACCTGTATTTAAACACCCTACCGCAGGCTAAGCAGACCCAAATCATGACGCTGCCCTTCCTGAAGCCGGCTATCATGTGTTCCTTCATGTGCCTCATGGCTTGCCCCTCACCTTGAACCTTAGCTTGACATATGTCGCACGTGTAATTCTTCCCACCAACCTTGAGGTGCTTCCTCATGTGCGTGACCATGGATTCAATGGGCACCTTCTCGCCGCACTTAGGGCATGTTAACTCGGTTGGCTGTGGGACCATGCTGTAGTCTAGTTTTAATCCCTTAACCTCACCCATGTAGTTGCATATTGGGCAAACCACTACCTTTAACGGTGCGTAGGCTGCCTCAGCCATGGCTCACCATAATCCCTGTTGCTTTTTAAGCATTAAGCAAGGTCACCTAACCCTAATGACCCTATTCCTCGTTAAAACCGTGGCCGCAATAGCCCACACATCAATAACCAGTATGCCGTAGACCTCAAGGGTGGCGGTGGAGGGCCATTTAAGGAGGAGCGCAGGTAAGGGGGCTAGTAAGCCAAGGAGCAGGAGCGGCACACCATAGTTAAGATTACGGTCGATCACTAGGCCTATACTCCATGTCACAACGGCCAGGTCCATTTGCGTGAAGAACCACTGTGAAACGAAGGCATGTGGGTAGGTGCCCTCATGGAATACGCCAATTAGTGCCAGGAATATTGAGGCAACGGCAACGAATGAGGAGCCCATGGCCTCGATCTTATTGCCGGAAACCAGCAGGAGGTATATCGAGTAGGTGAACATGACTATGGCGGTGGCCACAAGCCCATAATTATAAACCCAGTAATAATTGGCATGGGCTGTTTTGTAGGTTGTTTTGGTTTTTGTGGTTGTTTGTGGTGTTTATTTTTGTTGGTGGGTGAGTCCTTTTAGGGCTATTAAGTAGGCTGATGTTGTGTGCCTGTCTAGCCTGTACCTTCTCATGGCCTCTTCGTGTTCTTTGGAGTTTGTTGTTCCTCTTGGGTTTACGTAATTGACCCTAATTGAGTATAGTGGTGCCTTTAGGGCTATCTTCTCAATGATTGTGCTTCTGAAGATCATGACTTTATAGTTATAATTCTCATGATTTCTACCACCATTCCAAACCCACATTAGCCTCAGCCTACCGAGGACCTCCGGGTTCTCTAGGAACAAGGTCTTGACACCATGGTTATAAGCGTAATTTAGCAGTTCATGAATCCTCATGCCGATTATGCTCCAAGCCTTGTGCTTGGGGAATCCTCGTGCCGTTGTTTCACTGAACCAAAACGTCTTATAATCTCTCAAGTCGCCACTCTCATCAACAATTGCCAAATTAATCCTATCGGTATTAACGTCAACACCGCCGAATAGCCTACCACTATTACGCCTATGCTTAGCCATGTGTTCGTAGTAAATGTCCAACGGTACTGTTATGTGAATTTCGCCGTGAACCCATAATTGATTATTTCTAGCACCGTAGTCCCTAATTACGACCCTACCCATGTACTTAATACGCTCCCTGTAAATTGCATCAATTAACTCTCTATAATCCTCCGACACAGTAGGCTTAACTACGACCCTACTAATCAACCCATCATACTTAATCGTTGTTACATGAAATTCATAACCTGGTCTCAAGGTGATACTCTTCGCTGGATACTCCAACCCGCTTTGTTGGAACATGAGCCAATCACCCAACTCAACGCTCCTAAAATCAACACCCAATGCCCTGCAAGACTCGTAGATGCCCATTACGAGGGTTACTGCACCATCAGCATACCTACGATTCGGGATGATTTCGTAGGTGATGCTCCTAAACATACTCACCCAACCAATCTTGGTACCAGGCAAGAATTGCATTTGCTTCGCCAGAGACAAGACCCTATGCGCGGCTGTCTTAAACCACCACGCAGTGGAGAGTAATTCCTTAGCCATATCACCATTGACATTAAACGGAAGCCTAAGAGTTACATAACTCACAGAGAGATATCCCCCAGTTAGACTTATAAACCCGTCTCTATCACTCTCACTGGTTACCCCGGGTTTCCAAGACCCGTAGCGGCAAGGAACCGCGGGCGACCGTTGGGGAGCCACTGCGGTGAGGGGGCTCGGGGCGACCGTCGAGAAGGAGACGGTGGAGACAACAAGCCTCCACCACCTCCAGAGAGACGGTTCCCTAAGTCGCTTAAGGCGTTATGCAGCAGGTTAAACCAAGGGTTAAGGCTAATGCTAGCGATTATTACAATCCATGCCAATGCAGCCGCAGCGACACCCATGTATGTTAACGCATCCTTAACCGTAGCCATATTTATGAATCATCTTCAACTCTTTAAAGTATTAACTTAAGAAAAGCTTAATAAGAGGTGACCTAGGGGTTGATTTGGGGGCCGTAGTCTAGCCTGGTTAGGATGCCGGCCTGGGGCGTCAGCCCCGTTGACTAGCCGACACGGAGGTTGGGCGTCGGCCGTTCTTTAGCACCAGACACATTCATCCATTTCCATAATTCGCAAAATCACACGCAGCGTTAAATCTATGCATTTTATTAATTCATTAATTAATTATATTAATTGATAATGAAACTTGGTTAATAATTCACCAGTTTTGAGTGGGCATTCACCTACTTACCTTAGCCATAAGCCCCCTTATATCATCAATGAGCTTCTTCTCGTAATCCGCAAGAACCTTGTAGTCGCTGTTCTTAACCTCCATTTTGAGTCTTGTTAGTCTCCTGACTGATTCTAGTTCCCTAATGTTGTTCGCTGGTACGCCGGCATTAATAGCCTCTAGGCCAACCCTGTAGTAGGTTATCATTAATCTTAGTAGCCAATACTGCTTCTCAGGGGCTGATGGAGTGTCCACTGGGTTGAAGGCGTCCTGCTTAAGGAAGCCTTCACGTAGCATGAGTGCGACGTTCATTATGTGCTTCTCCACTTCACTAAGCGCCTCACTGCCAAGTATCCTAACTATCTCCGATAACTCAGCCTCCCTGGTTAAAACCTCTATGGCTATCCTCCTCAACTCGCCCCAATCCTCACCCACAGTCTTACTATACCAAGGCGCCACGGTGTCGACGTACCTACTGAAGCCCTGGAGCCAATTTATGGCTGGGTAGTGCCTTGAGTAGGCTAGCCTGGCGTCGAGGGGCCAGAAGGCGCCTATGAACCTGAGGGTGTGGCTTGTGACGGGTTCCGTGAAGTCCCCGCCAGGTGGGCTAACCGAGGCGGCTATGGTCAATGAGCCAACCTTACCCTCACCCCCAAGCAGCTTAACCTTACCAGCCCTCTCATAGAACTCGGCAAGCCTAGTGGGTAGGTAGGCTGGGAACCCCTCCTCACTGGGCATTTCACCAATCCTAAGGGCCACCTCACGCATTGCCTCAGCCCAACGGCTGGTGGAATCGGCCATGAGCAACACGTCGTAGCCCTGGTCCCTGAAGTACTCGGCTATCGTGGCCCCCATGTATATGCTGGCCTCCCTAGCGGCCACCGGCATGTTAGAGGTGTTCACTATTATGGTTTCCCTCTCCAACAGTGGACGCCCTGAGACTGGGTCGGTTAGTTTAAGTAGGCCCTGCAACGCATCCGCAGCCTCATTACCCCTCTCACCGCATAGGACTGGGACACTGTACTGGGTCCTGGCGTAAAGCATTAGTGACCTTATGGTGACTGTCTTGCCTGAGCCAAATGGGCCAGGTATTGATGCAGCCCCACCCTTGGCTATTGGGAACACGGTGTCAATGACCCTTATCCCAGTTATGAGCGGCTCGCTTGGCGGTAGCTTCTCCAGGAATGGCCTTGGCCTCCTAACAGGCCACTTATGCCACATCTTAACCTTAACTACGCCGTCACTGGTCTCAACCTCGGCAATGTCATCATTAAGCGTGTAGTCACCCTCAGGGGCCACGTACTTAACCACCCCAGGCCTGTACAGTGGTGGGTAAAGTATCCTGTGTTCTATTAACTGGGTTTCGGGCACCACGCCGAGCACATCCCCAATGTTAACCTTATCGCCAACCTTAACTCTAGGTAACCACCTCCACCTTTTACTGAAGTCTAGGGGTGGTGCCCTATCGTAGTTAATACCCCTGGCTATGAATGGCCTCCCCATCTGATCAAAGATAACCTTCAGGGGTCTTTGGACACCATCATAAACCTGCCCAATTATCCCCGGCCCAAGCCAGGCACTGAGCATCTCACCAGTCCTAACAACAGGCTCACCTGGCTTAACCCCCGTGGTGTCTTCGTAGACCTGTATGAAGGCGTTTTCACCCTGAACCCTAACAACCTCCCCGAATAGGCCCAGTTCACCCACGAAGACCAGTTCATAAAGCCTGGCGCCAGGTAGCTCAGCCTTGACCACGGGGCCATTTACAACCAGTATCCTACCGGTTCCCTGGCTGCTCATCATTGCTTGACCACCTCATTAATGTATGCCTTAATTATACCCCTTATGTAGTCCACCATGCGGTTTAACACGTCATCAACCGTAGCCCTATAGGTGATTGAACTATCCTTGGTTGACGCTATGAAACCCAGCATGCCCTCCTCACCATCATTAAACTCCACGCTCACCCCAGCCTTAGCCGCTATCGCGGAGATAACCCCCTTATCCCTAGGTGAACATGTCACCACCAGCTCCCTTGACTGAGTCACCTCAATGGCCTGTGCGAATAATGCCTCAAGTAACTTACCATAGGCTTCACTACCCCTCATGTCGGCTATGTGTCTCTTAACCTCATTAATCACCCCACTGGTTAATTCGTCCATGAGGGCCAGGTACTCGGTCTTAATGCTCATTGACGCGTCGTATAGCTTATACTCTCTACTCAACATGACTTGCCTATCCACTTCCTCAAGTTCACTGCTATGCTTCCTAATAACATCCTCTACGGCGTTCATTAACTCCGCCTCATACTTCAACCCAAGGTTCGTGACCCACTCCTCCGAATCAGCCTTAACCTTATCCATCACGCTGTTTATTAATCGAATCAACTGCTCTGACATGTCCAATCACTGGTAGCCGACACTGGAGGTTTTTAAGCATATGCAGGTTTTGGCACGACTAATGTTCATTAGACTACAGTAAAGCCCATAACCAAGGCATTGACCTCCTGCCTAGGTGAGCCAAGGAGCTAAAGGCCCAGCACTGATCTTAAAATCGCCATGTAGTTAACCTCACTATAACCAGCGCCGCCTAGAGATGGGACCTCGAGTATTAGTGGTTTCCTAACCCTAGTCCTCAGGTTTACGAATTCCTGCCCAGCCGCACTACTAATGTTACTTGTGACTAGTATAGCCGCCACGTCGTCCATGGCCATGAGTTCCTTAATCCTGGGTATGATCGACTTAGCGTCCGTGACGTAACCCTCGAATCCAATTAGCCTAAAGGCGTTTACAGTATCCTCATCACCAAGTATCACAACCCTCATTACCTACACCACCCGCCCAGCCTTATTAATGCTTAACCTCATGATTAGTGAGAATAGGGGAGGGTGATGAGCACTAGGTAGATGATTAGCGTTAGGATTAACGTAAGTACCGCCAACTCAACGTAACTGGTATCCGTTATCTTGGATAGCAGGTACATGAAGACTAAGGGCACTGCCACGTAAAGCACCGGCGTTAGTGGCCTGATTATGATCAGTGAGGAGGTGTACTTAATTGACAACGCAGCTAAGGAGCCTATTATCGACATTACGACCCAGTAGGCTGTATCAACCACGGACTTGAGCATTAAACCCCTATGCAGTGTTGACCCAGCTAAGTAACCCCTCTTAACAAGCAGCCTCCTCTCAACGTCCCTTAGGTAAGCCGTGTTAAGCACGTAGCTTGATAATAAGCCTGTGACTGCATTAATTAGCACTGTCACAGTTACTACATTGATGAGGCTGCTGAAGGCTAAGTCGACTAGAACCATGGTTGTGTAGTACCCATCCAATAGGCCAAGGACCATGTAGACACTGAGCCGGGGCATCATTAACCCTTCAGTATGTACTCACCCACGGAGACCTCATCAATGCTCCTTATGACTGCACCATTGACTTCAATAACCCTCCTAATCTCATTGAAGTCTATTGAACCCTCCATGACTATCCTAAGCCCTAGAACGCCCACATCAGTCTCCTCAACCTTAACGTAAACCGCCGCAACACCCTTAATCCTACCCAACTCATTGGCCAACTTAATAATCTCCAGTTCACTTGGGGCATCCACATCAAGCACTACCCTCCTTAGCAATGGTTCATCACCCCCACTCATACCTCACTCACTCTAATTTCAGTTAATAAACTTAAAACGCCATTTAAATTTACGATTCATTGAACAATTAGGTAATGGGATAATGTTTTGAACACCTGGTTCCCGTCAACAAGCATCAGCACTTTGCCCATACTTGGCGGTAATTATAACTCATAACTGACACATACTAATCTATACTAGGCCTCATGAAGCACTAGTGAGGTTAGTGATCTCGCTTAAGAGCCAGTAAAACCCACTAGCTGAGAGGCATATCCGCGCGGTTGCGTATTGCATCATAAGTTAAACCAGTTTTGCAAATATCTTCATCAGTACTAGTGCGATTATGAGGACGACAATATACTTCACGTAAAATGGTCTTAAGCGATTCAATAGGTATGATCCAGTGAGTCCTCCTAGGGAACCCCCTGTCAGCACTACTAGCCATAGCCTTTCAGCCAGCATCACCAGCCATAACTTTTCCCTCAATAAAAGTAAGTAACTGGTAAAGCCGCTGACCGAGATCAATAATGCTATGTATCCTGTTGTAGCCGAAGCCTTCTTTATATCCTCCTCTATTAAGACCATGACGGGCAAAATTAGTATTGCCCCTCCTATCCCCAACATACCACTAAGGAAACCCGTGATGACTCCCACTAACGCAGTGAGTACATAACCCTTAACACTTCCGTAAAACCTGCTAGACCTTACCTTCGCCCTTTCCCTTACCAAGTTGTATAATGTGTAGCTTAAGAATGCTGTGAGTGCCCATAGTAGTGCAATCTTTGGGGCATGGCTACCCACATATGCCCCCACTGGGGCCATGGCTGCTGCAGGAATTAGGAGGATGGTTCCTAGTTTCCATAAGACATTACCCCTTCTCGCATTATTCACCATCGCAATAAATAGGGAGAAAATGTTAAGGAAAAGTCCCGTATCTGCCGCTACCGAGAATGGTATACCCAGTGAGTATAATATTGGTACCAGGACAACGGCACCACCTAGGCCCGCCACCGTAAAAATGCTCGTGATGATCCAAGTTACAAAGAATATAACGATAAGCAGTATAGTAGAAACCATCCTTCACACCCCTTCATTTTCTTATCATTTTAATGCCCATATTTAATACCTAAACCCTCAGTACAGGCGCTTCCTTCCTATACCTGGTTAATTGAACCCAGACTAGGATGAGCATTAAAGGTATCTCTAGTAACGGGCCTATTGCTGTAATAATGGGTACAAACGTGTATTTTGCGAATGCCGTTACTGCAATGGCTATTGACACCTCGAAATCCCTGGCAGCCACTGAATACCCTACCGCAGTTGAATCCGCATAATTATATTCCAGTTTCCTTGATGTGTAGTAGCCTATGTGAAACAGTACGAAGTAGAAGGTGAGCATTACAATAGCCATCATCCATATTAGGCTTGGATATTCCACGATTCCATACCCCTCACCCCAGAATATGACAACTATTGTGAACAGAAGCGCTATAGTCTGCACATTATCCAGCACCTTCAGAACCCTCGAGAAATACACCTTCCCCTGCAGCAGATACCTAGTAACCACACCAGCGGCGAGGGGAATGGCTAGATACTCCAGCACACTTTCCAGTATTAACATAGGATTAACGAATACGGTAGCTCTTGTCAATAGATAAACATAGACAGGCGTCGTGAGGATCTGTATAATGGAGTTCCACGCAACAAATGAAACACCAAGGGGTAAATTACCCCTTGAGAGATCTGTCCACACCAGCACCATGCCTATGCAAGGTGCAACCCCAAGTAGTATAACCCCCACAAGCGCCTGGCTAGCAATAGTAAGATTCACGAGGCTCAATGCCTTATAGAATATTATGTAGAAGAAGAAATATCCAAGCCCAGCCACCAGGAACGGGTCTATCCCATAGTTTAGCGCAACCATTAAGCCCACCTTCTTTGCATCCGTTAAGCTCTTCGCAAGCTCATTCGCCTTGATTTTCACCATGGCTGGGTAAATCATGAAGAACAACCCTACGGGTATACCGTACGTGGACACTAAACCACTAAAACTGGTTAGATGTACCCCTAACTCGAGCCCAAGCATTATCGCAATGGCAACAAATATGGGGAACAGAATTGCCTTTAGACCTAGTGCCCTGAGAATACTAGCATTGTTCCCCTGGCCTGAGTTACCCATGCCTGGGTTGCTCATACCTGGTCAGTTAACTGACTGACTGGACAGTTTATAAACTTTTCCTTAAGTTATTTTAACGATTAATGGTTATCTTAATGAGCGCCTCTAGGTAGGTTTTCTTATCTACTCCCGGTAGGTTAATGACGTAGCAGAGGAGCCCTCCCATGAATGCCCTTATCCTCACAACATCCTCAGCACTATCACTATTGAAAACACGCCTGCTAACTTCAGCAACAAGAGATCCACATAATTCCCTACTACTTGCCGTTAACTCCTTATAATTACCCATTAAAGATATTGTGCGTAGGAAGAGCATTCTCATTGTGGGGTCGCTGTACTTCTCAAGGTACCTACTCCCAATGCATCTAAGGATTTCCTCACCATTACCCTCACTTAGGCAGTTAGTCACAATGTCATGAGGTAGACTTCTCTTAGCAATCTCCAGGATTAACTGATCCTTAGTATTGAAATGCCAAAAAACTATCCCCTTAGAAACCTTAGCCCTCTCACATATGTGATCTACAGGAGCATCAAAACCCTCTTCGGCAAACACCTCTATCGCAGCCTGCAGTATCCTCTCCTTCATCAACTCCTTATTCCTAATTCTCGCTCCCGGTCTCATAAACTACACCAGTGGAAAATCTAAGCCATAATTTAAATATTTTAATCATTTTAATCACCGATCTGCTACTCACATGAGGAGTTCTATTATGAAGAGTACGCCTGTGATTGCTGCGAATGCCCAAAATGTTGCGGTGAATCCTGTTATGGATGCCATGTAGCCCACAAGGGGCATTAGGGCTGACATTATCATCATTGATGAGCTGAAGAATGATGTTGATGTCGCTATCTCCTCAGGCTTGAATACCGTGTTTGCTATCTGGAGCCCCAGAGTCCAGGAGATTCCATCGGGTATTCCAGCGATTAGGAAGGCTAGGACTAGGAATATTACTGAGACTGAGCTAAGGGCTAGGAACACAGCAGCCACCAATGCAATTGTTACTGCAAACACTAAGTATGGTCTCCTATTCTGTATTGGGGACTTTAACCTGATTATGAACCTGGTCACCACGTCACCAACGAACATTGCCGCAAGTAGGTAGAAGGTTGTTGATGCAGATAACCCCAGCATTTCGCCGTAAATCCCCCCGAAACTCATGATTATGAAGAACGGTATTGTGTACGTGAACGCCGCCACAACCGCCCAGTTATACTCCCTACTTCTGAACAAGGATCTTATGCTTGCCCTACCACTATGCCCCTTCGCCTCCATGTACTTCAATGCATACCTACCCCTAAGTGCTGCGACAAATGGTATTGCAATAAAAGCCATTACCGCGAATATGAGGAATAGCTCCCTTATACCGAGACTGAGCAAGTAACCGGTGGTGAACGGTGCCACTATTAATGCTAACGCAACCCAGAATGAGAATGCCGCTTGCTCAACCTGTCTCTTCCACTGCTCCACCGATGCCATCCCAGCCATGGTCATGAAGGAATCCATAATTATGCCGCTTAGGAATCCATCAATAGTCATTAATGTGTATACCTCGGCATAACCATGTATTACAATGTAGAGTGGCATTGTGATTCCAAGGAGTGGTAGTGAGATTAATTCAACAGTTTTAAGTTGACTGGGCTTAAACTCCCTCATTAGGAACGCCGCTATGGCGAATGCAACCGTGAAGAGGGCAAACCCTATACCAACCTCAAAGGAGTTCATACCGAAGGACTCGGCTAAATTCCATATTGATGTTTGGTAGAACTGCAACAGATATCTTCCAAGAAACGCCGCAACTATTACCAACCACTCAGCACCGCTTATCAGCCCAAAGTCAAGGCCCACTTTCCTTAAACTCCTTCCCTGGTTTACATCTGGGTTACCCATACCTGGTCAGTTAACTGACTGACTGGACAGTTTATAAACTTTTCCCCTACACCGCCGTCCTGCCCTCTATCACTATCCCTATGCAGCCTAGGACGCAACTACCTGGATTTGCAACTATGGGCGAGTTTCACTCAGGGTACCACCTAAATACATCATTGCCACAAGTAAGGAGATAGAGACCACATCCGATGCATTTATCCATGCCAGGTTTTACTCATACTCTGGGTCATCGAATTTGACTGATCGGTCAGTAATTAAAACACCTTGGTAGATGCATAATTTACACATCTCCACTTACCATGATGCAGTAATAACACTCAAGGTAACGGTATGAGGGATAGCACCGTGGTGCCCCGGCCGGGATTTGAACCCGGGACCTTCCGGTTATGAGCCGGACACTCCACCCAGGCTGAGCTACCGGGGCCTAGTTAGCATTTAGATTTATGGATTTTATAAGCTTTTTCATTAAACCCAACACTAACCATGTGAATGGGCAATGACTATTCTTAGGTGGCCTAAGTGGGCTCGCGGTAAAGCAGTTCGATCATTGCGCCGAGACTCCTCCTAGCATCAACGTAAATGTACCCACCACCCTTGAACTTGCCCTCCTGTTCTATCAAGCCACCAGCCTCCTTAAGCATCCTTAAGGCCTCATCTACGTTACCCACGTTGAACGCTATGTGGTGTATCCCAGGTCCATGCTTCTCTAGGAATTCACTCCACGTGCTCGGCCCACCCACAGGTTGAATAAGCTCTATGGTTATGTTGCCTAACCTGAAGAAGGCCAACTTAGCCCTTCCCCTGGATGGAACACCCCTAAACGTCATGTTAGTCTGTAGTATTTTTACGTAGCTGCTCATTATTTTTAATTTCTTCTAATCCTCTTAATGCTATTAAGTAGGCTGAAGCCATGTGCCTATCAAAACCTCTTTCCTTCATTACTTTTTCGTGCTCCTCGGAGTTTGTCGTGCCCTTGGGGTTTGCTAGGATTACGTTGAATCCTAGCCTTAATGCTTTAATGACACCGTGGGTTAACAGCTGCCTCTTTGCGAATCGTGAAATCCTCCTATTACCGCTCTTGCTCTTTGTGAACCTCCTCCTCTTAACTAGGAATAGGTCCTCGAAGGCTACGTAATCAACACCAATCCTAGAAAGGAAATTAAGGGCTTTTGACAAGGCATTCAACCTCAAGGCTTTAGCCCTCTCCCTTGGGAATCCAGGTGAAACAACCTCAGTATACCACCATGTCTTGAAGGTGATGATTCTGCCCTCCTTATCAATCACGACTACATTAAGCCTATCACTATTCAAATCAAAACCGGCAATAAGACCATAACCGATGGGCTTCTTCACTGAAAAGTGCTTCAGATAAAGCCATAGCGGGATCTGCAAATGAATCATTGGCTTTTCCTTAAAGGAGATTACTGCACCGTAACCCTCTTCCCCTTTACCTGCTAACTCCTCTAATTCACGGAGTAGTGGTAGGTACTTCCTACCGAAGTAGGCTCTCCCAACAATCCACTTACCCCATGGGTCTTTAACCTTAACCTCAATGTGATTCTCCAAGACGTGGAACTTTATCCCCCTATTACCCCTATCCGCCTTACTCCCCCTACATGCAATCCACCTTCTCCTTATTTCAATCTTATTACCATTATTTTCAATCAACGCTAGGGCTTGTTTATAGGCTGTTTCGGCGTAAAAGGCGTATGGGATGATCCTGTATAACTCCTTGACAGCATCGTTTAGGGGAACTCCTCTTAAGGCTAGGTTAATCCCAGCCTTCACAGCCCTTGAGTAGTAGTGAGCGATTTTAACCACCTTACCCACGTCCTCAAACTCAACCCTACCACTTATTGTTACGAATTGAAACTTACCAAGAGCCTCCCTAGAGCCAATAATCCTACTCCTCATCATCATCAGGTAAGATGACAATTACAATCACCTCCTTACCAGCAATCTCCCTAACCTTACCCCTCACGCTCTTAGGGATGTATATTGCATACCTCCTCTCACCATACCTATCACTTCCAGCCGAGGACACAACACCCCTAAAAACAATCTGCCTCATTACGCCATAAGTAGCAGAAAAACTTATAAACTTTTCCACCTCCATTAAATTGGAGGGTGCCACTATGAAGCCAATGAGCAGTCGCGAGGCAGAGGAAGGCACCCAATGAAACTCCCCGTGTCATGGCTGGGAGTCCGCACTCCCAAACCTAGGCACGGGGAAGGAAAAAGAGCAATGAAGCCGAGTGGCTCTTAACCACAATGAGGCCGAGCTCTTCTCCCACTCCTCAGTTTCCACAATCTCAGGTTCCTTAACCTTTAGTACGCTGGCCCATAGCTTCACGGCTGATTGAATATCCGAAACCACCATGGCTACTTGGACAACTTCATTAAACCCCTGGGCACTCATGAGCGGGGTAAGCATTGTATGTTTTAAAGCATTGCCCATATGGGTATGCTTAAATACCTTAAGCTATGGGTTTAGTAATGTCGTTTGACAAGGCTGGTTACCTAGTGGGTAGGGGTTTCACGTACCCGGATTATGAGCCGCAGTACCAGAGGTACTATGGATACGTGGTTAAGTACCTATCAGCGGCAATTAGACTTAACCTAGCCACCAAGTCCATTCAGGGGGAGGCTAGATATGCAATAACGCTTACAGACAGGATTGACCATGTGGATTTTGACGCCGCCGAGATGCAGATAAACTCAGTTATGGTTAATGGTAGCGAGGCTCATTTTAACTATGATGGGCGTGTCTTGAGGATCTACATAACCGGCAATGCTGGCTCCGAGTTTACAGTAACTGTTAGCTATAGCGCTAAGCCTAGGAACGGTGTACACTTCATACTTCCCGATGAGTATTACAAGGATAGGAGGCCAATGGTTTGGACGCAGGGTGAGAGCGAGGACAATCACTACTGGTTACCCATACCAGATTACCCAAGCGTTAAGTTAACCAGTGAATTAACATTGATAGTACCGAAACCACTAACGGCTGTATCAAACGGATACCTAGTTGAGAGTAAGGATTTAGGCGACGAGACCCTATGGCATTGGAGGCTTGATAAGCCACACTCAGCCTACCTAATAGCCTTTGCGGCTGCTGAATTCGAAGTCATTGAGGAGAACTGCGGCGGCGTTGAGGTTAAGCACTATGTGCCTAAGGGTTATGGTGAACTGGCTAGGTACAGCTTCCACAGGATATGCGACATGTTGAACTTCTACAGTGAATACACCGGCGTTAAGTACCCATGGCCCAACTATAAGCATGCTGTTGTTAGTGAATTTGGCGGCGGTATGGAGAATACGACGGTGACTATACTAACCGACACGACTATTCATGATGAACACGCCCATTGTCCAGGCTCAAAATTCCCA
>Ga0081529_124216_pt1 | contig 26420 bp, 22 predicted proteins | sample EchGeymetagenome_FD_71012 | JGI IMG/M metagenome (GOLD analysis project Ga0081529, IMG submission 71012) | Ferrous microbial mat and aquatic microbial communities from Echinus Geyser, Yellowstone National Park, USA - transect B T=78-80 C v2... ...
GGAACTAGACGAAGACCCAGCAGACTCCGTAACAACAACAGCATTTGTTGTAGGTTGTGGTATCACAGAATTTGTTGTAGGCCGCGGTGCTAGGTTTAGCGTTACGTTTATGTTTGTGATGCTCGTCTTTGGTGGATCGGTATAATTGGCGTTAATCATGTAGCCCTTCCCGTTCATTAACGTAAGCGTTGCATTGAAGGTCTTGGTTGTTTTGTTGGTTACCGTGAATAACACAATCTTCGCCGTGGTATTACTCATCGAGGCTATGACAATGTCGGTCTTATTGGCAAACTTAACGAAAACGGGTTTCGTGGAATTAATAACGAGACCATCAAAAGCCGGTTTGCCAGTGTGATTACTAATCCAAAAAGCCTCCAGGGTACCATTTGGGTCAATCCAGATGTTTGAGGCATTCATCTGCACAGCAACAATGAATGTGGGTGAGGATGAACCACCATCCTCATAGCCAGCCACCAAACCAGGGGCTGCGTTTGATACGAAGTACATGTTCGTGAAATTCCCTATGGGGGTTAAAAGTTGGTTTGTGTTGGCTTCGTAATACACATTTATTGGGAGTGTACTTACGTATAAGCGATAGTTAAGTAGTAATCCTAAACTTAGGTATACCTGCACATTCTTTAGGTTAGTCAGAGTAGACATAAGAGACGGGGCGAACTGCGACAAACTAACTGGCTGTGGTTCCACTACATTAATTACATACCCAACGTTACCGGACCCACCGAAATACATGAAGGATTGATTAGTGGGGTTGTAGATGGCGTAGGTTATGATCTGCGGGTAGTTCGGATCGTAGGTCAGGAAAATTATGGACCCGTCCGGCTTTTCTATGTACCCCCATGCAACAACTGAGTAGTATCCCCAGGGGAAATCAACGGTCAGTATTACCGGCGTGTTGTCGTTTATATAATTAACAGCCGTGGAAGCCGCAACATCGGCTGGCTCCTGCTCTGTACTATTTCCTAAACCAAAGAACTGATGAATCACAACGGCTAATGAGGCATCCGTTAGGTATTGCAGGGCATGGGTATTACTCGTAATCGGGCCTAGGTAAAGTTGGTTTGTTGTTGTGGCTGTGGGGCTTGGTAGTGGTACTTCGCCTAGGTAGTAGAGTATTGCGGTTGATGCCATACCATAAGAGAAGCCACCTTCCCATTCATAGTCAAAGTTGGGTTGAGAATACTCATTATATAACGGACTCCACACCACACCATTATACCTCACAACGTAATTGGTCTCGGAGTTTTCCATGAATGGGATGGCATAATAAATAGTACTACCATTATAATACAGCGCCGCCGAGGTCGCATTGATCTGTATTGTGGAAAATAGTGGAACATAGTTCGGATTCATTGAAACAACCGGCAAATTAACAACACCAAGCCAACCTCCAAGGTATATAGGTACATAACCATTACTTGATGCTGGTATAATAATGTTATCAAAAATAACGTACCACCCCGATGAACCAGGCAGATTAACTGGAAGCAGGCGCATACCTACGTAGGTATTGGTTAAGGTTAACTGAACAACCTCGCTTTGATTCAAGGCAATAAAGCCGTATGTGCTTGGTATCACCGCAAGGGACGTCATTGGATAGTTTAGTGTTAAGTTATATTCGTAAATGCCCGGTGTTAGATTAAAGGATGCTATGGAAACACCACCTGGTTGTATCGTAATCGTCTCAGGGAAAGAGACAGGATTACCTTGGGAGAACTGCGTATTTGACTCATAGACATTAATCGTAACACTCACGGGCTGATTCAGCGTATTGCTTATTTCAAGGATCAATTGGTATTGTTGCTGTACCGACACAGATGCCCAGCCCCACTGATCTGTGGCTACGTACTGCGTTTCATACATGGTAAGTAACTCTGCATACACGTAATAAGTGCCGGTTTGGTTCGGTGTGTAATGGAATACGATTGTGTTTAAGCCTGGGCTCAGGGTCACAGCCTCGCTTATCGTGGGTACGTTGGGATTAGCCTCTGATGGATTCGTGACGACCCACAGATTAATCATGGCATTAACAGTCCCGCTTAAGGGGTTATTGACCGTGATGTTGATGGTTATCTGCCCATTACTTACAATGGGTTGCATGTTGTAAATCACTGGTTCGTTTCTGATGAAGTTGGCTGTGTTGTAGCCTGGCTGCACATTGATTGTTTCGCTACCCCAGTACTCCGTGAAGTTGAGCCCGGTGTTTGGGTAGTGGTAGACCTCAAGAGTGTAGGTTCCCGGAGAAATATTGTTGAAGTTGAGATAGCCGCTTGAGTTCATGAAGGCAACCTCACTAAAACCAGAGGAATTGTAGAGGACTCCGTACACGACGCCAGGCACCGAAGTAGCCAACCTACTAAGAACATTAAACACCTGAACAGCCAAGGAAGACAAAGACGGTGGAGACGGGGTATTTGATTGCTGAGTCATCGCCACGTACAACAAAGCCCAATTAGCATAGAAAGCACCTGTAATTCCTTCTACGCCGAACACGTAGGACCCACTGCCCGATGGTGTGTAGTAGCCGTTTAGGTTCAGCGTGAAGTTTGCCTCCCAACCCGTGTGGTTTAGGTCCACAGCAACGCCGCTGAGGGTGTTCGTACTTGGGTCATAAGTCACAGTTATGCTAATCAAATCACCAGGGTTAGGCTGGAAGGCTCCCGTGCCAATGCCGTCCCAACCAGCATAGCCACTACCAAGGTTTGGTGATGGGCTTGGGCTAACACTTGGATTATTACCGTTTGTGTTGTTCACAATCCACACGTTCCACTGCCCAGTAGCACCAGGGGCTGTACCGAATATCTGCCAGTATGGTTCCCACTGAACCACTATGTACGGTGTTGAGCTCTGGGGCAGAATATTATCACCCTCATGAGGCGATGGGTACCCACTATACGCCCATCCATTCCCAACCGTTGAGGTGTATGGTATTGAGTAGTTGTATTGTGGGCTTATGCCCCACATCGTTGGCTTTAGGAATAAGTATATTTCGAAACCATCAGAAAGTGGTGATGAACTGCTTGAGTATGTGCCAATAATTGTTATCTTCACCGGGCCTCCACTGTAGGTTTCGCTCCAAAACATGGCACTGCCCATATTATATTGGGCTGGAACCATCATAAGCACTGGCTGGTCGCCGCTTATGCTTGCCTGGCTCCAGTACTGGCTTGCCGTCGATGGCCCATAGTATACAGGATACGAATTCGTTGGTGAACCGTCATTGTCGCCTTGGTACACGTGGGGCACACCGAAGTATTGCTGACCATGTAGTAGGTTTAAGACTATGGTTTGTTGGATTGATGGGCCTGGAGCTGTGAATTGTCCTAAGCAAGCGTTACTTACAAGGAGTACTAGGAATAATGTTACTGTTAAGATTTTGAATACTAAGGAGCGTCTATCTCTTTGTACCATACTTCTAGCTTTACACTAATTTAGTTTTTAAGTTTTAATGTTGAAGGTGGAAAATGTAATTCCAGTTAGACTCACAATCTAACTTGGCGGTGTGGTGATAAGCCAGGGTGTGCGTGAACCTCGATCAATAGGTACGGATTTAATAGGTGGTTGTCTCTTCATTGTTAAAATAATGCCGTTGGGAACCTAGAGATTTGGACTTATGATGCGTTGAAGCTATGTGGTGCAGGTAATCACAGAAATACATCGAGTCCTGTGTATTAATTAGTGTGAATTTAATTAGTTAATATTCACGTGTACATGGAAGCAACGTATTATTGATCATGGATTATTGATTTAATTCTGCCATTTCGGAGAAGTCTTTTCTGCCGAGGCCTTTTTGGTTGGCTGTTTCGAGGGTTTTGTTTATTGTGGTTAGTAGTGGTAGTGTTTTGCCTCTGTTTGTTGCGTGCTTTATTGTTTGTTCTGTGACGTATTTGGCTAGGTTTATTGAGAATGATTCTGGGTAGTTGTTGTTCAGCATCCAGGGTAGTCTCGTCCTTAGTTGTGCTGAGTCTGCCCCGCTCATGGTTAGCGCTTTCATTAGTGTGTCGTTGTTTAAGTTCAATTCCTTAATTAACGGCATTAGCTCTGCCAGAATTGCGGTGTTGGCTATTATTATTGATGTGCTTATTAACTTGAGTAGTGTGGCTTGTTCGTGGGATCCTACGTATATTGGCGTACCCAGTTGCCTGAGTCCTTCCTCACTGGTCCTGTATAGCTTCTCGTCGCCACCCACGAACATGACTAGAGTCCCTGACTCGGCTTGCTTGGGTCCTCCCTCGAGTCTGACGGTTAGGTAGTTCAATCCCTCCCTATTGACGGTATTGAGCACTTCGCTTAATTCCTCAATGCCCATTGTTGTCGTGTCTAGGATCGTTGATTTGGTGTGTAATTGCTTAAGTACGTCAATGACTTCATTACCTGTGGGTAGCGCAAGTATTACGTAATCAACATCGGTGGGGCATTCCGACGCGTCATTAAGTGCCCTTAGTCCTAGATTTGTTAGTGATTGGTACACCGATTTATTCACGTCGTATCCATAAACCACGTGGCCCCTCCCCAGGAGATTTACGGCAATGCCCCTGCCCATCCTACCCAGACCCACTATGCAGAACTTCATTGTCCTACGCTTTTTCGATGCATTAAAATTAGCTTTTGTGTCATTTATTTGACGCATTACGACCCATAGTGGAGCTTATTAGCCTATTTACTTTATCGATTATGTCCTTTGGGAAGTCGGTATCAACATCCATGGGGTACTCTCTACCTCCGTATTCCTCAGGTAATTTCCTTGTTGCATCAATACCCACCTTACTCCCCAGGTTCGGTATTGGTGTTGATGGGTCGAGCTCCTCAACTGGGTAATCATTAATTATTAGCACATCCCTGGCAGGATTTACGTGTGCAGCTACGGCATACATGACCTGGCGGAAGTCTTTAATGTCTATGTCGTGGTCGGTCACAATGATTATTTTACCCAGGACTGGAACCATGCCCCACAGTGTGAGCATTACCCTACGTGCGTGCCCGGGGTACCTCTTCCTAATGGATACTATCATTACGTACCCAAGGCCCTCAGGTGGTATTTCGATATCCACAATCTCGGGCATTAGGAGCGTGAGCATTGGTTTGATAACTTCATTACCAAACCTTATTATGCTTCCATCCTCGAGTGTTGGTTTACCTGTGACCGTGACTGGTATTAGTGGTTCCTCCCTTGAATAAATAGCCCTAACCTTAACGATTGGGTAATCCTTAGCTATTGAGTAAACACCAACATGATCACCAAAGGGCCCCTCCCTAGCATATTCCCCTGTCAATTCACCCTCAATCACGAGCTCCGCATCGGCTGGATAACTAACATCCACCGTAGAACCCCTAATCAACTCAACACCCTCACCCCTCAATACGCCGGTTATGAGCAGTTTATCCAGTGGATGTGGTATCGAAACACCCGCCATGAGCATCGTGACTGGGTCCGGACCAAAGACCACGGCTACCTCACCCTTACCCTCTAATTCGCTGTACATGGCACTCCTACGCCATGGTTGCCAATGCATTATGAAACGATCCCTACCGATCACCTGTAATCTATAGTAGCCAAAGTTCCTATAATCACCATATTTAACGAAGGTTATGCCGAACGTTATGAATCGACCAGGTTCGTGAGGCCATTGCCTAATGGCTGGCAGCTTCGTCAGATCAACCTCCCTCCACTCGTACTTCCTAACTGATCCATTGGTTACGAACTTGGGGAAGTATTGGGCATACCTTCTTAGCTCACTCAATGATTTTAACGCGTCAAGTAAACCTCCAGGTGCCCTGAAATTAATCATATTAGTTAACTCTGAAATGGCATCACCTAGGTTTCTACCCTCCATAACCATCGCAACCCTATCCCATTTACCAAAGAGGTTGCCCACGATTGGTAAAGTTCTCTCCCTGGTCCTTCTTATTATCATGGCAGGACCGCCGCTGTACATTAATTGCCTTAATAGTGCCGCAACCTCAAGGTCGACACTAACCTCCTCATTAATCTCAACAAGCTCGCCCGCACTCCTTAATTTATCTAGGTACTCCCTGAAGCTCTTAATGACCACGTAAATACAGCTAGGGGTTAGGAATTAATTATTACTGGTGCTGGTAATCCTTAAATCCAACCCGTAATTGCACCATATGATGGGTATTAAGTCATGGCTATTGTCATTCAGCCCCACAACCCTGACCAGCGCCTTCTCGTCGGTGACGCTGGGGACCGCATTGGCTTGGTACTTAAACAACAAGTTCGATTTTGTAACCTACGTAATAACACTGGTTGCATTACTGCTCGCCCAGGCTGGTGTTAACCTGGTACATGATTACTACGATTACCTAAGTGGCGTTGATGTAATATATAGATCGAGCGGCTTTTCCCATAGGCCACACCCAATTATAGACTTTGGCCTTAAACCCAGGAGCGTAATTGCTATGGGCTATGTATTTCTCGCAATAGCCTTTATGGCTGGTGTGTACCTATTCCTAATCGCTGGGTGGTCCGTGATAGCGCTGGCTGTTGCGGGTTTAGTGATTGGTGTTGGTTATAGTGTACCACCGTTAAAGCTTCACTATAGGGGTGTTGGTGAGGTTTTGGCTGCCATAGCCATGGGACCCCTGGTCACTTGGGGCTCGTACATAGTCCAAACGGGCATTTACACAAACCTTGCACCATTAATTGTCGGTATACCAAATGGCCTCTTCACACTACTGATACTACTGGGCTCTGGTGCGCTCGAGATTGATGCCTGCAGGGCTGTTGGTAAGATGACCCTAGTCCTACTGGCTGGTTTGAGGAATGTTAAGTACATTGTTTATTCATCCATAGCCATAATGTACCTGGCAATAATAGTTTCCGCAATACTCCACTACCTACCCTATATATCACTGGTAACGTTTGCATTGATACCCAGGACAATAGGGCTTGCCAGCCCCCTACTGGCGAGCGATGAAAATGAAGTCAGGAAGAGGTGGAGGGAGCTTAGGAAACTATGGGCTGGACCCTTCAGCGTTAGGTTGCTGATGCTCATAATATTCATAGCGACAATGATCATTGCACGTATTTATCCACCCTTATCAATCTAGTCCTCGTACATCTACAAAACTTAAAAAATACGTCAATTAACTATGGCGTGCATACCGCAAATAACCTTGAAAGGATGAGGATCAGGGCAGTAATTAGTGCATACCTCGGTTGGGTTATGGATGGATATGATGCGTTGATCGTGACACCAATCATGCCATTATTAGGGCAATTGTTCTTTCCAGGCCCATACTCACTGCTCGGTGGAGTCTCGACACTCGTGGCAACGCTTGTTGGCAGACCACTGGGCTCCGTGGTCATGGGTTATGTCGGCGATAGGTTCGGTAGGAGAGTCGGTTTGCTAGTCACTGTGCTTGGTTACAGCCTCTCGGCACTTGCCATAGCCTTGCTACCAACGTACTTAGCCGTTGGCGCATTGGCACCAATATCACTATTAATACTGAGGTTTTTGCAGGGAATATTCCTCGGTGGCGAGTGGGGGCCTGGTACGGCATTGATCATGGAGTGGAGTAGGTGGAGGAGGGAGTTGACATCGGCTTTCGTGCAGAGTGGTTACCCCATCGGTGTCGTGATTGCTACGTTGGTCTATGCATTATTTATGGGCGCGGTTGGTCCTATGGAATTTAATAATTATTTCTGGAGGGTCTACATAGCCACTGGCGCGGTAGTTGCCCTATTGGCCTTTGCCGTGAGGAGTAGGCTTGTGGAATCACCATTATGGTATAAGCCCAGGACCAATCCACTAGCGTTACTGTTTAGGCAGGGAAGTAGATGGTTGGGTGTTGGTGTCTTATTTACGGGTGGTTTGCTCATGATTTACTACTCCACGTACTTGATCTACTCGGACTTCCTAGCCCATGTGTTGCACGAGCCGGGCTTGATACCGGGCGTGATGCTCATGTCGACGATAGCCGCCATAATTGCGGTGTCGCTTTCAGGTCCATTAGCCCTCGTGATTAACTATAGGTGGTTGATAGTCGGCACGCTAATCGCGTCCCTAGCCTATGCACCATTCGCCCTATTACTACAGCCAAACTTCATAAACCTTGTCCTACTTGCCTTCATCGAGAATTTCGCCATGGGATTGGTGCCGTATGTATTATTTGATAAGTTTGAGACGCACTTTAGAGCCAGTGGTTTGGGTGTTTCGTATAATTGGGGCCTGCTGATTGGTGGTTGGGCCCCGATGATTGTCGTGCTGATGATCCCCATGAGTTTGGGAATGATTGTGATGATGGGCATCGGTGTTTTGCTAGCGATAATTGGTACATTAGCCCTACCTAGAGGGAGCCGGTGATTACTGATTAATGCCCAGTGATTTCGTTAAGTATCCTAAGCATTGCCCTGGCGTTCTCAAGCATCCAGTGATCGTTATTGAAGAATACGTAAACCCTAGATGGGTTTAACGAAGATACCCTAACCACCAACTCCCTGAGTTCCCCCTCACTATACTCATACCAATACCAATCAGTCCTACCATGGAGCCTAAGGTAGACTATACCGTTCGTCGTAACAACCCAGGTGATTCCTGGCTCATCCACGGATACCACGGTTATGCCTAAACCCCTCATTGCGCTCAGCGCTTCATCATTAAACCACGATGGATGCCTAAACTCTATCGCGAACCTCCACCCAAGCCCAGTCGCCCTGGCGAAACTCCTAATACGCTCAATGCTCTCCTCCCTATAGGTGAAGTTGGGTGGCATTTGGAATAGGTAAAAATCGACGTACTGGTCGAGGGGGTTAAACAACTCCCTGAACCTGCGCCAAGTATCCAGGGCGTCCTCCCTCAATCTCTTAACGTGGGTTATGTACCTATGCACCTTAACCGCCCACCTAAGCCCTGAGCCCTTACGGGACCAGGAAACCACCTGGTTCCTAAATGGAAACCTGTAGAATGATGCGTTCAACTCCACGGCATTGAGCCCAGAGTTCCTCACGTACCAGTCGAAGGATGACTCCTCATCCCAATCATACAACCACCCCGAGGTACCAACAAAGAACTCCACGGCATAAACACCTTAAAAACAACTCTAAACTTTACTCCCGCAGTGATGATGAGGGCTGTCGGGACACCAGAGCTAATGATGAACACCCGGAAGACTGACGCATATTTATTAAATAACTTCGCAAGGAATCATCCGTTGATCCAATCATCATAGCTCAGCGGCGGCACAACTCAATCATTCCTCAAAAAGTATAATCAGGACGCCTTAGTCCCTTACTTAGTAATTAGTGGGAAATATTGATGATTTTGAATTAATAATTCTTGATTCTTGTAGTATTGACTTACTGCCAGCCAATCCTCACGAGCCTTAGCGTGACGTATTGGTAATACCCAATGAGGTCTGTGGCGTTTGGTGATATCGCCAACGCCCTAAATTGCTCAAGCCAGCCTGGTATGCCCACAGGGCTTGAGTACGTGACTACGGATACCAAGTCCTTACTCGTTCTAGCGTAATTACCCGAGATACCTGTGACAACGGCACCTCCGTATGGATTTATTATGAGTAGTGATAGGTTCATGAAGCCGTATGAGTTAAGCGCTTCACCTATATCGCTCTTATATGCCATACCTGGTGTTGACCCCTCCTCATGCGCCATCATTGTTAGGTTCACAGTGGCATACTGAACATAGGCTGCTGGGTATGGGTACTTAGTCGTTGGACCTAGCGGCGTTATGTAAGCGGTTACATTAAACACTATTGGGTATTTACCTGCGAAGGATGACGTGAAGACTTCACCACTGGGTAGGGTTTCCTGTGCCGTCTCCGTGAAGTTCTCGCTCAATGTTCCGTACTCCATCACCGCATTGAATAGTTGGAACGCATTAAAGACGCCACTCTGCTCAGTATGTGCCATCTCACTGCCGTACCTATACATGAGAACTGCCACGTAGTTTATCGAGTAATTACCATACTCAACATACTGCGTCAACCCTGTTGGGGTTGTTGAGAATATGGGCCCTGAGTCGAAGAAGCTCGATTGAGCCGTTATTAATTTACCACTAATCAGTGGGTTTGAGTTATTAACCCAAAGCATTAGGACCCCAGACACTGTCCATGTGAAGTATGGAAGCCCCGTTAATTGATATGCCTCGTACAGGTTAGTCATTGTTATCGAAAGTGTACCATTAAGGCCTGTGGCTAGTAATGGCGTTATGTCGGCTACGTATGGGTTGTGGAAGGACAGCGTGTTTATGGAGGGCATGGGCTTCCACATGAATGGGTCAATACCGCCTGTGTATATTGTCTCGAATGGATTGAAGACCGCTGCTAGGTAACCATTGTAATAAACAAGTAAGCTCCTGGTGGCCGGCTCATTTGTGTACCAAAACTCATCCAACTCACCACCTTCGGTGTATATGAGCAGGACTGCCCTATACGTGCCCCTGGGCAGGTTAATGCTGTAGGTCACATTGTCATGGAATGGATTGAGCCCTATCAGGGAAACACCATAGGCATTCGGTGCTATTGGTATGAAGTAATTCGGCAGATTTGGAGGCGCGGGTCCCTTATACAGGTAAAGTGTTGCATTGAGTATGTAGTAACCGGTGACTCCTATGCTTGGCACAATCCAATTCGGCAGGATGACTTGGAACTTAACGCAGCTACCCACCAACATGTTCTCGAAAATTGTTAAGTCAGACCACGCGGTGGAGTTGAGTATTTCCTGCGTTGAGCCCCAGAACACGGGTACACCATTTGCAAATATGTACAGTGCTCTATCGTACTGCGGACCACCGGTCTCCGTTATTGTCACATTTAGTATGATCATGCTATAGGATCCAGGTGGTATGCATACCGTGGCGTTTTGGGGCGCTACGGCATACGCATTATTTAGGTCGTACGGAAAAACGGCATTTGTAAGTATGGGTATAACCATTGGTTTACCTGGTGGTAATGGTTGGTAGGCCTCGAATGAGTAAAAGCCGTTGTATGTAACGAAGGGGTCCCTCAAGACTGTCGTCATTGTTGAGTTAAGCAGTTGTGGATGTTGTATTTGATTTGCCATCGTTGGTATCGCGACCAGCGGCAGCATTAACACTAGTGTTAAGACTATTGTTGCCCATACCTTTGTCATAATAGTTCAGTATTTTTTATACTTATAAGTATTGCCTTTTCTATTCCTTAACATAACGAATTATACTATTCAATTGCACCACTAAAAGACGGGCTCCGGCAATACTATCTTACGACTGTACGCATACCCCATGATTAAGCCAATGATGAAACCAAGTAAGTGGCCTAGGTAGGCGATGCCGAAGGCGAATGCCAGTGGTGATAGTAGGAATATTATGGCTAGTATGTTTATTGGGTTGGACAGGATGACTCCTCGATATGGTGTTGCTATTATGAAGCCCACGAGCCCAAACAACGCACCCGAGGATCCACCAACTATTACAGGTGTTCCCATGGCGTAGTACAGTATTGGTGATAGGGTTGATGCAACGCCACTCAGTAGAAACGTGGACCAGAAATTCCTCGATCCATACACAGTTTCGAAGAATGGACCTATGAGCCACAGCGTCATCACGTCGAAGGCATAATCCAGGACTGTGGGGTGGGTGAATATTGCCGTCACAAAGCCCCAAATGGTTATTGGCGGCCATGTGGAACCGAGTAAAGCCATTAATGTATTATACAGGGTTTGATTACCGGCCACAGCCAGTACGGGTATTGAGAATATTGTGGATATTATGAACACAACCAATGTGTTTCTAAATCTATACATCGATCTACCTGCCTCCTCATCTCTTAAATGCTTATCGCACAATCATGTTAAAGTGCTAGATAACTTGGTTGTTTACTTAATAACGTTACATTTATTTTTACATTGAGTTATACGTCTGGCGTAACTTGCTAGCCCTCTCAATTAGCTTGAATGCGTATGGTTCTCTGGTCTTGATAAATCCACTATCAAGCTTGGTCTCGTGGAATTCCTCACGTGATTCAGGCAACATCTCAGACCAATAGGGATCAGCAACTCCTATGCTAACTTAGCCAATGACTTAGGTGGTTGTTGATCCTTAATAATAAATAACCGCTTAAGGGTTAAGCGATCTACGGTGTTGGTTTAGGTCTTTCATGACCTCTTGGGAGGCCGATTAGGGTGGGTGGAGAAATTAATGAATCACTTAAAGGGTGGGTAGAGGGACGGTTTATAAAGAGGCTTGCCCATGAGCTTATGGCGGAATGCATCCGCTCAATTTTGTTTTTGGTGAGTTGGCTAGGGGTTGTAGGCAGTGCCTACTTGGCACTAAGAGCATACTCTTCATAACTGGTCTATGCCCACTCAATTGTTTCTACTGTCCCGTTAGTAGGGAGAGGTTTGGTAGGGATGTCATGTTCATCAACGATAGGCCCGTGGTTAGGTTCCCAGATGATATAATAGATGAGTTAGATAGGGCTGGGTCAAATGGCTTGGCGATAAGTGGCGGTGACCCAATAGTCGTTGTTGATAGGGTTGTTTATTTAGTTAGATTGCTTAAGGATAATTACGGCCCTGGCTTCCACATACACATGTACACCCATGCCCTAAACCTAAACAAGGGTGCCGTTGAAAAGCTTGCTGGTAGTGGAATTGATGAGGTGAGGATACATGCGGTTAATCCTACGCAATTAAATGGTAAGCTGGAGTTAATCAAGATGCTTAGAGTAGCCGGTGTAAGTGTCGGTCTTGAGATGCCAGCCCTACCCAAGTTCGAGGATGGCATATTAAAGGTTGCTGAGCTTTTGATTAGCAACGGACTCATAAGCTTCGTTAATATCAACGAGTTGGATGTAAGCCCAGCCAATATCGATAATCTAGTTAGGATGGGATATACCCCAGGACCTGATGGTAGCGTTTCCGTAAGTGTTGAGGTCGGGATTAGGTTGGCGAGTGAGATTAGGAGGAGGTGGCCTTGGGTTAGTGTTAACGTGTGCTCATCCAGGTCTAAGGATATTGCGCAATTGGGAGCTAGGTTATTTAGGATTAACATAAGATCGAGTAGAGGTAATGAGGTTGTGCTTGATGATGGTACCGTGGAACAGCAGGGGAGTAAAGGTCCGGTGATTAAGTTGAGGATTGGTGGTAGGGAGTACACGGTGGAGGAGTAATCATCTACATTCATCAAGTGATTGTAATTCCCTAACGAGGTCACCCCACCTACTTACCTGCTTTATTAACTCGCCTCTGCAGTAAATCTCTATGGTTGAGATGCCATAGGCGTCCAGGACCTGGTGCGGTGGTGCTAAAAATGCGGTGGTCCACGCTACGTAGTTACCCTCGGGTCCTAGTGCCCTTATTTCCCTTTCGAACACTATCATGTACCTTGAACCTTTCAACTTGATTATCACTTTCAAACCCTTACTCCTCACCATAGATAGTACCTGCTCTATGTCCTTTATCGTCACCATAACCTAATCACCCTTTACTGGCCTGAATGTGAAGGCCTTATAATATGTAATTACTCCCTCAGAGCTGACGAGAGCGAGGATCAATTGAGTCCCCATACTCTCACTATACTTGAGCACATTGAGTAGGTTCATTACCTGTATTCCGAGGCCCTCAGTAACTATCTTAATCATATAGCTAGGGCTTGACTCAAGGGGGTTCTTACCCTTATCCCACACTAGGAAATCAACAGGTCCATTTAGTGTTGGCTTTATGAAGTACCCCCTCCGCCTCATGTCGAGGTATACGGTTAGTGCGTGGGGATTATCAATGCCTTTAATGAGCTCATTTACATCAATCTCATAACCATCAAGAAACACCCTATAACCACTCATTGCCAAGTAAATTAGTTCTACAAGCCTTAGAACAAAATGACTATCCTTCCTCTCACCAATACCCTTTCCCTCGAGTTCATCGACATCGCCTGGATCAAGCCTAACCAGGTAGTACTCATTGGCATCCTCCCTCCTAACCTCAATTATCCTCTCCCTACTCATTGTATCCCTTGGCATCTTCAGTGCTGTAAGGCATCAATGTAAATATTTAAAAACCCACTATCATCACCATTACGGGATTAATCGTGGGTAAGAAAATACTGGTGCAGAGGCGTGGGAGGGCTAACTCACAATTCAGAAGCCCTAGTTGGATTAGGGAGGGTCCCGTAAGGTACCTATCAATGAGCGAGACTGAACTTAATGGTGCCACTAGGGGTATTGTCAGGGAGTTAATGCACGTACCTGGTCTAAATGCTCCCGTGGCGAGGATCGTGCTTGAGGATGGTAGGGAATTTCTGAACTATGCCGCAGAGGGTATGTACGTTGGTCAATTAGTCGAGATCGGTGCCGCGGCAAAGCCCATGCCCGGCAATATATTGCCCATTGGTAAGGTGCCTGAGGGTACCATGGTTTATAACATAGAGAAGTGGCTTAATGATGGCGGCAAGTTCGTTAGATCTGGCGGTACTTACGCCGTAGTCCTTGCGCATAAGGATGGAACAACCGTTGTCCAACTACCCAGTGGCAAGATAATGGAGGTTGATTCAAGATCTAGGGTGACCATCGGCATCGTCGCTGGTGGTGGTAGAATCGAGAAGCCCATACTCAAGGCTGGCGCGAAGTACTACAGGGCAAAGGCTAAGGCTTGGAAGTACCCAACCGTTAGAGGTAAGGCTATGAACCCATATGCGCACCCACACGGTGGTGGTAGCCACCAGAAAGGTGAAACGCCTGTGCCTAGGAACGCACCACCTGGTCAGAAGATTGGTATAATAGCGCCACGCTGCACCGGTAGGCGTTGCCCACAGATCGTACCGAGGAGTAAGAGGGTTTGGGCCTCAGGGTATTCTAAGAAGACGAGACTTAAGAACAAGAGGTCAAACGCCCTACCCTCAGAGTAAGGTCATTTTGAGTATAATTCCTTACATTTCATAAATTCGGCGGTAAGCTTTGAATACTTATTAACGTCCTTATACCTAACTTCGTCAAGGTACTTCCTAACACCATTAATGACCACCTTAATCACATCACGTGTAGTTAGGTAATTCCCAAAGCGCTCCTGAACCCTACTAATAACTCCACTACAATCAATATCGCTATCCAGTAACTCGTGTACGTAACTCATCGCGTCCTCCATTACCTTCTTAATCTCTGTCCAATGGACCTCACCAGCCCTAGTACTCACCAACCCCTGGGCTGGTAGGTTTGGAGACCATACATAACCACAATCAAGGCACTTAAATGTCAAAGTCTCGGCTGCAACAATACTAATCCTCCTTGAGCCGCATTTCGGGCAGGAGATTCCTTGGATTGACATCGTAGATTCAACATTGCGCAATCTAAAATTACTTACTTGCAGTGATTTTGGGGATTACATTACCTATTTTGGGTTGGGTAAAGTTATGTGCTTACAGGGCACTCCTCTTTGGCTGAGCCATGAGATTAATGTGGGGCCGAAAACCACGGGGACCTTACTTAATTCTTCCACGTTCTTAGACCCTGTCAGGAACATGGCTGTCTTGAACTCCTTAAACAACCTGCTAATGAAGGCCCTGGCCTCGTTGTAGCCCTTTAGTGCCGATATTAGTAGGGGCTTTGACATTGAGAATACGTTCGCGCCTATGGCTATTGCCTTTGCCCCATCTAAACCACTCCTAACACCACCGGATGCAAACACTAGGCCATTATATACGCTTCTGACCTCACATATTGATGCGGCTGTGGGTATTCCCCAACCACTGAATACGTTAGCCTCATCCGTAGTTCCAGCCCTTATGCTCTCTATCCTAATGAATGAGGTACCACCAACACCAGCAACATCTATTGCGTCTGGGTTAACCCTGGATGCCAGGGCCTTGGCGACTTCCATGGATATTCCATTACCAACCTCCTTAACAATCAACGGCCTGTTGGCAACCCTCTTGATAAACCTCAACTTGTCAAGGACACCACGAAACCAGGGCTCACCCTCGGGCTGAAAAACCTCCTGGGCTGGGTTTAGGTGTATGGCTATTGCGTCCGCATTTATCATATCTATTGCCTGGGAAACCCAATCACTGAGCACCTTCTCATCAAGTCTAGAAACCTGTGGCGCACCGAGGTTGGCTATCTTGAGCGCCGTTGGTGCGTTCTCGGCAACAACCCTAAAGCTTCTGGCTGTCTCAGGCTTAACAATGGCAATTCTCTGGGAACCCACGTACATGCCAATGCCCAATTCCTCGGCGCACTTGGCAAGTACGGTATTAACCTTCTCGGCAGTTTCCGTACCACCTGTTATGGCACCTATTATGAATGGAAATGACAACCTCTTATTAAATACCGTAATTGATGTATCTACGTCTTCATAGTCAATCTCAGGTAATGCAATATGTATTAAGTGAACTTCATTAAATAGGTTCTCGCCCTCCTCAACCTCTTGACCCGCAGCTATCTTAATATGGTCATCCTTCCTACTCTCTATCATTCGTATGGAAAGTAACTCACGAAATAAAAATTTATCCTAGCTCAACCTTATATATTGCCTATATATTGATCAAGAGTTAATATATTGATTACACCCACTCTACCATATAAATTTATTAACAGAACAAGCTAATTGAGGTCTCGGTGATAGGAAAATGTTCATGATAAGGAAAAACAAGTCGGGTGAAGAACTGAACAATAGGAGAATAATGTATAAGGGATACGTCGCAATCGAGTATATGCGAGATGGTAAAATAGTCGTTTGGAATGGTGGTAAGTCATACATCATTTAAAATATTTAAAATCAGTGATTAATTAAGGTATAAGGTAAAGCTCAGTTAAAATATCGTTAAATATTGTTTTTATCCTTGTTCGTATAATTAACCTTAATCCAGGCATTAACAACCTCATTTACCCAATCAGGAACCTTAAGATAATTCATTAATGAGGTTACACTCTTAATATTAACGTTACAATCATCAATATTCTTCACAAATTCTATGAACCACCCAGGGGCTTTCGATGCTACGGCAATTGTATATAATAATTCCTTGGGTTTTATATTCTGGAATACGGTATCTCCAACCTCTGTTCCCATTAATAGGTATGCTGCAAAGGATTTCCTAAGGATGGGATCGGCTTTAAGGTCTATATCATTCTTATCATTACCTGCTGAATCACCTATAACCTCGGCAACCTTGGTAGCCCTATCCCTGGCGATTATGGTTTGGGCTTGCTCGGGATTTCCATGGAATGACTCTCTACCTCTGAAGTATGATAGTATTGCTGCAATGAATGCGAGTATTGCTGCGGTGTGGTATGCGTAGTGGAAGCCTAACTGCATCGCTGGTGCTATTGCAGTTGGGAAGAAGGTTATGTTGTCAATCCTCGTTAGTACCGCTGGGCTTAGTGATATACCAGCTTGTTGAACCAGGGTCTTTATTGGGTCATAGCCCAGGAATGCTGCGAACAGTGCATAGACTGGGGGTATTGAGACAAGGGCCTCGGCATCGCTTATGGGAACACCTGCACTTAGTAATGCCTTGTATAAAGCCGCTGGTAATGCGGCTGCAGAGCCTGTGATTATTAATGTTAGGAATACTGCAAAGCTCATTAATGTTCCCATGTTTTGCATCGATGCCCTAAGCCCAGACGCGGCTGCCCTGTCCCTAGGTGGTGCTGCGCTTAGTATTGAGACTATGTTTGGTGATTGGAATAGGCCTGAGCCCATACCCATTATTACGAGTATTGCGGCAAACTCTATGTAATTGAAGTCAATAGGTAATAATGATAGTAATTCGAAACCCACCCCAAGTAGTATGGCTCCTAGTGTGGACACAACCCTCGCGCCAAACCTATTAAGTAGTTTACCGCCTATTGGTGCGAATATCGCGTTGGCTATGCTGCTTGGTATTAGGAATATGCCTGCCCAGAGTGGTGTTTCTGAGTACGGTATTTTGTACACCATTGGTAGGTATATTGCCTGTAGCAATAGTGATAGAACGAACATATTGGCACCCATCGCCATAAACAGGAAGAATGAACTCAATACACCATAGGTGAACTGCCTTATCCTAAACAAATCAATCTTAAGCATAGGTTCTCTGAATTTACTCTCGATAACGACGAGAACCCCAAGGAGTGAAGCACCAATTATTAGGCTAACCCATACAGAGGGATTTCCCCAACCCAACGATGAGTGCCCATAGGGCATCATTGATAGTAATAAGCCCATTAATATCGAAACCAATGACACAACCAATACTGTTGCACCGACGAAGTCAATACTAACCTTGCTAATGCCTGACGGTAACCTATAAACACTCCTCAACGCCCAAAGCGTACTTACTAAGCCTATGGGTACGTTGAATAGGAAGACCCACCTCCAATTAATTACGGCCAATATACCACCAAGGACAAGTCCGGTGACGCTGCCAGCGCTAAAGGATATGCCAACAATTCCCTGCGCCACACCCCTCCTATCGGGTGGGTACACGTCAGTGATTAATGCGGCACTATTGCTGAACATCATCGAACCAGCAATGCCCTGGATAAACCTATAGGCTACTAACTGAAGACCAGCTATTGCGCCATATCCTGGTACAAAACCCATTAGCAGGGATATGGCAGTGAATATGGCATCACCTACCGTGAACACCCTACCCCTACCAAGCATGTCCGAAAGCCTGCCAATTATTGGGACAGCAACTGCCGTGACCAGTGGGTATGAGAACATTAACCACATCATTAATTCGAAACCCAATGGGGACATTGGGTTTATACCAATACCGTTCAGTATTGCAGGTAGCGCTATGATTATTGATGCCATGTTCATTGATCCAAGCAATGATCCAAGGAGGGCATTTATTAATACGGCCCTTCTCTGACCCTCACTTACTGAAGACCAAAGTTCCGCCTTCATACGATTATGGCTTACGGGGTACCCTAACTTTATAAAACCTTCTATGTTTGTGATATCGGCTATTTATACTATTTATGAAAAAGCTTAAGTACTGTATGTCATAACTAGGACATATGGAGCGAGCATTAGTAATCGGACTCGGGTTCATAGCCACCAACCTAGCTAAGCACCTAGTTAATAGGGGACTTGAGGTTCACGTGACCTACAGATCTGTACACGGTAGTAAGGCATTGATGGCTAAGGACCTACTTGAGATTGGCGTTAAGATGCATAGGCTGGACCCTGGTGATTATAATAGTGTCGTGAATACCATAAGCACGGTCAAACCAAGTTACGTTTTCAATACCGTGGGGTTACTGAGCGGTTCCTGGAACGAGCTGTGGCATGCCCATGTGGAGGTTCCTAGGAATATAGCCAGGGCAATCCTTAGTATTAATAAGTCCATGAGGCTCATACACATAAGTGCCTCGGCGGCGGTGGGTAAGATTGGCAACGTCATAAGTGAGGAGCCGGAGCACTGCAGCTATGCATACGTAAACCCCAGGAGTGATTATGAGAGGTCTAAGTGCGATGGCGAGAGAACTATTAAGGAATTGGGTAAGGAAGGACTTGATTATGTAATCGTTAGGCCAACGTTTGTTTACGGCTATTACAATGACCATAACGAATTCCTCAGCTTATATAGGGTGGTGAGGAGGGGCTTGGTTCCATTACTCCGAGGACACGTTAACGCAATATACGTTGGTTACCTAGTACAATTGCTCGAAAAGGTTGCTGTTAGTGAGGATTTTAGGGATAAATTCCTATATGCAACCGAGTGCGTAATGTATAACCTGGGCGATATCCCACTACTAATGGCTAATTACTTAGGCATTAGCGGCATTAAATTACCAGTACCCACAGGGCTAGCCGGCTTATTTCTGCCAAGTGGCGCAAGATCCCTGCTCAAGTATATCAACACCCAGTATGATTGCAGCAATACCCAGAGGATCCTTGGCAACATGGAGCCAGCGCTCGATAGGGGTGTTAAGGAAATTGTTGATTGGATTCGTAGGGTCTACGGTTAATTTAATTAAGTGGGGAAGCACTGCTGTAAGTAATGAGTGAGCCTAGGGTTGCTGGGGTATTGATGCTGATCACGGGTGCCTTCCTACTAATACCTGTAGTCCTGCTTGGCACCGCATCAATAATCCTAGTACCAATACCAAGCCTCGCAACCACATTCCTATGGGCCCTAACACTCATTGCGGTGGCACTGGCGGTACTGAACATAGGGGCTGGAGCCATGCTGCTTTCCAGGCCTGAGGATAGTGAGGTCAGGACCTTGGGTATTGTTGTTTCGGTGATTAACCTTGCGTTTACGTGGTGGACCATCATTGGCGCCGTCTTCGCAGTGCTTGAATTGGCATTTTTAATATAGAGGAATAATTTAATTACCTGAGTGCTCGGTATAGTTTCGTGAAAATCATACCACTCGGTATTGGTGGTTGGGTCTCAAACCCACTATTGGGCAATGTGTCCCTACTAATCGAGGTTGGTGGTTCCAGAATCCTCGTGGATGCTGGTGAGGGCACATATAGGGCATTGAGGATTTGTGGTTTTAATATTAATGATGTTGACCTAATCCTCATAACCCATAGACATGGTGATCACTTGATGGGGCTATCCACATTGGCGTTATATGCGAAGCCCATGGGCAGGGTCCTCAGGGTCTATGGACCCAGCGATGTGGATATACCCAAACTCTTCGATGCATTGGGCATACCCCAGTACCTATCCGCAATTGATTTCCACCCAATAGAACCAAGCAACGAACCTCAACTGGTGATAGATCAGGGTAGTTATAAAGTGTATGCCGCATTTGTCGATCACACAGTACCTGCACTCGCGTATAGGATTGATGGAGCTGATGGAACATGTGTCACGTACAGTGGTGACACACGACCAACCAATAATATAATCAACTTAGCCAGAAACTGCACGCTATTAATACACGAAACCTCCGGAAACCCAGGTACCGAGGAACAATCCCATGTTCACGGCCACTCAACCACCAACGAGGCCGTACAAATAGCTAAGGAGACTGGTGTTAAGTTCCTAATGCCAATACATTACTATGTTGAATCTCCAATAATACCCTGCCTACAGGATGTGAGACTTGTTTTGCCAATACCATGTACACCTGTTGATTTGAGTAAACTGAAATAATTTTTATATAAAAATAAATTAATTTAATACCTAGTTTAATACCGATATATATTAATATATAATGTTAATACTTTACTGGCGCAATGCATTTAAAACCTAGCCCTGATTGGTTTACGATGTCCCGTGGTTTATCACGTACGGTCTGGGCTATAATAGCTGTTGTGATAATAGTCATCGTTGCGTTAGGTGCTTATTACTACGTTAAATCAACAACCACGGCGAAACCCGTGACCCTAGTGGTTGTTGCATATTCAGGAACTACCGCCAATTTCATACAATTCGCCGGTGAGCTATTTCATGAGGAGCATCCGAATGTCTATGTTAAAGTAATTACCTACCCCTTCAGCCAATATGTTACTAATGAATTAACAGTCCTTGAGGCCCATTCACCGGAGTACGATATTATTGAGTTCACATCAACATCATCCCTCAGGTTTGTACCATATGTAGTACCGCTTAATCCGTACATCGGTACATTATTTAATATGAGTGACTTAATGTCACCACAGGAGGCGTTTGGTGGTGAATTCTATAACACAACTACTGGGCAAATTGAATACATTGGTATTGCATATGAGACTGTTACATACATGCTTGCATATAAATGCTCAATATTCAATAATCAAACCTTAGCCCAGGAGTTCTATAATGAGTATGGCGTTGAGTTCAATCCATTAACTTGGCAGAATTGGACAACCGTGCTTTACGTGGATCAATTCTTAACAAGCCATGGCATAACTAAATATGGTGTTTTGGTCGATGACCACGTATCCCACGGTATAATAGACGCATACCCAGCAATATTTGGCTGGTGGTATATGCGTGATCCAAATCTTAATAAGGGCAGGATTGGTGGATTGCCTAACTTCAACATATTGTTTTATGGAGCACCAGCACCTGGTTGTACGTACCCACTACCTGACTTTAATACGACAGATGGTATAGAAGCCCTTGAGGTTTATAAGGAGTTAGTTTCATACGAACCACCACCTAATGTAACGCCAATAACCTATGATAACCTACCTGAACTATATGCAGAGTATGCACCAGCAGCCATGCTCTTTGTTAGTCAATTATCATACTTACCATCCAGTGTTTATAACGATACATGCCTAGCGCCCCTACCTGGTGGTTACGCAGAGACGGGGACTAACTTCCTAGCAGTTAGTAAGTACTCGACACATAAACAATTAGCCCTCGAATTCCTAGCCTTCCTAGTGTCACCACAGGTCCAGGTGTACGAGTACCTATACTTCCATAAGTTCCCAATATCCAAGGAGGCATTCCAAATGCTACTGAGCAACAGTAGCCTTAGCCAGCATGATAGGGAACTTCTTGAGGCCGTGTATGATGCAGCGGAGTATGCATGGGCAAACCCACCCAACATACCACCAACATACCCAGAATTAATACCGAGTTTCAACCAGGAAGTTTACGCATACCTCCTTGGGCAGGTAAATGCGACCACAGCAATGAATACAGCAGCGGCAGCCTGGATAAACGCGTTAGTGCAGACTTACGGTACATGCCCGGGAATTGGATAATGATATTTTCATAGAAGGCTTTAACTTTAAAATTAAGCATTTTTTCGTGATAAATTGATGAAGAGGTGGTGGCTTACACCATACTTATTATACATATTGGGTTTTGGTTTAATTCCATTAACCCTAACGTTTTATTTCGTTGGGTTTAACATATCATCAGTAAAGGCGTTGATTGTAGACTTTCCGCAGGGTACATTTAACCTTTCTATATATAATACACTGCTCTTCTCCACAGTAACCGCATTTCTATCAACATTAATAGCCCTAATACTCGCGATACGGGTTGATAGCCTACCCATTAGGTGGCAGGTACCGTTATCCCTATTAATCCTAGCTCCATACACAATACCATTTACTGCAGCCACAATGATTTGGTATACATTTTTCGACCCCATGTATGGGCCGTTGTATTACCTGTTCAAGGTATTTCATATACCGATGATCAACATGACCTCAGTGTCTGGCCTATCAATATGGGCAGTAATCATAGTTGGTACTTGGAGTAGTGTATCCTTCGCATACCTGGTAATCATTGGTGGCTTCAAGGCGATAAGTAAGGAGTTGAAGGAGGTTGCCCAGGTCGATGGGGCGTCATTATCGCAATACTATGGAGGCGTTGCACTACCCTATGCTTTCAAGATAGTCATAACGGCCTTCCTAATAGTGTTTGTACTTCAGTTGGGCAACTTCGACATACCATACATACTGACTGGTGGTGGTCCTGGTTATTCGTCAACAACACTACCACTTCTCGTTTTTGACCTCCTATACTTCATTGGAAACTTCCCAGCTGGTGAGGCTGCGGCTGCATTACTTGCCGCCATGGCTACGCTGCCGGCGGCTGCGCTGTTGTATGTGATGAGGAGTAGTGGTGGCTTGTATGTTAAGCTTCCGGTTATTAAAGTCCCCGATAGGGTTTATGATGGTTTATTATGGCTATCAACAATAATAATCCTATTGTTTTTATTATTCCCCATCTACTGGATGTTTCTGGTGGCGTTTAGGCCCAGTATTTATGACTTCGTATCACCACCAATTCTATACCCCATAGCATTCACAGTTAAGTACTTCGTTAATGCACTCGTGAATTCCGTGCCGTACGTGATCACAAACCTTGTTGTTGGTATAGCCGTGGCTTTGATATCCGTGGTCCTGGCAGGCACGGCGTCCTACATAATGTCCAAATACAACATTTACTGGTTATTACTATTAACGATATATCTATACTCACTACCACCAACAAGCTTCATATTCCCAATATACATACTCTTCGAGAACCTAAGCCTATTGAACACGTGGTGGGCCCTAATACTTTCGACACCTATATTCACAGCAACATTGGCTGCCTGGATCCTATTCAACATATATAAGGACTTGCCAAATGAGTACCAAGAGTTGGCAGAGTTAGAGGGTGCATCATCAACATACATACTGTTTAGGATTGTGGCGCCAATAACCGAGAGTAGTTGGTTCACAATGATTGTTCTCTCCTTCATAATCAACTGGCACCTACTCTTTTATCCATTGGTCCTCACGGAAACACCATGGCAATTCAACTTCCCGCCAACAGGCGCCCAAACAGTCACGATATTTGCCATAGAATCGATATCAAGTAAAGCCGTAGCATGGGGTACCCTAGCATCCTCCGCGTTGGTCGTTGCTTTACCAGTGATGATACTGAGCTACCTAGTAATGGGTAGGTTATTAGAGGGATTCAATATAGGCGGCATAAAGGGCTGAACAATCACCAATATTTTAACCATCCACACTTATTAATATGTTAATATGTATTTTAACTAATGCATTAACGCCGAAGATCCTTGGGGAGAAAGGTTTTTAAATCTGATATCAAATTCGATATTGGATAAACATGCTCGGAATAACAAAGTGGGGTGCGTGGATAATGCTAAATCAGATATCGGATAGGGTAAAAATCAGTGACTTAAGGGCAAAGGTGCCACTATACGGCGCGGCCTTTGATTACGCGATAAGCGCCCTACAAATGGCTGGTTTAATAAGGATCGTGAGGGAGGGCAATGAGGAGTATGTCGAATTAACGGATCTAGGTAAGAGCATTAAGAGCTGGTACACAGGCTATCCATACCCACTTCCACCATGGGGACCTGGTTGGTTCTTTGGCGGCTGGGGTTGGCATGGTGGTTTAAGGCGTAGGTGGCGTTGGTGGTTAGATTAGAATAATAGCCCACGCATAATTCACCTTTTAAAATCTACTCAATAATTTTTGTTGGTATCCTCTTCATAACCCTGGCAATAGGCGATGCCACATTAGCGGCTAAGCGAATGATAGTTACTGCACCGCCTCTGATCTCAAGCCCACTGAATACACTCAGCAATGCCGTAATTGGATCGTCTAACCCCTTGAGAACACGTAACCATACATTATAATCTGTGATTACCGCATATCGGTAATGATCAAGCACTGGATTTATTATAAAATCAATATTCTCACAGGAGTTATTAAATACCATGTAGAGACCCAGGGTGTTAACATTATCGGCATCATAAACAGCCCTGAGACGTTGAACGACATTGCTAGGTAGGTTTTTACCGATTAAAATTACGTCAATACTCCAACCATTCACCGACTTTAAGAAGCCCTCATCATAATTAAGCTCCTCACAGAGCGCCTTAGCCCACTCCCTACTCGGAAATACAAACATCGTGATTCATATGCTCTTCATTTTTTTAAACATTAACCCAACCAGGATTAAAACTTAATTTAATAGTGATAGGTAACTTACTAGGCATTTGTTAAATTCAGACCTACACCTACCGCAATCATCCGTATACCATGATTTTAGACAATGCGCCATGGCCTCCTGGTAAATTCTCTCTGGGTAATCAACCCTTTGGCTAATCATTAGGTAAATCATGTGAGAACCTTCATAAAAACTTACGAAATCTCTTTAAGACAATAATAATAACCCGTGAGGACCCTTTTTATTACATACATATTCTACAAATAATACTTCAACTCTAGAGATTCAGATACTTTATTGTCGCATTGGGGTGTAGAAAGAGGTTGCTTTATCGCTTTACTTTGTCTTCCATTCTATTTCTAATTTTATTGAAAATAGAAATATAAACATTCAACAAAGCATTTAACACACTAATTGTAGATGAGGTAAGGAAATTCATTAAAGAGGTTGTGTTCAATGATATTAAATACCTCGTGTATTCAGGCAATGATTAATTAATAAATGAAACTAAGCCCAGCTCCTATATACATCACCCATCAGATGGGCAAGTCATCAGCACCACAGAAGCAACACAATTATTGCTTAATAACTTTTGGGTTGTTTAAGTCTATTCTTTATAAATAGGTTATCTAACCAACCACGTGCAAACCAGGATAAGCCACATAACGTACTACGTAGACCTGAAGTCCCTGTACATCCAGTTCCTTGGCTGCAACCTGCATTGCCCTTGGTGCATTAGGAAATTAATACCGTGGGATCACCATCTGGATAAAGAGACATTGGTGGGCATTAAGTTTCAAGGTCTTCTCACAATAGAGGAATTTAAGGAAATAATCAATGGAGTGAAGGAGTTAGAGGACGCCGTGCTTGGTGGTGAAGAGCCCACAATAGATCCATCATTACCGTTAATAATTAGGATCCTTAGGGAGCACAATGTAAATATTCGACTCCTCACGAATGCTTATGAAATATCCACCGAATTACTTAATGAGTTGGTCATGTGCGCATCATGTGAGGTTGTTGTTAGTTTGAAGTCGTTAAATCCTGAGGTTTATCGGAGGTATGTTGGTGGTGAGTTAAACC
>Ga0081529_118095_pt1 | contig 26417 bp, 41 predicted proteins | sample EchGeymetagenome_FD_71012 | JGI IMG/M metagenome (GOLD analysis project Ga0081529, IMG submission 71012) | Ferrous microbial mat and aquatic microbial communities from Echinus Geyser, Yellowstone National Park, USA - transect B T=78-80 C v2... ...
CTTTTCGATTAATTGGGAACGGCGAAGGAGCTCCATTACGGCGATGGATTTCTCGGACGGAGGTGGAGGAGTGCCGAACTGTTGAAGGAGTGAATCATAATAGGTAGGGTTGCCGTCCCTGATTTGAGTGGGAGTCTTGGAATAGACCTTAAAGATGGAAAGCAAGTCATCCATGGCCTCGGCAAGCCAACCAGGAACAATAAAATCAAGACCACGCTCATAAGAATGAGCCGAGACACAATCCAGGCTAAGGAGGGAGATTAAGGAGATTGCCAAGCAGATTCTCGGCAGAGAGCTTGAGCTCTACGAACTCAGAAAGTTCTTTGCGACATGGATGGTTAGCCAGGGCGTCCCAGAAAGCATTGTCAACACGCTTCAGGGTAGGGCGCCGCCAAGCGAGTTTAGGATACTTGTTGAGCACTACTGGTCACCTAGGCATGAGGAATTGAGGAACTGGTACCTGAAGTATGCGCCTAGGGTTTGTTGCCTTGCATAAGCCGACGCTGCTTACCATGAGGCATGGTTTTTAAGCATCTTAGGGATACGCGATGTTGATGAGTTACTCGGATGAGGATGATATCGTTAGGGCAATCGGGATATTGCTAGCCATGGCCGTACTAGCCATAGTGTTCATACCACGACAACTCCTTAATGCGTTAATACATGGATTAATAGAGGGGGCAATAATAGCCTTAATAATCGTAGCTGTGTTCCTCATTAAAAAGTACATGGAGGATGAATCAGGATGGTGATGTAAACAGGGCTTGTTGATGAGGGGCAGTCCTGACGTAAAGCCGCAGCTTGAAAACCCTAAATACCCAGAGGGTTCATAGGAGCAACGTAAGTAGCGCTAACGCAGGTATTTTCGCATGCATTGTCAAAGACCACCGTGGTTCTGCGGTGGTTTGCTTATGTGGGCAAGATTAACACCCACCTCATTAACAGTATCCTTAAGGCTTGGTATTAGGCTAGAAACCCTACCAACAATGGCGTTTATAATACTCCCTATGTCAGCTGGTTGCGCTCACCGCCTCCAGCCCCTCCTCTCTCCTCCTCACTGGTTATTTTCTCAACCAATTCATTGATCTCCCTAACCAACTCGTTACATGGTTTCTTACCTTTTACCCATGTCGAAGATCTGGACCTATGTATCTCGTAACCAGCCTTACCCAACAACCTCAACAACTTATTATAGCCACCTGTGCCTAGCACGTAGACCAAGCCCCTAACATCGACCCAAGAACCACCCTCATCCCCAAAACGATGAAGGTTAAGGCCGGAGGGCATCAGCACTGAATTGCTCAGGGAACTTTTAAATGTTTGGAAATACGGAGAAGCCGTAAACGAAACACCTAAATTATACGTGGTTAATAGGAGTTAATGCCTAAATGCCCTTATTGTGGTTCCGAGGATTTAACCCCAATCAAGTCATGGAGGTTCAGGCTCTATGATGCGACGCAGTATAAATGCAATAAATGCGGCGGAAAATTCAACCACTACAAAACACCACAGGCAAGGGAAAGCCAGAATTCTACGTAAGGATCAAGCCGAGACCAACCACAACTCATTAATTACGTCATTAACTGCCTTACATACATCATTACCAGCATCACCCACGTCAATTAACGACCTAGGGGCTTAGGTTTTTGTCTTGTTGGTTCGTGTATTTACGATAGATCCTCTAATCGCCCTCTTTCATTGAAGAGTGCATGATAACATTTTCTTGGACTTACTAATTATTACGTTAAGCCTTACGTAGTTCTTTAACACTACATTAATAAGCATCGAGATGGTAATAATCGTAAATGAAATTAAAACAATTATAAACTATCAAAGAACATGGTCATGAATATTTACATATCTACCTAATCTATACGTACATGTTTTCACGATTATAAACTTATATATGTTTTAGCGCTGCTTAATTTGATGTCTTTAAGAATTCCTGATAAAGTTTGGATTGTCTCTGTGACGAAGGATAACTACAATGTTTGCGTTAGAAAGGGAATTATTGGCATGAGGTTTGGCGGCCTTGCTCGCAAGGTTAATGTTGGTGATGGCATAATCTTCTACATAAAGGGTGAGATGGAGTTGAGGGACCTATGGAGGGTTAGGAGCGAGTGGATTGTACAGGATGAACCGTTATGGCCAGATGAGGTAATATTTAGAACCGCTATTTATAAATATAGGGCCGAAATAGAGCCCTTAATGCGTAGTGCCGTTAAGGTTGAGGAGCTAGTTAATGAATTAAGCTTCATAAAACTTAAGAATAAATGGTCGATATATTTCGCCGGGGAGCTTGCGAATTTAGGAAGACCAATATCGAGAAGTGACGCTGAGGTAATAATATCACGAATGAGAATGAGTGAGGTGTAGTATTTATGTATAGAATAGATGGTGAGAGAACGTTAGATAAACTTATGGAGATTCACGATTTGAATATGGATGAGAATTTACTAAATTCTCAACCCCTAATTAATGAATGCGCCCCTAATGAGATTGCTGAGAAGATTAAGCAACTTGGCCTAATTAAGGTGTCGGTTCACACGCCTGTCTACACAATGCATAAGTTTTGGGCTAGACGCCCCTGGGGTGTTTTTAGAAAGATAATTTTAATGTTTACAAAGCCAGGGAACGTAATTTTAGATCCCTTTGCAGGTGGTGGTGTGGCTCTTGTTGAGGAGTTAATCACGAGGAGGAGGGTTATCGCAGTAGACCTAAATCCCCTGGCCGTTAAGATCATGAGGCACGAAGTCAAGCCTCTTGACGTAGGGCTTTATAGGGAGGCCGTAAAAAGACTTGAGAAAGTTATAGAGCCTATTGCAATGAGTCTCTACAGAGCTAGATGCCCTAGATGTGGTAAAGATGCCGTTGCTTTATGGACGGAGTACGAAACAATCACTAATAAGCCTATAAGGTTGAAGGTTAATTGCCCATACTGTGGCTTTAGTGGTGTTAAGAATCCCGAACCAGGCGATTTACCCCCTCCACCGTCCCTCCCGGAATTTAAGAGGATTAAGGTACCCCCTGGAGATAAAACCAATGATTTACTAAGGAGGGGCATTAAGTACTTTGATGAGCTTTTTACACCCAGGAATCTTTACATGGTTTTAAAGATTAAGGATGAGGTAGAGAGGTTACGGGAATTTAACGAGGATGCAAAGTCATTCCTCATGTTCACACTTAGTTCCGCACTTAAGTGGGCCTCAAAAATGAGCCACCTGAGGGGAGATATTATTGAAGGATGGGCTCTACATGCATACTGGATATACCCCAAGTACTTAGAGATAAATGTATGGAGGCAATTCCTAAATAGGGCTCAAGCCATTATTAAGGGGAAGGAGTACGCAAACACGTATATAGGGTCTTACGCTAAAGAGGCCAAGGACATAGGTGAGCTTATAAGGGGTGAGGCCACGTACATGATTATTCAGGGAGATGCGAGGAGACTTCCCATTCCCAATGAGAGTGTTGATGCTGTTATAACAGATCCGCCATATGGAGATAATGTTAATTATACTGAGCTAAGCGATTACTTCCTATGGCTATTCGATGAATCTGCCCCTAAAGAAAATGAGATAATTATCAACTCCACGAGGGGCTTCACGATATATGATTATGAGCGCGGTCTCGAAGAAGCATTTAAAGAGTGCTATAGGGCATTAAAACCGGGTGGGTTGTTCATATCGACTTTCAACAGTAAGGATACAACAGTTGTAGGGGCATTCATGCTAGCACTCAAAAACGCCGGATTCACGCTCATAGGAGCATCACCACAACCATACCTAGAAGCCTACGAAACAACGTTCCACGCAATGCAGGTAGGCGCTATGAACTTTGACTTCATATTTTTCTACATTAAAAACGAGACACATCACAATTCATGTAATGGAAGAAGCAACCTCACATTGAATGAATTAAGGGAAGTTCTCATGCACGAATTGGAATTATGCAAGAAGAGGGAATGCACAGAGAAGGAGTATAGGGCTAAGGTATATCCATTATTGATGAGGTACTTCGACCAAGGCAAAACAATGAACGAAATACTTCAAGCATCAAGATTATTCGAATCAATAATAAAAAGCGAGAGCAATTACTTCAAGGAAGTTAGGAGAAAAATTATAAGTAATAGAAGAAAAAGGCATAAGTGATGTAGTATGAGCAAACCATTTGATAAGGATTTAGCCAAAAAGGCAGAAGAAGAGACGAAAGAACTTGTCAAAGTCTTAAACAATACGTTGAAGAAATATGAAGCATCATTTGGGCCTCAGAAGGATCATGATATAGAAATAAAATGTAAAAACAATAAAGAAATCATAATCTATGTGGAGGTAGAGGTCGTACGTCCTGATAGGTGGAAACGAATAAAGAACGAATTTAAAACAGTTCGTTGGCCAATTGCAAAGAAAAAGAAATGCGAAGAGAAATATAAAGATAAACTAGCCATTATGATGTCGGTCAACGAAAATGACGTAAAGGACATGTTTTACATAGACTGTGAAACCTGGATTAGTAAAGGAGAGGAAGAGAAAGCACCGCAGGTGCGGGCAGGAGAAAAAATATACAGGTATAGAAAAGAGACACCTGAAGGATTTTGGGCTATTGATAAACAAACGGCCGTGTGGGGTATAGATAAGTTAGAAGGTTTTCTAGATAAATTAGTGGATGATGCTGTTAAAAATGGCAAATTGAAAGATACATGTAAATAAATTTAAACATAATAGTAGTAATAACGATCTGAGTGTTAGGTTTATAAAATTACGCGTGTAGTTCCATGTAATGGAGCAAAGTGAGCGTAGGAAGAGGCTTTTGTTGATGATTGGGCCGCTCGAGGCTGAGGTAATTGGCATTCTCAACGAGCTTGGGGAGGCTACGGCGATGGCTATTTGGGAGGAGTTGACGAGGAGGGGTAGGAAGGTTCATTAACAAGCGTGAGAAGGTGATTAATAACATTAGGCAGTACGTGTACGAATTGGCCATACCACACGAGATAAAGGCTGAAATAATCAAGGAGCACCTTAACTTAATAATTAAGATGTTCGGTAAAGACGCAATAAAAATAATTAAGGAACTAATGAAATCAGTTTATTCTCAAAGTAAAATACAATAAGTGAGCTATAGTAATATAACGAAATATAATATTTAAGGGCATTTAGTGTTATTAACGGTACACTAAACTTAATAATCAAATTTAATTAAATCTGTATTTAAGCATGCCATGGCTCATGTATAAAGACGATCTGTTCATCCCAGCGGATATCAGGGCGTTAACGATTGATGAGACAGTTAATTCCGGCTTATGTATCGCCAGGAATGTACTTGGCGGTGTCGATAGGTACTGCATCTACGAGGGTAGCAATGAACTTGTCATCGAGTTTTGGCATAATTGTGAGTCAATTAAACTCATCCACTCAGGTAAGCCAATTGAAGCAATCATGCATTACTATGATGCTGAGAAAGCTGGCTTGGTTAAGTGTGTTGAGTACTTTAAGCCAGGTGCCTAATCCTGTTACCTAGTGAATACGCCTTAACATTAACGTGAGGTTACCCATTTATCCACAGCAAAGCCCACACACCGATGAAGAAGTGCATAATCATCGGTGTAGGCATCAACATCACACCAGCTAGGTTAGCTCTCATCAATTCCGACGTTAATGATGGTGACTACATTATCCTAGTCGGCGTTAACAGTGATGCACTTAATGCATTAGCCGAATTCGCTAGGCATGTTTACCAGGACTTTGACGTCAGAATTGAGCCCATTGTGCTTAACCAAGGGCTTAGCCTAATTGACACTGTTGCGTCACTTAGGGGTTTGGTTGAGGCTAACTCACCCTGCAACGTGGTGATTGGTATTGCAGGCGACAGATGGATCACCACGGTGTTGAGCTTCCTAGCAATGACGCTAACCACCGTAGGCGGCTTCACCAACATTAACGTTGACAGAGTCTTCATCATGCCTAGTAAGAAGGGTGAACCAGTTGACTGGCCAATCGTGCCTAGGCTCATTGACCTGAGCCTAGTTGAATATAGGGTCCTAAGGCTTATCTGCAGCGGTTATAGCTTAGCAAGGGAGATCGCTAAGGGTTACGCCTCAAGGTTCAACGAAGCAATATCCCTACCCGTCATCGAGAGGGTGCTGGCCAAACTAAGAAGCAAAAGGCTTGTTAACAGTAAGCGCTCAGGTAGAGCACTGGTTTATGAGGAAACCCAACTAGGCAGGATACTCACAAAATGAATATGAAGCCTCGCCCCTTTACGGTAGACCCAAAATCTGATTAGTAAAAATAATTTTTATTTATTATTAGTAATTCGAGAATTTAATGTAATTAGATATGATTCTGATTTTTAGAAATTTTTAAGTATTGTATTAGATCTTTTATATTTCTACAAGTAAGAGGAATATTATTATAATATTAGAAAATGATAAAGACATGAATAATGAAATCAGCTTTATTTGTAAATTATTTAATATATTTATTCTTACTGCTCCTGATTATAAGTATGATAAAATATGTTCCTTATGAAGAAAAAATATGAGGTTTAGTGTTGAATTTATATTTTTAAAATAATTTTGGGTCTACCGTTTAGAGTGGGGGAGCTCGCTTTTGACCTAAAACCAAATTCCTCCAGGCGTCCCCGAGAAGCTCTTCCCTCGGGGACTGGAAGGGGTCGGGCTCCCCCTTCCTCTCCTTTCTCCACTTGGAGGAGGCCCGCCTGAGGGCCCCCAGCTCGGAAAGCCCCCTTCCATACTCCTGGTCTCCAAAGAGAGCAATGTAAAAAAGCTCCCAAGAGCCCCGGTTTTGGGCCAAGATTACCTTGACCCCATTAGGAAAGGAGTGAACTGCCCGGAGGGGAACAGGAATATATTTCGCCAATTTTTCTTCAGCGTTCATGTTCATAACCTCCTTAGTCCCCGTAGAGCATTCGCTCCTCGGGGTCCAGTTCACTGGAACGGTATGCCGCCCCCTCATATTGAGAACGAGCAGGAGGATATTTGATCCTCCTGCCCTCTTCCACTTTTTTCCACTCCCCCTGAATGATTTTTTGGAGGAGTGGTTGGAAGGGGTCAGGCTCCCCCTTCCTCTCCTTTCTCCACTTGGAGGAGGCCCTCTCCAAGGCCCCCTCCATGCTGTACCACCTCCCCCATTCCTGCTCTCCATGGACTGCAATGAAAAAACCGCCCTCACATAAATATACCCTCGCCCCTGAGGGGGAGGAGAGGCGGAGCTGTTTTATTTGAGCCGGCTTTTTTGCCAACTCTTTTTCAGCTAACTCTATCCGGTTCATACTCTCCTGTTTCGCTCATAGATATTTAAACTTTTCGCCTAACTGGTAACGTGAAAAGTTGTCGAGTTACACACTCTCTAGATCAAAGATCTATTCGCTTCGGGCTCAAAGGGAAGTGGAGAAAGGGGATTATATAACATTTAAGTATAACTTTTGGTTAAAACGAGGATCATATTCACGAGCATTTTAGCTTAACTAACTGTTAAGTGAAAAGATTATATATGTCGCATCCCAGAAAGGAATTGAAAGATATGACAGGAAAAAAAGACAAAATGAATTAGGCTTCTTCATAAGTTTGTATCTTGCCGAGGAGCAAATTGTAAACCACAGAAAAGGGGTTTACTTGACCTGGGAGGTTGGCCTCCCAGGTCTCGGAAGCGTGAAAGAGGGCACCCTCGGGGGAGGGTGCCACTCCCCAAGGGAGTTGCCCTCCTCCCTCGTTTACAAAGGTGGCTACAAAAAAGTCCACCTTTGTGGACTCGATATGATATACCCTTACCTCCCCGGTAGGGAGGTTGTGAGAGAGGACTAGAGTAACTTGCCCAGCCTCTTCTTGATTCATTCTTTTTCACCTATCTCTCTATTGCACTAACAGGTATTTAAACTTTTCGCCTAGTTAGTGAGACAGAAAAAGGAGAGAAACGAAGAAGAAGTGAGAAATAGGCAAAAGGACATAGAAAAAGTTTTTGTTAACGTGCAAGCTAAGGTAGAACTAAAATATCTTAAAACGAGTCATAAAATAAACGTGCAAGGGGACCATATTTGCCTTTATAGTACTCAACGCCGTGCATCCAATCGTACAAGAATTCCGCCTCATCTCCATTAATCTTTATCTTTACCCTTTTATCGTCGTCTTTTTGTGTGATAACTTCCACTCTGCTCCTAACCATTTGCTGTAATAACTTCTTTATTTCTTGCTCTAGACCGTCCTTTTGCTTCATGTAGTCGTTATAAACATTGGTCTTGAATACCGGTATCTCTCCGTAATCATGCGTCTCTGACACTTCCGTTTCTGTGAATTCACACTCCTTTTTAAGTTCCCAGTCTTCCTTGTGTCCCGGGACTAGGTATTGTCTGCATTTATAATTCCGATGCTTCACAATCTCCTTCGTTATTTTCGTCCCATCCTCCAGTATGTAGTATGTCTCCTCTGTAACCCGCTGCAGATCATGTTGCGAATCATATTGCTTAGTTTCATTCGTTACTTTTTTTGCAAACTTTCCTAATCCTGTGAGATAAACATCGTAGCTATTGATGTATTGTATCTTCTTGTCCACCTCAGCAATCTCCTTCTTTAATTCCTCAACTTTACTCATAACCTTTGTATCAATGAAATCCTCTGGAATGTAGTAATGGTATACGCTAACATATTTTACTTCCGCCTCAGGTGCCATATCCACTCTTCCTAGCGAACTAAGTTGGTTGTGATCCAACAAATACGGTATACTATCAATCAATATGACGTCGACCTCCTCATCATGTGTGTCCTTGTCCTCATCCATTTCCTCATAACCACACCTACGGCACTTGTATGCCATTAACCTACGTGTGGTTACAGTCCTGATATAGTGGTCGTCGTGTTTATTGTAAGCTATCTCGCTCCTCTCGTCCACTACCTTAGGTGATCCAAGATCGTGAATGATCTCATACCTCGTCAGGATTCCATACTCCTTTCCAGACTTCCCTACCTTCCTCTCAAACACCACATTGTACTCGTGTGTATCATCAACCTTATTCTTATCCAGGTTTGAAATTACTATCAAACCATCTAGACATTTAAAATGCCTTACGTTTGGATTAACTCTATCAATTAGGGTTTTTGCCACACATTCCATAATCCTATACTCGAGACGATGGAATATAAACTTTTCGCCTAACTGGTAACGTGAAAAGTTGTCGAGTCACACACTCTCTAGATCAAAGATCTATTCGCTTTGGGGCCGAAGCAAAATCCCCCGGGGTTTTTAAACTTCTGTTTGAGAGTATAAGATGAGGGAAAGCGAAATAAAAGTCCAAGGAGAGTTAATCCAAATCATAAAAGCAAAATTCAATTTTTTACATCTTATAATGAGGTGACAAAAAATGAGCAAAAATATGAGGTGGTCGTTATAACGGCTCCAATGGACAGGGATGAACTTAAGCAAATTATTCAAAACCTACCAGATAACTCCCCCAAACTTCTAGAGTATTTGAAAGAAGCGAGAGAAAAAGGATGGGCTGACGTTGTCGACATGATTGCCGTGAAGTTAGGACTAAAGGAGGAGAAGAAGAAAGGAAAGAGAGAGGAGACTGAAATACTCAGGAGAGTTCTGAGACCGCTCGGCAAGAAGAAGATAGAACACACCTGGGACTATTCTGTCGACTTCCTCGAAGCCAAGAAAGTACTTACGTCTGCGTACAAACAGCTGTTTGATATGAATTTGATGCCCTACGAGGCATACGTTGCTATTCTCCTCATACAGCTGGTTAACGGTGCAAGGATCGGCGAGGCGATTAGGGCGTTTAAAACGTTTGCCGAGACAGGGCAAAAGGAGTTCCAATTGCAAGCTGAGAAACACGGTAACACAAGGTTCTTCGTTGTCCCTGATGTTGTCAGGAACAGACTAGCCTACAAATCGATATTAACTATAAGCGACGAAAACTTAGAGGCAAGGATAAGGATGTTTGCACTGAAGTACTTGAAGACCAACACACATTCTCTTCGTTACGCTTTGATCTCCCACTTGGCGAAAAATGCCGTAGATCCTGCGATCATCGCTAAGGTAACTGGGCACAAGAAACTGGACCGCATAGTTCAATATACACAAACAAAAGATGCAGTTGAAATTCTGCGTAAACTTTCGTCCTAACCTTTTTAAATGTCTTCGTGCTATACTGTATTAGAGGAAATATGCCAGAAGCGAAACTAAAGTGGCTGATAAAAAACACAAGGAAAGGGGGCAAGGTTTATCTTACTTATTACATTTCTGTCCCAAGTAAGATTGCCCTCTTCTTGGAGGGCACCGAACCATACTTCGACGTTGAAAAAAGAGCAATCATCTTCAGACCTAAGGAGAAGTAATCTTTTTTTCCTCGACTTTCCACTTAATTAGTTAGGCGAAAAGTTTAAATACCTGTTAAGACAACAATCTAACTGACCAAAAATGGAACCCACATATAACTCATGTCTTATAGTTACAAGGCATGAGTTGTTAGCGTTACAGGATACAGATATAAAACAAATTTGCAAACAAATCACTACAATTAGTGAGTTTCCACAAAATCCACAAGAACAGAAACAGTTGCTGTCTAAATACGATGTAGTGATAGGGACCTTGCCGGTGAATCTAATTCAGGCAATACAGCAAAATGGGAAAACCTACATCACTTTCAGTATGAAAAGCCTTGGAACCTTCAAAACTGCAGAGGAAGTGAAAGGAGTTGTAGAGAAATATGGCAAAGACAGGATAGCGATACTGGTTCCATCAAAGCCAGGTGAACTCTATAGGGCTATGCTATATCAAGGACTCAAGGAAGTGAAAGTAGTCGTGCAAGAGACACCGATCATCATTCATGGTGAATGAGATGAACTGCCTTAAACTCTAACTTTTTTTACAATTTGTTTATATGTATGTTTATCAATTTTGTCAAATTTTGAATATCTCTCTTTCTTGTTTATTTTTATAAACCTCGCTATGGGTTATTCTTCCACCTCCACGAAAGGAGAGAGTCGATCTGCGGAGCACCGTACTTCTCGAATTCCCTATCGAAGAACGTGACGAACCTGACTTTGTCCCAACCAACCAACTTGGCATAGCGAAAGTAGACGCTCGGGACTGGGACGTTATGCTTGAAGATGTACGCCCAGACGTCCCTCCACGTGAAGTAGTAGATTGGGTAGACCTCCATCCATTCCTTCCTCCTTACTACCCTCCCCCTCACGCTCCTCCTGTGCGACTCGTCAGCCCTAACCCCCAGCAAATGATACCTGAAGCCCAGCGACCTCAGTGTGCCGAAGAACTCCTTGTACCACGGTGCCCACACTTCCCTACTCATCTCGCTCTCGCCGAGGGAGTACCTCCTAACGATCAGCTCACAGTTAGGGACTACCGCGGCGATGTTCCTCAGCACCTCGTCCTCTACCTCCCTCGGTACTAGCCACCTCCCGTGATCCCAATGGAACACCTTCAGGTCGCGTTTCGCGAGCATGTGGAGCATGGCCATGCTGTCCTTGCCCCCGCTGACAGACACTATGCTCTGATCCAAATAGGGGGTTGTGAACTCTATGGCTTCATGCACCTTCTCATTTACTCTCCCTTCATCGTAACATGCCAGGAAGTACTCCTTCCACTTCCTCAACCACTCGTCCTCAGCACTCATAGTTCGACCCTCGTGAACGGCACGGCACACAACACGACGTGTTCCTTGCTCCAATACGGTGGCTTGTATGCTAGGTAGGCGGTGTCCTCGTACTTCTTGAGGTAAGCGACGGGGATCGGCCTCATTGCTAGACCGTCCTTGACGAGGCCCCACTCGTGCCCGATCTCCTTCACCTCGACCTTCTTGATGAAACCGAAACCGATGTTCCTCTCCTTGCCGATCGCTGGGGCCTTCTTGAGAAGTCTCTCCACCTCGTCCTTCTCACACGTGCAGTAGAATCTGATCGACCGCATTGGCAGGTAGCCCACCCTCAGGTAGAAGTCCTTGAAGAACCCCCTTCCCTTGTGTATCTTCCCTTCTGGAAAGGGGTACTCACCCTTTTTGAAGTATTGAAAGACCTGGAGCCCGACGTCGCTGGGCTCGGAGATCGAAACGCTTGACACGTAGACGTCCCTCCACTTCTTGATCGGGATGTCGGGGATGTCCAGCAGGGCACTCCCTACTTTCGGTGACGTGAAGTAGCGTTCACCTAGCTCATCTATGATCTTCAAATTTATCAAAATGGAGTCGAGGAAGAGCCAGGGGAAGCCCAAAGCTATCGGTGTTTTAAAATAAATGGTGACTTCAAGAGGTTCCAATCACAACGCCTCGCGGAGCTCGTCTAGGGCCTTCGATATCTCGCCCTTGTTCTTATCGATGAAGTCGAGGTAAGGCCCGTCGCTGACGTCCTTCGGCCACTTATATTCAATCTTCAGCTTCCCGAAGCCTACTGAGCTCTTCCCACCGATCGTGGGTGCTTGCTTCCACAGCTCGATCGTCATGTAGAGCGTCGAGAGGTCTATTGTCTCAGATTCAGTCGTCGTTGTGAGGATGATCTCGTGGACGAACTTCGTACCTGGTGCGAAGCACTCGTAGTCTATTATCATTTGCACGGTCTCGTCGTCCTCGTCGTCCTTCTTCGAGCTCGTGCGAAGTTCGTCCCGCCTGGTCTGAAACGCCCGTGTTATCAGCTGATAGAAACTGATGTCACTGTCAATTCCCGTATACTCTTTGAGCTCCCTACAGATCGGGAGCATGTGCCCTACTAGAGCCCTGCCCTCAATCATTTGGTTGGAGTAGCTTGCACCGAACAGACGGAGAGGGAGCACGTACTTTATCAGCTTCGACTTCAGGCTCAGGTCTATTGTTCCGCTTGCACTCTCTTCCTCGGCACTGGTGAGCACGCCGCCAGCGAATAATGTATGGTAGAGCTTCTGGTAGCTCTTCTGCGATAAATCCATTGTATATCCGACCTTCTCCAGGAAGTCCCTCGTTATAAACCTCCTCATCCTACCTCTCATGCTGTTGCCCGAGATTATCGGGACATCGGTTGGCTTGTCACCCACGACGAACTTCAGCCTGTTGAGCAACACAGTACTGCCAGTCTTCTCGTTCCCGCCTTGAAAGACTGGTGAAAGGGCCGTCAGGATGCCTTCAATCCTGTGGACGATCATGCCTTCCCACCTCCGTTGGAGGTCTTCGTCCTCTCCTCCTTGGCCCTCACGGATGCCTTCAACACCAGGAGCTTCGTCCATTTCCTCAGGACGTCCATGGCCACGTCGTTGCACCTCCTGAGGCCCTCGATCGCGTCGAGGGGTGCGTCGATACCCTGGATGCTTAACGTGTTGGCTAATCTCTGTAGGGCACACGCGACGTCAGGCTCATACTTCGCGTATTCTAATCGGTGCTCAAACACGTCCAGATACCTCCTGCCCCTCATCCTTTGCCATTTGACTTGGTTCCAAACGCGTGCCAAGACCACCGTCCACAGCTCTTCTATAGTGCTCTCACTACAACTCTCCACGCTATCTCACCCCTGACTCGCTCGATCTGTTCGCACAGCTCCCTGTGCGTCCAATCGTTCGGGCTACAGCCCTCGAGCAACGGCGTCTTCTTCTTGAACGTGCTGTACGCTTCCTTGGCGAGACTGATGAGGTACTTCAGCCTCTCCCTCGGGACGAGGACAGCACCCTCGTCTTCGCCCGCCAGTGCCGCCATGGTACTCGTGCTCGTAAAACGCAACGCATGCAAGAAGCCATACTTTCTGCCAGCACTTTTGACGTAAACCAACGAATTGATTGGGGGATCCTCGAGGACTTTCATCAGCTCTTCCTTGTTCAGGATTCTGGCTTCGTCTCCAGTGAGAACCCAGTGCGACTTCCTATATTGTAGGAGCTTATTGCACACATCGCACACGGCCGTCCCTGGGAAAAGTTCAGAATACGATACGAAGTTGTCGCTTACTTTGAGGGGTTGTGTGCCTTCCCTCCTGCCGCATATACTACATATACCAAACGAGGTGTTTGATAGACTTGTAGTACCCATCGTAACTATATCATACGAGCTGTTTAATAAATGCAACGCTCCCCATCCACGGCAAAACGAACGACAAGCCTCACCCTTCCAGGGCGGGGAGCCGTCAGCCCAAAAAATTATTGGCTTTTCACCCTTTCATATTCTTTAACTATCAGAAATCGTATAAGCTCGCTTTCTCTCATCCCGTACCTAGCGGATAGTTCCTGCAGCATCCTTTTCTCCTCATCACTAAGCCTGAGTAATTTCTTGTTGCTCATCATCATTTACATTATGTGCTGTATAATATATAAGCATATCTACTAGATAACCATAAAGCTTATACATTGAAGAACTAGAATTTTGAAGTTAAAAAACTTAATTATCTTGCTCAGGTTTTGTAATAACTATCCCTGTGTCATACCCATCCTCGACGACGAGGATGAGTAGATCGTTCTCTTCGGCGATCTCTTTCAGTGCTTCATCAAAAGTCCCGTCTATAACATCATCAATGTTACCATTTATTTCTCTCCACCTTTCCATTAGTTGCTGAAATATTGTGTGATTCTCATCTCCTACACTAAAATCGTAACGTGGTACATCGACTGGTGCATCGGCGACGACGGTGAATGCTAATACTACCTCAAGTCCGTAATATTCAGCTATTTGTCTCCCCAACAGATCAGGGTTGTCGATGGGGAACCCCTCTGGGGCAATATGATATAACTCTTCAAACGATAACGTAATGATTCGTTTCACCCCTTTCACCAACACTATATACGTTAAACAATTATATAAGCTTTTTGCTAAGCCATTCGCTTAGTTAATGCCACCTCGGGGCGGTTGCGTAGATCAGTTTACGTTTCACAGTCGTCCTAAATCCCGCCTTTTGAAGGGTTTCCTGAATATCCTGTGTACCGTCGTGACATTCCACAACGACTGTTGAATACCTTTTCAGTTGTGAAGTGAGGAAGCCGTATTCACATCCCTCACAGTCGACCTTAAGCACTGAACCCTGAGGTATGTTGTATTTCAGCGTTATGACGTCCAAATTATTCGAGAGCCCGCATTCGCACCGGATCGGTTCAATGACCTCTTCCAACCTGTTCTCCTTCACGTTCCTCTCCAGGTAATTCGTTTCAACGTCGAACGCGTAAACCTTCTTCGCACCCTTCACGGTGAAGAAAATAGACGAATCGCCCACCCCTGCACCAACGTCGACAACAGTCTTCCCCTTCACGTCCACGTCGTATACACGGTCCCTGAATATTTCGCCGAACGCTGCGGGTCCATTGATGTCGTAGTGGAACTTCAGCACCTTGTCTCCGTATCTCAGTTGTATGAATTCGTCGTTAACGCGAACAAGGTAGAGGTTGTACAACGTTGAGTAGAACCACGCGTGCCTCTTGGACTTTATTTCCACCTCCAACCCGTTCCACAGTTCCGCTGTAAAGGGGAACCTCTCAAGGAAGGTGTACTTGAGCACCTTGATAGGCTGTCTGTATGCTCGCATATACCCATAGGTTGTCTTCAAGTCCATGCCATACCCTCTCAAGGAAGGTGTACTTGAGCACCTTGATAGGCTGTCTGTATGCTCGCATATACCCATAGGTTGTCTTCAAGTCCATGCCATACGTTGTGCGTAGGGTGAGCTACCCCGCCCTGAAGGGCGGAGCTTCCTGCTTCATAACCCCACCTTGCCCAGAGGGTAGAGGGTAAAGCTTCACAGGCACTAAGGGTGGCTCCCACCCCGAGCATGGATGCTAATCCATACCTTATGGGATTGTTGAATGGAGCAGAGGCGTACCTCACCGACCCTCGCTCAGGCGTCTCGGTGACGCTTGCTCCGTCAGTGAAGGCCATCAAGAGAAATTTTGGCAAAGAAGTATTTAAATGTGAGGGGGCTATCCATCCCCGCCCTAGAGGTTTTTCACCCCCTTTGAACCCCCAACTTTTATAAAAAGCTCAAACCCTGTTCATGATCTCTCTCCTCCTTAACGGGAATTCTGTAGCGATTGCGGCCAACACGCCCCCCACTGTTCCCACAAGTCCGAAGAGTTCCTGAAAGAGTAGGGTCCACAGGTAGATCCCGTAGCTCACCTCCCCCAGGAAGACGGTGACGCGGTGTAATACTCTAGGTGGGTTCGTGATGAGGAGGGCGAAGGTGGGTAACGCTAAGTTGTAGATCAGAAACCTGGTGAAGAATTCATACACGACTTCACTGTGGACGAACAACGTCGCCAGAACGTAAAGACTGAACAGTATTCCTGTTAGCACATATTGTATGCCGCGTGACCTTTTGCGGGAGGCCAGCATCCCCCACCCGTATGCCCCTAACCAGTAGGGGGGCATGAAGTAGAGGAAGTGGAACTGGCTGTAGGGGAGGAAAACGATGAAGAGACTGTAGAAGAACGAGACCAGGATGAGGGGGACTGCCACCTTTCGTCTAAGTCTGTGGATGAAGGGAATAGCGACGTACATCCACTCCTCCAATTGGAGAGACCAGAAGAGGTATTGAAAGGAAAACGGTGTCAGAACGAAGGAGAGGAAGACGAAGTGAAGGAGTAGAGCGTAGACTGTTACGCTCATGTGGAGGACGTACCTGTCCACAAGGAAAACCGTGAGAACAGCAGGGAAGTAAAGTGGCCAGATCCTCTTAACCCTCCTCTTGAAGTACCTGGATAACGAGGGATTTTCGTCTAATCTGTTCAACAAAAGGTAGATCGATAACTCGAAGAAGAGAGGTACACCCAACCAACCGGGACGGAAAATTGCTAGAGGGAGGAGCTGTAACGTCCAAAGGTGGTAGAGGGCGACGGAGAGAGCGGCGAAGAAACGGAGTTGAGCTATACGGGGGTCATACTGACTTCCGTTCAAACGGACTCATCCCATATCACCTTGTAGTCCTTCAGCACGCTCTTCGCTGAACTTATTAACGCGTTGTTCACGATGTTCAGCACTTCCCTCTCCTGTTCGTCAGTCCTGATATACTTGCTCTTTATCCTGTTCATTAACGACTTGCTCTCCTTGAGTGCTGCCATGAGTTTGTCCTTTGCATTCCAAACGTTGAAGAGTGGGATCGTATAATCATTGAAATCAGACAGGACTACCTCTAACGCCTTGGCAGCGTATTTAATGAACTTGTCATCCACATCCCTTCCATATCTCAAGTGAAGGTCCAACAGCTCTCCCTTGAGGAAGTCCCACATCTGATCATCGTTCCTCTCCCCTCCCAGTTTCGCCGTCAGTAACTGAATCAGGATCTCTTCAACGTAGCTGCGTCTGTGTAACTGCTGCAGGCTCAAACAACTTCACCGCGTTCCTGTTCATGAGGAGGATGAAGTAACTCAAGCTGTCTGTGACCTTCACGAAGAAATACAGGGGTGGTATGAAGAGCGGTTTCGTTATGTCCACCTCAATGTTGTCGACGATGTCGTGGGACTCCAACAACGTGGAGTCAGACTCAGGTAAGATCGTCACCCTCTTGACCCTCTTCTGCGGGAGGTACTTGTTCCTCACCAGTCCGAAGAGGAGGAACGGTCTACCCACGAATTGCTTTGCAATGAGAACGTATGACAGCCTGAACACGAAGTCGTCGTCCAGTTTCGAAGTCCTCACCATTAATCCGTCCATCCGTAAACGAACGTCGTGAGTGGGGGATGTGAGGTACGCGAATTGTCCGTCTCCCTTGTCGACGATCTTAGGTTTACTTGCGTTGAGCATCTTCGGGGAAATATGCTTATCTATCCACCACACCACGTTCTTCACAGTGTAAACGGACTTCCTTTTCTTCCTTCCTCTGAGGAGCAAGACCGTTGTGGCTGCCGCCGCTCCGGCCAGTATCAGTGTTGTTTCCATAGATCATACCCTGTCAAGATCTCATTGACAAGGCGGGGTGCCCTATCCGCAGGTAGGTTGGTGTTCAAGAGGTTCGCTACCATTATACTTATGTTGTCCACCGCGAGGTAGAAGCTGTTCACTATGTCCACGTAGTGTTGTAGGAGCTTCATGTCCTCCCTCAGTTTCTCGGTATCGTCTGCATCTTCCTCTATTTTCCTGAGGATCTGCGTGTAAACTACGTCCTGTATGACTATCATGTTCCTGATGATGTTCCTCACGGAGTTCTTAAACAGGGGCACTATGAGTGCAGGAACTGTAATGTAACGCACCTCCTGCTGCAGGTCCTCCAGTAACGCTGCAATTACAGCCGACTGGAACTGCTTGAGCTTGTTGATGTTATTGACCACATCGTCATCCTTCAATTGTTCCAATAGGTTTATCTTGGAGAGGGGCTGTTTGACGAGTTTAACGAGTCCATGACTCTCGTCGAAGGTGAGGGGGCTTACCTTAACGACCACAGTCTTAGCGTTAGTTCCCCTAAGTCCGGTCTGCTGCTTCTCGTCGGGCATGCTCAATCCTCCTCTGGTTTGTCATAGTACCATTTTATGTAAGCGTATTTACTCCTCCTCTTCTGGAAGATCTGTATCTTCGCGTTGTTCGCCTTCGCCAGTTTCCTCACGTCTTCAACGTAGTCAAGCGGCACCATAATGACGTTGTCCTTCTCTGGGGAAAAGAGGGGGTTGTAGGCGAGAATTACATCCAATACGTCCATAGTCATACGTTGAACACTGATAATAAAAGTTTTAAACAATGGATTCAAATTCATATCATGATGAAGGGTTTCTACGTGACGTCCAGGTATAAACGTCTCCTAGGAATGAGGTGGCTAATTGTCACTGCGGAGGACAAGAACATTGATCTCCTTGGTTCTGTAAGGGACAAGAGGTGTCCAGTCTGCAGCCAAAGGTTCAAGAACGTCTTCCTACTGCAGAGGCACATGGACACAACAGGCTGCGGAGACGACCTGGAGAGTATCCTAAGGCAGTAACTCGAAGGTACCTTTTTTCGTGAATATTTTAACTATTAACAGGAAAGCCGAAACTATGGTTACGGCGAAGCCTATCATGAAGAGGGGGGTGAACGGGTCGGGCTTATAGACAGGGGTTATGATGGTGGTCGAGTTGTTTACCTTGGTCTCGTTCTCGCCTGCCACGTATATTACGCCATTCAGGTAGGAGGTGAAGTTGAACACGGCGAGGAAGATCGTGAAGAGGGCGTCCAAGTAGACGGGGGTATCTCTGTTCAAGAGGTAGAGTTGGAGACCCAGGGCGATGAAGTCGATTGAAAGGGTTAGGATTACCCACTCACCGAGCATTCATCAACACCTTGAGGTCGTCTATGACGATTGGACTATTAAAGAATATTCTGCTGTAAATGTAAATTGCAGGGAGGTAGTTCTCTCCCTCTGCGCAGTATAGCAAAAGCTTGGCTCCGCACATCTCCAATGAATTATACTTCGTCTCACACACCCTTACTAACTCGGGGTCGTCCTCAATGAAGTACTTCAGCTTCTTCGCCTGCACCCCATAGTATTTATAAAGGCCGTTCTTCTTGTCGCTGAAGTAGTATGTTTTACTCTTGGCCTTCCTAATGATGTTGTTCACAAGTCTCTCACAGATTTCACGGCCCAACCTCTACGCCCTCCACGTAACCGTTATGGACGTAGATGAAGAGTGTGCCGTCGTAGACCGCGTAGCGAACGTCATACCCTATTACAGTGACGTTAGTGAAGACCGGTTGGTAGAACAACGCAGAGCCGTTCACCGTGATGCCGTTCCGGTAGGAGAGCTTCGTGTTAGGCGTTAGCTCAACGTACCAACCCCACGGCAGGGCCTCCCGGTACTTCCCGGAGTAATACAGGATGGAGAAGTTGGGGTTCACCACGGGAGGCCGTGTCGTGTTGGGCGTCGTGTAGACAGGGGAATTTGAGAAGTCGTATGTGGAGACGTTGTACACCTGAACGAAGACCCTGGTGAAGGGGGGTATGAAGTAAAGTGGGGAAGGGGATGAGATATTCACCAAACGTGACGAGTGCGGTGGGACCACGATCAATGTGTCGTTGTAAGGTGCATACTGCTGAATCTGACTCGAGACAACCCACCTCTTTTCGCTGCCGAACTCGTTGAGCAGGAAAATGGGATAAACCGGTGCGTCCCCGTGGTTGGTGACGTTCAGGCACACCACGTTCCAATACCCCACGTCACCAACGTCGTAGACCTTCACGATGGTGACGGTCAGGGGTAACGTCGGTCGTAGAAGGAGCGAAATGGTTAGCATTTCAGCCAACAGGACGCTGACCACTTTCCAGTTCATAACTGCACACCCACACTGTTACGTAGAATAAGAAATAGTTTAAGTCCCTCCAGCTCACGAGCCAGATGAAGGCCGGGAGGATCCACTTCCACCTCGTATCACGTTTATAAAGTACCAGTAGAAGCACGTAAAGCGTCAGAAACGCTATGGTGTACGCCATATGTGGTATCGGTAGGCCAGTCATGGTCAACAGGCTTATTGAGACCCCCTGATTGCCTATTGGCTGTGTAAGGGGGCCTATGATGTCAGCTGCCCACCGTAAGGAGAGGAAGGGTAGGTTGGGGAGGAGGAAGACGGTTAAAGGGAGGACCACGTTCTTCGCCAGTTCCCTCCACTTCCCCCAATAGTCCTTCCACAGGAAGGGTAAGTAGAGTAACGTATACTGTTTCACGTCTCCACTCAGGGCCATGAGGGTCATCCTAACCCAATCCGTGGTCGTTAGGGCTACAACCGCGAGCGTCAGACTCACTATGTCGAAATTCGCACCGGTGAAGGCTGAGTAAGTCCCGTTTATCAGCGTGACGATGAAGAAGAGTCTCTCCTTCCCCTTCCACCTCAGGAACGCGTAAAGGAGGAACGTGGTGACGAGCGTCACGAACTGTGGGTAGACGAGGGAGGCTATCTCGAAGTACAACGCAGGGTAACCCAGCGTGTTGACGTAGTAGGTGGGGGTGAGTGTAACGGTGACAACTGGTTCTGCCACTGGGAAGACCTTGTAAGCGTTGAGGAGGTTCGCTGTGTAGGGGTTGATCCCGTGCCTGAACAGGTACGCCGCATAAAGGATGAGACTCTCTTCGTCAGTCTGCGAGGGGAGTCTATACACTGAGACCGCAATGAAGGCCGCGAGGAACGTGAAGAGGACGAGTAGGTCCAGGAACCGTTTATCTTCCTTAACCAGGTGGAGGAGGGCGAACACGACGCCCAACACGTAGAACGCGTAAATTGTAGGGGAGCCAACCTCGAGGGACAGTATGCCGTTGACGAAGACCAGGCTTCCTAGGAATACGGCTACTCTCTCAACTTCTTTATGCAGTCCTCCCCACCGCCCTTACAATGATAGATGATCCTCTCGAGGTCCGATAACGTGTACCTCCTGGGAGTAGCCCTTATGTTGTAGGCGTTGAAGATGATCTTGACCATCTCCTCATTGTACTCATCTACGTGGAAAACTTCCTTGGCCACCATGTTGTCCCCTACCACCACCACTGGGATATCTGCAACGCGGAAGAGTTCCTTCACTGTTAAACCGCTCCTCTCATCGACGATGAGTATGGCGTTATACGTCTCAGCGACCTTCACTGCCTCCTCTAACCCCTTGGCGTTGTAGACCACAACGTTCCCCTTGCCCACGGAGACGAAGTACGCCGCCAGAATGGGGATCGCCAGATCTGGGTTGGCCTTCACGAAGTAGAGTTCAGGGTAGTCCAGGGAGGCGAAGAACCTCTCCAACCTTTTATCGGTATACGGCCTTCCGACGTAGATTATCCTGTAACCGCGTAACGACTCCTCAGGTAACCTGTCAATGCCGTACTCCAACCTCTTCAAGTAGGAAACTATGTTGGCGAAGTTCTGCATGGATGAAGCCAGTTTGGACGCCAACTCCTCCTTCCTCTTGACGAACTGCGGGAACTTCCTCTCCACCAGTATCTCTATGGCGTCCTTCGTTGGCACAGGGACGTAGACGGGTTCACCGAATCTCCCTTCTCTCTTCAACGCACTGTCTATGAGGAAGGGGGAGATGTTCGTTATGGCTATGAAGAGGACGTCACTCTCCCTCAGTTTGGACATTGTGTCCAGAAGCATGGACTTAATGTTTAGGTCTGCGGAGGAGACCCCTATCCTTTGGATTACAAGTTCCCTCGACATCAAGAGAGTGTCCGCTTCATCGATGATGAGAGTGGAAGGACGTGACTTCATAACGTCGTCGATCTTAGCCTGGAAACCCTTTTCGCTCTGTCCTACATAAGGTCCTAAGACCTCAGCGAAGTTGAAGACTACCCTGTCCAACCCTAACATGTCCGTAATTATCCTGGACAGTGTTGTCTTCCCAGTCCCCGGGGGGCCGGTGAAGAGTAGACCCGGGTTTGGGAAGGCACCGCTCCTCTGGAAGTAGTCGATGTAGAACTGAATTCGTTCCCACACGGACTTGGGGTAAACGTAAACGTCGTCTGTAGTGACGACCATATACCCTCCTAACTGTTCCACCTTCACCTCCCCTACAGTCTTGACGTCAGTGTAGGGAGCAATTTCGTTGCACTCAACTGGCCTCCTCAGGACCTCTGTGGAGGGGTTCCTGACGATCTTCCTGCAGATCATTTCCCTCACTTATGTATTACCGCCAACGCTAACGCGAATACGCCAATGATCATGAAGGCTACTATCAACCACCTCATCCACGAGAAGTCCGCGTTCTTTCCAGCTGTAACGTTCTTCTCTATGTTGACTATCTCCTCCAACTGCCTCAGGGAGTGTTTGACGTTTGTGTGCAACAGGTCTTCTATTGAACTCTTGAAGACGTTTGGGTAATCAACTGCCAGAATCAGTTGCGTGGTATTGTCGAGCGTGAGTTCCCTCATGGTGTCAATCCTGCTCTTTATCAGGTAAGTGTAATAGTCCACAATTGATTTCCACGTCCCGTCGAATTTTATCTCCCTGTTCCCAGTCCTGATAACCAGGTCGCGTACACCAACGGCAACGAGAGTCTGAGGATCCTTGGCTATATAGTAGGGCTGTATACCCCAACCGTATAAGATGTACCTCCTACCGCTCTTGACCATCTTCACTGTAGGGTCCTTGTAAACGCGGATGTTCCCTCTGATGCTCACGAAGTTCACTTCATCGATTCGTGTCAAGGGGATCTCCTTCTCCTCGTTACCATCGATCAGCCGCAGCCAGTAGCGATAGTTAGGTTTATGAAAGACCCTATACGCAACGTAAACTATTACACCAATGAAGACTGCGATCATGGCGTATTCGATGAAGTTAGGAGACACGAGAGGGAGGGGTGATATGGATATCGGCGTTCCAACTGCCATGTGGAGGAAATGGGGGAGCAATAAGAAAAAGGTTAGCCCGAAGTCTGAACGCTGTGCCACATCAGTATTACCGCGAACATGATCTCGAGGGTGGGGATGGCGTATAACCAGGGGTTTGAAACGCCCAGTGCAACCATTTCCGCTGAGGTGAAAACGGATGAAACGACTAGACCTAATCCCACGTTCCTCAAACCCGCCCTGAGTCCGAAAAGTGCGACTGAAGACAGTGGAATAGTGTACATCAACATCTGTTCCAGCAGGGGCGGCGCATAACTCCCACCGTTCACTGTGATGTAAAACGGTCCGAACTGTTGAGTGTCGAATGAAATGAAGACGACTGTGATATTCGACGGTACCGTGATCACGGTGTAGTTGTCCTGAACAGTGTAGTTCCCCAGGAACTGGTGGGTGTAGAAGTTGTAAACTGAGAACGTGACCTGTTGCAGGTTCTGCCCCTGATAGTATGGTTCCGCAAGGAGGACTACCTGGTTACTCCCGTTGTAGAAGGCGTTCACTATGTAACCGTCTATTACAGTTTCGCTCAAGGGTTGAATGGTGACCACTGAACTGCCGTCGGACCAATCCAGTACCGCTCCACCCGTTATGGCCAAGGCGAGCGTCGACGTTAGGGAGAGTAGAAGTAACGGGAACAGCAGTTTTCTCATAGTGAAAGAGTGGAGGGAGAAGATAAAAACTAAAAGGGACTGCTCTCCCTCAGGATCTTCACCACATATATGAGTATCATGATGATGCTGAGACCTATCAACAGTATTAACACGTCCACTAAGTTGCCCGCAAAGGGTAACGGGTTACTCGACATCTTCACAGTCGTGTTACCTATCTTCACACTGTTGAGCGTCGGAACTGCAAGGCCGAAGTAGATGCCCTCAACCAGGTTGAGGACTGCTGCTATGATGCCGATGATGAATATGAGGATGACGTATGTGATGAACTTCATCTTTTGACACCTGAGACCCTGTCCGTGAGGGCGGGGAGTTGAGTATAAATATGAATCAAAATATAAAAAGATTGGGGATGTTCCCCGCACAGGTGTGGGTACGTTGGAGGAATCGCTGAACATAGCCCGTGCCTCAATGAGAGGTACGGGTCGGGGGTACGTAAACACCCCGAAGGGGAGATGAAGGTGCGTCATGAAGGCCACTGGAAACCCCAAAGCCCCGTCCGTAAGGGCGGGGTAGTTTACGGATGAAATTTCTTCGACTCAGCTATATTTTTTACCCATTCCTCAGAACAGCGTGTCCAACAATTTCATTCACCTTTTATACACGTAGATTACACACATTCGCGAAGGCCCTTATCCAGAGACTCCCCTCGCGTTCCAGGGGAAGTGCCCGTCCATTCCCGAGGTGCTTAAAGCTCCCGAACGTCCTTTCCACCGCCTCCTCCCGAACGCGTCGGTGAGGAATTCCCAGGTTCGAGGGAGTGTCGAGGTCCTCCGCCGTGGAGGACCTCCTCCCTGACCGATCTTCACTCCCCTCCAACGACGTCACCACGTCCGACCCAGTCCCGGTCTCGCTCAACCCGATATCGCTACCTTTTTTCAGGTCCCTGACCACCCAAGACCAATGCAGCGGGCCGCGGACGAGCCTAACGCCAGTCTCGTCCACAGCGTATTCCCCGCCCCAAGGGTGGGGTCGCCCTGGCTAACGCCCTCCAGTGGACGCCCTCGCAATTCAGTGTTCCTCGAGCTGTGGCCAAGGTAATGCGACGCAACCGCTGAGGCGATATCCTCCGCGTGAAAGCGCGGGGAGATCCTTGAGGGAATACGATGAGGAGGGCGGTGAGCCCCAGGTTGGAACTCACGCTCTCTCACCAACGGAGGCCCACCGCCCGGCTTAAATACGAAAAGGAAATTGTTGGGCACATTGAGTCCAGAAATGGAAATCCCTTTAACCCAGCCCTATGGGATTATCCCGTGATCGTCTACCGATTCCAGGGGGAACTGAGGGGGGCCTCGGTGATCAAGAGGGTCAATAGGTTCCTCGTGGAGGTGAACCTCTCCGGGATCCAGAAGCCGTGTCACCTCCACGATCCAGGGAGACTCAGGGAGTTGATCTTCCAGGGCAATAGGGTCCTTGTGAGATCCACCAAGGGGAGGGTCACTGACTGCTCCGTGACAGCCGCTTGGGGTAACGGAAGGTGGGTGATCCTGGACAGTAGGATCCACAACCAGATAGCATCCAAGTTCCTCCCCCCTAATGCCAGGAGGGAGGTGACCGTGGAGGGGAGTAGGTTGGACTTCAGCTACGGGAATACCTTCGTCGAGGTAAAGGGTTGCAGCCTGGTGGTGGACGGAGTTGCGCTCTTCCCTGACGCCCCTACACAGAGGGGGAGGAGGCACGTGGAGCTACTGGGGAGGTTGAGGGAGAGAGGAATGGGGGCCAGGATCTTGGTCCTGGTCATGAGGGATGACGCCTCATGCTTCTCCCCCAACTGGGGAACCGATCCTGGTTTCTCCTCCGCCTTCAGGAAGGCAGTGAAGGTGGGGGTTGAGGTGGAGGTCATGGAGTTCAGACTCGTGGGTAGGGAGGTGGAATACGCGGGGGAAATAGGCCTCTGTCCGGGGTGGGATAGCGGTTGATCCTGGATCAGTCACTTTATTCCAATGCGTGTTACCCATGGCGTAACTTTTCCTCCCTTCCAAATACGTCACGGGCACCTGAGGGATCACACAGGGTCACCCTCAAATCATTGGGACAAGTCGAGGGAAACACCTTTACCCTCCCCATCCACCCTTTTACTCCCAAAACCTCGTGGGCGTTGCCCGTCATCAGCTGGGAGATCATCAATAAGGAGTGCAAAGGTAAATACCATATGAACGAACATAACTCTCATAATGATGGTATTCGAAAGTGATTAACAGCGCGTGAACTACCCCGCCCCCACGGACGGCCCACCTCGCGATCTCCCGCTCCTCAGAGCGACCTCGGTCCCCCCACAGCGGAGGTTCCACGGAACCGTTCTGTAATGCCCCGTGTGGAAGAGGAGTTACGGAGGGTCGCTCTCCACAGGCTTGAACCCCAGTCCCGAGGGTACGACCTCAGCTCTTACAGCCGGAGGTCTGTATATATCTATTTTTTAGAACTATAAAAAGGTTTTTAGAACTATAAGAACGTTTCTATAAGGGGGCTGTCCATCCTCACGGAGGGGGACTTCCCCCCCCCCCCC
>Ga0081529_125390_pt1 | contig 26161 bp, 31 predicted proteins | sample EchGeymetagenome_FD_71012 | JGI IMG/M metagenome (GOLD analysis project Ga0081529, IMG submission 71012) | Ferrous microbial mat and aquatic microbial communities from Echinus Geyser, Yellowstone National Park, USA - transect B T=78-80 C v2... ...
TTTCCGAGCTTCTTGGCGATGTCTTCGGCAATGGCAAACAGCTCGTCGGGAAGGTTCAGGTTCGGGTATTCCTTCCTGAGGGTTCTCACAGCCATACAAAAGAAGCGTGAAAGATAAAAAAGCAGGGGGTTTACCCCTGCGCGATGACGTTTACAACAGAGGAGGAGACGCTGCTCCCCGTGCTTGTTGAAGCAGAGATGAACACCAGGGTCACTATGACGAGGATGATAACGGCGATGTACGACTCTATCGCTCTTTTGTGTCTTCGGGTTTTCGCCATGACAAAAAAAGGATAAAAAGTTTAAGACGCTTTTTCCTTCTCTTTTCCATGCCGGACATCACCTCACTCGTCACGACGGCCGTCGACTACCTGTTTTACGCCGCCTGGATTGCGGTCGGTTTGAGCGTGGTCGCTTCAGTTTACTTCTTCGCAACTCAGGACGCAAAAAGGGGAAGGGAGTTTCTTTTCTTCTCGATAGCGGCGGCCGTCACGATAACCGCCGGTTGGGCGGTCATAACGTCCATCGGCAAGGTCCCGAACCTCTCAATCCCGGGCGCTCAGTACATACAGCTCTTCGCATACGCCGGAATTGCGATTTCGATAGCGGCGGCCGCGATAAACTTCGCCGCAGGAAGGCCTGAGCGCGCCTTTTCGTATCTCGGAGCCGCCGTCGTGATACTCGTCGCCGTGAACATTGGTGCGGCGGGAAGCGTCGTCACGTCTTCCGTGAAGAACTACCAGCTTTCCCTCTCAGTCTCCCCGACGTTCGGTTCGCCCCCCCTTACCGTGAACGCCACGGTTGCGGGCAACGTAACGGGCAGCGGGACGCTGTCGTGGGGCGACGGTTCGTCAACCTCCTTTTCCTCCCTTCCGTTTTCCGCTTCTCACACCTACACGAGCTCTGGCGCCTACACCGTGCTCGCCCAGGTGAAAGCAGGGAACACCACCGTGAGCGCGGGTCAGGCGGTTCTGGTGAGGCAGTCAGGCGGAAACTGGCTTGTGGGCATCATCCAAGCTTTCGAAGGGATTCCACTTCTAGGCCAGATGACAAAGGTTCTCTTCGGCTTGAGCAACCTGGTGTTCGTCTGGCTCACGCAGATGCCGACTTACGACTCAGGGCCTTTCAGCACGCCTCTTCAGAACCTCTACTCCTTCGTCGCCTACTACGCCATCGGCTTCGTCGGCCTGTTCGTCCTCGGCGACGTCCTCTGGATTTTCTTCTGGGAAGGCGCAGAGGACGTGTGGGAAAAGATAATCAGGATAGCGAAGGAGGTGATCGTGGTTCTCATCGTGATATACGCCGCACCGTACCTGTACAGCATCTTCGCCGGAATCGTAAACCAGCTCGCTTCCTATCTCGTGAACTCAGGCGACCCGTCGGTGTTCTATTACAGCGCGATCACGCTTTCGCTTCTCGGCGCCCTCGTTGGTCCCTTCGACACGGAGATAGGCGTGTTCGGCGGCATACTCCTCTTCTCCCTTCTCCTCATGATAGTCTTCGCCTTCGTGCGCTACCTCGCAATAGGCGCGCTTCTCATCACCACGCCGATCCTTGCGGTGTTCTGGCTCTTTCCTCCGCTGAGAAGGGTCGTCGACTTCATCGCAGAGATCATCCTCGGCTTTGCGGTCGGCGGGCTCATCGTCGCCGCAATTCTTGCGTTCCTCGGCAACATTGCCTTTCAGATACCGTCCGGTTCGGCCAGTTTAATAGCTGAGGAAGGTTTTCTCTCCTTCATTTTGATACTCGCCTCTCCGTTCCTCCTCATCCTCGTCCCGAACATAATAGCGTTCTCGGGCATCATGGGACACTACGCAAGCCCGTTCAGGATAGCAGAGAGGACAGCCGGCTTCATGAGCCTCGGCGGCGGTGGAGGAGGACCAGGAGGCGGAGGACCAGGAGGCGGGTCAGGAGGAAGTGGTGGAGGAGGAGTAGCAGGAGGAGCGGCGGCCGCGGCCCAGGTCGCAAGGGGAAGCTACACGCAGGTCGTTCCTCCGTCGTCTGGCGGAACGACCGGTGCCGTGGCGGAAGCGGCGGGAGGTCAAACGGGCGGAACAGGACAGGGAGGCGGAGGAGAAGCCGTGCCTTTCACTTACGCGTCGGCTGGAGGCGGAGGTTCGCCGGAGTCGCCGCTCGCAAAGTTTGAAAGACCCTCAGAGGTAGCGGTGAAGCTCAAGTCAATGCTCAAAACATCGCTTCAGACCTTCGAAAACATCATGGCGTCCGAGTTCGGCGTCAAACCGATAAAGCTGTATTCGAGAGCAGTGAAGGGAGGATACCAGTTATTAAAGAGGATAAAAAGAGGGCTTTCGCGCTAGCGCGAAAGTTCGTACCTTCCCGCTATTTCTTCGTCGACCGCGTAGAAGAGCGTGTTTTCCTCTTTTTCCTCTTCGAGCATCCTTTCAAGCTCTTCTCCTATGCGCCAGCTGAGCCTTCTTTCGTCATTGATGAGTTTCTTTCCAGAAACGGCCGTCATGACACCGGCGGTGTGGAGAAAGTAGGTGAGGAGCCTTCCTTTCAGGTCTGTGTGCGTCAGGCCCCTTTCTGAAAGGGCGTTGAAAAGCGGGTTCATTTTCTGTTCCGAGACGACGTGATCGGCGAAATGCCCTTTTCTTTCGTCCTTAAGCGCTTTTTCCGCGTTCGGGAAGATTTGTGCGTATTCGCCAAGAAGGAGGTTGGCGCGCATGGTGCCTGAGTAGTAAGAAAACTTCTCATCGCTTTTGCCGTAGGAGCTTTCGGGAAGCGCGTCGTCTCCCAAAAGAAAGAGCGTTCCTTCTCCGAGAAGAGGCGTCTGAGGCACCTGCACAGAAAGAGAGGAAAACAGGCGGAAGGGCAGCTTCGGGTCTTCTTTCTTCATGTCGCTATACATGCGAAGAAAAGGGATGTGCGGTTCGTCGATAATCAGGCCTATCGGCTCCTTCGCAACAGAGTACGCGCAGTCGTAAGCGCTTTTTCCCAAATTCTCTTTCACTACCACCGATGAGAAGCTTATGCTCCACACGGGTTTTCCCAAATCGAGCGCTGTATGGACGATAATGCCTGTGTAGCCTTCGAAGCTCCCCCCCTTTCTTTTTAAGCGCAGATAAACCTCATTTCCGATTCTCTTTTCTTTTTCGAGCTTGATTCTGCACAGCTCAACCGGCTCCTTCAGCTCCCACTTCCCCTTTTCCACTTTGACTTCAACCGCCGCTTCGACGTGAGCGCCTTCTGCGGCTGCGTCGAGAAAAAGCTGAGAATTGGGGGCGTTGAACACGCCGACCTTCAGTCTTTCGGTCGTTTTCAGCGAGCGCGCGGCTTCAGAAAGCGCGTTTGCTATTTCAAGAGGAACGTAAACGAGCGCCTCCCTTCTTCCCTCTCCCGCAAGCCGGATGACCGCTCTTTCAGCCAGAGCCGAATGCGTCTCCACGAACGTTCCGATGAACGAGGTGTTCTTTTCGGGCGGTCGTCCGTTCCACCTGAGGACGGCGTTCGGCATGAGAAAAAAAGGAAAACAAATTTTAAATGTGTTGTGCGGCCAGCCGCGGGTTTCAAATGTCAAATTTAAGACGGGAAAAGCTTAATTTTTTTACTTTCCCAGGGAAACACTTTTCTAGTTCAAGACTTCCAGTTTTTGTGTTTTTTCAAACCTGACAAAACAAACGACAAGCCTCGCCCTTGAGAGGCGGGGAGGAGGTCAGAACCACTCCCAAAGCACAAACCCGCGGCCGGCCGCGGTGCCGGCGGTTCCGCTTAAGCCGGTGCTCCCGTTCGCTTTTTAAACGATTTTCAGGTGCAAGTTCTTATGCGAATCACGATAGAGCTTGACGATGAAAAGCAGGCGGGCGCCGTCCTGAGAAAGCTGCTTGAACTGCTCGAACCTCAGAAGGAGGTAAAGGAGGCGAACAGGGGAGCGCTCGACGTTCTCAAGGACCAGAAGATGATCCTTGAAAGCGCCGCGTCGAAGAAGCTCAAGAACGTCGACGCGTTCTTTGAAAAGCTCGGAAGGGAAGGCGCAGTCGTGCTGACTGGGTCGCAGGAGCGCATCGCCGTCGACGCCGCCTTCTTCGAAGACTTCAAAAAAAGGATTTCGCAGGTCAAGACGATGGACGAAAAGCAGGCGGCAAAGGAGCTCGGCGGCAAGCACGCGGAGCTCTTTCTCAAGCTCGTGGAAAACGGTCTTATCTTCTTCGAGGGTGGTTCCTGGAAGTTCGTGTGAGCGGGGAAGCGTCCTTGTGGCGCATCTTCCTTCACTCCTCCGAGCACATGCCCGAGCTTGCCGACGGAAGCGTCCAGCTCGTCGCTACCTCTCCTCCTTACAACGTGGGCGTCGGGTACGACCGCTACACGGACGCGAAAAACAGGGAAGAGTACTTCGAAGTGCTAGAGAGGGTGTGGAAGGAGTGTAAAAGGGTGCTCGTCAGAGGCGGAAGGCTTGCGGTCAACGTCGCCGACACAGGCAGGAGGCCGACCTTTTCTCTCTACTGCGCGCTCATGCGCCAGCTTTCCGACCTCGGTTTTCTCTTCTTCGGCACGATCATCTGGGATAAGGGGTCCAGGGCCGGAAGGACGAGCTGGGGTTCGTGGCTTTCACCGAGAAGCCCGAGCCTCATCGACCAGCACGAGTACATCCTGGTGTTCGCGAAGGACGGGTTCGAACTCGAAGTGGAAGGAGGGGAGGCGGACGTCACGAAGGAGGAGTTCATGGAGTACACAAGGAGCGTGTGGTACGTTCAGCCTGAGACTGACGTGCGGGTGAGGGCCGTCCACCCTGCGCCGTTCCCCATCGAGATACCCCTCAGGCTCATCAAACTCTTCACGTATAGGGGAGGACTGGTTCTAGACCCGTTTGCGGGCTCCGGGACGACGCTCGTCGCCGCAAAGCTCGCAGGAAGGCACGCTGTGGGTTACGAGATAAGCGAGGAGTACGCCCGGTTTGCCGAAAGGAGGCTTTCCGCAACGCCGAACGGTGCGGAGTCGCTCGACAGGTTTCTGAAAAGCACGCTCGACGGGTTTTAGCCACGAACCCGCTAGCTTTTTAGGCGGCGAAGAAATGAGAGAAGTATGGGATACGTCGAGGCGCTTCTCCAAAGGGTGCGCCAGTCCCTTCAGGAAGTCGAGCAGGAAATCAGCGAGAAAAAAGCGAAGATAAAGGAGATAGAAGAAGAGAAGAAAAAGCTTGAAGGTGAGATAGCGACCCTCGAAAAGGAAAAGCAGGTGCTTTCCAGCATCCTTTCGAACTACGGTGCGCCCGCTCAGGCCCCGAAAGCCGAAACCGCGGAAACCCAAGAGGTTCAGGGAGCCATTGAAGAGTGGAAGGACGAGCATGACATACTCGTCGAAGGAAAAGCGATAGGAAGGGTGAAGGTCTCAGGAAAAAAGGGCGAGATCGTGGTCTTCTTTTCCCCGAAAAGCGGCTCGCTCCTCGACAGGCTTCCTTCAGTGCTTGAGGTTTACAGGAAGAGGGGAAGCCTTCTTTCCTTTTCAATGGAAAGAAAAGAAGAGGTCACGCTAATAAGATACGAAGCGGCGGATGAGGAAAAGGAAAAGGAGGTCAGGGCGAAGATCGTGTACGTCGTCGCCGCAAGCAGTGAAAAGACCCAGTGAGCCTTGGGAGAGAATTAAGGTTTTTTAGCCTGACTTCCTCCCCGCCGTTTTGAAATTAAGGGTTTTTACCTTCTTTCTCCTTTCTTTCTCATGGTTTCCCTTAAAATCACGGCGACGTGTCCGGTGTGCGGAAAGCAAGGAGAGCTCATTTTAAGGAAAAGGCACTACATCTACGTGCTTCACAGGGTTGAGAAGAAGCCCCCGGTTCTCCACTACTGGGGAAAGCCCGAAGCGCACCTTCCCCCAGACCTTGCGTACAGAATCATGAAACGCGCTGAAGAAGAGAGCGGGCGTCAAGGATAAGGGAATGGTCTTTTATGAGCGCGTCGCCCACGTCCCTGTAAAGGGCGAGCTTTCCGGCCTGGGGTATCACATAAGCGAGTCTAGCGTTTCTGAGCTCCCTGAGCGCTTCGTTCAGCTCTTCCAGGGAGACGCCGGAGGCGTCAGCCACCTCGCCCGCCGAGCCGTAAAACACGTAGTTAGAGAGCCTCACAGCCCTTTCGGCAAGAAAGAGAAAGAGGCGCACGGCGGAAGGCGACCTGAGCTCTGAAAGCCTTTCGCGCAGGACGCCGTCGCTGCTATTATTACTACTACTACCACTGTTTGGAGGTGCTTTTTGTTTTTCTTTTTCTTCTTCTTCTTTTTTATTATTATTATGATTAATATCATGATTATTATTCCTATTAATACTTCCTTCATTATTCTTCTTTAACACGACAACCTTCCTACCGTTCTCTGGCACCGGGATGGTAGTAGTAGTAATAGCAGTAGCCCGCAGGACGAAAAAACCAAAGGAGAAGGACAGCACTCCCTTTTTCACATAGTGGTAAAGCTCGCTGCGAACCCTGCTTTCCTTACAGAGGGCGGCAAGCTCCGACGCTCTTGCGACACCTCCGCAATAAGCAAGCGCTTCAAAGAGGGCTTTTACTCTTTTACTTCTTACGCCTTCGGGTATCTTCGGTTCAACCGGACTTCTTTCAGAAAGAAGGGAAGCAAACGCCCTTCCTTTTTCAGAAAGAATGAGAAAACCACCGTCTCTCTCCAAGTAACCGAGGCGAAGAAGCGCCCTCACGTAACCTTTGGTCGAGTCGCGCGGGAGGTTGAGAAAGGAAGCGGCGTCCTTCAGCTTCGCCCTTCCGCCGCTTTTCGAGATAAAAAGGATGAGCGACACGCTTTTTTCAGAGCGAAGCCCCCTCTGAACCATGAATTCCACTAATGAAAAATGTATTTAACTCCTGAAGCCCTTTGGTCGCCAAGAGAAGGAGGGGGAAACTAGGGCCGAAAAAAGGGGGAAACTAGGGCCGAAAAAAGGGGGAAACTAGGGCCGAAAAAAGGGGGAAACTAGGGCCGAAAAAAGGCTTCTCTTTTGCTCTGCTACTTTTTGCGTCCCGCTGTTTTCCTATTTGTTAAAACTCGCTACAACCGTGACAGGAGCCTGCGGCATTGAGAACTCAACCGCTTGCCCCTCTTCTTTACCTGATATTCCGCCGGAAAAGCTCCACTCGGTCGTTTCCGCCGAACTGAGAACCACGACAGAACCGACGGGCACGCTAAAGCTCCTCTGCGTGTGCGGGGTGACAGGGCCTAGGAAGACACCCGAAACATAAACGAGGACTGCGGCGTGTTCTGCCGCCACCGTAAGGGTTTCCTGTCCTCCTGAAGAAGAAAAACCTGAAGAGGCAGGAGCCTCTGCGAACTCGGCGTAAACGGTCGTTCCGTCAACCGTTCCAAAAGCTGTCGCAACGAACTCAACGCCAAGAGGAAGCGTGCACATGAAGTCTTGCTCTTCACCAGGTAGGAGGTCGGCTGAGGACGGGCTGCATGACGCCTGTATCGCGTTGAGAGCGCTCGCCGAGCCGCCAGAAAGAAGCTCGACGGAAGCGCTGTAAGGAGAAGCGGCGAGAGAAGAGGAAGAAGCAAGGAAGAGAGGCGACGCGTTGTAAATCTCCGCGTTTCCCATGTTTTTCAGGCCGACCAGCACGAGCTGCGACCCTTCCGTGTAGTCGACTGCGAAGTAGCTCAGGACGAGCGGGTAGGCAAGCCCCTGGCGAACGGTCTCAAGAGAAAGGAAGTGGAAGACGGGAAGCGCAACGCCCAGGGCGACCACTGCGAGGATTACAGCGGAGAGGAAAGGAGACGTCCCCTTTTTTCTCATATATAAAAAGGCGAAAAAATATGAAAAACTTCAGAGCGGGCAGACGCGACCGTGCTGTCACCAGATTTTATCTGGGGGTTAAGGGGGCGGAAGTCCCCTTCCGCAAGGAGCCCCCTTAACCCCCGTAAAGTAAAAAGACTCACACCGTCAGACTAGCGGATCTTCTCTGCGTGCTTGATTTCTTCCCAGAAGCCTTTTATGAACCTCTCGTTCACCGCGCTGATTATCCTGTCCGCTTCTTCTTCGTCCTTCGCTTCCCAGCAGGCCGCATCTTCCACCAGAAACTCGATGTCATTCCCCACGATTTTTGCGGTGCCCGGTGGATGGTAGCCTACTATCCAGTACTCTTCTCCCGGTTTGTGCTTGTGTCCCATGACGCACTCGTGCTCGATCGGTTGGACGGCTTTGATTATCCTGAGGCAGGAGCGCTCGCTTCTGTTCACAAAGAAGATGTCAAATTCATCCGTCTTCTTATCCTTATACTCCACTTCCGCATACTGCCACTTAAGAGCCTCCCAGCCTTCAGGAAGGTCGACCTTTTTCGGCGGGTGGTCGAGCTCCACCACCTGAATATAAGCGTCTCCAAGCTTCACCTTTCGATGCCTCACTTCTGGCATAGAAAGAAAAACGCCAAAAACGTTTTAAAGATTTCCATACTTTAGTTTCGTGAGCCACAAGAGTCCTTTCGAGGAAATTGAAAGGATTGAGAGAGAGGAGCGCAGGGTGAAAAGCGAAGAGGATGAGCGTCTCGCCGAGCGTTACTTTATAAAGAAGCTTCTCGAAGCTCTGCTTCAGTACAGGGACGTGCCGTTTTCCGACATGCGGGAGCTCGGTTTTTCGCTTCCCGACACTTCCCTTCTCAAAAAAGCGCTTTCTCTTAAAGCGGAACCGGGGTTTGAAGCTGTGAAAGACCTCTGGTTTGAAGCGAAGGTTTCCGACAAGGACTCCGATTACGACGTCATCGTCTCCCTTGACCAGTTTTCGCTGAACGCACCACAGGAAAAGATGACGTCGTGCACGTGCAGAAAGGAACAGCCGTGCGAGCACGTGGTCGCGGCCGTCTTTCAGGTCTTTAAAAACGCGGGCTTCGAGATGAACGAAGAGCAGGCTGAGGCCGTGCTCTTCGGCCTGAGCCTCGGCTCCTTCACAGTCGGCTTAAAGAAGAAACAGCGCACGAAGGGCTAGAGAACCTTCAGCGGCTCTTCACAAGCTCGTGGGCAGGCTCTACGGCCTTCATTTTGAGCGGGACGACGAGGTACTTCAGGAAGAAGTACACCCAGTGGGATGCGAGCATCGGGTCGACCACCGAGTTCGCCTTGAAACCGAGCTCTTCCCTCCCCCTTTCCCATGAATCCTTTAAAACGGAAAGGCGCCTCAGGCGCTCTCTGTTCGCCGCCTGCTCGTAGATTTCAAACCTCACGTCTTCTGGCTGCGTGAGCGCGGCTATGATGTGTTTGCACAGCGCGTCCCTCTTGTTGTTGTTTTCACACGCTTTCCTGTATTCTTCACACGTCGAATAGAACGTCCTGCTCTCAAAATCGAGAAAAACCGTGCACTTTCCCTCCGACATCTCCACGTCCACTTCGTAGCAACTCCCGTTTTTTCTCACGTCGAGCACCCTTCTCTCAAAGCTTTTTATGGCCCTTTCGAAGACTGCGGGTTGTCCTTTCATCTTGACGGGGATCGCCCTTTCTATCCGTTCCTTTCTCGTCGTGGTGTCCGGCACGAATTTGTTCGACGCGGTGTAGTAGGCGAAGCCCTTTTCGTCGAGGACGAACCAGCTTTTCACCTCCTCTAGCCGCTTCTCTTCTTCTCTGCGCCGCTCTTCCTCCTCCCTCATCATCCTTTGAAAGGATGATAGAAGGCGGTCGACTGCCTCCTCGTCGTTTTCGAAGGACATGGAAACAAAGCGGAAAAAGTAAGAAAAATCCGAAATTTCTGACCTTCTCCCCGCTCCTCAAGGACGCGCAGCGTCAGAAAACCGCCTTTATCCTTCCTATTTTCGGCTCGACCACCTCTCCGTTCCTCTTCATCGCTTCGAGTATCTTCCTCACAATCCTCTCCTCATACCCTTCTTCTTTACACGTTATCACGAAGTCGGCTTCGAGCACGCCTTCGGCACCCGCCTGCGCGCTCATCTTCTTCAGAATCTCCCTCACCGCTTCCTCCTCCTTCACCTGCTTCGTCGTCTTTCCAACTTCAAGCTGGGAAAGCTCCGTGAGAAAACCTTCCTCTTCGAGGAAGAAGTTCATAAGTGAAATCGCGGCCTCGACGTCCTGCTTTTCGGCCGTCCTGGAGAGGCGCATCCGGGCATGCGCGAGCGCAAGCCTCTTTGCCGCTTCCAGCTGCCTCACCCCGACCTTCACCGCCGCGTCCTGACCGCACTTCTTTCTCACTTCCACAAAAAACTTTCTCAGGAGCTCTGCCGCTTCTTCTGAAAGCACCGGGTTGACGCTCTTTGCGACCGCGATGTACTTTCTCACGAACTCAGGAGGGAAGGGAGGAGCCTTCTCGTCCTCCTTCTTTAAGACGAAGCGCGCTATTTCTTCATCTTCCCTTTCCGAAGCCGAGTCCTGGATGAGAAAGATGAGGTCGAACCTGGAGAGTATGGTGGGCGGCAGGTCGATGTTCTCGGCGAGGCTCATCTCCCTCTGGTAGGAGCCGAATTTCGGGTTTGCGGCGGCGATGAGCGTGCACCTTGCCGGTAGCTGTGTGTGTATCCCCGCTTTTGCGACCGTGACCGTCTGCTGCTCCAGCACTTCATGAAGGGCGCCCCTGTCGTCCTTGGACATTTTGTCGAACTCGTCGACGATGAGCACGCCGCCGTTTGCAAGAACGGCGCTTCCGCCGTGAACCATGAAGCGACCCGTCATTTCGTCCTTTACGACCGCGGCTGTCAGCCCTACGCCAGAAGCCCTGGGACCTGAGACGTAAACCCCGCGCGGCACGAGCTTCGAAACGGCAAGGAGCATCTGGCTTTTTCCGACACCTGGGTCGCCGACGATGAGCACGTGGATGTCGCCTCTCACAAACGTCCCGTCGGGGTTCTGCTCCCTCGGCGCACCGAAGAGCGCAAGGAGTATTCCCTCCTTAACCTCCTCCCTTCCCTTTATGCTCGGCGCGATGCAGGAGATGAGCTTCTGTTTTACGTCTGGGCCCGCCGCGACCTCTTGTATCCTTTTTCTTTCCTCTTCCGTGATTTCCAGGTCCCTGTAATCCTTCACGTCCCTTGAAACATCGAAGGCCTCGACGTAAACCGTGAGTATGGCGGAGGAAGACTTGAGAAAGGAGGAGACGCGAAGAACCCCCGTGACGACGACCGCGTCGCCCTGCGTGAGCTCTTCGGCCGCAAGCTCACCGCGCAGGATCACCGGGATCTCAAGGGGCGCTTCGTCAAAGCGGGCGAAATCGACCGCGTCTTGCACCTTGAGCGTGGCCGTGAGGACGGATGTGGTGTCCTCGGAAAGAACGAGCGTCCCTCCGCACTTTACGCCGTTCTCGTTTTTCGTGCACCTTTCAGGCGCAAGCACGAAAAAGTCTATCCTGTCGCCCACAGTTTTCTCACCGCACTTAAGGCACCTGAAGACCGGGATGAGCGCTTCCCTCTTTACTGGAGAAAAGGCGACGACGACGCCGCGGAAGCACACGAAGGAGTTCGCCCTGGCGTTCAGGAGCTCCTTTATCCTGCTGTGTGTTACGTCCGAACGCTTCACGCGCGGGAAAAGCGGTATCACGGACGCCTTGAGCTCCTCTCCGGCTTCTTCGGGAAGCATTGAAACGGCCTGTTCCAGCTCCTTTCCGATTTCTTCGTATGCTTCGGGGTCTTCGCTTTTGACCAGGTCGAGCGCCGCCCACTTCAAATACGCGTAAAAAGCCAGCGGGTTTTCCTTCGCTTCTTCTGCGGCCTCCAGGTCGAACTCGATCAGGTGGTCGAACTCGACCGTGAAGCTTCGCCTTCCTCTGGAAGTCATCTCCCTTATCCTTTCGATGTAAACCCTCCTTCCGTCTTTCATGAAATCGGAGAGGAAATTCCTGAGTTTGACGGCGAGCATGGCATTTTTCGGGAAAACCGTTTAAAAATTTTTATCCTTCTTTATCATGGCGAAAACCCGAAGACACAAAAGAGCGATAGAGTCGTACATCGCCGTTATCATCCTCGTCATAGTGACCCTGGCAATCGGAGTCTCGCTGTACACCTACTTCAACGGCCTTGTGGCGCACAATCAAGTAAACACAGGACTTGAAATCACATCGGTTTCGCTCAGCGCGCCCTCAGGCGGAACCACTGGCTACCTTTCAATAACGGTGCAGAACACCGGCAGCCTCGCATTCAGCAGCATCAACATATACTTCGGCGGCAGTTCTGTCACTGCTAGCTGCAACCCCGCACCGCCTTCAAGCCTTGCGCCTGGCAACTCGTTTTCAACTGTATGTTCGGTAACTGCAACCGCCGGCAATGAATACCCGGTGTACGTCTCTGCTTCAACAAGCACGGGGAGCAGCGTCTCCTCCTCCGTTGTAAACGTCATCGCGCAGGGGTAAACCCCCTGCTTTTTTTATCTTTCACGCTTCTTTTGTATGGCTGTGAGAACCCTCAGGAAGGAATACCCGAACCTGAACCTTCCCGACGAGCTGTTTGCCATTGCCGAAGACATCGCCAAGAAGCTCGGAAAGGAAGTGGAGAGGATGCGCTTCACAAAACCGCTTCTTCTCGCCTGCCTTTACGCGGCGGCGAGGACGTCCGGCTACCCTCTCAGGCTCAAGAGCCTGCAGAAGCTTACAGGAGTTTCGAAAAAGACGATTGTGCGCCACCACAGGCTGATAGTGAGAAGGCTCGGGCTTGCCGAAAAGCCTCCTGACCCAAAACTCTTTGTGAAGAAGTTCTGCAAGGAGCTCGGCCTTCCGAAAGAAGTGGAAAGGGAGGCCTCTTCCCTCGTCGAGCTCGACGGCCCGAACCTGGCGCCTGCGATAGCGGCGGGCGCGGTTTTCTTTTCGGCAAGAAGGAGGGGGTTTTCACTGGAAAGGGAAAGGGTTGTGAGGCTCGCCGAAATCTCCGAACCCACGCTCACGAAGTGGGTCAGGTTTTTCGAAGAAAGGGTTTGAGCACGGCTGACTTCCTCCCCGCTTTGGCGAGGCTTGTCGTTTGTCAAGCTACCACCTTTACCCGAAAACTTTTTTGCCCCCTCTTCCTTCTTTTAAACGTGGGCTACACGAGATACCTGTTCGGTATCACCCTGCTTCTTTTCTTTTTCTCTCTCTCGTTGCCGAGCAACAGCTGGCAGGTTCTCATCCTCACGGTTCCCGGCCTGATCATCGCCTTTTTCATGATCCCCGGTTCCTTCTTTGCGTCGGTTGCGTTCAGGAGCCGCTCGAACGTGGGCGACTTCTCGCCCGTGAAAATCAGTAGGATTCCGCTTATCATTTTCCTTCTGTCGCTCCCGTTCACGCTTTTCTTTTTGGTAACGGATGGCGGCAACGTGTTTCTCGACAAAAGGTTTCTGCTTTCCATGGTCGTCTCGTCGATCACGTCGAACTACCTCTTCGGAAAGTTAGCCCTGAGAAGGATGGTTGGAAAGGTGAGAAAGAGGATAGAGGAGGAAAGACAGGAAAGGGAGCGGCAGGAGAGGATTGCAAAAATAATACGCGAGCAACAAGAAATGCAAAGAAAGGAGCTGGAGGACCAGCTGCGGATCTGGGAGAACGAGTACCACAAAAAGAATTACTACGCGATACTCGGTGTTCCGCGCGACGCTTCGGACGAAGAGATATGGGAGGCGTACATCACGCTTGCGGTAAAGCACCATCCTGACAGGGCGAGGACGGACGCCGAAAGGGCGGCTTTAGAGGAAAAGATAAGGGAGCTGAACGAAGCGTATGCGACGCTCGGAAGCCTCAGCCGCATTTCCTACGATACTACACTCACAATGGTGGAAAAGGCGTACGGCCGTATTTAACTAAGTGCGCAAGAGAAAGGATGGACAGCCCCCTTTCAGAAATTTTTTTAAAAAATCGGTAAACTGGGAAGCCCCGTGCGTAAGGGCGGGGTAGTTCACCCTTTTTAGGTTTTCTGAACCCGCGCTTTTATGGACAAGCTGGTGATTACGAGCTTTACCTCTTCCCTTTCGGACTTTGCGGTAACGTTTTACGGCGTCCACCACGGCATCATCGACCTCAACCCCTTTGTAATGCTCCTTTTTTACCACCACATCCTCCTTCTCTGGTACCCGGTCGAAGCGCTCTCCACCCTCGCCGCATCTCTTTTTCTGGTCTTCGCAGGAAGGGTGTTTAAAAGGAATATGGGGAAGCTTGCCTTTTTCGTCGCTCTTTCCCCGTTCTTTGCCTTTTCCTACGACATCCTCTTTCTTGCCTTAAGAGTTTGACTTTTTTTCCGAAAGCGGTTTTTTGAAATTTTTTTCGGAAAACGCGGGTTTTTTGCCTCAAACCCCTCTTTTTTGTAAAAAGGCGATTTCTTCACGAAAACCCCTCAAAACCTTCAAACATCATCATTATCATCATTTTCGCCCTTCGGCTTCGGGGTGGACGGGGGAGAGGAAGGAAGAAGAAGAAGCGGCGGGGGGAAGGAAGGAAAAAGGAACACAAGGCGGAAGGCATCACCCACAGTCGCCGGCTTTTCGGTCAGGATCAGGGAAACCGCTTCCACCGCCGTACAGGTTGGGGTTCAACCGCAAAAACCGCTAAAACCACTCAATTCCACCACTTCCGCCCCTGTAACCGCTTGATTCCGCTTCGTCCGCACTGTTTCCCGCTAACCGCTAAAACCGCTTCCACCACTGCAACCGCTTCCACTACCACCACCATAACCGTTCCCGTGTTATTCCACCACAACCGCTTCCACTGCTACGGGTACGGGTCTGAGAAACCGCTCTGTTCCATCACCGCTTCCGCCGTTGCGACCGCTTCCACCACCATAACCACTTCTGCCCCCGTGCTGTTCCGCCGCCGTACAGGGTTCGTGTAGCCACTCTGTTCCATCACCGCTTCCACCGCCGTACAGGGTTCCATCACAGGGTAATTGGGGTCGCTAAAACCGCTAAAACCGCTTAATTCCACCACTGCAACCGCTTCCACCGCTAAACACAGGCGCCTTAAAGGCTTCTCACACTTCAGCGTCTCACGCACCCGGTGCAGAGATCTGGCACAAACGCGCCCGTTTACCGCCTTGCGCTCCCACAGCTCGGTAGAAGCAGATTGCTGGAAAAGGAGGAGCGGGTGCGGAGAATCGGGATAGGAGAAGAACTAGAACGGGAGAAACGGGAAAGGGATAGAGGAGAAGCGGAGCCATGGAGCCCGGTTCAGTCGGCGTTCGGACGGGAGGTCATTCTTATCGGAGGAAGAAGAAAGCTTTAAGGCGCTCAAATTCTCGGTGTGGGATAAGGAGGGAAGAAGAAAGCTTTAAGTAAAGAGAGAGAGGGCTTGAAGGTTTTGGGTCGAAAACCATCATTTTTCTTTTGATGAGGAGAAAGAGGTAAAGCGCCGATTTATGTTTGTCATGTTGAACCTTCCGCGGCGCCCGCGGGTTCCGCGGCGCCCGAACCAAGTCAATCATCCCTAACCTTTCACGCCGCTCTCGACAAAAGAGAACCACCGCGAACCTTTCACGCCACTCGGAGCCTCCTGCGGCACTTTGACCCTTTTTGCGCACTCCGAACCATTGTGCGCGCGCGAACCGCTTCGCACCTTTCGAGGCGTTCCGAACCAATCGGTGCAGCCGCGCGCACTTCGGCGTGTTTGAGGTTTTTAGCTTTTTTCTTCATATTTGACATGCCCAAACACATGTCTTACGAAGTAAACGGCGTGAAGTTCCTCCTTACAGAAAAGGAGGCGAAAAGCTACCTCTTCTGTCTTAAGTGCAAGCAGTACGAACCCTTTTCCAACTTCCTCGAAAACCTGACGAACGCCTTAAAAGCCGCGGGAGGCGGGACGACAATCCCCGAGCTTATCGAAACACTGCAGAACATGCAGAAAAAGCACGAGTTCGGTCTTGAGAAAGAGAAAGACAGGCTCGCTTTTCTTCTTAAGAATCTCGCAAAGCGCGGTTGTTTTTTGGTGGGAAGGGACAGGGAGACGCAGCGTTCGCTGTTCTTTCTTCCTAAGTCCTCATCCACTCCCCAGTCGTCGAAAACACCCTGAGCTGCTCCTCCGTCGGCGTCACCCTTAACTTTAAAAGGAAGTTTCCGCTCCTCATCACTCCCTCTCCCGTATCCGCTTCTATCAGCGCGCGCGCCTCTTCTTCCCTCAACCTGTAAATCTCCTTTAGAATAGGTATCGCCGCCTGCCTCTGCCTGAAAAGAATTGAAGTCGACGACTGTTCGAGTATCGTGCGGCCTGATTGGTTGCTCGCAACGTCCGCCGGCTTCTGCGTTATGAACACAAACGCTTTGTTGTACTTTCTCGCCTTTCTTGCGACCGCCTCGAACACCTGCATCGTAACAGGAAAGTTGAGGAACTGCCACGCTTCGTCGACGAAGAACAGCCCGCGCTCGTAGTTCCCGAAGAGCTCCTTCTGTAAGTAAACAGTAAGGAGCGTGCTTGCGAGTATTTTGTACCTCGAACCTCCGACCGCCCCCGAAAGCTCCTTGACGCCGAAAACGTAGTTTCCGCCGACCGTTGGCGGGTTCCCGCTGAATATCCTCACGTCCGGCTCCGCGATCGCCGGCGATATATACTCGTAAAGCTTCTTCGAGTATATGTTTAACTGCTTTACGAAGCTTTCGACGTCCTGTGGTTTCAAGTCCGCTATCGCGAGCCTGAGCTGGTTTGAGAGCGGCACGAACTCTTCGTTTTTCACAAGATAGAACTCGGAGAGGATGTCCGCCACCTCGTCGAGTGCGAGGAGCCCCTCCCTCATCATCTTGAAAGGGTCAAGCCCAAGGCTTTCTTCCCTCGTTATCCTTTTCGCCTCTGTCCCGAGGACGTCCGCAACCCTCACGTATTCGTCCTCAGGGTCGAGCCCGAGGACTCTGATGCCCTTCTTTCTCAACCCAGATACGAGTATTTTCGCGGTGAGCGACTTTCCGCTTCCAGTTTCGCCGAGAATCACCACGTTGTAGTTGTTTCTTGCGAAGGGGTTGAAGAACACAGGCGCGTTCGTCGTCGAGTACCCTAAAAGAACCCCGTCCTCATCGAAAACGTTTTCCTCTATCAAAGGAAAGAACGCGCATAGCGAGCTACCCGGCGTGTAGCGCGGTCTTAAGGAAGCGCCGAAGAACCCGGTTTTAAAGCTGTAAAGCGCGCCCTGAAAGAAGCGCGGGGTCTGCAGGTCGCACAGCCTCCCCCTTGCGTGTTTTTTTATCTGTTTTTCCAGTTCGTCGAGCGCTTCGAGCGTCGGCGCCGAGTAAATCAGATAAACAAAGATTTCGAAGAGCTTGTTCGTGCTTCCCACAGAAAAAGCAAGCTCCTGAAGCTTCTTCGCCTTCTGAAGCACTGAAGACGTCGCCCTTCTATCCGTAGAGAGGCCTTCGTAAGTCCGCCTGAGTTTATCAACAATCGAAGCGGCGTGCGACGTTTCGAGCGCCCTGAAGAGAATAACGGTTTCGTCGCATGCGAGCGAATACTCGTGGAGAAAACCTTCCAAAAGGTAGTCAGGGAACTTGACGAAGAGCGAGCACCTTGCGAACCTGCCGTTTTCCAAAACGAGGTAGTCAGGCGCCTCCTTTTTCACGCCCGGCCGCTTTGGCGCCTCACATGCGGCCACCGAAAACACGCTCGGAGGCTCTTCCTTCGAAAAAAGGAAGAAGCGCCTTCGCATGAACTGCTTTCCTTCGAAAGAAAAAGGCTCGCTTCTTGCGAGTATTATCCCGTTTTCAACCGTGTTGAGAAGCAAAACAAACCTGCTTTCTTCCTGGTCCGCTTCTTCGTCCGAAAGAAGGGAAAACGAAACGGGAGAAAGCGAGAACCACATAAAAAAAAGGGAAAATTAAGATAAATAAACCATTCCGCAGTCGCACGCGCTGCCCTGGAAGAGCCCGTCGCACCTGAGGCATCTGTGAAAGCCGTTGAAAGAAGGCGTAGCGGAGATGGGCGCAAAGCCAGCTTCACAGTAAATCTCCTTCTTCTTCGCCTTCACCGCCTGCTCGCTCACTCCGAAAATCTTCTTCTCTCCAGAAACCTTCTCCACCTGCTCTTCGAAGAGTTTGAAGGGTTCAAACCCGAGAGTTTCGAGGACGGCGCACACAAGCGCTGCCGCAATGAGCGAAGGCTTTCCCGTTACCTTTGTCAAACGAAAGAGCTCGTTCGCCTTTGCGACTACGACGTTCTCGAGAATCGGAAACCTGAGCGCAGAGGCGAACGCTTTTATATTCAGTGGAACGGTCTTTTCAAGCGAGCCAGGCTCGATGCTGATCCCCGCCTTCCGCATGAGTTCGAAAGCCTCCCTCTGCGCTTTGTTGAGCTGCTTTTTGAGTTCTTTTTCTTTCGCTCCGAACGCGTCAGCAAACTCCGGAATGACGCACTCGTTCATCCGGAGGACGTTGTAAATCACGCCGAGAAGGAAGTAGGTGTTGCTTTTTTTGGGCAAAAGGTTTTTGGAAAAAAGCGCGAAGTAGCACGTCTTTGTTTGTTCCACAATCGGTCGTGGCGCCCTTATCAAACCGCAGAGCCTCTCGATTTCCCTTTCTGCTTCCTGAAGCTTCTTTTCCTCATAGGAAAGCAGGTTATCCCTCGGCGTCTTTGGCCTCGTTCCAGGCAGTGAAAGAGACCCGTCCTTCATTTTCGTGAGCCTCGCCGAAGAGTGGTTCACGACGATCGTTCCGTCCTTCTTCTTTATCACAACAGAAGGTTTGAGCTCCGCCAGTTCCTTCACTTCGCCGCACGACGAGCAGACGAGTTCGCCCCAGCTGTTCACTTCGAGCAAACCGCCACACTCACATGACATTTCGATAGTTACTTGCAACAAAATATATATCTTTTCCTGTTAAATTCTACAATTTTTTGAAGATTAAAAGAATTGGACGTTTTTAGTTTTACAACATTTTGAAGTGGTGGTGATATGGCCGCGCGTCTCTGAGCCTGCGCCTTGCTTCCTCGGCGTAAGCGGGGACGAGCTCTATTCCTACAAAGTTTCTTCCTGCGAGCTTTGCGGCGACGAGCGTCGTCCCGGAGCCCGCAAACGGGTCTAGAATGAGTCCTCCGGGCGGACTTCCCGCTTCGATGAGAGGAAGGACGAGCTCTTCAGGAAAAACGGCGATGTGGTTCACACCGCTAGGCCTCGTGTTCACTTCGAGTACGTCGCCTGGGACTGGACCCCTTCCGTGGTCGTGGTGTAGCCTTATAACTTCCCTTGCCTCCTCTTGAGGAAAGAGAAGGGGCGCGACCTCCCTCACCAACCTCCTCTTTCCGGCAATTGATGAGAGGGAAGCGGGTTTTGAGCCGTCAGGATATTTCGTGCTGTACCTTTCCAAAGGAAAAACAGAGATTGAGGAGAGCACCCTCTCCACTCTCTCATCCGTCTTCCTCTTCTGCTCGAAGAAGTATTTTCTGGATTTAACAAAGAAGAACACATATTCGTGCTTCCTCGACCACCTGTCTTTCACGGACTCGGGCATCGCGTTTCTCTTGAACCAGATCAAGTCATTGCGTAGGATCCACCCCTGCTCGTCCACCATCTTCACCGCAAGGCGCTCGGGTATCAGGAGAAGGCGCTTTGAGTCGTAGGAGTCTGCTATGTTCAAAAACAACGTGCCAGTTTTCTTGAGGACCCTCTTGATTTCCTTTGTCACGAGCAGCAAATGTTTCAAATAAAGCGAGGGAGAGGGCTCAAGCCCGAGCTGGCCGAACCAAGCGCCGCACTTTTTACAGAAGCCGCTCTTCGTCGTCTGGTTGCCGTAAATCCTTGTGTTGAGGTGCGGCCCTATCCCGTTCTCCTTCGACGTTCGAAACCTGGACGCCTCAGGCAGGTGCTCCTTTAGCTCGAAAATGTGTTCGCAGTCTTCCCTTCCTCCCCATACGGCTTCGGCGCCCGGGTAAACTCTGGTCTGGTAGTAAGGAGGTGAGGTGACGACGCAGTCCGCAAACTCGTCGGGAAGGCTTGCGAGCACCTGCAGCGTGTGGCCAACGAGAACGCTGCCGCCCATGAAAATGGGCGATTTAAAAACCAATTTAAGTCAAAAAAACATGGGTAAAAGGTACGTCGCTATTGGGCTACCGCTTGGCGCGTGGAAGGGAGGAGAGGGGGTCGTTCTTATCGGAGGAAGAAGGCTCAGGATGCCTTCTGCCGTTTACTACGTGTGGACCGTTCTTTCTTCTGTCGTCGATTCGGTGCGCGGTGTGGAGAAGGAGGTCGATGCGCTCGTCGAACACGGCGCCGTCCTCATTCTTGAGGAAGGAAAGGAGTGGGAAGCGCTTTCTCCTTTAAGGGTGATTCCGCAGGCTTACCCTGCGGTTTCGGTTGAAGCGTCCCTTCCCCCTCCCCTTGCGGTTCTCACGAAGATAAGCGGCGGGGAGACAAAGACGCTCGAACTCGTTCTTTCATGGTGGGAGTATGAGCTCTACTCGGAGTTTGACGGAATTTCGACGCTTGAGCGCGCGCTGCAGAGGGCGAAGAAAAGGGTCGAAATTGATGAGGGAAAGGCGGCCGATTTCGTGCTGGATTTAAAAAAGTTGAACTTTATTTTACTGGATGCTTGCCCAAGTGGTTGAACAGGCGTTCGCGCAGGGTTTTCTCGGGACGATGGAGGCCGTCGTCGCCAGACTTCTCCGCCCGAAGAACAATAGGGCTTCGCTTGAGGTCGAAATTAGAAGGGGCGAAGATTCCTTTTTCTTTGCGGCAGAGGGGCGCTCTCTGAAAGAGCTGAACGACGTGCTGAAGGAGGACCTGGTTCTCTTTCTTAAAGAAGGAGGAAATGTCGAGGTCAGGGTAATAGACGAAAAACTCGAAATGCTCAGGAACTAGCCTTCTGGATTACCTCAATTATTTTTCTTGCGACGTCGCAAGGAATGCCCGTTATTTCCGCAACTCCGGCTTCTCCCCACTCCTTCTTTGCTTCCGCTCCGTGTGAGACGCCCATCGCTTCGAACTCGACCGCGCAGCTGAAGAGGCCTCTTTTCAACCGGACGGCCGAGATGCTCCTGTACCACACGAAGAACACGTCCGCCCTTCCGAAGGGAAGGGGCTGGATTATGATCAGGCGCCTGTCGGTTGCGACGACCGTCTCCGGGAAAAACGGCCTTCCTCCTGCCCTGAAACGCGACTGTCTTGCTTCCGCGACCACCTGCTCTCCTTCTTCCAAATACTGCTTTACGTCCATGAGTAAGTAGTAGAAAAGGAATAAAATCTAGAGGCCGGTCTCTTTTTCAACACCAGAGACCGTGAGGGCGGGGTAGTTTACGACAGCGCGGGAAAGCTTCGAGGCTTCGGCGAGGAGCAGCTCACATTGTTGATTAACAAAAGTGAGCGAGTCGAGTTAAATACAGGTGTATGTTGCATAGAGGTGTATTTAGCGAGAAACCAAAAACAAGGCTCGAAGACTTCTTCGGCCAGCCGTTGAAAGCAACACGCGCCCGCTATATTTAAATTAAAGAAGAAGGATGAAAAACAAGAATGGACTACACCGTTCTTGACCCTGACATTCTTCCCAAGGACTACGACTTTACCCCAACACCAATACCCGGTCTTGTCGGCAAGACCTGGAGGGAGTCGCCGATCATAGTGAACAAAAAGGAAATAGTGGCTTTTCCGAACTTCGAGCTCGACTGGGACTACCCTTCGAACGACCCCTTCGGTAACAAACACTGGAGAAACAAGTGGATATGGGAAAAGGTGATGATAAAGAGAAAGGGCGACGGCAGGCGCTTTCTCATAGGCGAAGACACGGCGTTTTCCGCGCTCGGGATAATCTACCACAAGCCGGGGCTCACGCTCGACGATTACTACTACGAGTTCGCGTTCTACTACTGCTCGCCCGACGGCACGCAGGTGGACGAAGAGTGCTCAAAGTTGTTCTTCGAAGGAGAAACGATGTTCACGTTCGTCACCGACTTCTTCTACTCAATGGCCTACGCCGCAAACGAGAGGATAATCCAGCTTTTCCGAAAGAAGGGTTAGTCCCGAGTTTTTTTATTGCAAAAACACCTTTTTTGCGTGTCAATTCCTTACCTCGACGAACTTGAGGAACAGGCGAAAAAGGCCGAAAGGGACGCCGACTTGCTTCTTTCCGAAGCGAACGAGCTTGAAGAGCTCGCAGGGACGCTTAAGAAAAAAGCCGAAAGCCTGAAGAAGCTTGCGCAAGGCTACAGAAGGGCGGCCGAAGTGATAAGGGAAAGTGTGAAGGACGTGCCTGAGGACATACTCAAGGAGCGCGCCGAGTCGCTCATGGCTCAGGCGCAGAGGCTCACGGAAAGGGCGGAAAAGAAGAAGAAGGTTGAGGCGAAGGCGGAGAAGATACCCTTCATAATGAACGGGGTGACGTACGCCGAGTTTCTCGTGAATAGCGAAGCGGGAAGCCTGAGGGCGGACTTCCGCTACCCGATAACGGAGGAAACGGAGGTGTTTCAGATAATTATAAAACAGCTTCTTCCCGTTTACAAGGAGAAGGGAGCGAGCTACACCGCCGAAAGGGACAGCTCTTCGACGATAACCGCAATAGTAGCGGAAAACCTCGAAGCGTACATGGTGACCGAGCTTCTGAGAAAGCTTCAGGGCGCGGTTTCAAGCGACGTCAAAGCGGGAAAGGCCGCTGTGCCGCAAAGGGTCAAGGACTCCCCCTGAAGCGCTCTACTCTCAGCCTCGGGGAAGTGAACCACACTTCGACCGAAATGTTTTTCGCCCTGAGCCGCCGCGCAAAGGCTTCGAGCTTTCTTCGCTCCTTCGGAGACATGTAGTCCTTCTTGACCTGAATTAGGCGCGTGCCGTCGGGAAAAACCGCTGTTAAATCGAACAAACCATGCGAGCCGTAGCTCCTCACGACCCAGAGCGCGCCTTCTTCCTCAAGCTTTTTCTTAACACGGTACTCCCTCGCCCGTCCCTTCGTGTAATTGCTCATGCGTTTCTTCTTCTTTCAGGCTTTAAAATCCGCGGCCGGCCGCGGGTTCTAGAGGAAGCTGTCAGGTCCTGGTTTGAAATAAGAAAGCAAAGGATTTACACAGAGGAAGAAAAGCTTTAACTAGTAAAGCGTTTCCCTGGGAAACATATGTTAATAAAAAACAGACTTTTAAAAAACAAAATTTTTTACTTTAAAAATTAAGCTCTTTTCAGTCTTAAGCATATTTGACAAAACGAACGACAAGCCTCGCCCCTTCTAGGGGCGGGGTGAATGCTTAAAAACTCTGAATACTTTAAAGTATTGTGGATATAAATCAACGAGACATGTAAAATACCTATGCAACTATCACTTCGTATGGATTCCTAAGTACCGTAGAGACTTGTTGGTTGAAGAAGTTGCTGAATACATTAAAGAGATCTTGAAGTCAATCGCTAAGGAATTAGGTTGTGAAATAATAGCCCTAGAAGTAATGCCAGACCACATACACCTCTTCGTAAACTGCCTACCCAGATATTCACCATTATATTTAGCAAACTACGTCAAGGGGAAGTCTGCTAGACTAGTTTTGAAGAAATTCCCAGAACTAAGAACTAAGGGAAAACTCTGGACAAGAAGCTACTTCGTGTCAACAGCTGGTAATGTATCAAGCGAGACAATAAGGAAATACATTGAAGAACAGTGGGGGAAAGAGGGTGAAAAGAACTAACGTAGTTAAACTAGTAGTGGATAAAAACATCCACGAGAAGCTGAAGGAACTAGCTATAGTAACTGCCAAATGTTGGAACGAAGTGAACTGGTTAAGAATGCAACAGTTTAAGAAAGGGGGAAGAGTCGATTTTACCAAGACGGAAAAGGAGGTATATGAGAAGTACAAACATGTGTTAAAAGTTAACGCACAACAAGTTGCTAGGAAGAACGCAGAGGATTGGAGGGGCTTCTTCTCCCTAATTAAGGAAAAGAAGGAGGGGAAATTGCCAAAGTGGTTTAAACCAAGACCTCCAGGCTATTGGAAGGATAAGAGTGGAAAATATAAACTGATGATCGTCATTAGGAACGACCGTTACGAGGTGGATGAAGAAAATAGGATTATTTATTTGAAGGACTTTAAGCTAGCCTTGAGGTTTAAAGGGAAACTTAAGTGGCACGGGAAACAAGGTAGATTAGAGGTAATTTATGATGGGAGGAGTTGGTATGCTCATATTCCAGTTGAAGTCGAAAATGTAATCAAAGGTAAGGGTAATTTAAGGGCTTCAGTTGATTTAGGGATCGTTAACTTGGCAACAGTATATGTTGAGGACGGAACATGGTATATTTTCAAGGGTGGTGGAGTTCTCTCCCAATACGAGTATTATAGTAAGAGGGTGAGTGGAGTTCAGAAAGTTTTAGTAAGGCATGGGCAAAGGAGGGGTAGGAGGCTTAAAATACTTTACGATAAGAGGAGGAGGTTCTTGAAACACGCGTTAAACAGTATGATTAGGAAGATAATGGAGGGGTTAAGAGAAAAGGGTGTAGGCGAGGTTGTTATAGGTTATCCTAAAGAGATTAATAGGAACCACGGCAATAAACTCACGGTGAACTTTTGGAATTACGGTTACGTTATTAAGCGTTTTGAGGAGGTAGGAGAGGAATTAAGAATGGGGGTAGTTAAAGTAGGCGAATCCTGCACCTCTAAGACTTGCTCCCTGTGCGGGGAAGCCCATGAGGGTGGGCGTGTTAAACGTGGTTTGTTTAAGTGTCCCCGCATGGGGAAAGTTATAAATGCGGATTTGAATGGGGCGATAAATATTCTACATATCCCCGAGTCCCTAGGATCTGGGAGTGGAGGGCAACTCCCAGTGAGGGATAGGGGTAATGGGCTGAAGACCCAGTCCGTGGTCTACCGCTGGATGAACGGAGCGGGGTGGGTGAATCCCACCAGCTGTGAAGTGATGAGAATGAAGGCGGTAAACCACAAACCTATGATCCGTCCTGAGGGAGCCCTCGCCCTTTAGGGCGGGGAGGAGGTCAGACTCAGCGCTTCCCGTTCCTTCTTTCGCAAACCGCCGGCCGCGGAAGTTTGAGTGCGTCGCATATCTCCCTGTACCTGTTTCTCACGGTCACTTCCGTGACGTTCGCCGCTTTTGCGACGTCCTTCTGCGGCAGCTTCCCCCCGCAGGCGATGTAAACCGCGGCCGCCGCAACGCCTGCGGGGTCCCTTCCAGACGAAATGCCCACCTCCTTCGCGCGCTTGAGTATTTCCTCCGCTTTCTTCTCCACGCTCTTTTCAAGCCCCAGGTTTGCGGCGAGCTTTGAGAGAAAGGCGAGCGGGTCGGGTATGGGAAGCCTGAGCCCCATCTTCGTCACGAGAAGGCGGTAGGTCCTCGCCGTCCCCTTCTTTTCGAGAAGCTGGTCGAACGAAAGCGGAAGGTTCGCCTTTCTTACGGCAAGAAAGAGGCTCGCGCTCGCCACCTCGGCAAGGCTTCTTCCGTGGTGAAGTCCTCTGCTTATCACGTCGATGTAAATGATATGCGCTTCCTTTCTCACCGAATCCGGGATCTTGAGGGCGGCGCACGCCCGGTCGATCTGCTTAGAACCGAAGTAAACCGCTCTGTCAAAAGAAGGACTCATGGCGTTCGTTTTCTGAAGCTTTCTCAGGAGAAAAGCGTGCGCCCTCTGTTTTGGAGAAAGCGAGGACGCGTCCCTCCTGTTTATGTCGGTCATTAAGGAGTTGGTCAGCGCTCCTGGTCCGAGGGGGGCGCCCGTTCTCGTCTTTCTCTCTTTCTCTTCGGGCGTGAAGGCGACCCACTCAGCGCCGTAGTCAAGCGCCCTCTCTTCGAGAACCGCACCACAGCTTTCGCACACGGTCTCGCCCGTGCTTTTTGCGGCGACTTCTTCGGAGCCGCAGTCGGGGCATTTCATGGGAAAAAGGAAGGAAAAACCGCTTTTAAATGTGCGAACTGCCCGCCTTTACGGAAGGGGACTTCCGCCCCCTTTCCCCCCAGAAATTTAAAACGTTTTGCGCCAGCAAGCGGTATGGCTCTGTACCTTGTGAACGCTTTTTCGGCGACAATGTTAAACATCAGCGCGGACGGAGACAGCTACTTACGCTTCAGAGAGCTCGACGAAGGAGAAGTAAAAAGGATGCTTTCTGAGGGGTTTGAGAGCGCTGTCGGCCACGCGGGGACTGCCGACGTGCTCGCGGAAAGACTGGGAGTGCCGGTGAAGGCGAACAGAATCCCCGTGAAGCTTCAGAAGGCGGGCGACAGGTTGATAGTCGCACAAATCGAGTGGCCAGGAGGAAGGCTTGCCGAAGGTCAGGTTTTGTCAGCGGAAGAGGTCAAAAAGCTTCGGATAAAGTTCCTCCTCGTTGAGGATGTGACGCTTGAAGTGAAGAAGTCGCTCAAACACGCCGGCGGGCTTTCGCTTTAACTTTCTCGGGGGTAAAG
>Ga0081529_123654_pt1 | contig 26124 bp, 19 predicted proteins | sample EchGeymetagenome_FD_71012 | JGI IMG/M metagenome (GOLD analysis project Ga0081529, IMG submission 71012) | Ferrous microbial mat and aquatic microbial communities from Echinus Geyser, Yellowstone National Park, USA - transect B T=78-80 C v2... ...
AAATTTTCCCAGCGAATGAGGTAATGATTGAGATTAAGTCCTCAACTAGCTCTTGTGCGTCATCTTTGGGCTCCTCACCGAAAACTACTTCAATCTTAACTCCCATGGTTGAGAAGAACTCTTCAATGTACTCGAAACAGAACCTTGTAAGTCTGTCTTTGTATGTTATTAATACGATGTCGACACTCCTCCCCTCAACAAGTTTGAATAATTTAAGCAATCCTTTCCTTTGTGTGTTCAACCCGCTAGCTATATCTTTCAGTACTTCAACTACCTTGTAACCTTTTGCTGTTGCGTAGTTCGTTAGGTAGTTTATTTGTCTTTCCAAGTCTTCTCTCTGATCGGTAGAGGAGACCCTTGCGTAAATTACAGCCCTCGTCTCTTCCCTCCTTTCTAAGTACTTCTTTATCTCGCTGTAAGGTATCCTATACTTCCCTCCTTCAGTTGTTACTACCCTTATTTTTCCTTCTCTAATCCACCGTAGGAGTGTTGAGTATGAAATGCTGAGTAGTTGGCAAGCCTCCTTAGGTCTCAGTAGTCTCTCCACAAAATTAGTTGATAATAAATAAATATAAAAAGATTTCTATTAACGTGAGAAAGGATTCAGCCCACTTAGGAAAGTTTTTGAATTCGACTTCGATAAAAATAAGGGATATCTATAACAAAAGGGTTGTTATCGATTTTAAGGATGAACCGGGCAGACCAGACGGGATGACAGTTGATGAGGAAGGCCATTTATGGATAGCTCATTCTGCAGGTGGTAAGGTTAGTAGGTGGAATCCGAAGAACGGAGAAAAAGTATTTGAAATAAAACTTCCAGTAGTATACGTTTCATCAGTTACTTTTGGCAGCCCGGAAATGAATCGAATATTTATAACTACTATGAGTAGAGGAGGTGAACCTCTTGCTGGAAGACTATTTACTACCAAGGTAAATATCAGAGGACTACAGAGTTACAAATTCTTAATTTGAACAATTTATCCAAAAAGGTTATATAGTTACTAAGAGAGGGAAAGTGCGAAATGAGGGCAATAGTTGTAAAACCTCCAAAACCAGGAGTTGAGATTAATGATGTGAAAATTGATGAAGATAAATTAAGTACCATCGGGCTAGTTAAGATAAAGGTTCTGGAAAACGGGATATGTGGTACTGATAGGGAAATAGTAAGTGGCAAGAGAACTAGCGTGAAACCTCCGGCTGGTAAAGACGAACTTATCCTAGGGCATGAAGCTATTGGTATAGTAGAAGTAGGTGGCTATGGGCTGAAAGAAGGTGAACTAGTAATGCCTATAAATAAGAGAGGATGTGGGAAATGCCTTAACTGTTTAGTAGGCAGACCAGATTTCTGTGAGACTGGAGAAGGTCTAGTGGCTGGCACTAAGGGATTAGATGGATTTATGAGGGAATATCTCTATGATGACCCTAAATATCTAGTGAAAATCCCCCTAGCAATTAAGGATATCGCTATTTTAGCTCAACCTTTGGCCGACATAGAGAAATCCGTTGAGGCAATTCTTACAACACAAAAGAGAGTACCAATATGGACTTGCGATGATGGCACCTTTAACTGTAAAAAAGCGTTAGTAGTTGGTACAGGACCTACTGGAATCTTATTTTCACTAATTTTAAGAACATATGGATTCCAAGTATGGATAGCAAATCGTAGAGAGTTGTTGGATAACGAGAAAGAAATACTTGAAGAACCAGGAATTATTTTCTATAACTCAGAGAATGGATACGATAATTTAGTTAAAAGTGAGGGTAAATTCGATTTAATAATTGATACGAGCGGTGCTTCAGCGTCAATAATGCAACATTTAGTTCCCCTACTCCAAATCAATGGAGTATTAGGTCTTTTTGGCTTCCCAAGATATGACAACTTCTCTCTTGACTATAAAACCGTTCAAGATTTTGTGATAAATAATAGGATAATTATAGGACTAGATAATGGACAAAAAACACATTTTCAACAAGCAGTTATTCACTTAGCTTCATGGAAGTCATTATGGCCGAATACTACTAGCAAGATGATAACGAAAGTCATAAGTATAAGTAATGAAAGGGAAGTTATAAGTAGCCTTAGGGAAAAACTTCCAGGAGAAATAAAAGTAATAATAAGATGGGAATAAAATAAATATAAAAAACTTTTTAATCTTTATTTATTTATTTATCTTCTTCTTAGGCCTAGTACTACAACAGCTATTATTATGACTATTATTACAACTGCTATTATGACATATAGTGCGGTATTGGATGATGAGCTTACAGTAGTAGTAACAGTAGCCGTAGTAGTGCTTACGGATGTAGAGACACTTGTGGTAGTTGAAACACTCGTAGTAGTAGTAGTACTTGTTGTTGTAGTAGTACTTGTTGTGGTGGATGTGGTTGTTGTAGTAGTTGTTGATGTACTTGTGGTAGTACTAGGTGTTGTAGTAGTTGTGGTTGTTTGATACACGAATGGGTCATTGGAAGTATACCAACTTGAAGGAACTTGTGAAGTATAATACCACCAAGGCTCAGGAACAGACTGATTAACCAAATGTAAGGCTAAAACAACAGGTAAAGGAGTTGAGGGAAGACTGGTCCATGGGGGAGCCGGCCAATAATAGTTTTGCTGAGTTGGCCAACCAGTAACAGTATTGTTAACATACTCATACCACTCTGCGCCGTATACTAGAGCAATGGAAGGCATATATTTTATCCATAGAGCAGCTAGCTTATTTACTATACTATAATAGGCATTATCGTTTATGCTGAAGTTACCATTTGCCCAGTTCACAAGTTGTTCGAACGTTGGATGGATAATTGATAAATTAAACCTTTCTATGTTAAAATATGTGCTATTTCCTATCGGTGTTATGTTGCCGGGGGAATTCCAATAACCATACAAATACCCAGAAAGTGGTTGTATAGGAGTAGGACCGCTAATTAAATCCCACATTAGTCCCATCCAGTAATTGCCAGTTTCCATGTAATTATACCATGTTGTAAACGGTGGTGTTTGTACTTCCACAGTTATGCCTATTTGCTTCAAATCCTGCGCAATTATAGTTAAATCAGCATCCCAATCAGTCCATCCGGCTACCGTAATTATGGTCATTGTTGGTACTGCAGTACCATTTGGTGCAATTAGTTGGCCATTAACTAATTTATAGCCATGGGATTCAAGTAACTGTAATGCAGCAGTAACATTACCTTGAGATGGAGCAAACTGCTCAGCAAGCTGCAATACCGAAGAATTTAGATATTGTATCTGTTGTGGAGGTAATGGAAGAGGCGTAGTTGCTGGCGGTTCGTATCCATATTCGCCCAAATAGTATATTGCTGTTCTATTGATCGCAAGGCTTATTGCTTGTCTTAAAACTGGATCGGATAAAGGCCATTTTAGGTTATTGAGTGTCAACATTGTTGGAAATCCAGGAGCAAAATAGTAATGATAGTATAGAGGATCTTTTGCCACAAATTGCTGTTGTATATTTGGTTCGAATAGTCCAGCCCAAGTTATTTGCCCATTATTTAATGCAGTATCTGCTTGAACATTACTAGGATATGATGGATAGAGTAAGTATTTTATTCTGGGTTCTCCCGGCATCCAATAGTGTGGGTTGGCCACTAGTACTATTTCTTGCGGGCTGAAACTATATAGCATATAAGGTCCAGTACCTATTGGATTTGTATTAGGGTATGTGAATGGATTTCCAGTCTTGTTTAGTCCTACATATGTTCCATTTGGTAATTGCTCTACTGGGAATATTTTACCCCATTGTGCCGGGTCCACAGGCCATTGCTCCAAAATAGTATACAATACCATTGGAGTTACTCCAGGTTTAAATACCATTTCTAGCTCATATGGATTTATTATTGTCATGTTAGCTATTTGATTAGCCGAATATGCCAGTTGTGGGTACGCTTGTTCTAACGCTAATGTGTACCATACTGCTGTAGCGTTAAATGGTGTACCATCAGTGAAGTATACATCATGCCTTAAGTATAATATTAATGCCAATGTTTGTACCTTAGTACCATTTGGCAAGTAAACATAACCAGTAGTAAATGTCCAATTGGTGGCTAACCATGGAATAGTTTGACCACTTAGCGAATTAACTTGGGCGAGTGGTTCGTAAATAAGCCAAATTAGACCACCGGGTAAAGCTGGAGCGTTCCATGGATTAAAATTATCTTGCCATACTATGCCCGGAGAAGGCATAACTACCATACTTCCTTCTGGTTGTACTGATGTTGGCTGTGATAGTATTGGCATTGCAAATATTCCTATGCTTATTAACATCAATACTGTTATTATTGTAGAAATTATCTTGTACCTTTTCATACCTATCTACCACTTATCGATTTATAATAGCATTTTAGCCATATTTAAACTTTTCTTCACTACTCAAATCACAATTTCCTTGCAACCTAATTAGTGATACAATCTCTTAATAGTTTTTCAAACAAATTCAATAGAAATTAGGAATATAAAAAATGTTATTCAATTCTTTTATATGGATCTGGTACCGCTTCTGCTAATAGTCTGGTATAATCGTGTTTTGGATGGGAAATAATAGTTTCCACATCGCCCTCCTCCACTATCCTACCATTCTTCACGACATATACCCTATCAGCTACATATCCAATTGTAGCAATATCGTGAGTGATGTACATAATTGATATCCCTTTCTCATCTCTTAACCTCTTAAATAAGTCTAGTAGTGATGCCCTTATTGAGGCATCTACGTTTGATACAGGCTCATCAGCTATTAGCACCTTAGGATTTAGTGCCAATACCCTAGCTAAATAGACTCTTTGTCTTTGCCCTCCAGAAAGTTGGAACGGATAGTTATTGAGAAAGTCTTCTGGAGGAGTTAATGCAACTTCTCTTAATAACTCTTTGATTCTCTCTTCAATATCGCCCTTATATTTGTATATTTTTAGGGGTCTTTCTATATGCCATTTAACTGTATGAGCTGGGTCTAGAGAGGAATAGGGATCTTGGAAAACTAATTGAACATCAGCTCTATACTGTTTTAGTTGTTTTTTATCCGCCTTGGTAACATCTAAACCCATAGGGGTATAAATTATTGAACCTTTGGTCGGTTTCAATAACCCTACTATCATCCAAGCTATTACTGTCTTACCCCCACCGCTTCCTCCAACCATCCCCACAATCTCGTTCTTCCTTATATTCATATTCACATCCCATATCCCCGGTCTATGCTCTTTTCCAAAAACTCCTTTTCTAACTATGAAGTCTTTATACACATGTATTAGCTCAATGAGCCTATCACTCATAAGCTTTTTTCACCTCATTTCTCCATTCTGGATACCTAATACACTTATAAAATCCAAACTTATCATATGCTACGGTTTGAGGTGGAGCTTCTTTACATGTAATCGTGGCAAAGGGACATCTCGAAGAAAAGACACAGCCTTTAGGATATCTTATAAAACCTTCAAAATCCCCAGGAATTCTAGGTAGTTTCTTCCCTCTAGATCTAACAGTAGGTACACTACTAAGCAGAAGATAAGTGTAGGGATGATAAGCTTCCTCTAATAACGTATTATACTTCCCATACTCTACTATTTGCCCACCGTACATTACAGCTATGTAATCTGATATTTGGAATAGCATTGCTATGTCATGACTTATAATTACCAATGTTAAATCCTTTTCCTTCTGTATTTTCTTTAATAATTTGAGTATTTCATATTGAACTACTACGTCTAATCCCGTAGTGGGTTCGTCCATTATGAGTATTTTTGGATTTAATAGGAGTGAGATTGCAATTACAACCCTCTGTTTCATACCACCAGACAACTGGAAAGCGTACATATCTAGTACTTGCCTATCAGTAAACCCTACTTCTTCCAACGCGTTATATACAACGTTAATGTTGGCATAATAATCCATTCCTTTAGCCTTTAAGATATCTGTAAAAGTTTCCTTAACCTTTCTAATTGGGTTTAGGGAGTTTTGAGCAGCTTGAGGAACGTAAGATATTACACTTCCCCTTATTTTATTTAACTCATCTCTAGACATCGATAGAATATCGTACTTGCCATCTACAATTACACTACCCCTTTGTACATATAATGGGGGATTTATAAATCCCATTGTCGTTGTTGCCAGAGTAGATTTTCCAGAACCTGACTCTCCTGCGATACCTGTTATTTTACTTTCTGGAATGTCAATACTGACATCTCTTAGGACTTTTATTATACCATAGTCTGATAAGTAACCCACGTTTAGGTTTTTTACTGATATCGAGATTTCACTCATCTAGTCAACACCTCCTCCTTCTCTTTTGCTTTTTCTATTTTTTTCATATATTTCTTTACGTCCCATATTCTTAGCCTTGGATTCGCAACTCTATCAATCCCTATGTTAATTAAAGCGAATGAAAAAGCCACTAAACCAATCATGAGTCCAGGGGGAATGTACCACCACCATAATCCTCTTAGATAAGCCTCTCCTCCTAAAGACCAATAGAGCATGGTTCCCCAATTGACTTGTGTTAGACTACCCAATCCAAAATAATAAATGAATGTAAAGCCAGCGATACCATAAATTGCAGTAAAGAAGAAGTTTGAAGCTATGAACGGTAGGTTATTAGGTATTATTTGATTAAAAATTATACTTAATTTAGACTCGCCAATAAGATCAGAAGATAATATATACTCTCTCCTCCTTAACGATAACACTAAAGATCTCAGCACTCTAGCACCCCATGCCCAGCCAGTTAATGAAAGGACGAATAAAATTGTTATATATCCTAATTTAAACTGTACTGCTCCTAGATATGCTCCTATTAATTCGATAATCAAAATACCGGGTATTATTAAGAAAATCTGAGTTATTGCACTTAATACTCTATCAATCATTGTCTCTGCATATAATCCTGCAGTTACTCCTATGAGGATAGCTATTAGCGTACCTATTAATCCTACAGCAAAACCTACTCCAATTACTGGAAATCCACCTACTAAAAGTTGAGAAAAAATATCATGGCCATAATCATCCGTGCCTAATAAGTGTTGAGGTGAGGGTGGTAGATCCCTAGGAAAGTTAGTCGCGCTTGGATTATATGGAGTATAAAATATGCCTATTAAGGAAAATACTATTATCCCTAGTAGTATATAGAACCCAACTCTTGATACTCTTTGTTCCCACACACCTCTTATTAGATTATAAACCGGACCGTACTTGTCTATTTTTAAATTAAAAGTATATAACTTTCTGCTAGCCATCTTATAAACCCTCCGTCTCCTCTTGACTTGCCCTAGGATCTATAATTGTGTAAATTATATCGGCGACGAAATTACTTAATACCATCGCAGTGACTAGCATGAAAAATATTCCGCTTAGTAACGGGTAATCCAAACCGGTAATGGCTTGATTAAAAAAGTAGCCCAAACCTGCATAGTTAAATAAATACTCTATCGCAACAGCACCCAACACAGAGTATCCTAAGGAAATGGAGAAACTGGTAAAGTTAGGTAATAATGCTAACCTATAGGCCTTACTTGCAACCATTTTTTCTGATACCCCCATTAACCTATAATAATTCATATAATCCTCTTGTAAAATGGGTATCATATTATTCCTCATTCCCATTATCCAACCACCTAGGGAAAAGATAATTAGAGTTAATGTGGGTAATATTGCATGATATATTACGGACCACACAAAGGGCAAACTCATAGTAGGTTTGAGAAATTGAAAGGTATTATACTGCCCACCTGTAGGGAATATGTGAAGATCAATTGCTAGTACTTCTATTAAAATCTCCCCAGTAACAAAAACAGGAAACGTATATAAAAACATCATGAGTCCCAATATGGCGTAGTCACTTATTTTACCTCTTGACAAAGCAGCCACTCTGCCAAGCAAATTACCTATGAAGAAAGAGGCTACAATAGCTGGTATTACTATACCAAAAGTCCAAGGAGCAGCTTCAGTTATTATTGTGCTTACAGATACTGGAAATTCGGTAAGAGAAACACCGAAATTCAGTGTAACTATTTCTTTTAAGTAATTAAAATACTGAATATAAAGAGGTTGTTGATACTGAGCTAAACCTAATTGCTGAACAAGAATTTGAATCTCTTGTTGAACATTTTGCCCATAATTGGATCCAGCTCCACCAATTCTACTATAAATTATGCTTGCCAATGCACTACCAGGTATTAGCCTAGGAAGGATAAAATCTATTGTAATTCCAATAAACCAAACTATGATGTAATATATACCCCTTTTGATCAAGAAATCTCGTCTCACTAGAGACCCACTATTAGAATCTTTGAAATAGAGATATATAAATATGACTATGAAGATAGTGTCGTCATTTGTATATAATTTCATTAATTGAGGCTAATCTCTAGGTCGAGAAGATACTAAGATAAAGTTATTGTATGCCTTATTTTAATATAGAAATATAAATAGCTTAATAATGACACTATCACTATGAACAACAATTTTGTTAATTTAGTATAAATCATATAAAGTATTCATTTATTTTCAATTCTACATATGATTTGACTGTTGACGAAGAGAAGATGTCGCAATTTCTAAATCCTTTCTCAAAAAATTTTGTTGCACAATTAAAGGATTTAACAAAATTGGTATTAGAGAAATTTAAACTAAGTTTCAAATAAATGAAATTGTTATCCACACTTCATAAATATTATATGTAAAAAACTTAAACTACTAAAACAGTTCTAGATCTTTAAATGAGTATCTGCACAAGGGTTGTGATAAAAGAAGTGTTAAATCGTATTAAAAATTGAAAATAGTCTTTAGACTTAATGAAGTTCTATCTCTTTTTTCTCAGCATACCAAAAAAATAGCAACTTTTACTCGATAAGACTAATCTCCTCGTTATGTATCCCTCTTAAGTTTGTTGATTTTCGTTACTAGTTAGATCATTTTTACTGCATGAAGCAGTTCCTTCCTAAGCGTGAAGACTATATTATTTTTTATTTTAATATTTAACTCTCAATACATGTCAAAGAGAATTGGTGTAGCGGTTGTAGGTCTAGGCTCAATTGGTAAAACTCACGTAAAAGCATTAAAGGACTTAGAAAAGGAAACAGAATTCGTAAAACTAGTTGCGGTAGTGGATCAGATTAAGGCAATAGCAGAAAAAATAGGAAGTGAATACGGTACACCCTATTATACCACTATAGATGAAGTATTAAGAAACTCAGAGGTCGATGTCATAAGCATAGCAACCCCTTCCTATTTGCACGCACCCCAGGCTATTTTAGCAATTGAATATGGAAAACACGTAATAGTCGAAAAGCCAATGGCTACCACTCTAGCTGGAGCTAGAGAGATGGTAAGTAGGGCTGAGAGAAATGAGGTTAAACTAGGAGTAATATTCCAAGAGAGATATGCCCCTGACATAAGGAGGTTAAAGAACGATATCTTGAAAGAGCTTGGTAGAATATATTTGATAGAGTCAGAATTGAAATGGTACCGTGATATGAAGGGATATTATAAGAGGGATGAGATAGCTAGGAGTTGGAGGGGCATGTGGAACACAGAAGGAGGTGGAGTTATGACAAATCAAGGTATACATACTATTGATTTAATGATATGGCTTAATGGTGAAGTGGAAGAGGTGTCTGGATTTGTTGACAATTTAACTCATGATGGAATCGAAGTCGAGGACACAGCAGTCGCGATTATGAGATACAAGAACGGAGCATTAGGTACTATTTCTCAAACAGTCTCAATGAAGCCCACTACTTACCAATACAGGAAGATTAGGGTAAATGGAAGTAATGGGTTTGTGGAAATTACTGACGGTAGTCTTAGTACAGTCGCAATTGAGGGTAAAATAGAGGAGTCAAAATCCAGTGTTGAATATAAGAAAGAAACGATAGCTCAGCCAGGTAATTTGCATAAGGAGTTGCTCAGAGATTTCTTAAGGGCTCTATCAGAGGATAGTGATTTTCCGATAAATGGAAAAGAGGGTATGAAAAGCTTAGAGGTGATAAAAGCCGTTTACCTTTCCTCAGTTAATAGACAAGTAGTGAAGTTACCTTTAGATGTTAGGATTGTAGTGTAACCATTTTATTATTCATACTTCCTAGCTGATTACGATTAAGAACTTTTTTCGCATCTTTCCTTATTTTTTAAAAACTATTCTAGATCTCAAAAAAGTTGAACAGTGCTTACTACTCTTTAATAATTTTTTTGGTTAACTAGTTAAAGCTAAATTTAAATATCAAATACGTGTTCCTCTCATCTATGAAACTCGGAATACAAAGTTATTCGCTTAGGAAATTAACTTATGAGAATGCTTTAAAGGTAATGTCTGAGTTAGGAATATCCTACGTTGAAGCGTTCCCAAGACACTTGCCTCCTTCTTCTAATAGTGTTAAGGATATAATCAATTTACATAAAGAAAACGGAGTCAAAGTTATCGCCCATGGGGTTAACCATCTTAAGAGCGATAAGAAAGAGTTGAGAAGTATCTTCGACTTCGCAAACAAGGTTGAAATTGAGGTAATAACTGCGGATCCAGACGAGGATTGCCTTAACTTGATGAGTGACCTAGTAAAGGAATACGACATTAAAGTTGCCATACATAATCATGGTCCCTATCATAGATGGGGGTCTTATAAGAAGATTTACGAGTTCACGAAAAACTTAGATTATAGAGTTGGAATGTGTCTTGATCTAGCCCACTTATTTAGATATGGCGAGAATCCAATTGAGGCAGTAAATACACTAAGGGATAGAATTCACGACATTCATGTAAAAGATGTAAATAATAAGGGAGAGGACGTAATAGTGGGTAGTGGAATTTTAGATGTGAAGGGAGTTATAGGCAAGGTAAAGGAGTTGAATCTAGACATACCGCTAATGATAGAATATGAGCCAGAACCAGAAAACCCTCTTCCGGGAATAGTTAAGTCCTTGGAGTACGTGAAAAAACTACTCTAGGTTAATCTTTCCCCTAATTTTTTGATTAATCTTAGCAACGTAAGTGTTTTGCATTGTCTTCTCTACTTGAATTTCCTTACTATCGTCAACTATTATCTTGCTCACTGGTTTCTCTGATATGATAGTTAGCTTAGATACATAAATCTCCCTTGAAAACTTAATTTCATTACTTGAGGAGGTAATTTCAGCATTATCGTAACGCTTGAACGAGGTCTCACCGTAAACTATTAACTCGTCACCCTCCAACGGGATTATTGATCCTTCTCTCAAGTAAATTGGCAACTCATGAGTAGACTTAACAACACTCTTACCGTTTATTATCTCGCCATTCCAGTAATTGTACCACTTACCTCTAGGTAATGTTACTAACCTACTCTCCTCTTTACTTACAATTGGAGCGTAAAGCAAATACTTACCAACCATATACTCGTCTTCTATTCTATACATGTCGTCATCATCTTGGAATTCGTAAAATAGAGGTCTAATTACCGGATGTCCCTTCTCACTAGCCTCTAAAGCTAAGGAATAAATATAGGGTAAGAACTTATACCTCAACTCCACGATTTCCTTTACTTTCTCCTTATAGTAATCTGGCAGGAAAACTGGTTCCGTATCTATACCATCAGTTGCCTTGTGTGACCTATAGAAGGGGAAGAACAAGGCTAAAGCATAATATTTGACTAATAAATCCATAGAGTTGTCAATTTCCGCGAAGTTCCTGCCTTGAAATCCACCTATATCACAACCTACAAATGGTACACCAGAAATCGATAAGCCGAGAACCAATTGTAGTTGAAGCTTCAAATCATCCCATGAAGGGGTATTATCACCAGTCCAGATGAATGCGTATCTTTGTATTCCGGCATAACCGGCTCTACTCAAGATAAATATTTCATTCCTATGGCTTGTCCTAAACCCCTTAAACGTTGCCATAGCCTCATATAAAGGATAAGCATTTCTAACTTTTTCGTGTTTAACCCTCTTTCCCCTCAAGTAGTGAACTACGTTATCTGGAAAAGTGGTAACAAGTCTATCATCTCTGAACTGTACGGGTAACGAAGATAAAACGTCTCTGATCTCAATAGCCCTAGAGAAGTCAGTTGGTTCATTCATGTCTAGCCAAATACCATCAACTCCTTGTGAAAGCCATTCGGAGATTAACCCAGCCCACCATTCTCTAGTATCCTCCCTGAAGAAGTCTGGATAGACAGTAGTACCAGGCCACATTTTACCTACGAATAGTTCACCACTTTCAATCTCACAGAATTTTCCCATTCCGGAAAGAAATGGTGAATAATTCTGATCAACCCTTATTCCGTGGTCAACTATTGTAATTAGCTTAACGTTTCTCTTGTGTAATTCGTCAATTAGCTTTTTAGGTTCTGGGAACCTATAAGGATGCCATGTAAATAACTTATAGGAGTCCATGTAGTGTATATCTAAGAATACTCCAGCTACTCTAAAACCCTCCTTTTGCATTATATCTACTAACTCAACAACCTTACCCTGGGGGTAGTAAGAGTAGCGTGATATCATGTAACCGAAAGCCCACATGGGAGGTAGGAAAGGTTTTCCGGTAAGCTCCGTGTATTTCTCTAGAACGTCCTCAATTCTTGGCCCTTCAATCACGTAAAACTCTACTGAGTCCTCTGGAATTGTAACAATTACTTTATCGTATTCCTCAAGTCCCACGTCGAAGATCACTTTAGAAGCTGAGTTGAAGAAGTAACCAGTTGCAACGCCGTCTTTCACTGATATAAATAAGGGTATACTAACGTAAAGTGGATCTTGATATTTCTTATAAGCCCCAGCGTCAACGTTATACATCACATACCTTTTCCTCTTTCTATCCAACTCAAACGCCTTCTCTCCCAATCCTATAATGTGCTCTTTCAAATCCAATGATTTCTCGACAATAACCTTGTTACCTTGTTGAACTATTGTTAAACCCAACTCTGATAAAGATTTATTCGATGATATCTTTTGCTCAAGTGGGAATTCTATGGGGGGAAATGGTTCTCCTATAACTACTTTGTAAACGCCTTTGTTCTCGTATATTTTTATTGTCTGCATCCCTTATCACCGTATACAATTCTCTTCAAAATATAAAGCTTTCTTTATCTAGTTTATCTAACAACTAGATTGTTATCCTTTTTTCGGATTATGACAATAACTAACTACATAACGTTAAGTTTAAACCAATTAGTGTTTATTGGAAAAGCGTTGAATTCGATAATTCCTATGAATACCTACCTTAATATTTGCTATTACTTAAAGATAAATAATAGATACTAACAATTTTAATATAAAAATATTATTAGCTCAAACATAATTCTTTTAAAAACTATATAACCCTAGGATTTTACGTAAAATGCTAACCAATAACATGCATTCGAGACACACTTTTAACTAACTATGCTAATCCTTAATTAAAGAAGGTTTAACAAAATAGATTTATATACTAACCCTATATCATATCATAAATGATCTGTCTTGCAGTTAAGTAATGGAGACGTTATAGTGTTTGCTGGAGATAGTATAACCGATCGTGAGAAGTCAAACAACGCTCCTTTAGGGTATGGGTATGTCAATCTTTTTTATAATCTTATGTTGGCTAAACATCCAGAGACGAAAATTACTGTTATAAATTCTGGTATAAGTGGAAATACTGTAATCGACCTCATAGATAGATGGGACGATGATGTGCTAAGTTATAAACCTAATTGGATATCGATTTTAATTGGTATAAATGACCTCCATAAGTTTCTAGGTGGCTTAACGACATTTAACCCTGAAAACTACTATGAAAACTTGAGACGTCTACTAAAATATACTAGAAAAGTGCTTAACAACGTGAATTTTATTTTAATGACCCCATTTTATATCAGTAGGAATAAACTTGAGGGTGGATTTAGGGCTAAGGTGCTGGAACTATTACCTCAATATATAGAGAAAGTTAGATTACTATCTAACGAGTTCTCTGCAACTTATATTGACCTTCACGACACTTTTAAAAAACTAGTTAATATAAGGGAACCTAACGTCTACGCACCAGAACCAGTTCATCCAAATTTCACAGGGCACATGGTAATTGCCTTAAAGCTGCTTGAGGCATTGGAAATATGATTCATTTATAATACGAATTATATGAGATAAATTATTTTAAATCTCTTCAGTTATATTTGGAAGTTTCATTATAACGAGTTAACTATTAATACTGGCTCTTAAAATAATTTATTAAAAAGATTCTTTGCAATTCCTACACTAGTTTCCTTGTATTTATATAAATGCAAAAAATAAAATACCTTATATAATAGAGTTTATTATCTTCTTCTTACCACTACATAAGCTACTACTGCTATAATTACAATTATAACAACAATTATACCAGCAATAACACCAGTAGATAACCCACTAGATGTTGACACAGTACTAGTTACCGAAGTAGTACTCATAGAGGTTGTAGTAGTGACAGATGTTGACACACTCGTTGTAGTAACAGTTGAAGTACTTGTTGTAGTAACAGTTGAAGTACTTGTGGAAGTCTGAGTTACTGTTGATGTGGAAGGCTGCAACATAGCTAATAATGATGGTGGTGTTGCAGTATTGGCCTTGCCGTATATGAATGCAAGTAAATCTTGCCAAGCAGCTTTAGTATAAGCAACCACTTGTGCGTTAGACATACCAGGAGGTCTAGGAGCAAGATTCATTAACATTAATAGATTTCCTCCTATCCAAGGTTCCACATTCCATGTATAGAAGTATTGTGGAGTCGAAAATCCAATATAGTATTGGTCCTCATATTCGTATCTTGGATATGCGTCAAAGACCACTGGGATTGCGGGTAAATCCTTTATTAGAATAGCTGCCATTTTATTATATATCTGTTTTAGTAATGTTACATTTGTTGTATCTCCAGCCTGTATCCAAAGGTCTATAAATTCCTTAGGAGGGATCCATCTACCAAAATCAGAATATACATATACCCCAATAGTTTCTAGAGCAGTTACGTTTGGCTGATCAGTACCAGGTATAAGTGGAGGTATGAACGCAGATTCCCACACATAATAAGGACTGTAAGCATTAGTGATCCAGTATATTAAATCATACTGACCCCCATCAAGAGCCGGGCCGAACATTTGTGAAGGAGTTTCTGACACAACATTAATCTGTAGTCCTATCTGTGCTAGATCCTCTGCAATTAGTTGAGTAGTGGCATAGGTATCAGAGAAACCTTGATAATTTATCATTGTATATGTTGGTAGTGGTGTACCATTAGGGAAACTTAATTTTCCATTAATTATTTTTAGACCGTGCGATTCCAAAATCTGTATAGCTTCAGTGAGATTATACTGATCTACTTGATGGGCTTCCTGTATAATTGTTGAATTTAACCAGATTTCTTCCATTGGAGATGGTAAGAAGTCAGCAGGTGTTGGAGGAGCTCCGGTAGGTATCCCAAATTGCGAACCTAAAGAAATTTGTGTTCTATTTAAGGCTAATGACAACGCGTATCTAAACCAGGTCTCGTTCCAAGGCCAATAGTTAAGCCTAGCAAAGTTTATCCACAAGAACGAAGGTTGACCTCCAGATCCATTCCCTATACTTGCCATACCATGATAATATTGAGGATTAGCATATGTAAATAACTGACTGAAAGGAGTTGATCCAGTACTTCCAGTTCCACCCCACTGCGCGATTCCTTTAGCTAGAAGGCCATATGCTTGAGCATTACTAATCCCAACATAGTATGTGAACGTTGATATAAATGGCCTACCTGGGATCCAGTAGTATGGATTTCTATAGAATGTAGCTTGGGTTTCTGTGGCCTTAGCTAAATAATATGGACCTGTTCCCACAGGTATGGGTATTACTGCTACAGCTGGATTCGTTAAATTAGCGTATTGTTCCCAAGGGACAATAAATTGCTCTAATAAGTCATACAACGCGTACTGGACGTTTGGTTTACCAAAATGGAAAATAACCTCGTATGGATTAACTTCGGTTACTGTAACATTAAATGGATTTCCATAGACCTTAAAATAGTCTTGATAAGTTGCAACCACATCCTTAGCTGAAAATGGCCATAATATTTGTCCTTGCGTACCATTAGGTAATGTTCCATTATAGTAGAAATAAACTCCATGTCTTAGATATACAATGAAATTTGTATTATTATCTGTGAATGTCCAGTTTGTCGCCAACCATGGATAAACCTGACCTGTCATGAAATCTGCAATTCCTAATGTCTCGAATATAAACTCATAAGGAATATCATCGGATCTCTCTCCTACTCCAAACACGTTCCAATTATTAGGTACAATAGGTCCACTTCCGGTTGTTACTCCAAAAGTTGGATATGACGATGCCCATGGAAAACTATAGCTTGCTGCCGGATTTAATTGAGGTGATTGTGAATTGACTACTCTGCTACTGATAATAAATGGCATAAAGGCTGAAAGTGCCATCAATATTAATGCAGTAAGCCCTATTACATTTTTTATCTTTTTGTTCATAACTTCACTTCCGTTATTATGTATATATAAAGTTTTATGTTAACTAGTTAAGTTGAATAGGGGACAGAATTTATATCGTCAAGGGATTTATAAAGAATTAAAATTTAATAAAATATTAAGTAAGAAAAATGGCGAAACTTTTATATTTATGGTATCAAACATACAAAATGTGTAATAAGATGGAGTATATGAAATTTGGTAATAGTGGTTTAAAAGTGTCGAAGTTTTGTCTAGGTACATGGCATTTACCTCCGTCTAAGGAAAGGGATAGCTACGGGGTTTATAAGGTAGATGAGGAAGAGAGTAAAAAGACAATTGTAAAGGCAATAGATCTTGGCGTAAATTTCTTTGATACTGCTAATGTCTATCATGGTGTGATGCAGGGACCAGACGTTTTCCATGTAGGTAATGCTGAAAGGATATTAGGGGAGGCAATTAAGGGATACGATAGAGAATCGTTAGTTTTAGCTACAAAGGTTCGCGGGAAGATGGCTGAACATGCTAATGGTGAAGGACTTTCAAGGAAGCACATTATGTGGCAAGTAAGAGAATCGTTGAAGAGATTGAATACTGATTATATCGATATATATTTAATGCATAGACCAGATCCAGATACACCAATAGAAGAGACTATGGAAACATTTCACGATTTGGTAAGACAAGGTAAAATACACTACATTGGTGAGAGTTATTTTGATCCGACAGACATACCCTATTTAGTTAAGATTGCAAAAGACCTACATGTTCCTTTCATAGCCATGCAAGAACCCTATAATTTTTTAGAGAGAGACATAGAAAAAGATAAATTTATACTGGCAAAAACGTATGGATTAGGAATAATGGCATATATACCCTTAGCACAAGGAGTTCTTACAGGTAAATACCTTAATACTACTCCAGATATGAGTAGAGCTACATACGTACCCGAAATATCTAATAGGTATTTTACTAAAGAGAATTTCGAGGTTTTAAGGGAATTTCATGAAATTGCTAAGGAACTAGGAGTCACAGATACCCAATTAGCCTTAGCGTGGATTTTCAAGATTCAAGAAATCAATCAAATTACCATAGTCCCTATAATAGGGGTTACAAAAATTAATCAGCTAGAGGAAAACATTGAGAGCCTAAATGTGAAGATATCGAATGATACATATAAGAAGTTAGACGAAATTTCAAAACGCGTTAAGGTAAATTGGGAAATTAAATATAATAAGATTATAAAAAGATTTGAATAACTTTTGAGTACTTTGCCAATATAATTTTAAATTACAAAAAATCCATAGTTAAGTCATTTATATTCAACATTTGGAAATTATTAGATAGTTTTATATGGATCCGGCACTGCCTCTATTAAACGTTTAGTATACTCATGAGATGGATTGGATATAACTTCATAAGTGTTTCCCTTTTCTACTATCCTTCCCTTATAAATAACCATACTCTCGTCAGCAATATAATTTACAGTTGCAATGTCGTGGGTTATGTATAATATGCTGATACCATTCTTTTTAAACTTCTTAATTAGATTTAATATGCCTGCCCTCAACGAGGCATCTAACATGGAAACTGGTTCATCAGCAACTAACACTTTAGGTTCTACAGCAATTGCTCTAGCTATTGCCACCCTTTGCCTTTCTCCACCAGATAGCTCATGAGGATATTTATATAGATATTTCTCGGGTGGCATTAATCCTACATTTTTAAGAACCTCAATTATTTTCGGTAATAATTGATCTTTATTTGAAACCTTTTTATGTATGAGTAAAGGTCTCTCTACGTGCCACCTAACAGTATGACGAGGATCAAGCGAAGAGTAAGGATCTTGGAATATCATCTGAACGTTCTCCTTATACCACATAGAGTTCCTCACGCCGTATTCACTCACATCTTTTCCTAATAGAATTATCTTACCAGAAGTCTGTTGAATCATACCAGCTAGTATTTTAGCGATAGTAGTCTTACCATGTCCACTTGCGCCTACCAATGCTGTTATAGTGCCCTTCTTTAACTCAAAGGATACATCATTAACAGCATTGATGGGTTCACTTAAAATAAGGTTTTTTCTAATATAATAAATTTTACTTAAATTCAATATCTTCATTACAACCTCATGTTGATTGCTCTCTGATAAATCAGTTTCTGTCTTCTCCTCAGCATAATATTCTAACGATATGGGAAGAGTAGATAAGTCAACATATCCCCCTTTTTGTAGGAAACACCTAGCCTTATGACCATCCATTATATCTCCTAAAGCTGGGTTAAGAGTGCTACATTTTTCCATCTTGAATGGACATCTATCATAAAACCTACATGAATTAGGTACTTTCGATAGCATAAATGGTGGATTCCCTGGTATTGATAATAATTTCTCTCGTCTCTTTACCAAAGACGGGAGGCTATTTATAAGAAGGTATGTATATGGATGAGACGGCCTTTTTATAATTTCCTCCTTTGATCCAATCTCTACTATCTCACCAGCATACATTATGCCTACTCTATCCGATATCATCAACAACATTGATATATCATGAGATATAATTACTAAAGAAACACCTAACTGTCTTTGTATTCTCTTTAGATCCTTAAGTATTTCATATTGGACAATAACGTCCAGTCCTGTTGTAGGCTCATCGAGTATTATTAAAGAGGGGTTTAAGAGAATAGACGTAGCTATTACAACTCTTTGCCTCATACCGCCTGATAACTCATGCGGATACATATTAACTACATTATAAGGAAGATCCACTAACTCCAGTTTCTCTTTTATTAACTTACGTGCCTCTTCCACATTTACTCCATGACTTACCGCAGCTCGCATCATTTGATCACCTATTTTAGCTACTGGATCTAACGCATCCATAGCAAACTGAGGTACATACACGAACTCTTTCATTCTAAGCTTTCTGAGTTCTTCCTGAGTAATTGATAAGATATCTTTGTCTTTCAAATAAACGTGGCCCCTAAGGACTACTCCAGGGTACTTAAGTAAGCCGTAAATTGCCATTGCTAACGTAGACTTCCCACATCCAGATTCGCCCGCTATAGCGAAAATCTCATTTGGATATACCTCAAAATTAACGTTAGTAACACCAATTACAAATCCATCTTGATTAAAATAACCTGCTGTTAATTCATTTACCTTGAGTAAACTATCCATAATCTCCTCCACCTTAACAAAAAATATAGTAACTCTAAAATAAAAACTTTTTGCGATATATTGTTATTCTGTATCTTCGTACAGAAAGACGATTGAATCGATTTAGTTTAATCTTAGTAAATGACAAAAGTTTATATACAATGGTAAAACATAATTATATTTGGTGATACCTGACGAAAGTAACTTATATTCTCTACAAACTTGTAAGTTATGTGGCCACATTTTTTGTGGTCATAACAGTAAACTTCATATTACCAAGATTAATGCCAGGAAGCGCTCTTGCTGTAGTAATATCCTTAATTGAAGGACAGAATGGTGTCGCTGCTACAGCTGGAAGTAGCGCGATAGCCCTTGAAGTAAGCCAGCTTGAAGCTGCATTTGGTTTAACTCCTGCACCATGGTATGTACAGTATGCGCATTACATACAAGGAATATTTACGCTAAACCTAGGAGCCAGCATAACATATTACCCAACTCCTGTACTCTCCATAATTTTAAGCGGACTACCTTGGACATTATTTCTAGTCGTAGTTGGAGCAATCATAGCCTTCTTCCTTGGAAGTTATCTTGGAAGTATAGCCGGTTTTAACAGAAGAAGTAGAAAAGATTTAGTAATATTAATAATTACATCAATCTTGGCTGCTTTGCCTTCATTCGTTATTTTAATGTATTTAGAAATGTGGTTATCCGTGCAACATGGAATATTTCTTATAAGCTTCCCAAGCAAGATTAATACTAGTCCCAATTCAATTATGGCCCTTTCAAGATTTTATACACTCCCAATAATAGCGTTAATGTTTACATCATTATCGGGATTTGTGTTGGGAATGAGAAATAATATGCTACATACGATTAGAGATAATTATGTAACTTACGCAGAGATTCTTGGATTAGATCATAATCGAATTAGAAAGATGGTTTACAAAAACTCATTGTTACCAAATATAACCGCCTTTGCAATAATATTGGGTCTCGCAATAAGCCAGTCACTGACTGTAGAAGGTCTATTAACGACACCAGGTGTGGGATTCTTCTTCGGGTTAGCATTAACTTCAAAGGATTTACCCCTTCTCCAAGGGATTTTCTTATTTATCGCAATAATGTTAATACTTTCAATAGCTATAGTTGAAGCAATCTACACTATTCTAGATCCTAGAGCAAGGGTGAGTGAAAGTGAGTAAATATTACAATAGAATTAGAAAAACATTATTTAATAATAAATTTATATTAGCTGGAATTGTAATAATCCTAGTAGACTTTGCGATAGGGATAGTGGGAGCTTTTTGGACACCGTATCCAGTTTCAGAAACCTTCGGAATTTCTCTTCCTCCTAGTTCCGCTCATATCTTAGGGACTGATGAATTTGGTCATGATGTTCTCTCAGTGATGATGGCATCTACGCTAACCTCTCTAATTGTAGGAATTTCAGTTGGAGCATTAATTGCAATTATTAGTACGCTAATTGGATTGTTTGGAGGCTACTACGGTGGTAAGATAAGTGGTGTAATAATTGATATATTAACTATTACCGCTTTAACTATACCAGGTGTCATCTTATTAGTAATAATAGAAGCGTACTTTAGAGCTGCTAGTTCGACTATAAATATAACCTTGAGTTACATAATAGTTGTTATAGGACTTGCGATAACTAGTTGGGCTTTCGGTGCCAAGCAAATAAGAGCTCAGGTCCTTTCTATATCAAAAAGGGATTATATTATAGCTTCAAGATTAATTGGAGAGAAATCTTGGAGAATAATATTTAATCAAATATTACCATCGATACTTCCATTAACAGTTGCACAGTTTCTTTTTGGAGTACTATATGGAATCTTATCACTAATTACTGCAGAATTTTGGGGTGTATTGCCAACTAACATAAACAATTTAGGAACTATGCTATTCTTTATCTCATCCAACGGAGCTTACCTAAGTAATCAGTGGTGGTGGATATTAGGTGCGATAATACCAATTATGGTATTAGGCGCTGGTCTAGGGATATTGAATATAGGAATAGACGAGTTTATTGATCCTAGACTAAAAGAGGTTAAACCTAAGGTAATTCCGGAAAAGATTGTTATACTTGAGGAACAGGAGATAATAGAAGTACCAATGTTAGGAAATTATAAGAATAGAAAATGATTCTAATGTATTAAGAAGATATATTCAGATTTTTACTATTTTAAAAACTTTTACTAACTTCCTATACATTAAATCAAGTTAGGGATTAGATATATTTAATACTAGCAATTAAGAACATAGATAAAAGAAATCACACAAAGATATGTGATACTCATAATTCATTGTACTAAGTAGTATATAATTAAAAGGGAAACTTATCCATATGAAATAACTGAATTTTAACTTAAATTAAATTTACCTAGATAAAGAACTCTGTCATATTTAAATTTTACTAGATACTTATATAGGTTAGTACCGCTATTTAAACCCGAAAAATCACATAAATAAATATTTTAACTTCAGATCCGTAACTATTAACAATAATGTATTTTCACGTGACGATATGCTAATTCTTTTTCATAAGGAAGCGGTATTGTAGACAATTTTACAAGCATTATTCAACTTTTATACGAATTCTCTTAACACAATACAATTTGAATACATCCTTTTGAAGTTCCCGTTATAGTATGCACTAGGTATCTGGGCAAAGAGATTTGAAGCCTATTGAATACTAAGCAATAGTAAATTGTAACCCAATAATATACTACTAAGTAGAGCTAACTATCTATAATCTAGGATAACCCTTATAACAAGAGGAGCCCTTATAACTTCCTCTATTTTTATCTTTAAACCTTCATCACTTAAACTCCACTCTAACTTACCTTTCCCATCTAATCTGCTTACATCTACTATTACAGCTTCTTCTATTAGCTTTAGATTTTTCATAAACGACCTTAACGTAATTTCCTTAGGCTTTCCGAAGAGAATAGCGTAAATATGCCTTTGTCGCGGATAATAGTCTTTCACAGTGTATCTCACATCTTGATAGCCTAAAGTAATTTTTCTCTCTGTAAAGAATCCCCCTTCATTAATTCCCGAAGGACCTTCTCCGTAAACTCTCCACGGTTTTGATCCGAAAATCGCTTCGCCATTTACATTTAGCCAATCCCCAACATCAAGTAGAATTCTCTTAGCCTCTTCTGATATCGTACCGTCAGCTTTAGGTCCTATATTCAAGAGAAAAACTCCATTTTTACTAACAACATCACCTAAATGGGATAATATAACACTAGGTAGCTTGTATTCAGCATCTTTGATGTAACCCCAGGATTTGTAGTCTATAGAAGTGTCAGCTAACCATGTGGAGGGATATACGTTCTTTATTGTTCCCCTTTCAGCTAAATCCGGTATGGCTGTACCTTCCCCAAATGCCCCTTGCTTGTAAATTATTACGGGTTCTATTCCCCATTTATATGACCTATTATAGTAATAGGACGCAAAGGCCTTCAAATATGGTTGGAAAGAGGGATTGGCAATCCACCAGTCGAAATAGACTAGCCATGGCCTATACTTTTCAACAGCCTCAACAATTCTAAGCAACCAATCCATTAGAAACTCATCATTTGGCTGTACATTATCCAGTGAAGGTGGATCTCTAGGATTTAGGGAAGCAGACTGAGCTGGGCCATATAAATCAAGATATCTGGGGTCCTTTACATCAGACTCTATTTTCATCCCTTGATCGAAAAACCACCAGTGCTCAGCCCTATGATACGAAATGCCAAATATTAGCCCTTGACCTTCAACAGCTTCCTTAAGTTCTCTAACAATGTCCCTTTTAGGTCCAATCTTGGTTGCACACCACCTAGTGTAATTTGATTCCCATAGTGCAAATCCATCGTGATGTTCTGCAACTAGGACTACGAATTTAGCTCCACTTTTCTTAAAGACCTTAGCCCACTCATATGGATCCCAATTCTCTCCAGTGAACATCGGTATGAAATCCTTATATCCGAAATCGGTTACTGGGCCGAATTTTTTAGGTGATATTGGTGTTCTGGTCTATCTGGCATGTACATGTATCTAGGGTACCATTCATTACCAAATGCTGGTACTGAGTATACTCCCCAATGGATAAAAATACCGAATTTAGAGGTGGTAAACCACGATGGGACTATATACTTTTTTAATGAACTCCAAGTAGGTTTGAAAGGACCATTAGATGGTACTGGAAGTGATTTCAAGATTTTGTAAGAATTTTGTGACATTTAACTGACCTACCTATTGATTAAAGGAAGTACACTTAAACTTTTCTTAAGTTGATTAACATTTAGCTGATAATGTCTTTCAGGGTAAAGCAGTTTTGGGAAAATGCTTTCATTAACGTATAATTGGAAAGCTTTTAAACTTTTAAAAAAGTATGAACTTGTGAGCCATAAGTACATTAACGTGATGGTTTCGCATCATGGCTGTTGGTCAGAGCTCACGAGTGTAAATTATATTGATACGTTAATTAACATTGAGTACTCTAGTTTTGAGATACTTAAGGCAAGTAGGATTGCTATGATTAGAGGAAGTAAAGAAAATATTAAAGGGCAGATTAAGAACATTATGACTAAAGATAGGAGTATTATAGACTTTGATATATCAGAGATTGTTAGTGATAATAATAAGTACTCAATCTATTTAATATCAATGTTACAAGAGGCTGAGAATACGATGATAAGTAAACTGAGAGCTAAGGGTACTTCTATCATTGGGACTACCATACGAGATGGTAAGGAGATCTACGACGTTATAGTACCAAGAGACGTTAAGACTTTAGTTGTAGACGCCATAATGAAGGATGACAGAGTAAAAATTATCAACTTCGTGGAGAAGGACGTTAATGAGGAATTAATATTCAAAGTAATAAGTAGGAACTCGTTCGAAATGCTTCTAACTGAAAAGGAGAGAATGCTATTGAGAAAGGCAAGGGAGTTAGGTTATTTTAATGTGCCTAGAGATAGGAACTCTCAAGAACTAGCTAAACAATTAGGAGTTAGTAAGATGAATATCTCTTTCTCTTTAAGGAAGATACTTAAAAAAATCTCTAACTTGATAGATTAACTCAATCTGAACTTAAAGTTTTTAGTAAGATTTGGACAAATTTCTCATAATCGATGTCATATACGACTTCGGCGTTAGGTTTATTGTTACCAATAATATGTCCAGGGTCCACGTAATCTATTATAGTGACACCTCTAGTCAACCCCTCATTAGTTTCAACATCTACGTGCTCTTTATGAGATTTTTTAATAATTTTTGGGTTAATGGCTATAGCTGCTGTAATAACGTCTGGATGTGGATTTCCCCTCATTCTTTGTATCTGCATTGAAAATGTTCTAATGTGAATAAATCTTAACGTAAAAATTAGAAAGTTTGGTATTAAGGGATTGTATGAAATTTCACATAGGATCAATAGCATTAGCCACTGCAACCTCCCAAGGAACTAATGTTACGTTGGTGAAACCAGCGTGTAATGCTATCTTTACTGCATCTGGTCTACCCAAAAATTATATTCTGCTATGGGTGTTTCCATAGATTGTGCCACCCATAATGTATAGGTGATGTGTAAATTCAGTTAATCTAGGATACTTTAGATATGCTAAGGCTAAATTAGTTAACGGAGAGATAGCTAAAAACTCTAATTCCCCGAAATACGTTTCACATAACTCCGTTATAGCATCAACAGCATGCTTAATTTGTGCCTTAAGTCTTATTGGTTTTACAATCTCGTTTTCTACTCCTCCCTTTCCATGAAAATGTTCTACGGTTTTAAAAGACTTAACTAGTGGTCTTTTTGAACTTGGATATAACTGGAATATCGATATTTAGAAACTCTAAAGCCCATAACATAGTCTACTTGTTGATCAAAGTTTACATTACCTTCAACAATAGTAATCCCGACAATTTGTATATTGTTTTTAATCAGCATTATCAAACTCATTGTATTATCTTCTGCAGTGTCACAGTCTATTATGAAGTATCTCATCTATTTCACTTTTTCCATTAATATAAGTAATATAACAATGCCCCTATGAGCGATCCGATGCTTTAGCCATAGCCCAAAATATGAATATTTTTGAAGAATACATATAACCGAAATTCTTGGGTATAGGTCTTACTCCTATTGCCTTAAATCCTTGTACCTTTCATGTATACTTCTTCAGACTTATTTTCTCGCTTACTCATCTGACTTTCTCACCGCCCTGGAAGGGCGATGGTTCCCCTCCCCGGTCGGTAGACCCAAAATCGTATTATGAAAAATAATTCTGACAGAATAATATCGATTCATGATAGATAACAGGATTTATATGAGTATTAAGAATTCAATTGAAGAAAGGGTTTAAGGTGAGGGAGATGGAGTATTACCACGTGAGTAAGTGAGATGGTAACACCCGGTCTCCCTCACCAAAATAACATTCAACAAATAGGATATAAATTACTTTCCATGCTGAACTTCAAGGGAAAGAAAGGGGAAGAGGTGGCGAGAACCCTCA